>Ga0302325_10001783_pt1 | contig 53960 bp, 61 predicted proteins | sample Palsa_T0_2_FD_201948 | JGI IMG/M metagenome (GOLD analysis project Ga0302325, IMG submission 201948) | Peat permafrost microbial communities from Stordalen Mire near Abisko, Sweden - Palsa_T0_2 | ecosystem: Environmental > Terrestrial > Soil > Palsa > Peat permafrost | place: Sweden: Abisko...
ACAAAGAGGTGATCGCCTTCCCGTGTGATGGTCAGAACGAAATTTGGAGCCAATTCGTATCGACCCACGTACTTGTCGAACAGCTTCGGATCTACTGCGATCATCTTACGCTCACGCTCCAGTTGGGGCGCTCTACCTCTGTACGCCAGCCGGGCGCGAGTTGGACGCCGTCCCAATGCTCGGTAAACTTACCGTCTTTCACGCGGACTGTCTCGAAAGTGAAGGCTTCGTAGGTTCTCGATGTGTCGTCAGGATCGGATAGCACCCCTTTGTACACGGCGGTCACCAAGATCCCCTTCAGCCATCACGAGAATGGGATCGCGCAGCGGTATGCCGCCGTTGACGGTGAGGTTGGCATGTCCTTGGGCGGCATACCCAGCCTTTAGCCAGGCGTCTCTTCCGCTGGCGTGAGTAATTTCGTTCATTATGAGGAACCGGGAATTGTGCTGGATATAGTCGTCAGCGAAGAAGCGGGCGGCTTTGATGGCCGGGTCACCCTGGTAGCTGAAGAAATCAAGCAATAGTTGCTTGTTGCGTTCCAGCTGGCTCGCGTCGGGACGCGCTTGGCCAAATACGACGCTGGCTATCAGCAGAACGTCGACCGGGTCTACCGTTTTAGCGGTTTTGCGCGGTTGGAGTTTTACGAAGCCATCCCGCCCGGTCGCCGCGTCCAGCGATTCAATGGGAGGGCCACCGGGACGCATCACGATTTGATCAATGATCAACCCGACATCATACGTGTCCCTGGAGTTTGCGCGGCAATACCGAATTGTTCCGAACACTGCGGCCTTCTCCACCAGCACCTGAACCTGCGTGCCGCGATAAATGGCCCGCGTAAGCCGGATGCGCAGGCCGGTTGCCGACACGTCCATTACCTGTCCTATCGCCGGCACAAAATCGGGCGGATTGCACTGGGCGACGATCGCCGACTCCCGGACTTTATATCGGACGGAAGTGCGCTGGTCTTGCTTGCCCTGGGAACGAAGCAACTCCTGCAGACGATCTGCAAATATCCCGGCTTCTTCGAAGCTCCGTTGGCACTCTTGGCAATGGGCGAGATGCGACTCGATCCTCAGGCGGTCTTCAGGCGGCGTCTTGGCCAGGGCAAGCTGCTGGAGATCTTCCTCGGGCGGGTGGACCGTCCAATGAATCGCAGGCATACGGGACGTTCGGGCGCGCTGAGCCATCGCCAGCACGTGCCAGGTCTTCATCGAAATCCTTCCTTTTGCGCAATTTCGTGGCATTTATCGGGCCAACCGGGGCAAACATTTGTTCTTCTTGGTGTTTAGAACGTTGCGATAGCGCCATGTCGTCCCGAAGGCCAACGTGAGACCAATACGCGGCCCTGTAAATTCTACATAGAACCGGTAGTCCCTACGCTCGCTGGGATCAGGCTACAGCAGCTTGCGAATGGCGGCTTCCAGCGCCGCCATATCGGTTTCACCAATGAATGAGCGGACCTTGTGCCCCGACTTGTCGTAGAGAAACAGGGCCGGGAGCGCGCCACTCCATTTGGGATCGATGGCGTTGATGAAATGATCGTCGTCGTCGGCTTTTTTCAGGTACGCCGGGCCTTGCACCCCGAATTTCTGAATGAACGCTTCGGCGGCGGCTTTCTGCTCCGGTTCGTCCGCGGAGATGGTAACCACCTTCACGCCTTGGGAGCGCAGCCTGGCCTGCAGCTTCACCAGTTGCGGAAACTCGGCGCGGCAGGGCGCGCACCAGGTGGCCCAGAAATCGTACACCACGACCTTGCCTTTGTGGGAAAGGACCAGTTTTTGGAAGCCCGCTTCATTGACCGGCTCGAGCGTACCGGCGGCGAATAGGGGCAGGCAGAAGGCAAAAGCGATGGCGCGTTTCATCATCATCTTATGACACCCGATGAACGCGCTTGATGGTGCAGCCGAATGCCTTGGTTTCCATGGCTGGAACCGGCTTTCCCGCCAGCAGCGCATCCAGAGCCAGGCGCAACCGCTGGGTGCGCACGCGCGACGCGTTCATCTCGTCGTCGATGGAGCCGTGATAGCGCAGGATGCCCGAGCTGTCGATAACGTAGCTTTCCGGCGTCACCTGCGCATCGAAGCGGTCCGCCACAACATTATCGGGATCCTTGTAGACGGGGAACGAAAACCCGACGCGCTTGGCGTGCTCCCGGACTTCATTGGCGGGCTCCGAACGATTGGCATTCACGAAGATAAACTTCACGTTTTTCGGCGTGTAATCCTTGTAAAGCTCGATCATGCGCTGGTTGTACGAATTCGACACCGGGCACTGGGTGGCAATAAAGGTGACCACCGTAATGGGGCCTTTGAGAGCGGAGAACGAGACGGCTTTCCCATCCAGATCGCGCACCTGAAAATCGCTGACTTGCGAACCGGCCTTGAATTCCTGCGCGCTCAGCATCGCCGCTGACAGCGCAAATGCGATGGCAAGAGTTTTCCTCATAAATCCTCCAGCCGGATTCTTCCAGCTATTTCTTCTTCAACTTCAAATTGATGACCGGGGTCTTCTTGCTATTAAAGATGCTCAGGCTTTTCCAGGAACTGGCCGCGCCGTCGCGTTCGGCTTTCACTTCGTATTCGACGTCCGCGCTCAGCCCCATGAAATGATAGCTGCCGTCTTCTTGCGTAATAAAGGAGCGGATCTGCAGATTCTTGGTGTTCTTCAACTGCACCACGGCTTTGGCGACGCGTTGTCCAGCGGCGTCCGTCACAAAGCCCTCCAGATTGCGCGTGGTCGTGTCCTGGCTTCTCTTTTGTGCGCTCAGACCAACACCCAGGAGCAGAATTGCAACGCACGCCCCGCGGACTGGTTTGGCCTTCACCACTTATTTCGACTCGCGTTCCAATTGGAAAGTTACCTCCACTCGCTCCTGGCCTTCCACGGTGACGGATTTTCGCAGGCTGTGGTAGCCTTTGGCCGCCACCACAAGGGCGTAATTCATGGGGCCGGGCGGGACGCGAAAAATGAACTCGCCTCTGGCGTCCGAGACCGCCTCCATCTTTTGCGATTTCACCGGCGCGCTCCCGGAGGCAGGTTCCGATACCAGAGTTACAGCGGCGTCAGGCAGTGCATAACCCGCTTCCTGAAAGACGCTGCCGCTAATGACGGCGTATGTATCGAGCGCTGGTTTCTTCTTGGCGGCCGCCGCCAGCGGAACCAGCGCAGCTACCATTAGCACCAGGCTAGTGCCAATCAGGATGGTGCCAATCAGGCTAGTGCCAATCCTCTTCTTCCTCTTCTTCTTCGTCCTCATCCTCGTCTTCGTCCTCGTCGTAATGGAGGTCGTCCTCCTCTTCTTCGTCCTCCTCGTCCTCGTCTTCCTGAGTTTCGAGTTCCAGTGGACTCAGCCCGGTGACGCTGAGATCGGCGCCGCACTCCTCGCAAGTCAGCGCGTCACCTTCATCCAAGTCGTCCTCGTCCACGTCGATCACGGCGTCGCAATTTGGACAGTTCACCATCTAGATTCCCTCCCGGGACCCAATATCCTTATACAGGAATTGGGGTTCGAGGCGCATCATAGACACAGTTTTACCATGCAGGCAGGCGGTGAGTGGGATTATCGGATGTCGAGCTTGGCTTCGATGCGGGTAACGCGGTTGTCCAGGTCGATGACCTTGCCGATCAGAGTGTCGAACTTGACCTCGAGGTTGTTAAAACGCGCGTCGAAGCGCGTCTCCAGATTGCTGATGCGGGTTTCCAAGCTACTGAATCGAGCGTCGTTACTGCTGAATCTGGCATCAATGCTGTTGAACCTCCCGTTTAGGGAGCTGTACTGAACCATGTTCATCAAAGCCGCGATCAGTACGGCCAGAGTCGGGATGCCGATCGTGAGATAGAACCGAATATTACTCATCGAACGCCCCTATTGTACCTCGCGGAGCCGAATCCTCTCAGCCGCTACCCCATCTTCTTTTGCTGGATGGTCCGCATCTCATCAATGATCCGTTCGAAAATTCGCTTGAGCGCTTCCGAGTTCAGCGGCCCCGGATTGTGGCTGCTGACGTTTTCAAAGACCTGATCCTCGCGCTTGGGCTCGTAGATGGGCAAAGAAAACTGCCGTTTGATGCGGCCGATTTCATGCACGATCTCCGTGCGCTCGTTGAGCAGCTCGACGATCTTGACGTCCAGTTGGTCGATTCGCCGGCGGCAATCCGCGAGCTTGTCAGCGCTCATTTGTTCTTCGATGGTAAACCACCGGCGAGCTCTCGAGCCAGAGCCTCGAGTTGATCGGGAAGTTGAGGACTAACCGAATTCTGCTCGATAACCCGCACAAAGGCGCTGCCCACCACCACGCCGTCGGCGATGGCGCCGATCGCCTGCACATGTTCCGCCGTGGAAATGCCAAATCCCACCGCCAGCGGAAGGTCGGTCACTGCGCGCAGGGCCGTAACGAGTGGCTGGACGCTCTCGGAGACGCTGGCTCGCTCGCCCGTTACGCCGGTTCGCGAAACCAGATAAACGAATCCAGTGGAATACTTCGCTACCAATTCCAAACGCCGCCGGCTGCTGGTGGGCGCCGCCAGAAACACCGTATCGAGTCCCGCCCCGCGCATCACATGAATGTAAGGCTCGGCCTCTTCGACGCTCAGGTCCGTGAGCAGACAGCCGTCGATCCCGCTCGCCGCGGCCGCCTTCGCCAGCGGCTCCAGACCGTAGCGCAGCACGGGATTCATGTAGGTGAACAGCAGTAGCGGAATTTCGGAACGTTTTCGGATCTGCGCCGCGATGTCAAGCACTGTGGCAAGCTTCGTTCCGGCCTTCAGCGCGCGATCGCTGCCGCGCTGGATCACCGGGCCGTCGGCGATGGGGTCGGAAAAAGGCACGCCCAGCTCGATCAGGTCCGCGCCGCCGCGTTCCAGAGCAGCCACCAGATCGGGCGTAGCGGTGGGCGATGGATCGCCGGCGGTGATGTAGGCGATCAATGCTGGGCGCTGCTCCGCTCGGAGCCTGTCAAAGAGCTGGACGATTCTCGTCGTCATTTCCGATCTGGCTCATCGAGCTCCTTCAAATTTTCACGATAGATGTCCGTATCCTTGTCCCCGCGTCCCGACAAATTAATGACGAACATCTCGCCTTTAGCCGGCGGCGCGCGTCGCAATGCCTCGGCCACCGCATGGGCGGATTCAAGCGCGGGTATAATTCCCTCCGTGCGCGCCAAAATGCGCGCGGCGTCCAGCGCCTCTTGATCGGTAACCGAACAATATTCGGCGCGCTTCTTATCGTGCAGCCACGCATGCTCGGGGCCCACCAACGCGTAATCCAGGCCGGCCGATACAGAATGTGTCAGCGCCACCTGTCCATCGGCGTCTTGCAAAAGATAGCTATGCGCGCCGTGCAGCACTCCGGGCGACCCACCCGAAAAGCGCGCGGCATGCGCGCCCAACTCCGCACCTGTTCCCCCGGCCTCGACCCCAATCAAGCGCACGCCTTCGTCCCCGAGGAACGCATGGAACATCCCGATGGCGTTGCTCCCGCCGCCCACGCAGGCGAATATGGAATCGGGCAGCCGTCGTTCGCGCTCCAGGATTTGACGCCGCGTCTCGTCGCCAATCACGCTATGAAAGTCGCGAACCATCATCGGATAAGGATGCGCGCCCAGCGCCGACCCCAGCAGGTAATGCGTGGAATGAACGTTGGTCACCCAATCGCGCATGGCTTCGCTGATGGCGTCCTTCAACGTCCGGCTGCCGCTTGTGACGCTCACCACTTTTGCGCCCAGCAATCGCATGCGAAAGACATTCAGGCGCTGCCGCCGCATGTCCTCTTCGCCCATGTAAACGATGCATTCCAGCCCAAACAGCGCGCACACCGTGGCGGTCGCTACGCCATGCTGGCCGGCGCCGGTTTCGGCGATGACGCGGTGCTTGCCCATGCGCCGCGCGAGCAATGCCTGCCCCAGGCAGTTATTGATCTTGTGCGCCCCGGTGTGCAGTAGGTCCTCGCGCTTGATGTAGATCTGCGCTCCACCGTACACTTCGCTCAGCCGCTTGGCATGATAGAGCGCCGTCGGCCGGCCCGCGTAGTTGGCCAGTAGATCTTTCAACTCGGCTTGAAACGCCGGATCGTGCCGCGCTTCCAGATATGCCTGCTCGAGTTCTTCCAGCGGCGCCATGAGAACTTCGGGAACGTAGCGACCGCCGTACGGACCGAAATGGCCGCCGGCATCAGGTTGGGGCCGCGTCATCACGATTCGAGGGCGGCTTTCACAAATTTGCGCATTTTTTCGTGGTCCTTCAAACCGGGAGATCTTTCGATGCGCGAGCAGGCGTCCACGCCCCAGGGCCGCGCCTGTTCAATCGCGGCGCGAACGTTGTCGGCGTCCAGTCCTCCGGCAAGGATAATCTTCTGTGCGAACTTTGGCACTTGGGACCAGTCCCAGGTCTTGCCGGACCCGCCGGATATTCCGTCCGTAGAATCGATCAGGACCGCCTCCACGTTCTCAATGAGCGGCCCGAAGGGATCCGACGCTGGCACCGCCGCCCAGATCCGGACCCCAATTGCTTCCGAAGACCCGTGAAGCTGAACGACGTCCAGACCTGCATCGATCACGATCCGAGCAATCATCTCCGGCCATTCATTCACGAAAACTCCGACCTTCCAAACATTCGCAGGGATTTTCTCCGCGATCATCGCCGCCCCGGTGTGCGAAATGTAGCGCGGACTCTCGCGGTAGAAATTGAAGCCGATCGCAGACGCTCCAGCGTCCACTGCCGCTAGCGCATCTTTGCGATTGGTGATCCCACAGACTTTGACCATCATGAGAGCAATGCTCGCAATGCGCCCGCCGGATCGCCGGACTTCATCAGGTGTTCGCCCACCAGGAACGCCTGGTAACCAGCCGCGCGCAGCCGCTGGACGTCGGCTGAAGAATAGATGCCGCTTTCAGCCACTCGCACCACACCCGCGGGAATCTTGTCCCCCAGGCGCAGCGCATTCCCCAGATTGACTTCGAACGTGTGCAGATTCCGATTATTGACGCCGATCAAGCGCGCACCCGATGCAATCGCGGGCCCCAGTTCCTCTTCGTCGTGCACTTCCACTAGCGCCGCCATGCGATAACGCTCGGCCAGCTCGCGGAAATCCCGCATCTGGCGCTCCGACAGAATAGCGGCGATCAACAGGATTGCATCCGCGCCATGCGCCGCCGCCTGGTGCACATGATAGGCGTCGATGGTGAAATCTTTGCGCAAAGCCGGAAGCCGCACCGCCGCGCGCGCCGATTCCAAATGCGACAAACTTCCCCGGAAATGGTTTTCTTCGGTCAGCACCGACAAGGCCGCCGCGCCGCCCGCTGCATAAGATCGCGCGATCGAAGGCGGATCGAACTCCGCGGCCAACACGCCCTTGCTCGGCGACGCCTTTTTCACTTCGGCAATGATTGCCGGGGCCCGACCCGTGAGCGCCGCCAAAAAATCCCGCCGCCCGGAAATCGACTGCTCCGCCCGTTCCTTAACCCCCGGCTCACGCGACGTCAGTTCGAGCTTCTTCTGCTCGACAATTTGAGCCAGGATGTCCGGGAGTGCCTTCACCATGAACGGGAAACTCCAATTGTAGCGCGGGCCGCTTTAGCGCGGGCCGCCCGGACATTGCCCTATTGCTTGGTCTTGTCTTCCACCTTGCTAGCACCCTTCTTGGTCGCTTTCGCGCTCTTGTTCACGGCCTTCTTCGTTCCTTTCTTAACACCCTTGCCCGCGTCCTTGGCGGCGTCCTTGGTTTCCTGGCCGGACTTCTTGAGGTCGTCCTTGGCAGTGTCCTGGCCCCACGCGGCAAACCCGGCCAAGCAGCCGATCATCAATACCATCAAAGTCTTTTTCACGATTCGCTGTCCTCCACTCCGTTAGACACACCTGCCGACTTTTTGAATCCTCGTTCGAAATTAAGATGCTACAATGAAAGCTACCCATGTCGCGACCGTCCACATCCCGCCCCAGCCTGTTCGGCTCCGACTAGTTTTTCCCTCCTGCTGTTCGTCCGTCCCCATTTATCAACTGCCAGTAGTAGACAGAGGAGACTATCATGCTTGCCCAAGAAATTCGTTTGGACCTTCCCCATCTTCTGACCGCGCTGCCCGGCCCGCGCGCCACGGCCGTCATCGAGCGCGACGCCCAGGTCTTGTCGCCTTCCTACACGCGCTGTTATCCGTTGGTTGCCGCGCGCGGTGAAGGCGCAATGATCGAAGATGTCGATGGAAACCGCTTCCTCGACTTCAACGCCGGGATTGCGGTCGCCTCCACGGGCCACTGTCATCCCAAGGTGGTCGCCGCGATTGAACAGCAATCCAAGCGGCTGATCCACATGTCGGGCACCGATTTCTATTATGAGAATATGGTGCAGTTGGCGGAAAAGCTGGCCTCGCTCGCACCGGGCGCTGGCGCGCATCGCGTGTACTACGGAAATTCGGGAACCGAAGCCACCGAGGCTGCTATGAAGCTGGCTCGCCATCACACTGGCCGCGACAAATTCATCGCGTTCACCGGCTCTTTTCATGGACGCACCATGGGCGCGCTGTCCTTGACCGGTAGCAAGGTAATCCAGCGCAAAGGCTTTGGGCCGCTGGTCCCCGGCGTCTATCACGCGCAATTTCCCGATCCGTACCGCCGGCCCCATGGCGTTACCGCCGACGACTACGGTGCAAGCTGCGTGCGCTTCATTGAGGACGAGCTTTTCCGCACTATCCTTCCCGCCGAAGAAGTCGCGGGCATCGTGGTCGAGCCCATCCAGGGCGAAGGTGGCTACTTAATCCCGCCGAAAGCTTTCCTCGAAGAGCTGCGGCGCCTTGCCGACCGGCACGGCATCCTGCTGATTTTCGACGAAGTCCAGTGTGGCATGGGGCGCACCGGCAAGATGTGGGCCGCCGAGCATTTCGGTGTCGCGGCTGATATCTTCACCACCGCCAAGGGCATCGCGAGCGGATTGCCGCTGAGCGCAGTCATCGCGAGAGCGGAAATCATGAATTGGCCCGCGGGCGCGCACGCTTCCACGTTCGGAGGCAATCCCGTCGCGGTGGAGGCGGCGCTCGCGACTATCGACCTGCTCGAAAACGAACTGATCGCCAATGCGGCGGGCATCGGTGGCCATATTCTCGATCGCTTGCGCCACTGGCCCAAACGTTTCCGCAACGTCGGCGACGTTCGGGGTCTGGGCCTCATGATCGGCTTCGAGCTGGTGCTCGATCAAAAGACCAAGGAGCGCGCGCCCGAGCTGCGCGAGCGCATTCAATCGCTGGCCTTCGAGCGCGGCCTGCTGGTGCTCGGCGCCGGGCGCAATACCATTCGTCTTTGTCCTCCGTTGATCATCACGCGGGATCAAGCCGATTTCGCTGTGGATACACTTGAGGAATGCCTCAAGCTGGCGGTTTAAGCGCCGCCACCAAACGAATTCTCGACGTCGGGTGCGGGATCAACAAATATCCGGGCGCGATCGGCGTGGATCGCAACGCGAATACCCGCGCCGACGTGCTCTGCGATCTCGATCGTTTCCCCTACCCGTTTCGCGACAGCTCTTTCGGTGAGCTACGCGCCATCCATGTGATCGAGCACGTTTCCGACGTCATCCGCGCCATGGAGGAATTTCATCGCGTGGTTGCGCCTGGCGGCCGCGTGGTCCTCGCGACCCCGCATTACACCGACTTCAGTTCGTTTTGCGATCCTACCCACCGCTGGCACCTGAACAGTTTCTCGTTCCGCTATTTTGGCGAGAATCACGGCGGCTTCGGCTACTACACTGCCGCGCGTTTTCGCGAGATAAAGGTTCACGTGAGATTGCTGGCGCTATGGCGTTGGCTGGGATTTGAGTTCCTGGTGAACCACTTCCTGCGTTTCCGGAAGTTTTGGGAGCATTACCTGTGTTATGTGGTGCGCGGAAAAGTGATGGAGTTTGAATTCGAAGCCATCAAGTAGAAGCCCTCAGCCATGTTCTCGAGATGCGTTTCAGCGCGCCCGGAGAACGATGAATCTCCCGAGCGCGCCGAACGCTGGCCTTGAAAGCAGGCTAATGAGGGTACGTCGTTGGGATTTCCTTATTGATGACAGAGATGTCCCAGGAACCGAGCCCCGTGACGTAATCGTATCCGGGAAGCGCGGTAAAGAGTCCGTTGCCGCCGAGGATCACATCGTTGAAATATGGGCTAGTCAGGGTTGGGGCGCCGTTCGCAAGTTGATAGATCAGCGGTCCGGCGAAACCGAGTTTATTGGAATGCGCGCCTTCGATTCGCGCCCACGCTCCCATCGCCAGCGGTGACGCCAGGCTGGTCCCGCCGACGAGTTCAGTAGCACCGGCCACGTAGACGTTCGCCGAGCAAATCGCCAGTCCGACACCGCCGGCGCACATCGAGACATCCGGCACGCCGCGCAACCCGTCCTCGGCACTGGGCACGATCGGCACAGTACCCGATCCGGTGTAGCTTTGCCAGAACGGGGCAGTTTCAAAATAGCTGGGCCCGCCGCCGCTGAAAGTAGCGCCCGTCTCCCAATCGAAGGTGTAGTTCGCGTTGGTAAAGAGGTTTGTTCCGCCCACCGCGATCACATAGGGCGACGAAGCCGGATAGGCCGTGTCCGGCGGTCCCCCGAGAGTGACGCCGTTAGGCGCCACTGAAGGGCAAGCTGAGCCTTGGTCGTCCGATGAGGCGAAGGGAGTCATGCCCTGCAGTGCCGCTTCGCCGAACATCTCATCATCGAGCAGCATTGCGCCGTCGAGGTACGGATAATACTCGCATTCGCCAAACGACATATTGAAGGCTTTCACTACGTTTTGCGAGACCGCTTTGTTGATTGCCAGGCCGATATCGGAATCGGTGAGCGACGTGGCCACGTAGAAATACAGCGCCTTTGGCATGTCCGCAATCCCAGTGGAACTTTGCGAATCCAGATCCCATTCGTCGGCGCCGCTCGTATCCGGGCTGGGAATTCCGGCATTCACGATGGTGACCGGAACAGCCGGCAGTTTATAAAGATGCTCATACAAGTAGAGATCATGCACCACCCCGGTGGACGAGGCAGCGGGATCCCCGGGTCCGTTGGGACTTTTCGGGGAAACAGTGCCCAGATCCCCTTCCGAAATAATTCCAATTGCGGTGTCGCAGGCAGACGATAGTTTCTGCTCAAGGTCGGTTGCCGTGGGGGAAGCACCGGGATATGCCGCATCGTAGGCGATCTGGTATTGCCACGGCGTGAAGCTCTCGTTCGAGGCGTCGGGCACCGCACAGGCGGGCGGCGTGCACGGGTCCGTAGCCGGTTTCAGGCCCTTACTTGCCGACATGCTGCTCGGGTTGGTGTACTTTATCAAACTGGAATGCAGTGACACTAGATTATTCAACCCGAGCACGGTGAGCACAGTGCCCGAGAGCGAACTGGGGACTTGCGCGTCCATAGTGTTCGCATAAACGGTGGCGCCCTTCCAGGAGAAGTTGGCCAGCGCCGTGTTGAAGGCCGCTTCTGCCTGGCCGGCCGTTCCATCGGCTTCAATCAGAAGCCGGTTGTCAGAAACCGCCAGATTCTTAAATCCGTGACTCGAAAGGTAATTTTCAACAGCTTCAACCTGTGCGGTAGTTGGCGCGAAATGGGCTACGAACTGATCGACACTCAGTGAGGTTCCGTACAGCGCGTTGCCTGGTGTCAGCATCGCCTTCAGTGTGGGCTGGATCTGTTCAGGGTTTTGCATCTTAAGGCCGACCACGATGTGGAGCGGAGTACTGGACGCCAGCGAACCAAGTGCCAGGGCGTTTGTCAGGGCCGGCATCTCCGCCTGGGTCGCTGTCGACACCCAGGTTTGGGCGTAGGCGACCGCATTGAACGAAGCTGCAAGGGTTATTGCAAGCCGAACAAAGTTTTTCATGGGTTCTCCTGTTGAGCTGAGTACTATGCATTACAGTAGTAAGCACCACCTGAAGTAAGTGTACTGTTACTACATCGATGGGTAGATGCAAAATAATGCTGTCCTGTGACTAGAAATCTTTGCGACTAAGGCAGAAGCGGCCGCCTAGATGGAGTGTTGACGCGTGGATATAACCGGCTTTTCGACGAAGTGACGCGCTTTTTGCAACAGGTCGTAAGAGACACGCCGCTGGAGAAAATAGTCAGACCGCAAGTGATAAGCGACGCGCTGATCGGGATGCCCGCGGCGGTGGCCGTCAGTTGAGCAGCGTTGTCCGGCGAGCGCTAGGCGCGGGCCGCTAGAGGTCGAGCAATATGGATCGAGAGTTTCGCAGTGAGCACTGACTCGGAATCGCTCATCATCCGCGTTACTCGAGATGCTTCAGCCGCGCGTCTATCACTTGCTCGACTCGATACAACTCGGATCTCCAGAGATCGCGCATCTCGTTGAACCGCGCGTCCATGTGGCCGCGCAACTCTCGGATGCTCGCATTGGTGTCACCGATGCGCGCATTGGTATCGTTAAGTCTCGAGTTATTGATTAGGATGCCCACCAGAACTGCGAGCATATTCGGCACGGCGGCCAAGGCGATTGTAAGGAGACTGGTCTCGTTCATCCACTGGAATCAATTATCGCTCAGGCAACAATCTGCCGCTCGCAGACGCTGGTAACTCCTCTTCCCTGATTCTTTCTTCCTCCCCTTCTTTTGGTTACAGCCAACGGTACAACTGCGCTCGGACCCTCAATGCTATTTCTGATTTGAAGGGAGCGCCCCGCGGCCCCGAGAGTCGGTAAAAATTGCTACGAAAAACATCACATCCAAACACAAAAGTAGGCCACTTGCGCCACCCCGCCCCAAGTCGTGAGAGATCATCCGCTTCCCCAACTCACTTCTAGTCTGGACCACAGCATCCCAATGTCCGGCAAGCTTTTCGAATTCGCCGACCTCCTTCGCCAGCACGCCCGCCGCAGGCACATGACGGACGATCACGCCCTCGGCCGGCGTGGCGAGGACATTGCCCATCGGTTTCTGCAACGCTCCGGAATTATCGTCGTGGATCGCAATTACCGCATGGCGTCCGGCGCCGGTGAGGTGGATCTGGTGGGCTGGGAAGGCGATACGTTGGTTTTTATCGAAGTAAAGTCTCGCCAGACCGTTGAGCACGGTGCTCCGGACCGCGCCATCGGACCTCAGAAACAGTCCAGCCTCATTCGCACCGCCCGCGAATATGCCCGCCAGGCCGAAGTGCCTTGGCAAAAGGTTCGATTCGACGTCGTGAATGTCGTATTCGACGCCACCCCCCCGGCGGTAACACATTTCCGCGACGTCTTTGGATCGAAGACGACCAAGCGGTGAAGGTCCACTCGCTTACACTAGGAGCATGCGCATCCTGCTCTTCAGCGGCAAAGGAGGCGTGGGCAAGACGAGCATTGCCGCGGCCACCGGACTTCAGCTCTCGCGCCTTGGCTATTCCACCCTGGTCATGAGCGTCGATCCTGCCCACAGCCTCGCCGACGCTTTCGATATCGAAAGCAGCCTCTTTCAGGACCGCGCCAACGATCCGCTGCCGATCGACGATCACCTCTCCATCCAGGAAGTCAACATCCAGAAAGAAATCAAGCGGCACTGGCGCGAGATCTCCACCTACGTCGTCTCCGTGCTGCGCACCACCGGAATCAGCGACGTGGAGGCTGAAGAGCTTGCGATCTTGCCGGGCATGGAAGAGCTGAGCGCGATGATGTACGTGAACCAGTACCGGCGCGAGGGCAACTATCAGGTCATCGTGCTCGACTGCGCGCCTACCGCCGAGTCCATGCGCTTCGTCAGCATGCCCACCACGCTGGAATGGTACATGAAGCACGTGTTCCCGTTCCAGCGCGGACTGCTCAAAGCCGTACGGCCCGTGGCGAATCGCATTTCGCCGGTGGAGCTTCCCCCCGACAGTTACTTCGCTAACATCCAGAGTTTATTCGGACGGCTCGATGGCATCGCCGAGCTGCTCGAGAATCCCAAGATAACCAGCGTTCGCCTGGTAACCAATCCTGAGAAGATGGTCTTACGGGAAACGCAACGCGCGTTCGTCTATTTTTCGCTGCACGGTCTCACCGTAGACGGCATCATCGTCAATCGCGTGCTGCCCGAAGCGGTTACCGACACCTGGTTCGATCAGTGGCGAGCTTCGCAATCCAGAATACTGGACGAGATCGAAGAATACTTCCAGCCGGTGGCGATGAAACGCGTCCCATTGTTCACCCACGAAGTATTGGGGCGCGATCGTTTGATCGAGCTCGCGAATGTTCTTTATGGTGACGAAGATCCCGCGCTGGTGGTGCGGACCGAAGCGCCCTATACCTTCGAAAAACGCAACTCGCACTATGAAGTTAGGCTGCGGCTGCCCTTCGCTATGAAGGGCGAAGTCGGGTTGTTCAAGAAGGGCGATGAACTGGTGGTGGAGATCGGCACGTTGCGCCGCCACATCGGGCTGCCAACCTCCATGGCCGCCCTCACCCCCACGCGAGCAACGTTACAGAATAAGATATTAACAGTGGAAATGAAAGAAGCCTGACAAAGGACCCAGAAGCCCTAGATAAGGATATGGACGAACAACAAAGCACTTCTCAACACGGCACGGCCCAGCATGCGCATGGCTGTTTCTTTTGCGACATCGCAGGTCCCCAGATTGAGGCCTTCCTCGATCATGTCTGGCCGCAAAACACTCGCGAGCATTTTCGCAACGCCCGTATTGAGATGCTCAAGGGGATGCGGAGCATGCTGGACGCGCGCATAGAACACCTGGCGAAACACGATCGGAAGGGCACCAAAGTTGCCGTCGAATAGCCTCGCGCGGATCGCTCTCGCGCTTGGGGCATTATCAGCGCCGGCGACGCAAACCGCGTTCGCGGCGGCAGCCTCCCCTGATGGAGCAATATCGGTCCAATATGTTATCGGACTCGACAACGTCAAATCCCAAAGCGGCGGGAAACTAAGCGTACAGAGCGACGCCCTTGTGTTCGCCTGCCATAAATCACAGGCCAAAGTTGCCATTTCCGCGATCGACGACATCCTCCTGGGTTCCGAAACTACCCAGTCGGGCGGGAATGCCGGAAAAGTGTTCAAGGCCGCCGCGATCGCCGCGCCTTACGAGACCGGCCGAGTCCTCAGCCTCTTGATGTGGACCAAGGTGGACGTCCTCACGGTTTTATACCGCGACGAAAAGGGAGGTGTCCACAGCGCGGTTTTCGAGCTACCGCAAGGCCAGGCTGTTGGTCTAAGGACCCAGTTGATCGCCGCTGGGGCCCACTCGTCCGCGCCGATCCCCGCGGTGAACGTCGCTCAGATCACACAACCAACCAGCCTGGCGGTGCTTTCCAGCACGCATATTCAAATTGAACCGCCTGAGTCCGGCGCCCTCACCGTTCCGGCCGAATATCTCTTCACCGGATATGAACGCCTGATCGAGCGCGTGCGCCACGACGGCGAATTCCAAAAAGTCTTTCGCAGTGGCGATCGCGAAGCGAAAGACACGTCTGACTTGGTAATCCTTCGCACCAAGGTATCGCGGTTCAAAGAAGGCAACCAATTAATTCGTGAACTGCTCGACCTTTTCGGCTGGACCAGTTTGGACGTCACGGCGACCATTGAGGGACGCGACGGCAACGTGCTGTTGAGTCAGAATCTTTCGGGGCGAGTGCATTTCTTCGGCGAGAATCTCGGAGTTACCAACGATCTCGCTAAGCATATCGCCAAGATGCTGCGCGAGAAGTTTCAGCCCGCGCCCGCTGTCGCGCCCGCAGTGGTGTCCGCCGACTAACGCTGGCTCAGCCCGCCGTCGATCGCCAGCACCTGCCCCGTCACAAAGTTGGATGCTTGGATGAAGTAGAGCACGGCTTCTGCGATCTCTTCCGGCGTGCCGGAGCGTTGCGCTGGAGTCGCCGCAATCAAATCTTGCGCCCGGGGGTCCTCGGAAGAAGCGAGAATCACCCCAGGCGCCACGGAATTCACCGTGATCGCAGGTGCGAACGCCTTGGCAAGCGCGCGCGTCAGCATGATCACGCCGGCTTTCGATGCGCAATAGTGCGCGTACATGTCCCAAGGCCGGATGCCGCCTAGCGAACTGAGGTTCACGATGCGTCCGGCGCCGGACTTTTTCATCAGCAGCGCTCCCTGCTGGCAGCAAAAAAAGGTCGCCTTCAGATTTACGCTATGGATGAAATCCCAATCGGCTTCGGTGAGTTCCAGTGGATCGCGGCGTCGGAAGCGCGCCGCGTTGTTGACCAGCCCGTACAATGAACCCAGCCGCTCTTCCACTTCATGAAACATGCGCTTGATCTCATCGACCTTTTCAAGATCGGCCTGGAACAGCGGCGCCGATCCGCATTCTTCCGCCGTCGCCCGCGCTTCCTGCTCCGATGTCGAATAGTGGATCGCTACGCGATAGCCGGCCTGATGCAGCCCGACCGCGATGGCGCGTCCTATGCGCTTGGCCGCGCCAGTGACTAATATGGTCCGGGCGTTTTCCATCAGGCTTCCATCAGACCACCGGATCGCCGTGCACTTCGATTTCTTCGGGCTCCACTCCGGCGCGCGCCGGCTCCGGCAATCGCCCGGTCCAGTTGGCCCACAGCCAGAAGAACGCGGTGCTCGAGCTGAGCAATCCTGAAACCACGCCGATCGTGCGCGGGCTCCAACTTTCAGACGCCACTCCGGCGCCGGCCATCGAGAGCATCATGGTTGACCACTGCATCGTTTCCATGGTCGCAAACACGCGGCCGCGGAATTCGTCCGACACGTGCCGCAGCAATTGCGACATATTGAGTACCGAGCTCACCGCGATAGCCGCTCGAGAGATCCCTAGAAACAACAGCGCCATTTGGAAATCCCGCATCTGGCTGAAGATCACATATGCGCCTCCGTGGATCACGTAACAGATGCTGATGGTAGCTTTATAGCCGCCGAATGAAATTCGTTTGCCCAGCCAGTGTGCGAACGTTCCGCCCACCAGCAAACCTACGCCGGCCGCGGCCCAAAGATAACCGATGCCGGCCGGTCCGCGATTGAACACCAGCTCGCCGAACAAGCTGAACAGAATTTGTGCGGCGCCGCCTCCCGACGCCCATCCCATCCCGACCAGTGCGAGCCCCAGGATCAGTGGTGAAGAGCGCATGTAACGCAGGCCTTCGGTGTATTCGTGCCAGGGCCGTACTACTTTGTCTTCGCCCAGCGCCGTTCGTTCCGCGCGGAAGCCACCACGTGGCGGCCGCAATCGCGAAATGCAAGCCGCGGAAAACAGAAACGAAAATGCGTTGAATGTGAACGCCCACTTGTAGCCGAAGCCCATCACCGTGGTGCCGCCGAGAAAGGCCCCGATGGTCAGCGTCATCCACTGCGTGGTTTGCGTGAGCGAATTGGCAGTGTGCAGCTCTTCTTTATTCGCGATGGTGGGGAGGATGGCCGACCGGCCGCTGGTGAAGAACGGCGACGCGAACATCAGCAGCGCGCTGAGTAAATAGAGCAGCCAGGTGTCCGAGCGTGGGATTGCCAGAATGAAGCCGATGGCCACTACTGCGCGGATCAGGTCGCTGGCGATCATGATGCGTTTGCGATCCAGCCGGTCGAGCACGACGCCGGCCACGGGTCCTGCCAGCACCGCGGGAATCGCCCGCGAAAGCATAATTCCAGTGACCACCAGTCCGGAGCGCGTGTTCGCCAGGGCCAGGCTGAAGACGGCGACATTGTTGAAATGATCGCCGATTTCGCTGACCACTTGACCGCTCCAGGTCCAGCGATAATTTCTGTTCGCTTTCAGCAGATCGAGAAAGTCGGACATTTATCGAATGGATTCCTGGCGGACGGTAATTGAATCCAGGAAATCGCGGTCGAGTTCGTAGCCGAATCCTGACTCGTCGCGCACTGCGATAGTTCCCAGCGCCGTTACTTCTACGGGCGGCTGGATAATATCGCGAGCCCAGTAGCGCCGGCTGGCCGAGACGTCGCCCGGAAGCGTGAAATTCGGTAGCGTGGCGAGCGCGATATTGTGCGCGCGGCCGATGCCGGACTCCAGCATGCCGCCGCACCATACCGGGATGCCGGCCCTCTGCGCGACATCATGCACGCGCTTGGCTTCGGCGAAACCTCCTACGCGGCCGAGTTTGATATTGATGATTCGTCCGGCGTCCATCGCAATGGCTTGTTCGGCCTGGTGCGCCGAGCGGATGCATTCGTCCAGACAGATGGGGGTCTTCAATTGCGCTTGCAGCTTTGCATGGTCGATGATTTCATCGTGCGCGAGCGGCTGCTCGATCATCATCAGGTTGAATTCGTCCAGGTGCCGGAGCCGCGGCGCATCGGCCAGCGTGTAAGCCGAGTTGGCGTCGGCCATGAGCAGAATATCGGGAAATCGCTTCCGCACTTCGCCGACCACTTCCACATCCCACCCGGGCTTGATCTTCATCTTGATGCGCTGATACCCGTCGGCGAGTTCGGTTTCGATCTTTTCGAGAAGCTGCGGCACGGAATCCTGGATTCCTATAGAGACGCCGCACGGAATCTCGCGACGGGCGCCGCCTCCGATGTGCTGGTAGAGCGGCTTTCCGAGCATGCGCGCTTCCAGGTCCCAGACTGCGACCTCCAGGCCACCTTGTGCCATCAGGTGGCCGCGGACTGGAGCGCTTCGTCCTTCGAGGACGCGCGGCGCAACGTAATCGCGCAAGATCAGCCAGGCCGATTCGGTCCATTCTTCGTTGTAGAACGGATTTTCGCCGGCGGTGACCTCGCCCCAGCCCGAAAGTCCGCCGCTCTCAACTTCCACCAGGACGATACGGCGCTCGGTGGTTCTCCCGAAGCTGGTCTCGAAGAAATGGACCAGCGGCATTCGAATTTCGCGCAGCGTGATTTGTTCTAAGCGGATTCCCATTTTCCTAATAAGTAAGTACCGGCCTGATCGGTTTTCTCAAAGCCGATGACAGCCAGGTCGCGATCGAAGGCGGCGCGGAATTGTTCGCATGCCGATCGCTGAATTTCTCTGGCGCGCGCCGGATTCGTGGTGCGAATGGTTGCGATGTCCGATGGAATCGCAATGCGCGCCTCAACGGAATTGCGTTCGAACGGTTGGCCTGAGGCGATCGCGTTCACGCGCGGGCTTGCAATCCACCATTCGGCGATGCAGCGGTCGGTGGGCAGCCCTCCGTGCAGTGGACTGCTGGTGGTCCCATATTGGTTGGGCACGTAGCGGCGCACAATGGCCCCGAGCCGCTCCATGTTGAAAAACGCGTTCTTGATTTCGAGCGGATCGAAGGTCCACTCGATGAGGCTGACTCCGCGGCCGAGCGCGTCCTCGCGCTGGGTCAGCTTCAGTATCCGGCCGATCCCCGAATTGCGGTACTCCGGCAGCACGCCCAGCATGTGGCTGTGCAGATAGCTTTTGCCGCCGGCTTTCAGCCCAGGGATGGCTACGCAGAAGCCGGCCATCTTCGCGCCGTCGAATGCGCCGAACACCTGGCCGCCGATTTTCGTGGCGACCACGAAGAGCCGCAGCGGCAATAGATCGACGTCCTCGAAGCCCCAGATTTCGCGCTGCAGCCGCACCACCGTCTTAAGATCGTCGCTCTCGGTGAGGGGACGAATCTCCATCACTGTGCCTCTGGGCCGCGCTTCGCTTGGCCATCATCCGCCTTGGCCTCTTGCCAGAGCGCTTCCATCTCGTCGAGCGACGCGCCGGGCAGCGCCGCATGCTTTTCGACATGCGCGAAGCGCCTGCGAAACTTCGCGTTGGTTTTTCGGAGCGCCTGTTCGGGATCTACTTTGAGCTTTCGCGCCAGGTTCACCAGTACGAACAATAAGTCGCCGAGTTCACCTTCGACTTCGGCGGGCGTGCCGGTCTCGCGCGCAGCGGCGAGTTCGCGCAGCTCTTCATTCAGTTTGTCCAGCACCTGGCCGGGATGCTCCCAATCGAAGCCCATGGCCGCTGCCTTGGAACTGATCTGCTGCGCTTCCACCAGGGCTGGAAGATTGCGCGGCACCGAATCCAGGCGGCCCTGCTGGGGCTTGCCTCTTTCCTTCTTTTCGTCCGCCTTGATCTCATCCCAGCGGCGCTTGACATCGTCGGACGTTTTCGCAGCGCCGTCGCCGAAGACGTGCGGATGGCGCCGGATCAGTTTCTCCGCGATCGCGTTGAGCGAATCGTCAATGCCGAACTTTCCTTCTTCGGAAGCCATTTGAGCGAAGAAGACGGCCTGCAGCATCAGGTCCCCGAGTTCGTCGGCGAGGCCCGGCCAGTCGCGCTGGTCGATGGCGTCGAAAACCTCGTAGGCTTCTTCGAGCAGGTACGGTTTGATGGTGTCGAAATTTTGCTCGCGATCCCAAGGACAGCCGCCGGGGGCGCGCAGCCGGGCCATGATTCCGACCAGGCGCTCAAATCGTTCCCCAGTTGTGTTTGGATTTTGTGGCATCCGGCGGAGGTGGAAACCTCAGTTTAGCAGCGGCAGCGGTTCGGACACAAAAAAGGCCGGTCCCCGGTGCGAGGGCCGGCCATTTTGAAAGGATCGTTAGAAGTTAACGCAGTGTTGCGGTGGCCGCTCCCTTCGGGACATTCATGAACGGGGGCACCAGCCTGACGCTTTGATTGGGCGAGTCCACGCCCGCGAAAAACGCCATGCCGTCACGGCGTTCAAACAGCAGCTTGGCCGTGCCGGAGGGCGTCGCCAGACCCGAAGAGACGGTGAGCAGCGTAACCGAGTTGCTGGAGGATCCATGCAGCACGATTACGCCGGAAACCGGGACTTCGACGGTGTACTCACCGGGCGGCATCATTGCGCCGCCGGCCGCAAATTCGAAGGGCACATTGGCCCTGGCAATGGGGGACTGCGCGTCGGCCGCGAGGGCAAACACACCAAGTGCGCTCACCAGGAAAGCAACATTCAGAAATCGAGTATTCATATTGTAGACTCCTTTTAAGTCGTGATTCGTTATGTAGGTGGCCTGAGCGCCCTGCGCCTGCCCGTGCTTAACAAGACGGGCGGCGCCGAAATAGACTTGGCGTCAGGAAAAACTTCACCGAGGAATTAAGAGATGTCTTCGAGGACTGCTGCTGAGACCCACGGAGCAAGCCTGCGCTCACGGGGCAGTGTCTTACAACCTGAGATTAAACCAAAAGCGGGCTTTGGTCCAATCAAAATTTTGTATCCATGCAATATAGGGCCTTTCCCCGGTTAAAATGAGGTTAAGATGAGTGACCAGGAATATCCGCTTCCCCCGGCAACCTTTGAATTCTTAATCCTCTCGCTGAAGGCGCAGACCGAGATGCATCTTGGGATGTACCATTTCGGCGATGAGAAGGACCGGCCAGAGCCCGACTTCCGCATTGCGCGCCACACCATCGATCTGTTGGCGATGCTGCAGGACAAGACGCGCGGCAACGTGAGCATGGAAGAGCAGCGGCTGGTCGACAACGCGCTAACCGAGCTGCGATTCCGCTTCGTACAGGCCATGGAGAACAAGGGAACGAAGGCAGTCCCCGAAGCAGCAGGCCCCGACGCTTCAGCGCCCGACGCTTCAGCGCCGGACGCCGAGACCAAGACCGAAGAGCAGGCCGGCGGTTAGATGGCGTTGGAGCCAATCAAGATTACGGTGCTCGGCTCGGGCACCAGCGTAGGCGTCCCGATGATCGGCTGCCATTGCGCGGTGTGCCGTTCTGAGGATCCGCGCGACAAGCGGCTGCGGCCTTCGGTGCACATTCGCTTTGGCGATCACGGCATTCTGATTGATACAACGCCCGACTTCCGCTCCCAGGCGTTGCGCGCGCAAATCGAACGGGTGGATGCGATTCTGTTTACGCACTCTCACGCCGATCACGTGATGGGGCTGGACGACGTCCGCCCGTTCAACTTCCGGCAGGGTGGGGTCATTCCGATTCACGGATCGGAGGAAACCATCGGGGCGATCCGTCGATCGTTTCCATATATTTTCGACGAGCAATCCAGCGAGTCCTCCCGGCCGCGCCTGGTGACGCATGTTTTCGACAACGCTCCGTTCGATCTGTTCGGAGTGGAATTCAGGCCCATCCGTCTGCGTCACGGCAAGGGTACCGTGTATGGTTTTCGTTTCGGAGGCGCGGCCTATCTGACCGATCACAGCGACATTCCCGAGGAATCCATGGAACTGCTGTGCGGTTTGGATGTTCTGTTTTTGGATGCCTTGCGGCATCGCCCGCATCCGACGCATTCCACCGTGGAACGCTCGCTCGAATCGGTGCAGAAGCTCGCCCCGAGGCGGGCGTTCTTCACGCACATCTGTCACGATCTCGGGCACGCGCGCACGGAAGAGAGTTTGCCTCCCCACGTTCGTCTGGCGTATGACGGGCTGGAGATCGAAGTGGGCGCGGCATGATCTATAGAAGCTTGGCGGAGACGCCGCGCGACTTTGGTCCCTGCGCCATCACCATCGGCAATTTTGACGGCGTACACGCGGGACACCGCAAGATCCTACGCCGCGTGGCGGCCTTGGCGCGCGAGGAAGGCTGGAAGGCGGCTGCGCTCACGTTCGATCCACATCCGGCCAAGCTGCTTTCACCGGTCACCGCGCCGCGCTTGCTCACCACGCTGGATCAACGGGCGAGGATGATGCTGGAGCAGGGAATCGACCAGATCCTGATTCTGCCCTTCACTCTGGAAGTGGCCGCGCTGACGCCCGAGGAATTTGTTCGTGACCTTCTGGTGGACAAGCTGGGCGCGCGGGCGGTTCTGGTGGGCGCGAACTTTCATTTCGGAAAGCGGGCCGCGGGCGATGCCGGGACGCTGGAGGAATTTGGAGAGCGCTACAGCTTCGAGACCGATATTCTGACGCCGGTGCTTTGGCGCAAGCGCGTAATATCGAGTAGCGAAATACGGCGGCTCGTCGCGGCTGGCGACGTTTCCACTGCTTGCCGGATGCTGAGCCGGCCGCATTTGCTTCAGGGCGCGGTGGTGCGCGGCGAAGGGATCGGATCGAAGCAAACCGTTCCCACATTGAATCTGGATACCAACGCGGAAGTTGTGCCTGCCAACGGTGTGTATGTGACGCGGACCCGCGACGGCCAGCGCGAATGGCCGTCGATCACGAATATCGGTTATCGGCCTACGTTTGACGGCCGGCACCGGACGATTGAAACGTACTTACTTTCCGCGCTTGAGGGGCCGCCGCCCGAGAGTATTTCGGTGGAGTTCCTGCGCCGGGTGCGCGATGAGCAGAAATTCGAAACTCCAGAAGCGCTAAAGGCGCAGATCCTGCGGGATGTGGGGCGGGCCCAAACGTATTTCCGCAGGTTGGGCGCGGCTCCCAAGGTAAACCCGGCCGCGCGGTGACGGCGAATGCGCGAGAATCTAAAAGAGGAGAAGCCAGGGCATGAGTTTATCGGAAGGAAAGCTGCGACATCTGAAGGCGTTGTCCAACAAAGATGGGATCATTGCGGCGGCCGCCATGGATCAGCGGGGCAGTTTGCAAAAGGCCATCGCGGGCGCGAAAGGCATTCCGCACGAGCAGGTGACGGCGGAGATGATGAGCGAATTCAAAGTAGCGGTGTCGAAGATTTTGACGCCGCACGCGAGCGCGATCCTGCTGGATCCCGAATACGGCCTGCCCGCGGCCAAGGCGCGCTCCTCCAATGCCGGCTTGCTGCTGGCCTATGAAGAGAGCGGCTACGACAACACCAAGCCCGGCCGTTTGCCCGACCTTCTGCCGCATGTCTCCGCCAAGCGCATCGTGGATTGGGGCGCCAATGCGGTGAAGATTTTGATTTATTATTCGCCCTTCGACGACCCGCAGGTGAACGATATCAAGCACGCGTTCATCGAACGCATCGGCGCCGAATGCGAGGACCGCGATATCCCGTTCTTTCTTGAATTCGTCGGCTACGATCCGAAGGGCGGCGACGAGAAAGGGTTGGAGTTCGCCAAGCTGAAGCCGAAGGTTGTGATCGGGGCCATGGAAGAGTTCTCGAAGCCGCAGTACAACGTGACCGTGCTGAAGGTGGAAGTACCGATCAATGCGAACTATGTCGAGGGCAGCAGCGTCTACAAGGGGCAGAAAGCTTATTCACGGAGCGAGGCGCTGGATCTGTTCCGCAAGGCCGCGGGAGTGGCGAAGAAGCCGTTCATCTATTTGAGCGCCGGCGTGGGTAACGCGCAGTTTGTCGAGGAGTTGCACATGGCGGCTGAGGCGGGCACGGATTACTCAGGCGTGCTGTGCGGCCGCGCGACGTGGAAGGACGGCATTCCGATCTACGGCAAGCAAGGGGTGAAGGCGCTGGAGGATTGGCTTTCAACCGAGGGCGTGAAGAATATCGAAGCGGTGAATGCGGCGATCAAGACGGCGAAGCCGTGGAGCGCGAAGGCGGCGTGAGTGGTTGTTGGTTATTGGTTGCTAGTTGTTGGTAGGCGGAAGCGGCGGCGTGCCCACTCAATCCTTATGGGGTCCTAGTGCACCCGCGAGCGGTCCCTCCTAGGAATGTTATGGGTCAGACGGTCAGAACGGCTTTACTCCGACGGGTGTTCGCTGCTGACGAAGACCGCTCACAGTTTAACGCAGCGCTCGCGAGAGTGTGTGTCCTGTTTGAGGACCTCAGAATTGAAATAAGCGGAGCTGCCGAGCGCAGCTTGCCAGCCCTCGACGTTCTCGATTCTCAGAAAGATAACTGGCTCAAGCCGGAGCTAACTGGGAAGTACCGCCAGTTTTACTTCATTAGGCGTTCTCTTCTGACATTGCGAGAGTTTGCGGAGGCTCTCAGGCTCACCGTCGAACAGATGAAGAAAGATCCCCGTCTGAATCTCACATTTCGAGGGTTAACGGATGACGCCAAGCCCGCGTGGGACTCAGCTATCCACTTCTTCGACACGAACGAAAAATTCTTGAATGGAATACGCAGGGACATCGGTGGGCACTTTGGACAGAAGGCCGCTCTGAACGCGGTCACAATGCTTCTACCCCAAGCCTACGGCAGCATCGCCCTTGCGCATGCTGTGATACTGCAAGGCAAAGAGACAGCGGATCAGCTTAGATTGCATTTCGCAATGGAAATCGTGGGGACGGCATTACTGAAACACCTTCAGGACGGTGACATCGAGCAGTACGCTGCGCTCTTAAGTGGCTGCATCATACCGGGCTACCAGCATGCAATTAACTGCGTTTATATCCTCGTCAGGGAATACCTTTGGGATCGCTTCGCCTCCTAGGACGGCGAGTCAGAAGTCGGACGTTACCGCCGCGGCACCGCTTGCGACTGGCGCGAGCATGGCGCTAGAGTGAAACCCCTGCGTCGAGCGGTTGCGACGCCGTCGCCGAAAGATCGACGCCTTCCCAACGCGCCACCACCGCGGCGGCCATGCAGTTGCCGAGCAGATTTACCGAAGTGCGCGCCATATCCATCACGGCGTCGGCGCCCAGCAGCAGCGCGACCCCAGAAAGCGGCAGACCGAAGGTCGCGAGAGTTCCGGCCAGGATCACCAATGACGCGCGCGGCACGGCGGCCACTCCCTTGCTCGTGAGCATCAGCGTCAGCAGCATCATCAGTTGCTGGCTGAACGCCATGTGCACGCCGGCGGCCTGCGCCACGAACAGCGACGCCATCGAAAGATACAACGTGCTGCCGTCCAGATTGAAGCTGTAACCGGTCGGCAAAACGAAAGCTACGATGTGCGCGGGAACGCCCATCAGTTCCATGTTTTCGAGCGCGAGGGGCAGAGCGGCTTCGCTCGATGCGGTGGAGAACGCGATGATGAACGGCTCACGAACGGCGCGGATGAAGGGCCCGAGCGGAATCCGCGCGATCAGCGCCACCGCGCCCAGAACTACAAAGATGAAGATCAGCAGCGTGCCGTATAACGTCAGCACCAGCTTGCCGAGTCCCAACAGCACGCCCAGCCCCTTGCTTCCGATGGTGCTCGCCATGGCTGCGCCGACGCCGATGGGCGCGAGATACATGACGTATTTTGTGTAGCGGAACATGACCTCGGAAAGCGATTTGCAAAACGTCACGACTGGCGCTGCTTTCGCCCCGATGGCCGCGCACGCCGCGCCGAATAAAAATGAAAACACCACGATCTGCAGGACATCGCCTTTGGCCATGGCATCGATGACGCTGGCTGGAAAGGTGTGCTCGAGCGTGCCTTGAAATGTGGGACCGGCTTGCGACACGCCGATTTCGCTCACCGATCGTTCGAGCGTCATTCCCGCGCCAGGCCGCACGAGGTTAACGGCACCCAATCCCAACGCTAGCGCGATGGTGGTGAGAACTTCGAAATATACGATGGCTTTGATGCCGATGCGTCCCATGGTCTTGACGCTGCCAGTGCCGGCGATGCCGTAGACCAGAGTGCCGAAGATCAGCGGCGCGATGATCGATTTGATCAGGCGCAGAAACACGCTGGCGAGCGCGCCCATCCACTCCGCTTTGCCGATGTTCGGAAAGAAGGCGCCCAGCGCGACGCCGAACAGCATAGCGATGAAGATCCAGGCAGTGAGCGAGGGGCGCCTCATCTTTTACCCTGGGTCAACGTTCTCCCCACTTCAGTTTCTCGCGAAGCACGTCGAAGAAAAACATTTTGGGCGGCCGTATCAAGTAAATTTTGTGCTCCGAGCTGCGGCACACCACGCGGTCGTCTTCGATGAGCGGTTCACCCACCTGTCCATCCACGGTGAGGTAGGCTTCCTTGCCCGGCGCCTTGGAAATGATCTCGATGACGCTCGTGTCCGGGACCAGGACGGGCCGGTTGGTGAGCATGTGAGGGCAGACGGGAGTGATGCAGATCGCGGCCACAGCGGGAAACAGGATCGGTCCGCCGGCAGAAAGCGAATACGCGGTAGAGCCGGTGGGCGTGGAGACAATCAGGCCGTCGGCCTTGAAGGTGCTGACGAACTGCGAATCCACATATGTTTCAAGATCGATCATGCGGGCGATTTGCGTTTTGCCGATGACGATGTCGTTGAGGGCTTCATACGACGCGACAGTTTTACCGCCGCGCACGACTTCGCCATGCAGCATACTGCGCGTCACCACGCGCTGCTCGCCGCAAATCGCGCATTCCAGTTCCGGATAAAGCTGATCCAGCGTGATGGCGGTCAAAAAGCCCAAGCCGCCGAGGTTGACGGGAAACAGCGGGATCTCGCGGCCGGCGATCGCGCGCGCCGCGGCCAGCAGCGTTCCATCGCCACCCAAAACAATTACCAGTTGGGTTCCCTCCGGGACCTGCTCGCGCCCGAGGCCGTCCGGGCTGCCGATGTATTGGGCGGCCTCATGATCGAGCCGCGTCTCCACTCCACGCTCGCGCCACCAGGCGACTAAGCCCGACACGATCGCGGTCGCGCGCGGAATTCCCGGCTTGGCGATGACGCCCACCGCTTTAATGTCTGGCATGCAAAAGGAACTCCTGATTGCCTTCCGCTCCCAACACGGGCGAGGGAATGATTTGCGCGTGAAAACCCAACACTTGTATGGCTTGCTCTACCCGGTGGCAGGCTTCGAGGTGCAACGCGGGATTGCGAATAATTCCTCCCTTGCCTACTTGCCGGCGTTCCAGCTCGAATTGAGGCTTCACCAGAATAACCATTTCCGCGTGGCTGGCGAGAAGATCGGCCAAGGCCGGTAAGATCATTGTGATGGAGATGAAACTCACATCGCAAACCGCGAGGTCGATGGGTTCGGGCACTTGGCCGCGGCTGAGATAGCGCGCATTCACCTGTTCGTGGACAATCACTCGGGGATCGTTGCGCAATTTCCAGTCGAGTTGTCCGGTGCCGGCATCGATTGCGTAGACACGGGCGGCTCCGCGTTGCAACAGGCAATCGGTGAATCCGCCGGTGGAAGAGCCAACGTCGAGGCACACCTTGCCGGCGACCACAATTTCGAAGTGATCGAGCGCCGCTTCGAGCTTGAGTCCGCCGCGTCCGACGTAGCGCGGCTGCGCGAGCAACTCGATTTTGGCTGCGAGGTCGACGTTAGCGCCGGCCTTGTCGGCCTTTTGCCCATTGACGAGCACCTGCCCAGCCAGAATCAGCGCCCGGGCCTTCTCGCGCGATTCGACGAGGCCTCGCTCAACGACCAACAGGTCGAGCCGCTGTCGGGGAGTTTTCATCAGAAAGGATTAGGCACGGCGGTGCACGATGAAATCGGCCAGCTCGCGCAGTCGCCCGGCACGTTCATCGAAGGGCCGCAGCGCCAGGTGCGAAGCCAGGAGCTCCTGTTCTGCCATGGCGCGCGATCGCTCCAGTCCATACACGGCGGGAAACGTGATTTTGTGTTGCTGCGCGTCCTTTCCCGCGGTTTTGCCGAGGGCTTCGGAGGACTGCTCCACGTCCAAGACGTCGTCGACGATCTGAAACGCCAGGCCCACGTGCTCGCCATAGCAGGAGAGAGCGTTGAGTTGTTCCCGATCGGCGCCGGCGTAGATGCCGCCCATCCGCAGGCTGGCCCGAAGCAGAGCTCCGGTCTTGGCGCGATGGATGGTCTCAAGCAGCGCGGCGCTGGGCTCGCGGCCTTCGCCTTCGAGATCGCTCACCTGGCCGCCAATCATGCCGCCCACGGTGCCTGCGGCGGTGGAGAGCTCCGCGATCAAAGCGACTTTAGGATCGGCCGGGCACTCCATTTGCGCCAGTACTTGAAAGGCGAGCGTGAGCAAGGCGTCGCCCGCGAGAATCGCGATGGCTTCGCCAAAGACCTTATGGCAGGTTGGGACGCCTCGGCGGAGGTCGTCGTTGTCGAGCGCGGGAAGATCGTCGTGAATCAGAGAGTAGGTGTGAACCAGCTCCAATGTGCAGGCGGCGGACTCGATGCCCGCGGCGGCCTCCGACACCGCTTCCGCGGCGGCCTCCGACACCGCTTCCGCGGCGGCCTCCGACACCGCTTCCGCGGCGGCCTCCGACACCGCTTCCGCGGCGGCCATACACAGAATGGGACGGATGCGTTTGCCGCCCGCGAACAAGCTATAGCGCATTGCTTTGTGGATAGATTCGGGCAGTGTCGAGTCGGGTGGTACCCAGCGTTCGAGTGCGGCGTCTACACGCGCCTGCTGACGCGCGACGTACTGGGCCAAAGTCATGTTCGGTCGGGCCGGAACGGTTCGGCTTGAACCTTGTCGCCCTTGCGGACCAGCAGCTCGATGCGCGTCTCGGCCTCTTCCAATTGCTTGCGGCAAGTTTCGCTGAGTTGCATTCCTTTTTCGAACAGCTCGAGGGCGCGCTCCAGCGGCAGGTCCGCGCTTTCCATTTCCTTGACGATCAGTTCGAGCTGCTGGAGTCCAGTCTCGAAGCTGGCCGCGGGCTTTTCTTCGGGCATTGATTTATTTTAGCGTTCACACGAGTGTGAACGCGGCACGCAAGAGTGCGTGCGCCACGCGCCACATTATGACTCGCGATACATGACGGTCGAGCGCGTGATCTCGGACAGCGACCGGGCGCCGCATTGCTTCATGGTCAGAGCGAATTCGCCGTTCAGTATTTCGATCACTTTTTCCACGCCGGGCTGGCCGAACGCCGAAAGCCCCCAGATGTAGGGACGCCCGATGCCCACGGCGCGCGCGCCGAACGCCAGCGCTTTGTAAACGTCGGTCCCGCGGCGGATGCCACCATCCACCATTACGGGAATGCGGCCCGCAGCGGCGTCCACCACTTCGGGCAGGCATTCGATGGTGCCGCGATACGTTTCGGTGGCGCGTCCTCCGTGATTCGACACCAGGATGCCGTCGACACCATGCTCAACACAGAGCCGGGCGTCTTCGCGAGTCTCGATGCCTTTCAGCACCAGCTTCATGCGCGTGGCTTTCTTCAGGCGGTCCACGTACTCCCAGGTGAACGTCGGCGAATTGATGGCGACGCCCTTCATGTCGAGGCCTTCGAACATGGGCCGGGGAAAATTGGAGCCGAAGGGTTCGCCGTGGCAATCGGCGCACTGGCGGGAGTCAAGGCGGCGATAGCGCGATGCCATCTCCGTATTTCGCCCCGCCAAAAGATCGATGGTCCATGCCACCACGGGACAGCCGGCGTCTTCGGCGCGCTTGACCACTTTCTCGGTGTGCGCCCAGTTGGAAACCGCGTAGAGCTGATACCAAACCGGTCCGCCGCGGGCCTTGATCACGTCCTCCACGCTATGCGAAGTAACCGTGGAAAGAATCTGGAGGCTCTTCTTGGCCTGCGCGGCGCGCGCCACCCCTATCTCGCCATCGGCGTGAAACATTCCCTGGGCGCCCACCGGACAAAGAAAAATTGGACTGTCCCAGGTGGTCCCGAAGAGTTCCACGCGCGTGTCGATTTTTGAAACATCCACCAATTTGCGCGGGCGGAGTTGTATATGTTTGTAAGCTTCGTGGTTGGCATCGCGCGTCAGGTTATCGTCCACGCCAGAGGCCATGTAACCCCAGTGTGCGGCAGGCAGCGCTTTGCGGGCTGCGGCTTCGAAGTCCATCACGTCCAGCGCATCCTTCGGACCGGACAGCACTTCATCGAGCGTATGGGTTTGCCAAGCGCGGGCGGGAAGGGCGGCGAAGAGCGGGCTGGCTGCGAGAAACCTGAGAAAGTTACGTCGATTTCTTAACTGGCTCTCTGAGGCGGGCATCGCAGTCATGACTGCCTATTCTATTACTTTCGGTGTAACCGCGGAGAGCCGCCATCGGTCCCATGTACAATGGATCACGGGATTCCGGCGGTGGAGGATGTTTGAAATTCTGCCCTGACCACGCGAAGCGCACAACCGCCGCAGCGGTCCTTCTGCTTTTATTCCTCCTGGCCGCAGGCGCAGCCGCGCAAACGCCGGCAGAGCTCTCACCCGCGGGTCCTGGCAACACCTCGGCATCCACGGAGGCTCCGGTAACCGTGGATGCCTCCCCAGCCACCGATGACAAGGACCGGATTTTCGGCGTGATTCCGAATTATCTGACGGTGGAGAACCCGTCCAGGAATGTCGCGCCTCTCACGGTGAAAGAGAAGTTCCGGTTGTTTGCCAAGGAGACGATCGATCCGTTCACGGTTCTTTCCGCGGCCGCCGGAGCGGCGCTTTCGCAGGTGGACAACCAAAATCCGAAGTATGGCGAAGGCGCCGGCCCTTATGCGGAGCGGTTTGGCGCGGCAGTGGCCGACATCACAACGCAGAATTTCTTTCAGGACGCCGTGTTCGCATCCCTGCTGCACGAAGATCCGCGCTATTTCCGCAAGGGTCCGGAGTTCGGGGTTTGGTATCGCGTGGGCTACGCGCTGAGCCGCGTGGTGGTGACGCGAACGGATGCGGGCAAGGACAGATTTAACTTTTCGGGGATCCTGGGGATGAGCGCGGGCATCGCGCTGTCGAACGCATATTATCCGGGCAGCAGCGTGAACGCCGGCGAGGTCGGCTATCGATTTGCAACCAGCGCCGTGTCTTCCGCTCTTTCCAATCTCTTGCCGGAATTCTGGCCCGACATTCACGAGAAGTTTTTCCACCGGAAGCCTCACACCTCCCCTTCGTTGCCCTAGGGCGCTCGGATTAAACCCAGTTCGGATTAAGATGGACTCATGGCTGTTCCGCCGATCCCGCCGCCTCTCGCGCAGCTCGGAAACCGGCCGTTTTCGTTTTACCCGGCCATTCTGAATGCGGGGCACAACGAATGGATCTATCGCAGCGCAACATGGTCGGAAGTGCTGGTGCGCAACACGAAAACCAACGAGGAAGTTTCGGTGGCGCGGCGCTATTTGGGGGAGATTTCGCGCGTGGATGCGCCGGTGATGATCGTGGGTTTGCTGGCGGAGCTGGAGTATCGCGCGGGCGCGGTCTGGCCGGCCGAACGCCGGGTGATCGAAATGCCGCGCGCCGTCAACGATGCACCTCGGCCCCGGCTGGCGCGTCCGAAAGCGGAGCGAGCTGTCGTGGTTGGAATCCGTCTGGAGAGCGACAGCAACTCGCGCGTGGGAAAGCTGGTGCTGGGCGGCGTGGCTCTGGGCGTAGCGGGGTGCGTGTTGGCGATCAGCCTGTTTCGCGGCGGCGTGATTGCAACCCGTGCCTTTTATGCGCCGGTGAACCAGGTGGATCTTCCCTTGGACCCGTACGACGATCACGCGGCGGTGGTGCGTAAGTTAGGAGCGCCGGCAGCCGAGCGCTGGAGGCCGATGCCGCCCTATGCCGACCAATACGAATTGCTCGAGTATCCGCAACGTGGACTGTACGTGATTCTCATGGGACGTGAACGCGCAGACGCGCGATATATCGGAGCGCTGGATTGGAACTGGCATCCGGCGCACGCGGTGAATTTTCCGGACAACGGCTCGAGTTACGGCCTGTTGAGGCGCCTGCCGAAGTTCTAGCGTGTTGGCAGGAGCCGGACCAGGGGGTCCGGCGCGGACGAGGGCGTCCGCCCCACATTGGGCGCGCGGACCAAACTGAGAATGATGAGCGCGGCACACGCCAGTCCGGCTGCAACGAAGAACGCGTATTGATACGCACCGGTGCTTACGAAGACGCGCGCGCCGAGCACCGGTCCGATCACTCCTGCAAAGCCCCACGCGAGCAGCAGCACTCCATAGTTCGTCGCCAGATACTTGGTGCCCCAGAAGTCGCCCGAGAGGGCAGTGTAGACGGATAGCTGAGTGCCGTAGCAGTAGTAGACGAAAAACAGCAGCACGTAAAACGCGAGTATCTCCTGGCGCCAGACATAGAGCAGCGGCGTGACGACCATGGAAGTTAAGATGACGGCCCGCAAGGTTTGGAGGCGGCCGAGATGGTCGGAGAACCAGCCCGAAAAGAATCTCCCGGCTGCGCTGCCAATGGCGCCGATGGTGATGGCGAACGCGGCAGTCTTCGCGCTCAAGCCCGCCGATCGCGCGAAAGGCACCAGTTGGCTGATGACCATGGTGCCGGCGGTGGTTCCAAGCGCGTACGCGGCCCACAGCGCAAGAAAGACGGGGTTGAGAAGCATCCGCGCGGTCGGCACGTCATTCATGTGATGCGCGCGAGAGCGTCCCGAGCCGGAGGCATTTCTGGCCGGGCCGGTGTATCCGTGTGGCGGATCTTTCAACAGGTAAGCGCCGGCCATTGTAAATACGAAGAAGGTGGCCGCCAGAACCTGAAAGGTGGCGCGCCAGCCGATCCGCTCGACCAACACGGCCGCCAGGGGGCCGAAGAGGCCGGAGCCGGCGGCGAAGATTCCTATGGCCAGGCCGTTGGCCAGCCCCCGATGATGGGGAAACCATTTCGAGCAAACTGTGATCGGCACCAGGTAGCCAAAGCCGATACCGGCGCCCACCATCACGCCCCATGTGAGATACAGCATCGACAAGGACTGCGTCCAGCTGGCAAGCAGCAGTCCGGAAGCGTACAGGATGCCCCCGATCATGGCGATGGGCCGCGGTCCGATTCGCCGCTGCAGATACCCCGCCACTAAAAACATCGAGGCGACCATCACCATGTCGATGGTTGGCACCAGGGATGTCTGTGGACGGGTCCATCCGAATTCACGCTCGAGCGTGGGGACGAATACGCTCCACGCATAATAGGTGCCGAGCGCGATGTTCATGAGACAGCCCCCCAACAGCGCCGGCCAGCCGTGTGGTTGGTTCGCAGGCGAGCTCATATTTTAGAACCGTATTCTATAAACATGGATGCGAAGGACATAAATGGCCCAGTTGCTATTGTAACGGCGGCCAGCCAGGGTATCGGGGCAGGCGTCGCACGAGTGCTGGCTGCTCGGGGCTATCGTGTTTCGCTTTTGGCGCGCTCGGAAGCGGTTCACGCGGTGGCGCGGGAGCTGGGTGGAATCGCGACCCTGGGCTCGGTGCAAGAAGGCGGCGATTTGGAACGACTGGTGCAGCAGACCATCGCGGCGTACGGACGCATCGACGCGGTTGTGAACAACACCGGACATCCTGCCAAGGGTGAACTGCTGGCGCTGACCGACGAGCAGTGGCAGGAGGGTTTCCAACTCATTCTTCGAAGCGTGATTCAGATGGCGCGGCTGGTCACGCCGATTATGCGCGAGCAGGGAGGCGGCTGCCTCGTGAATCTATCAAGCTATGCCGCCGTGCGCCCCGAGTTGGAGCGGCCCGTTTCTTCTGTCTTCCGGGCTGCGCTGCTGGCCTGGACGCGTGTGTACGCTGATTACTGCGCGCCGCATGGCATCCGCGTCAACTCGGTGTTGCCGGGATTTATTCAAACCGGTCCGCCGGCGGGAGTTCATGGAACGGATATTCCGCTCGGCCGATACGGCGATCTCGAGGAGATTGGAAAGGTGGTTGCATTCCTGTTGTCGCCAGAATCCTCCTACATGACAGGACAGAGTTTGCTTGTGGATGGGGGCATGGTGCGGACGCTCTAGCGCCGCGGGAGTTGACAGGCGGGCTTAGCTGGTGCGACAGTGAACCGAAAGGTTCAGTGTTTCGTGGCGCACAACCTGGATCACGTCATGGTCGCGATTTCCGATCCGACGCGCCGGGCCATTATTGGACGGCTGGCGCGTGGACCGGCCCGCATCTCAGACGTTGCCCGACCGTTTTCTATGTCGCTCACCGGCGTGTGCAAACACGTGAGGGTTCTGGAACGCGCCGGGCTCGTGAGACGCACCCGTACGGGGCGCGAGAACATGCTGGAGTTATCCGCGGAGCCCTTGCGCGATGTGGCGCGGTGGATCTCAAGGTATGAGCGCTTCTGGAATCTGCGCCTCGATCGGCTGGAGGGGTTCTTCGCCGCACAACAGGAGAAATCGAAATGAAGCTCACCGACATAACCGTGACCCGCGCGATTCCCGCGCCTGTTGAGAAGGTGTTCGATGTCTGGATGGACCCGAAGAGTCCTGGGGGCCCGTGGTTTGGAGCGGAGCGCGTAATTGTCAACCCGGTGGTGGACGGCCTTTTCTATTTAGCGGTGAAACACGAAGGACGAACGTGGCCGCATTTTGGACGCTTCGTTGCGATCGACCGCCCGCAACGGGTGGAGTATACCTGGATGTCGGAAGGTACTCAGGGCGTCGAATCCGTGGTGACCGTAACGTTTGAGCCGCGTGAAGATCAGACTGAAGTTACGTTGCGCCATTCGGGCGTCCCGGACGACGAGACGGGGCGCAAGCACGAACAAGGCTGGACCTGGGTTCTATCGATGCTGGCAGAGAGGTTCTAGCCGGGGCCGGTCTGGCGGCGCGGATTGAGCAGTTGGTTGAGGTGCTCCTCGGGGATGCCGCTGGATTCTCGCGCCACGTCGCGCACCGTGCGTCCACTGCGATAGGCTTCCTTGGCAATGGCCGCTGCCTTCTCGTAGCCGATCACGGGCGCAAGCACCGTACACATGGCAAGCGATTGTTCAACGAAAGCCGACGCGCGCTCGCGGTCCGCTTGGAGGCCTTCGACGGCACGCCGGCTGAAGTTACGCGACACCGCCGCCAGCAGCGCGATGGATTCCAGCAGATCGTAAGCCATCACCGGCATCATCACGTTCAGCTCAAAATTGCCAGCGGCGCAGCACCACGTGATAGCGGCGTCGTAGCCAATCACCTGCGCGCACGCCATCAGCAGGCTCTCGGCGATCACGGGGTTCACTTTGCCAGGCATGATGCTCGATCCGGGCTGCGTCTCCGGCAATCTGAGCTCGCCCAATCCGCTGCGCGGGCCGGACCCGAGCCAGCGGATATCGTTCGCGATTTTCGTCAGCGCGACGGCGTAGGTCTTGAGTGCGCCGCTCAGAAAACTGACCGCATCCTTGGCGGCCTGGGCTTCAAAATGATTGGATGCCTCGCGGAACGGAAGCCCGGTGCGCGCGGCGACGTCGGCGATCACGGCAGGGGCGAAGCCGGGAACGGCATTGAGGCCGGTGCCGATGGCGGTCCCGCCGAGCGGCAGCTCATAGATCCCTTGGAGCGCTGCGCGAACTCTGGCGGCGGACTGCTCCACTTGCGCCGCGTAGCCGCTGAATTCCTGGCCGAACAGCATGGGCACGGCGTCTTGCAGATGGGTGCGGCCCATTTTGACTATGCCGGCGAACTCGCTGGCTTTCTTGCTCAACGCGGCCGCCAGCTCGGCCATCGCGGGCAGCAGATCCTCATGCGCCAGCATCGCCGCGGAAATATGGATAGCGGATGGAATGACATCGTTGCTGGATTGCCCGCGGTTGACGTCGTCGTTGGGGTGCGCGCCCGCGAGATGGCCGATCACCTCGTTGGCGTTCATGTTGGTGGAAGTGCCGCTGCCGGTTTGGAAAATGTCGACCACAAACTGATCGTCATGATCGCCGGCGGCCACTTGATCGGACGCCTTCGCGATGGACGCGGCAAGTTCGGGCGGCAATTGTCCGATGCGGCCGTTCACTCGCGCGGCCGCGCTCTTAATCAAGCCGAGGGCGCGAATGAAGGCCCGTGGAAAGCGCAATCCGCTGATCGGGAAATTATCGACCGCGCGCTGTGTTTGCGCCCCATAGAGCGCGTCACTCGGGACGCGCATTTCGCCCATCGTGTCGTGTTCGACGCGATCAAGCTTGGTGTCGCGCTCTAGCCGGTAGTCATTTGCCACCGGGAGCCTACGGCGTAGCTTTTGGCTTGCCGCTGGTATCGAACACCTGGACGGCGCCGTATTTGTCGAGCACGGGTTTGAGCTTGGCCGCATCGCCCACCGCGACGATCTGCAGATCGTCCGGCACGATGTACTTGCGCGCCACCCGCTGCACCTGCTCGGCGGTGACGGCCATGATTCTGGCCGGATACGTATCCCAGTAATCCGCGGGCAAGCCGTAAATCTTGAGCGTGATCGCGTAGTCCAATACTTCGGCGGGCCGTTCGAGCGAAAGCGCAAAGCTCGCGACGATAGAACGTTTGCTTTCCTCGAGCTCGGTTTCTGGAACAGCCTGGTCGCGGATGCGATTAATCTCGTTCATGAACTCCGTCATGGCGCCGGCGGTGGCGTCGGTCCGCATGCTGCCTTGCGCAATCCAGGGACCGGCGTAGCGGCGCGCCACCAGTTGGCTATACGCGCCGTAGGTGTATCCGTGGATTTCCCGCAGATTCATGAACAGACGAGCGGATGCTCCGCCGCCTACGATGCGATCCATCACCACCATCGGCACGTAATCGGAGTCCATGCGATTGATCGCGATGTTGCCGATCTCGACGTCGGTCTGCACCGCACCAGGCCGGTCCACCAGAAAAATCCCGCGGCCGTGAGCCGGTTTTGTCGCGGCCGGCAGAGCCGCTTTGCCGGCACCCGCCTTCCAACCGGGGAGCGCCTGAAACATTTGCATCACGGCTTCCGGACTTACGTCGCCCGCGATTCCGAGGATGGCGTTTTCCGGCAAATACCTGGATTTATGCCACTCCGCGAGCATGGCCGGCGTGATCTTGTCGAGCGCCTGTTCGGTGGGCGAGGTGATCGCGGCGGGATGATCGCCATACACGGCGCGATTGAAACGCTCCGACATCAGGAACCCGGCCGTGGAGCGCTGCTGCTGCAACTGTACTTTCATGCGCTGCTTCAGCTTGTCTAACTCGCTTGCGGGAAACGATGGGTTCAGCAGGACATCGGACGCGAGCGCGATCCATTGAGCGGCGTTGTCGCTGAGCCCGGATGCGGTGAACGTGGCGGTTTCCGAACCCCACGGCGCCTGCGCTCCGATGGCAGCGCCCAGCTTCTCCGTCTCCTCAGCGATCTGCTTGCTCGAACGCGTTGCCGTTCCTTCCTTGAGCATGGCCGCAGTGATATTGGCCAGACCGGGCAGATCGGCTGGATCGTTCAACGCGCCCGCGCCCAGGATGGTGAGCCGGACGTTGACCAAAGGCAGACGATGGTCTTCCAGCACCAGCACCGTGAGCCCATTGGGGAGCGTCATCTCCACTGGTTTCGGAAGCTTGACCCGAAGAATTTCGCTTGAGACGGGCGCTTTATTTTTTCGCTCCACCTTGCTCAGCGGGATGGCCTTGGAGCCGGGGTCCTGAGGGACTTGGGCCACCAAAACGGCTGCGAGCAGAACGGCGGATACCGCCAACAGCGCGACAAATTTGAAGTTGATATGCATGCGTGTGTTCCTAGTGAGAGGAGGCATTGGCCGCCGCTTCGGCCTTCGGTTTCGGAAGCGTCGTGACAACGGTGCGATTCTCCTCGGTGAGATAGGTTTTCGCCACCCGTTGGATATCCTGCTTGCCAACGCTCTGTTCCTTGTCGAAGCGGGTGTTAATGAGATTCGGGTCGCCGTAGATGGAGGCCATTTCGCCGATGAGGTAAGCGCGGAAAAGCGTGCTTTGCAGTTGTTGCGCAGTCTGACGCCGGTTGGTCATGCGGATTTTCTCCAGCTCCCAGTCGGCGATCGGCTCAGATTTCACGCGTTCCACTTCGGCGTAAACGGCTTTCTCCACTTCCTTCAAATCCTTGCCGGGCCGCGCCAGCACAACGATATTGAAGGTGGATGGGCCACGGTGCTCATCGACATAGCAGAATACGTTGACCGCCAGTTCCTTGTCCTTTACCAGAGTCTGATAGAGCCGCGAGGCTTGACCCTCGCCCAGGGCGCTGGAAAGAACGTCGAGCGCGTAGACGTCGCTGGTGTTGCCGGGCGGCGTTTTGAAAGCGATATCCAAGCGCGGAGTTCGTGCGAACGGATCCTCGATGGTCTTGCGCCGTTCGGCGGTCTGTTTGGGTTCGGCGAGATCCGGGACGGCGGCCGCGGGCTGCGCCGGGATGTCTCCAAAATACTTCTTGATCTTCGCCAGCGCCTCGGCGGGCTGGAAGTCGCCCACCAGCGTCAGCACTGCGTCGTTGGGGGCGTAATAGATGCGAAAGAACTCCTGGACGTCCTTGATGGTGGCCGCGTTCAGGTCCTCCATGGAGCCGATCACCGAATGCTTGTTGGCGAAGTTGTCGTAGACCAGGGCTTGCAAAACTTCGGAGGTTTCTCCATAGGGCTGATTGTCGACGCTCAGACGGCGCTCTTCCTGCACCGCGTTGCGCTGATTATCCAGATTGGCCTGGTTCACTGCGAGCGAGCGCATGCGGTCGGATTCGAGAAACAGCCCGAGATCCAGTTGGTTGGACGCGAAGGACTCGAAATAATTGGTGCGATCCTCGGTGGTGGTGCCGTTCATGTTGCCACCGTTGTTTTCCACCAGGCTCATGTGCTCGCCTTTGCCGACGTTTTCGGATCCTTCGAACATCATGTGCTCGAACAAATGCGCGAAGCCGGTGCGGCCGGCGTGCTCGTTGTGCGAGCCGACGTTGTAGGTGATGGAAATCGCATAGGTGGGCGCGGAATGATCTTCGGAAAACACGATCCGCAAGCCGTTGTCGAGCTTGTATTCCTGGATGGGAATCCGCAATGGCTTGGGCTGGGTTTGGGCTTGTAGCGAGAGAGAACCGGCGAGAAACACGGACAATACGGCTGTGCGCATAGATAACTCTAGTTTAGCTCCTGTGGATAGGACGTACGAGAACCACAATTGTTAAGCTTTAACTTGGGGCCGCTTACTGACGTGCGCGGTTCAGTAAATGGGGGTGACAATTTGAAGGTCGCTGTAACTTCGGGAAAGACGACAAATTTAGCGCCATATCAAGCGGCGCTGAAGGGCGCGGGGATCGAATCCGTGCGGAATCCGGAGTCGCTCGAAGGGCTGGACGGGCTCTTGCTCACGGGCGGCAGCGACGTCAATCCCAAGCTTTACGGCCAGCCGCGAGCCGCGGAGAGCGAGCCGCCGGAGGACGCGCGCGATGAGCTCGAAATAAAGCTGCTCAAGGAAGCTTTGGCCAGGGACCTCCCCGTGCTGGCGATTTGCCGTGGCATGCAAATTTTCAACGTCGCTTGCGGCGGCACGCTGATCCAGCACGTGGCGAACGTCGACACGCATCGGGTGAAAGCGCGGGATAAGGAGCCGGGCCGGCATCCGGCGGCGCACAGCGTCCGTGTGAATCCCGGCACGCGGCTGGCTGAGATCGTTGGCGCAGGCGAGCACCAGGTGAACTCGCGGCATCATCAGGCGGTGGACAAGCTGGGAGAAGGCTTGATAGAAACCGCGATCGCGCCCGATGGCGTCGTTGAAGCGCTGGAGCTACCTGGAAATGCGACATTCGCGGTGGCGGTCCAGTGGCATCCGGAGGATCGGGTTGCGGTGAGCGAGGCGGATCGAAAGCTGTTTGAGGCTTTTGCGCAGGCGTTGGCTCAGCGGACGGCGGAATTCAGGGCAGTCGCCGAGAAGCGCTAAATAAGGGTTCTGCCTGCACGCAATCTTCCGGAGCGCCCCTACCGGACTGCGAGCGGCACAGCTCACCATAGCCAACTATACGTCCGGATAGATTAGTAAGCGTAGGCCGTCAGCGAGGATCGATCGGGCCGCACTTCTGTCACACAGGTTCCATAGTAGTTTCCGATGAACCGCAATTACCGCCTGGCGTTAAACTCTGCCATCCAGCAATAGGTTGCGTGGACCCGCTTTACAAAAATCCTTGAAACAATAATAACGCGCAGAGTTTCAGTCACGCGGTCGAATCAGCAGAGAAACGAGATAGTCTTGCGAGATCTTTTCGGTGCGAATCGCTTGCCAAATTTCGAATGCACGATTCGCGGCAGCATCTCCTTGAGTGCTTGAGTAAGGGTCCATGCGTCCTTAATGTTGTAGTCGGCCTCGTGGCGCTGCTCCTGTAGCTGGACGAATAGACCTGCAAAGGATCTCAAATAACCGGCGATAACCGGATTTTCTCCAGCGTACGCCATCTTACTGACGTCGGTGATCTTCTTGGATACCTTCTTCATCACCCCGTGGTCGAACATCCTAGCCAGGCCGGGGCGAGAAATGTCGTTACTCCAGTTTAAGCATGCCTCGAAGATCAACAAATGGAACAGGGCATAGTAGGCCGACGATACCGAGCGGCGAAGGTCTGCTTGCGTAGGATTGTTCGGGTTCTTGTGAACTAATTCTTTCGCCTGTTGCAAAAGCTCATCATGGTAGGCCACGTTCTATGACCACTCTGGATCGTTTCGCGTTCTTTGTTCCGAGAAGCTGCGAAAACTGAAATACGGTGTTAAGCCCCAGTTTTCGACCGGGCGTATCGAATCGAATAGGGCGGACGCCACGCGTCCGGTAACATCCGCTAAGCGGTCCTCGCGGCTGGCTGCGTCAGTAAGTACGATGCGGAAGAATATCGCCGGGTCATCTGTTGAATCGTGGCCAATCGAATAGGCAACATGCGCGACCTCCTGCAGATTCAAGCTCTGAATGGCGGCTTTGACGCACTGCTCGAGCTGGGCCTGGTTAACGAATCCCGCTGGAACGTACACGAAGTCATTATCTCGCGTTCAGCGGAGTTCCGTCGCGGCCCGCGATTAGTTCGGCTAGCGTTTACCAATCGCGGAAGTGCGAAGTCACCCTACGGATAACGGCCGGCGCGCTAATGTGCACCAGTCGACGTGAACCGGAGATCCGGATGGCGGAGACTGGGCTTGAGATTTTGGCGAACGCGATGTCGGCACAAGTGCGGCGCTAAAGCGGGGAACACGGCACGCAGGAGTGCGTGCGCCACAGAGTGCGTGCGCCACGGAGTGCGTGCGCCACGCCCGGCGCCTAACTTGCTCTTTTTTCATGCAACAGCATGTCGAGGGCGTGTTCCATGGAGCCGGCGAGAGCGATGGCTCCCGAGTTCACGAAGAAGATCTGGTCGACCTTATCGATGGTGTTGAGGCGGTGCGCGATGATTACCTTGGTGGTTTCGGCGGGCAGCCGGGCCAGAATCTCTTCGAGAAGCTGCTCGGTAACCGTGTCGATGTTGGCTGTGGCTTCATCCAGGATGAGAAGCTCGGGGCTTCGCAGGGTAGCGCGCATAAATGCAATCAGCTGTTTTTGGCCCAGGCTGATGCTGTTGCCGCTCGAGGCCACTTTGGTCTCCAAACCTTCCGGGAAACGCGAGAGCAGGCTCGATAGATTGGACTTCACCAGCACAGCGGCCAGCTGCTCGGTGGAGCAATTCGCGTAATCTTCGTTCCCGTAAACGATGTTGTCCCGAACCGTCCCGGTGAACAGGAACGGCTCCTGCGGAATGACGCCGATCTTGCGGGCGCGCTCGGCCGGAGGAAGCGATCGGATGTCCAAGCCATCGAGCAAAATCGAACCTTCTGTCGGATCGTAGAGGCGGGCCATCAGAGCGGCCGTGGTCGTCTTACCGCCGCCGGTCGGGCCTACCAGCGCATACACGCTGCCCTTCTCAAGCTCTAGCGTGATATCGTGCAGAACTTCCTTGCCGCCGGGATATTGGAAGTGAACCTGGCGGAACTCAAGAACGGAAGAGGATTGGGGCGCGCCCGCCGGCAAGACTGGCATGTCCGATTCGAGCGCGAGCACTTCGGAAATGCGATCGAGAGCCGCCAGCGCGAGCTGGTAGGACGACCACACGGTCGCCAGTTGCCGCATGGGCCCATAGAAATTGTTGACGTAGAGCAAAAATCCAATCAGCAGACCGGCCGTGGTCTGCCCAGCTCCGATGAGAATGATGCCGTATGCTACCACCAGGAGCATCGCCAGATTGTGCGCGAAGCCGTACATCGGCATGAATATGTTGTTGGCGAAGCCGGCCCCCACCGATGCGTTGTAGTTGGTATCGTTCACGGTCTTGAATTTGCGCTGGAAATAATCCAGCCGGTTGAACGCCACAATCACTTTGAAGTTGTGGAGGCTTTCCTGAACCTCGGCGCTGAGGCCGCCCAGAGTCTGCATGCTCCGCATGTTCTTGCGTTTTACCCAAGCGCCAGTGGCCTTGGTGACCGCGAACACGCCGATGGCCGGCAAAAGCGCCGCGATTCCCAGACGGAAGTCGAGCGACAGGACAAACACGGCCACGCCCGTCATCAGAAACAGGCTGCTGAGAAACTGCATCAGGGCCTGCGCGACGAACTGGTTCAGCTTATCGGTGTCATTGTTGACACGCGAGATCAGATCGCCGGTCTTGTTTTCGGTGAAGAATGCCAGGGGCAGATCCTGCAGTTTCCGGAAGAGCTCATTGCGCACGCTAAACAGCACGCGCCGCCCTACGCCGCCCATGGTTAGGATTTGCGTATAGCTGGCGATGATGCCCATCAAGTAAACGGCCAGCAATAACGTCGAGGCGAGCAGCAGGCCGTGGAAATCTTTCAGCCGAACGTAGGTATCCACCGCCCGGCCGATGATGATGGGACCGACCAGGGTCGCGCAGGAGCTGACCAGCATGGCGGTTATGGCGATCGCAATGTGGCCGCGCTCGGGCCGAATCAACGGCGCGAAGCGCTTGAACCCGGAGCGCAGGGACCGCTTCGAGCCAAATGCCTTGGTGGTTTCAAGCTTGTACTTCATAGACATTGGTGCTCCGCTGCGAATCGTAGATTTGCACGTATTCCGGCGAAGTCTGCATGAGCTCCGCGTGGGTTCCGGTGGCGAGCAACTCGCCTTCCATCAAAACAAGGATCTGGTCGTAGTCTTCAACCGAGCCGATCTTTTGCGTTACCGAGATTAGAGTAATGCCCGGATATTGTTCATGGATATTCCGCAGAATGGCGCGCTCGGTGGTGGTGTCGACGCGCGCGGTGAAGTCGTCGAGCAACAGCACTTTCGGATTCAGCGCCAGGGCGCGCGCCAGCATCACACGCTGCTTCTGGCCGCCGGATAGGGTAGTTCCGCGCTCGGACACTACTGTGTCCAGACCTTCCGGCAGGGTCCCGATAAAATCGGTCAGCTCCGAGGCTCGAATCGCCTTGTCCAGGTCTTGGTCCGCGATGCCCGAGCTGAAGGCGATGTTCTCCCGCAGCGTCATGTTAAACAGGATGCTGTCTTGAAACACAAAGCCCACCTGCCGGTGAAGAGCTGCTTTGTCATAGGCGGCCAGCGGTTCGCCATCATAGGTGACGGTTCCAGCGGTCGGTTCCAGCAGCCCGATGAGCACGTACAGCAACTGTGTCTTCCCGGCGGCCGTGGGACCTATGACGGCGGTTTTCGTGCCGCTCTTCGCCGAGAAAGAAACGTTCTTGAGGGCATCTTTGTCGCCGAAGGAGAGCGTGATGTTATCCACTGCGAGGTCGCCCTGGAGAGCCGGCGAGAGGCTGCCGGATTTCTTGGTCTCCGGCGCCATCAGAACCGCGCTCAAGCGCTTGTAGGATGCGCCGGCCTGCGCCATCACGTTGCTCATGAAACCCAGCAGGATGATGGGAAAGATGAGCAACGCGAGATAACTGTTGAAGGCCGTGAAATCCCCGAGCGTCATGCTCCCCTGCATCACGAAGCGGCCGCCCAGCAGAAGGATGATGATGGTGGCTAGATTGACGGCCAGAGTGATGGCCGGGATCATGGCCGACATGATACGCAGGATGGCGAGGCCAATATCGCGGGACTCGGTGTTGGCGGCTGTGAACTTTTCCGCCTCGAAACGCTGCGAATTGAGGATGCGGACGAGCGTGGCTCCCAGGATGCTTTCGTTTATGACCCGGTTCAACCAGTCGATGGCTTCCTGACCCCGTTTGAACAGAACCCGAACTTTCCGGAGCGCGAAGAAAAAGGTACCGCCCACCACAGGCACCACGCCCAGGACGCTCAGGCCCAACCGCCAGTTGATGGTGAGCAGCATCACGCTCGCGCCAACGATCAGGAAAAGCGACGCAATGATGGTGGCCACGGCTTGGGAAACGAAGAGCTTGACGCCGTCGACGTCCGAGGTGAGATTCGTCAGGAGTTTGGCGGGCGTGAGCTTCTCGATGCTGCTATAGGACTGGGTGGCGATCTTGGCGGCCAATCGGGTGCGCAGGTCTCGTGCGACGCGTTCGGAGGCGTAGGTCTGCAGGATGTTCTGCAGATAGTTCAAAGCGAACACCAGGAACGAGATGACAAAGAATTCGAGGACCGTTGTGGAAAGCACAAAGGTCCGTTGCGTATACGCGTCGATGGCATGCGAGATGAGTTTGGGCACTACCAGGGAAAGCCCATTCCCAAAAATCGTCATGACGACAAGTGTGGCCACCAAGCCCCGGTAGGGCTGGAGCAGGGCGAAAAGCCCTCCTCCCGGAGGCTTTCTTTGTGCACGGGAACCGTTTGGACTCATAAAAGTATGGTCAGCCTAACAGGGACGGATTTTTGCGGGAATACCAATAGACTGAAACAAATCCCGGACGCCTGTCAAGGTCAACGAACGGAAAGAGTGTCGGCACGAGTGCCGACACGGCACGCACGAGTGCGTGCGCCACAAAAATCAGTGCGTGCGCTACACACTTAGCCGGACATCGCGCAGTATCGCGGCCCAGTTAGCGAATCCACGGTCCTCGCCATAGGTGTCTTCCTCCACCGCGAACGCGGCGTCCAGGCGGGCATGCATGGGGAAATCCGCGGCGCGCGCGGCGAAGTTCCAAGCCTTCGGAAACAGGCTGCGGCCGTCCTGTCGAAAGTGAACGCGCAGATGTTTTTCCTTCATTATTACTGGCGCGCCGGCCAATTCCGCGCCGAGGATGGCCAGCACCGGGGTCGGATTGCCGAATCCGAACGGCGCCATCGAGAGCAATTCCTGGACAGCCGGACCGGAGGTCAACTCGCGCAGTGTTGTCAGCGCGTCCACCTGCAATTGCGGCTGGAAATCGGCGGGCGTGAGCCGGAGTCCGGCGTAGGCGTTCAAGCGGCGGCGAAATTCCGGAACCAACTCGGCGGGCAGACTCACGCCGGCCGCCTGACGATGGCCACCGAATCGCGTAAACAGATCGGGCATCGATTCCAGCGCGTCGAGCAAGTGGAACACCGGGATGCCGCGACCCGAGCCTTGCGCCAGTCCCTCTTCCTCGCTCAACACGAACACCGGCCGGCAGAAGCGCTCGACCAATCGGCTGGCGACGATCCCGACCACGCCGCGATGCCAGTTGAGGCCCGAAAATACCAGCGCGCTTTGATCGTCGGTGACCGGAACGCTGGCGCATTCGGCCAGCACCAGCTTGACGATTTCAGCTTCGGTGTCGCGGCGTTCCTGGTTGAGCGAGTGAAGCTGGGAGGCCAGCGTACGGGCGTGCTCGGGGTCGTCCGTCAAAAACATGCGAATTACATTTTGCGCGTCGTCCATGCGGCCGGCGGCGTTGATGCGCGGCGCGATTTGAAAAGCGACCTGGCGCGCGCTGGGCGCCCGGCCCTTGAGCATTCCGGAAAGTTCCAGCAACGCGCGCAGCCCGGGATTGCGGGCCTGCTGCAGGCCATCGAGACCGTGTTTGACGATCACGCGGTTTTCGCCCACCAGGGGAACTACGTCGGCCACGGTTGCGATAGCCACCAGTTTTAGAAACGACTTCAGCACGCGCGCCAGCTTGCCGGCCGGCCAATCGAGCGTCGCGAGCAGCGCCTGCACCAGCTTGAAAGCCACGCCGGCGCCGCACAGGTTCTTGTCAGGATACTGGCAATCGCGCCGGTTGGGATTTAGCACCGCGAGCGCGGGTGGAAGCTCGGTGTCCGGCAAGTGATGATCGGTGACGATGACGTCGATGCCGCGTTCGCGCGCCGCTTCCACCACGGACGAGGCGCGGATTCCGGTGTCGACGCTGATGATGAGAGCGACGCCCATGGCCGCCGCGCGATCGATGACGTCGGCGCGCATGCCATAACCGTCACGCAGGCGATGAGGAACGTGATAGCTGGCTTGGCCCCCGGCCATCTCGATGGCTTTTTTAAGAATGACTACGGAGACGGTGCCGTCCACGTCGTAGTCGCCGTAGATCAGGATTTTTTCGTTGGCTTGAATGGCGGCCTTCAGTCGCCGGACGGCGTCGTGCATGCCAGTGAGCAGGGCCGGATCGAGTAAATGATCGAGATTGGGAGCAAGAAATCGCTGCGCGGCGGAGGCGTCGGCGATGCCACGGGTCAGCAACACGGCGGCGGTGATGGGCTGCACGCCCAGGCTCAACGCCAGCTTGGCAGCGGCATCCGCATCGGCGGCGGGGATCAGCCAGCGGCAGGGCACCTAGTTTCTCGAGAAATAGCCGCTGATGGGCGAATCGTCGCCCTCATTGGGCTCGGCGGTGAGCAGTTGAATTTCATCCAGCAAATCGGAAAACTCCTCGAACCATTCGGTACGAAGGTCGAACAGGAAGACGCGGCCCTGATGATCGAAAGAAAGCTCGATGGCGCAAACCGAGCCTTCGTGCGCACGCAGCTCGCTCAAGCGCTCTTCGAAGCTGGCCGATTCCTGGGGTGGCAATTCGGCGGCGTTGAGCCGCTCGATGGCGTCGTCCACCTGGTCGGAGAAAAATTCGCGCTGGTGAAACACGATGATTTTCGCGCCGGCGGCGCGCGCGGATTGGACGAAGAGGCGGTAGTCGGGATATTGCTCGCAGTCCCAATGAACCACCGGGGCCGAGTCCAACGGACGCGAGTAGCCGTAGAAGACGGCCAGCCCCATCTCCTCCAGGTAGAGTTCGATCTCGGGCTTCAGAACATCCAGGTTCGGCTTCAAGCCTTCAAACTATCACATAGAGCAGATCCGCGGAACGGTTGCGAGGCTCTATTTCCAGTCGGGAAACGGATTGACGCGGCCGCGCCGGGACTCGCGAATCAAATCCGGGACGCGCTTGCGGCGCGACATCAACTTAGTAAGCATCGCTTCCAGCTCGCCAGTGTCTTCGGCCAGCCACTGCGGCGGGATTTGCTTCTGCGCTTCGTCCACAACTTCTTCGGGAAAGTGCACCACGCGATCCAGCCAAGGCTCGAAATCGGCCCAGGACCGGACGTTTTGATAGACGCTGGGACGGAAGTAGAGACCCTGGAGCGGGGAATCCGGGAAGATCCAGTGCGGTCCGTCGAACACGAAACCGTGGTCTATCATGTGGGCGACGAAGCCGGCGCGCGGGGCTTGCTCAGCCGCGGACGGCGACCATTGCCGCAGCCGCGCGCGGAAGAAAATGGACTGGCGGGCGTCGGCGTTTCCCATCCATTTATCGAACACCAGCACTCCCCGGAATTCGTCGACGTTCACTACCTTGTCCAGCAGCAGATCGGGCAGGAAATCGTAGACCATCACTTTGGCGGGATCGCCGGGGTAGCGGGATCCAAAATGCCAGCCGGGCGCGACGGCCTGATGGCGGGCGCCGAGCTGAATGTGGATCTCGGGATTGGATTCGAGAAACTCACTCGAGAGATTGACAATGGCGGCGGCCGGCGCCGAGATTTGGAGATAATTCAGAAAAACCGAGGCGATCCATTCGTTAATTAGAATGCGGCGGTGCTGAGGATTATTGAGGAATTTGACCACGTAGAAGTGGCCGTCGCCACACTCCAGCAAATGGGCCTGCGCCCCGCCGCGCATCTTGCGGATCAAGCGTGTGGCTTCAACGGGCATGAGCGGAGCGCAAAGGATTATTCTATGTGCTTAGACCGCGGACGGTCTACACTAGTGGAGTGCCCGCGCACCGCTTGCTGACGCGCGCGGTTCAGAAACAGAGCCGTGACCGTGAGGGAGCGGTTATCAAAAGTGAGGGATGAATAACGAATGCCTGAAGACATTTCAAACGCCGTCGCGCCCGCCCGCAATCCCGATGAGATTGCACTGGAGATGATGAAGTTTATCGCGGTGACGACGGGTTACGGCAAGGGTGGCAGCGCCGCTGGGTTCGGCGGCAAGGGATCGAAAACGCCTGAAGAGTACGCCGAAGCGCTGCTCGGGCTTTTTGAGCGTTGCCGGACCGCGGTGAAGAAGGAAAAGTAGGGAAGGGACAGCGACACGAGTGTCGCTGCGGCACGCAGGAGTGCGTGCCGCCACAGAGTACGTGCGCCACCAGGTCTTCTGAGACCTACTTCTTGCCCTTGGCTTTCTTGCCCTTCTTATCTTTCTTGGCGGATTTCTTGGCCTTCTTGACCGCCTTTTTGGCGGGGGCCTTTTTCTTGGCGGGTGCTTTCTTGGCAGCCTTTTTCACGGTTTTCTTAACGGAGGCTTTCTTCACCGTCTTTTTGGCGACCGCCTTTTTTGCAGGAGCCTTCTTGGCTGGAGCCGGAGCGGCCTTTTTCACCGCGGCGGCTGGCTTCGCAGGCGCGGCGGCTTTCTTCACCGGCTTCTTTTGAGGCGGCGCCTCGGCGGCTGGGGCAAGAGGCGCTGGGGCGGGAACGGGAGTGGAGTGAACCGGTACGGGAGCCGGTCTAGTGAGTTCGTCTTCGTCTTCATCCTCTGGACCGTATTCGCCGACTTCGGTGGTTACGTCGATCTGTTCCTCTTCATATCCGAAATCGTCGAGGTCGTCGTCAGCGGCGAAGCGCAAGCTATCAACCATTATTCATGCCTCCTGTTGGGCTAACCACACCCTAGAATAACTCGTTTTCATCGGAAGGCAAGAGCCAACTATGCAAATTTTGGCGGGCGATTTTGGAGGGAAGAGAGCCCGCTTGCTGACGCGCGCGGCTCGGTTTTACGCGGCTCGGCCTTAGTTCGACGCGGCGCGATGTTTCGAAGCCAGGCTGGCGGTGTGGTAAGCACCGGCGCGGGTCCGATGGGCGGGCTTGGAGGCTGGCGTCCGGCGCGTGGCGACGGTCCGCTGGGTGCCGCGCGAGGCCGCGGTCCTGCTTGCCACCTGACGGGTGTGCGCCGCGGCAGGAACCACCATCAAATCCCCCGGTTCGGGCGCCGCGCCATTGGCACGCTGGTTGGCAGACGTGAGCGAAGCCACCGGCGCCGCGTAACGGTGAGCGATCTCGGCCATGGTCTCGCCCGCCAGCACGCGATGAATTCGCCAATCCGCGCGGTGGATCGCCGGGACCAGATCGAGCGCCATCATGATGCCGGGCAAAGTTCCCTTCGGAACTCGCAATTGATAGCCCGCCGGCGCGGTCAGTTTCAGCAAGGCAGGGTTCAAATCCTGAATCTCGGATACGGGACGATCGGCGGCGTCGGCCACCAGCGCGAGGCCGGTTGGGGATTCCAGATCCAGAGTTTCGTACTCGATCGGCTGGTCGAACTCCAGATTGTCGAGATCATAATCCTTGGGGTTTTTGGACATGATGGTGAGCGCCAGAATCAGCGGGACGTAGTTGGCAGTTTCCTTGGGAAGCGCGTTCAGGCGTCGCAATTCCCAAAAATCGGCGTAGCCGGTGCGCTCCACGGCGCGCTGCACGCAGCCTGGGCCGCAGTTGTAGGCCGCCATCGCCAGATACCAATCGCCAAAGGTGGCGTAGAGGTCGTGCAGGTGGTGGGCCGCCGCGCGGGTGGCCTTTTCCGGATCCAGACGATCGTCAGTTCCAGGGCCTTGCATTAGACCATATTCGCGACCGCGAAACTGAACGAACTGCCACATTCCGACGGCGCTCTTATAGGATCGGGCGCGCGGAAGGAAACCGGACTCTATTTGCGCCAGGTAGATCAGCTCCTGAGGTACGCCCTCGTCGTCGAGAATGCGCTGAACCAGAGGGCGGTAACGGCCGGAGCGGCGCAGGCCCCCGACTAGTACTTTATGCCCGCGTTCGGTGGAAAAATAATGCACGTAACTGAGGACGGCGTCGTTTTCCTGCAGGGGAAGCTGCGATACGGTGGCTTCGATCTCCTCCTTGACCTTGGGGCGCAAGTTCGGATCGGTGGGGAAGGTCATGTCCAGGATGCCATCCAGCGGCGACTTGTCGTAGACCACTTCCGGTGGCCGGCCGGAGGCGCCACCGAGGCCTTCCAGATCGTAGCGGTAAATGGTATCGGCGATCTGATCCAGCGCGCCTTCCAGCCTGGGGCGGTCCGGCAGATTGTCGGGAGCGGACAGCAGCACGTCTACGGCGGCATCGAATTGCTGGCGGGCGCTTTCAATGTCGCCCTGCTGATAGAAGCGCTTGCCCGCATCCATATGCATACGGGCCTTAGCGATCAGGCCATCCGCCTCAGCCTGGCGAGGCGCGGCGGCTAGGGCCCGCTGCACCAGATCCGGGGAGTCGTTTGCATAGAGGTTGGCCACCAGACGCGGCGGTTCCTCAAAACTGGGGTCGATTCGAGCGGGAGAGGAGGGGAGGAAGGAGAGCTTGAAGGATTGGGGCCTGGCTGCACAACCGCTGTAGAGCAGTGCACCGGCGATCGTAAGCGCGGCTGCCAGAGCCGAGGGGCAGTGACGAAGGGTCATCGTAAGCCGAGTGATCCGTAAACTTGTAATGCTCTATTAAAAGTCAGACTCTGAATCTACAATAGACCAGTGCCGGGGTCAAGCGACACTTCTCGCGTTCGTTAGTAAGATAAATAACATACTTCTTAGAGTACTACACTCGTGATCGGTCTACTCGTCCCAATTCTGTAGACCGTTTTTTGTGTCGGCAGGTGTCGTGACTGACTGCCCGGCTGTGGGCGCCTTGACAAGCAACATCTCCAGCGCGGTCAGGCGATCTTCCAGTTTGCGATTCTGCTCGGCCTGCTTCTGAACTTCGTTCAACAGCATGGGAACGAGCAGGTGATACTTCACGGTCAAGATCTGACCGTCATTGCCGTAGGCCACCATCTCGGGATAGACCTTAGCGACCTCTTCGGCGATCAGGCCGTATTGCAGCAGGTGCGATCCGTCGTCGTATTCCGGTTTATAGAAGAAGTTGACGGGACGCAACTGGAGCAGCTTGCTGCTGCTGTCGCCCATGTCGGTGATCTGCTCTTTGAAGCGGCCGGAGGAGAGCACGGTGCCTAGCTGCCCGCTGCTTGTGATGTACACCTCGGTACCGCTCGAAGCGGTCGCTCCATAAATGCCGGCGATGTAGGTGCCGCCGGTCTGGGTGCCCTCCGTTCCAAGATAGATAACGCCGCTGGCGTCGCCGGCGGTACCCTTGCTGCCTATGTAGATGCTCTCGCTGTTGCCAACTGGGGCGCCGGTGCCTGCTAAAAACCCGAGGGCGGTGTTGCTGCTCCCGGAGGTGTTGGTCTGCAACGCGTAGGTGCCGAAGGCCGTGTTCTTGCTCCCGGTGTTGAGCTGCAGCGCGAGGGTGCCGCTAGCCGTGTTGTTGCTCCCGTTGACGTTGCTAAACAGCGCCTGGAAACCGCTAGCAGTGTTGTACAGTCCGATGGTGTTGTACTGAAGCGCGCCTGCGCCGCTGGCCGTGTTGTCGCTTGCGGTGTTCTGCGATAGCGCGCCGACACCGCTGGCCGTATTGTTGCTCCCAGCAATGTTCTCCACCAGCGCGTTGGCGCCAAAGGCCGTGTTGTTGAACCCCGTGGTGTTGTCCTGCAGCGCGAAGGCGCCGCTGGCCGTGTTGAGGTTCCCGCTGGTGTTGTCCTGCAGCGCGTCGGCGCCGCTGGCCGTATTCGCGTACCCGCCGGTGGCCGGAGTGTCGCTCGCGAGCGCTCCCAACCCAATGGCGGTGTTATTAAGGAGATCGGTCGGCGCGGCGAAGAAACCGTTCATGTCAATAATCACGCCCGTGGTCGCGGGACCGAAGTTATATACGCTCACTCCGCCCGACGCCGTTCCGGCCGGAACGATGGCCGCATTGGCCACCACTAAACCTTGCGTGTCATCTAAAGTGGAGACCACCGGTCTTGCCTCACCGGCCGGCCAGATTGTGATGTAGTCGACGGCGCCGCCCGCGTGAGGGACTACGGTGACGTTAAACGAGTAGGCCTGCGCGATGGAGGGAATCGTGTGGCAGGGAGCAGGCGCGGTGGTGGCCTGTTCGGTGGCGGACTGCACGGGGAACGTTGCGGTGGCCCCGGCTGTTAGCGACGGCCCCGAAAAAGGACTATCGCCTATAAAACCAACCGCGGACCCTCGCGTGTCTACCAATCGGCAGGGCGTGATCGCGACGAAAGTGAGAGCGTTCGGGAACACTTGATTCGCGGAAAACACGATCTGCGGCGCGGCGGCCTCTCGTTCCGCTTGGTTGGGCTGCCAGTACAGCGGAGTCGCCCAGTTTTTCAGTGGGACCACATGTTCCTGCGCTTTCAGCCCGGTCAACATCAGGGGCAAGAAAACCAGAAGGGAAACGGCACGGCCTGGGTATTTCGGATAGGCCATTTGAATTCTCCTTTGGTAGGGATTTCGATTTTGGCTAGTATACACCTCCTCTTTTCCTGCCCGCAGTAGCCATGGTTGCTGCGCTACGATTTGACTGAATGGCGTTCATCACGGTCTCCGGTGAACCGGGCTGCAGGCACGAGGAGCTGGCGCGCATGGCGGCTCAGCGTCTGGAATGCGAACTGGTGACGGAGCCGGACCTGGTGAAAATGATTGCGGCGGAGTTTGGCGACTCGATCCGGGTGCCCGACCTGGCTTGGCGGCCGTTGACGGTTTCGATTCTGGCCAGCCTGGGGGCCACGCGGCACGTGGTGGTATCGAGCACGGGCGCAGAGCTGTTGTCGGGCCACCTGGGAGCAGCCATGCTCCGGCTGCACGTGGTAGCTCCGGAGTCGGTTCGACTGGCAAATCTGATGCAGGATTCGAGGCTGAACCGGGCCGGAGCCAAGGCGCGATTGCGAGAGATGGAACGCGCGCGGGCCTTAATTCGCAAGGGGCGTTTCGGCCAAAAGATGAGCCGGCCAACCGATTTCGACCTGGTGCTGAACGCCCGGAGTCTGAGCGCGGCCGCGATGATGGATTTACTGGAAGCGGCGGTGAAATCGCAGGGGCTATTGGAGGCGGGGCCGTTGGCGGCCGTGGTAGGGGCGGAAATTCAGTTTCGAGTCCGCCTGCAGTTGGCGCAGTTTGGTATTGTTGCGCCGAATCGCCCGGATCTGGCGCGCAAAGAGTTCGGGCGTCAGTTTGGACACCCCAGCGAACAAGTCTTCGCCAACTTGCTGGACTTTTATGGAATCGCCTGGGACTACGAGCCGCGCAGTTTTCCATTGCAGTGGGACAAAGACGGCAAGGTTTCCGAAGCCTTCACGCCGGATTTCTATCTGCGCGAGTTCGACCTCTACGTGGAGCTGACCACCATGAAGCAAGCCAACGTCACCAGGAAGAACCGGAAGATCCGGCTGCTGCGGGCCATTTATCCGCACGTGAACATCCAGGTCTTTTATCAGAAGGACGTGCAGGACCTGGTGACGAAATACGGATTGCCGGAGCGGCTGGCCCGGTGAGTACACCCTGATGAGCGTTCCTGGGATCGAGCGGGTTCTCTTCACCGAGGAAGAGATCGAGCGCGGCGTCCGGCGCGTGGCGGCCGAGATTTCCGCCGATTACGCGGGGCGCGAGTTGAAGCTGGTGGGAGTGCTGAAGGGCTCGGTATTT
>Ga0302325_10001784_pt1 | contig 53951 bp, 49 predicted proteins | sample Palsa_T0_2_FD_201948 | JGI IMG/M metagenome (GOLD analysis project Ga0302325, IMG submission 201948) | Peat permafrost microbial communities from Stordalen Mire near Abisko, Sweden - Palsa_T0_2 | ecosystem: Environmental > Terrestrial > Soil > Palsa > Peat permafrost | place: Sweden: Abisko...
CGGGCTCCGGGTCGGGAGCAGGCTCGGGGTCCGGGGCGGGCTCCGGGGCGGGCTCCGGGTCGGGAGCGGGCTCCGGGTCGGGGGCGGGCTCCGGGTCGGGAGCAGGCTCGGGGTCCGGGGCGGGCTCCGGGTCGGGAGCAGGCTCCGGGTCGGGAGCGGGCTCCGGGTCGGGAGCAGGCTCGGGGTCCGGGGCGGGCTCCGGGTCGGGGGCCGCTTCGGCCTCCGGCTCGACCTCGGCAACGGGTGTGGGCTCGGGCTCGACCTCGGCGACGGCAGGCTCGGCGGGCTCGGGCTCGGCGGCCTCGGCCGGTGGGGCCGCCGGGGGCGGCGATCCGTCACCGATCAGGCCCTGATCGAGGATCGCCTGGAGCTGGATCGCGACGCCGGAGATGAGGCCGTTCAGCCCGCGTACGAGGCCGACGAGGGGGGCGGCGATAGTGCCGACGAGCTGTGCGGTCAGGACCTCGCGCGATGGCAGGCGGGAGATCGAGATGACGTCCTGGGCGGTGAGGGGGCTGCCGTTCAGGAGGCCGCCCTTGAACTCGAGCAGGCCACGCAGGGCGCGGGCGGTGTCGCTGAGCGTCTTGGCCGCCTGCGCAGCGTCGCCGCGGACAAGCGTGAGCGCGGTCGGGCCGACGAGCAGCTGCTTGAGCGATTCGGCGCCGGCCTGGTCGGCGGCGCGCTCGGTCAGGGAGTTCTTGACGATGCGGAAGGTTGCGTCGGAGTCGCGGAGCTTGGTCCGGAGCTCAGCGGCCTGAGGCACCGTCAGCCCGCGGTAATCGACGGCGAATACCGCCTCGGCCGCTTCGATCTGGCCGGCGATCTCCGCGACGACGGCTGCTTTCTCATCTCGGTTCATGTTGGTGTCTGGTTCCTCTCATGAGAAACGCCCGCTGGTGGGCGGGCGTCGAGGGCGGACCGCAAGCTCGGCCCGGCTTCGAGGCTCCGCCTGCTCCGGGCTTAGGCGCTAGGCGCGGCCGGAGGTCTGGGGCGTCGTCTCTGTCAGATTCTTAAAGCAGTCTACGCCGCCGCCGGCTCCTCCACCAGGTCGCGCGTGCGGGTGGGATCAACCTTGACCCCGGGGCCCATCGTGGTCGCGAACGTGACGGTCCTGATGTAGCGGCCCTTCGCGGCGGAGGGCTTCGCGCGCATCAGCTCGTCGATCACCGCGGCATAGTTCTCGAGCAGCCTGGCGTCCTCGAAATCGCTCTTACCGATCACGAGGTGCACGATCGCGGTCCTGTCAGTCCGGTACTCAACCTTCCCCGCCTTCGACTCCTGCACCGCCTTACCGACGTCCATCGTGACGGTCCCGACCTTCGGGTTCGGCATCTTCCCCGACGGCCCGAGGATCCGGCCGAGACGGCCGACGACGGGCATCAGGTCCGGCGTCGCGATCGCAACGTCGAAGTCGTCGAAGCCTTCCTGGATCTTCGCGGCGAGGTCCTCGGCGCCGACGATGTCAGCACCGGCCTCCTCGGCCTCGCGTGCCTTCTCGCCCTGGGCGAAGACGGCAACCTTGACGTTCTTACCGAGGCCGTTCGGCAGCGCGATCGTGCCACGCAGCTGCTCGTCGGCATGGCGGACGTTCAGGCCGGTGCGGATGTGGACCTCGACCGACTCGTTGAAGCGCACCCGCTTCAGCTGCTTGACCAGCGCGATCGCCTCGGCGGGCGTGTATTCGCGCTCGCGATCGAAGCGCTGCTTGGCATCCAGATATGTCTTGCCGTGTTTCATTCTCAGACCACCTCCACGCCCATCGACCGCGCCGTGCCGGCGATGATCTTCACGGCCTGGTCGACATCGTTGGCATTCAGGTCGCTCATCTTCTTCTCTGCGATCTCGCGAAGCTGCGCCTGCGAGATCCGTCCCACCTTGACGCGGTGCGGCTCGGCGGACCCCTTGTCGAGCGACAGCGCCTGCTTGATCAGCACCGCCGCCGGCGGGCTCTTGGTGACGAACGTGAACGAGCGGTCCTCGTAGACCGTGATCTCGACCGGGATCACCGTGCCGAGGTCGCCTTGAGTCTGGGCGTTGAAGCTCTTGACGAACTCCATGATGTTGACGCCGTGCTGACCGAGCGCGGGCCCGACCGGCGGCGCCGGGCTTGCCTGGCCGCCGACAGCCTGGAGTTTGATCTTCGTTAGGACCTTCTTTGCCATTACTTCCTCGCTAGACCGCTTCGCTTGAAACCTTAGCTAACTGAAAACAAGCCGCCGGAGGCGGCCTCTAAATAAGAACACGCACGACGGCGCGAGCTACATCTTCTTGACCTGATCGAACCCGACCTCGACGGGGGTCTCACGGCCGAAGATCGAGACCAGCACCTTCAGGCGCTGCGCGTCCTCGTTGACCTCGGAGATCTCGCCCGAGAAGTCAGACAGCGGGCCGGAGATGACCTTGACCGACTCGCCGATCGCGAACTGGGCGCGGCTGCGCGGTCGCTCTGCCGTCTCCTGATGAAGCAGGCGATCGACCTCGGCCTGCGTCAGCGGCACCGGCTCGTTCGACGCGCCGACGAAGCCGGTCACGCCGGGGGTTCCCTTCACGAGCGACCACGAGTCCTCGTTGAGGTCCATGTTGACGAGGACGTAACCGGGCATCGTGCGCTTCTCGACGGTGATCTTCTGGTTGTCCTTCATCTCCGACACCGTCTCGGTCGGCACCACGATCTGCCGCACCGCGCGCTGCTGGTTCAGCGAGACAACGCGGTGCTCGAGGTTGTGCTTGACCTTGTTCTCGTGTCCGGAATAAGTGTTGACGACGTACCAGCGAAACATGCTCTTCTGTTGATCTCCTCAGCGGCGGGGTCCCCGCGCCGCGTCTTGACGATATCGCTCGGCCTGCGTTCGCTCCGAAGCCTGCTCGGCAGGATCACTTCAGGATGAAGGTGACGAGCTTGCCGGCGACCCAGTCCGCGCCTCCGAGGAACAGACCGGCAAAGATCACGAACCCGATGACGACTCCCGTGGCCTGCACGACCTGCCGACGGTCGGGCCACTGTACCCGTTGTAGCTCGCGCCAGCTTCCGCGGAGGAAATTGACGAGGCGGCTGCCGATGAAGACGCGGGGCTGCGGCGACGCCCCGCCGGCTGTTTCGAGCTCCCCGCCGCCGTCGTCGTCGTCGCGGTCGCCGCCGAAGCCGCCACCGTCCCTCCGACCACGCCTCCCTCCGCGTCCACCGCCGCTGCCGAGCTCCGGTACCTCCTCCTCGTCGGGCGCCGTGACGATGTGCGGTTGGCCCGGGACGACACCCGGGATCCCGCCTCCGTAGTCCGGGAACGCCTCGCCCTCCAGCTCCTCGGCCTCGGTCAGCGCCTCGATCTCCTCCGGCGTCTGGTCACCGGCCAGCTCAGGCCGACCGAGCGCAAGCTGCGCCTCGGCGAGCTCGACGTCAGGCGTCGCGTGCTCGATCGGAGGTGGCGCCGCCGCGTGCTCGTCGCGCCCTCGCGCGACCGCGACGCCGGCATCCGCGGACGGCGGGCGACGAGCTCGCCGTTCCTTGGCGCGTTTGCGGTTCCGGGCCACCGGGCGCTCCTACGAGCTCAGCGGGTCTCGCGGTGCGCCGTGTGGCACCTGCACCAGCGGCAATACTTGCGGAGCTGGATCCGCTCCGGATTGTTCCGCTTGCTCTTATTCGTCTGGTAGTTCCGGCGCTTGCACTCCTCGCAGGCGAGGGTGACAGCGATCCGAACGTCTCCGCGAGCCATGTACGCGCTTCCCGAAAGTTTGTGTGAGTGGTTCGGACTTCCGGCTCGGGGCGTCAAGAAGAACGCCGCCCCGGCGCCGACGACGCAGTGTAGCGGGCGGGTGCGCGCCTCGGCGGCCGGTCGGTTAGTCGCCCAGCTCGACCGGCCGCAGCTCGAGCTCGAGCTCTTGGTCGCCGCGGATCACTCTGACCGGCAGGGACTGGCCGATCGCGTCGGCCGTCATCGCCCGCTGGAGATCCTCGACGCGCTCGACCGGATGGCCGCCGAGCTCGACGATCAGGTCCTCGGCGCGCATCCCCGCGCGCTCCGCGGGACCGCCGCTCGCAACCTGCACGATCTCGACCGCGGCAGCGCGGCCGAGGCGGGCCCGCGCGTGCGGGGGCAGCGGGCGCGGCCCGCCGCCGATCCCGATATAGGCGCGCCGTACCCGCCCCTCGCGCATCAGCGCCGCCACGATCTGGCGCGTGGCGTGATTGATCGGCACCGCCAGCCCGAGCCCGACGCCCGCGACCGCGGTGTTGATCCCGACGACGGAGGCCGTGCTGTCGACGAGCGCTCCGCCCGAGTTGCCGGGGTTGAGTGCCGCGTCGGTCTGAATAACATTGTCTATGTAGCGCACGGCGCTTCCGGACCGGGCCGGCAGCGAGCGCCCGAGGGCGGAGATGACGCCGGCGGTGACCGAGCCGGCGAACCCGTTCGGGTTGCCGATCGCGACCACCAGCTGGCCGACGCGGAGGCGCTCGGCGTCGCCGAGCGTCGCAGGCGTGAGCCCATCCCCCTCCGCACGCAGCACGGCGAGGTCGGACAGCCGGTCAACGCCGACGACGCGGAAGCTCAGCTCCCGCCCGTCGACGAACGAGGCGCGACCCTGGCGACCCGGCCCGGCGACCACGTGCGCCGAGGTGACGAGGAAGCCGTCCGGCGTCAACGCGACCGCGCTGCCGGCGCCCGCGGGGACATGCCCGCCGCGGGCGCGGCGGGTCACCCGCAGGTTCGCCACCGACGGTGCCAGCCGCTCTGAGATCTCGACGACGATGCGGGAGTATGCATCCAGCGGTGCTTCTGGGGGGGGCGGACTTGGCGCCTCGGTATCCGCTGGGATCGTGTCGTCGCTGATCATCAGAACTTCACCGCCACCGTGCGCTCGTCCGACCCGCGTACGATCGTCAGTTCGAGCTCGCCTGTGGCGCGCGCCGCGTCGAGGGCCTCGTACAACACCTCGACCCGCTCGAGTGGTGTCCCGGCGGCGGCGACGAGGAGGTCGCCGCGCTCGATGCCGGCCCGCTCGGCTGGGCTCTCGCGCTCCACCTCGCGGACGAGAACGCCGTCTCGCTCGGGCAGTCCGACCGCGCGGCGCATCCGGCGCGCCGCGCGCGGCGGAGCGATCGCGACGCCGAGCTTGGCCCGCTTCGGTGCCTCACCCCGGCCGAGCGCCTCGATCCGTTCGCGCAGCGACGAGTCGACGGGAATCGCGAGGATCAGCCCACCCTCGACGCGCAACGAGTTGATGCCGAGCAGGCGTCCCTCGAGGTCGGTCAGGGGACCACCGGAGGATCCGCGCGGCAGTGGCGCGGTGTGCTCGATCGCGCCGGCGATCCGGCGGCCTCGCGGGCCACGGAAGCTACGCGCGCTCGAGGAGACGAATCCCGGGGTGACGCGGAGCCCGCGCCCCCCGGGGTTGGCAAGCGCGAGTACCGCGCGGCCGATCGGGACCTCGTCGTCGCGGTCGGGCCATTCGACCGGCGTGATGCCGGCGGTGTCGACCTCGAGCACGGCGAGGTCGATGTCGTGATCGACGCCGGCGACGCGCGCGCTCACGTGGCGGCCGTCGTGGAAGCTGATCGTCGGCTCGTCGTGCCGAAGATTGTGTCCATTGGTGAGGATGCGCCCGTCGCCGATCACGACACCGGACCCGACCCCCCACCCACGGCCGAGACCGACGACGGCCGATCCGACACGCTCGACCGCCGCTTGGACGGAGGTCTCGAGCTCTGGAAGCAGGTTCATCTTGCTGTCTCCTTCGCTGCCTCGGCGAGGGCGATGCGCCGAAACTAGTTACTTGTCATATGCAAGTCACTAAAATAGCAACTTGTGCTTCCCCGTACGATCACCCTGCAGATGGACGCCGAAGGCGAAGTCCCCGATCCCGCCGCTGAGGACCTCGCCTCCGAGCGTCTCGCCTCCGATGACGCGGGGCGGTCCGCCCTCGCGGACGCGCTCGCAACCGTCGGAGACCGCTGGACGCTGCTGGTGATCGCGTCGCTGCTCGACGGCCCGCGGCGATTCGGGGAGCTGCAGGACGAGGTCCGCGGGATCGCGCCCAACGTCCTCACGCAGCGATTGCGCCACCTCGAAAGGGGCGCGCTGGTGGTCGCACGTCCCTACTCGGAGCGGCCACCCCGGTTCGTATACGAGCTGACCGCCGCCGGACACGAGCTGGCCGGCGCGCTGCGGCTGCTGGCAGGCTGGGGCGCACGGAACGCAGAAGGCGCCGAGGCCCCCAGGCACTCCGTCTGCGGCACCCCGATGGAGGCCCGCTGGTGGTGCCCGATCTGCGAGCGACCCGCGTCCGACGACGAGGCCGACGAGCTTCACTTCGCCTGACCCGCACCGCACGCGGGCGTGGCGTGCGGGAACAATGCCTGCATGCTCCGCCTGATCGGCATCGTGGTCTCGATCGGACTCGCCGACTCCCTGAACCCGACGACGATCGCGCCCGCCCTCTACATGGCCGGGGGCAAGCGCGCCCTCAGCCGCGTGATCGAGTTCACCATCGGCGTCTTCGCCGTCTATCTGATCGGGGGGCTGCTGATCGCGCTCGGACCAGGCGAGCTCATCCTCGATCTGGTCCCGCGCCCCACCCACGCGGCGCGGCACGTGATCGAGATCGTTGCCGGCGTCGCGATGATCGTCGGCGCCGCCGTCCTCTGGCGCAGGCGACACGCGATCGCGGAGCGCGAGCCGAAGCCACCCACCGAGGAGGGGCGCCGCAGCGCGATCCTCGGCGCGACGATCACCGCGGTCGAGCTGCCGACGGCGTTCCCATACTTCGCGGCGATTGCGACCGTGGTCGGGTCGGGGGCAAGCGTCACCAGGCAGATCGGGCTGCTCGTCCTGTTCAACATCTGCTTCGTCGTCCCGCTGCTCGGGATCGCCGTACTGCTCGCCGTGGCGGGAGACGGCGCGGACGCGCTCCTGACGCAGGCGCGCGAAACGCTCAGGGCCAACTGGCCGAGGCTGCTCGCCGTCGTCGGCCTCCTCGTGGGGGTGTTCGTGATCCTGCTCGGCGTCACGGGGCTGTTCGCCAACAACCCTCTCGGCCGCTTCCTGCGCCGGCGGCTGTTCAAGCCGATCGGCCTCGGGCGCCTGTCGAAGTGAGCGCCGGGTCAGGAGTCCCGACGAGCTCGTTCGCAAGCCGGGTGAGCAGCTCCGCGAGGTCGTGATGCTGGTCCGGTGACCAGCCGTCGAGGAGACGTGCGAGGCTCGCGCGGCGTGCGGCGACCAGCTTCTCGACCGCTTCCTGCCCGGCCGGCGTCAGCGTGTAGATCGGAGCGGTAGCCGGCGGCTCGAGTGCCTCCGTCACCATCTCCCGCTGCACGAGCTCCGCAAGCGCCCTTTCCGCCACCTCGAGTGGCACGTCGAACCGGGCGCTGACGTCGGCGAGATCGGTGCTCGGGTTCTCGCACAGGCGCACGAGCAGCCAGCAGGCGGCCGGGGAGAGGTCGACTCCGGCCATCTCGGCCAGCCGCTGGACCACGCGGCGACGGCCCTCGCGCCCGAGCAGAACACCGAGCGCACGGGATATCTCGGCGAGCGAGTCCGTGTGCTTGGGCACCGCGAAGCTCTCTCCGATGCCCGCCGCGGCGGTGACCGAGTCCCGCAGTGGTCTCTGCTCCAGCACGAGGCTGAGGACGAACGCGACCACGGCCGCCCCGGCGGCGACGACGAACACGGGACTGAGCGCCGTCGTGAACGCGTGGATGTAGGCGGTGTGGAGCGCGGGCGGCAGCTTCTTGAGCGCCGCCGGATTGTCGGCGCCGCCCTGGATCTTCGCGGCGACCGCCGGCGGCAATGACAGCTTCGTGAGCGCGCTCGCCAGGTTCGTCTTCAGGCGGTTGGAGAAGATCGAGCCGAGGATCGCCGTGCCGACAGCCCCGCCGATCGAGCGGAACAGCGTCGCGCCGGAGGTCGCGACACCAAGGTCCTGATACTCGACCGAGTTCTGGACCGCTAGCACCAGCACCTGCATCGTCGATCCGAGCCCGAGGCCGACAATCAGCATGTAGCCCGAGGACTGCAGGCTCGTCGTGCTCGCCGTCATCGTCGACAGCAGTCCCAGCCCGACGATCAGCACCGCCGTGCCAAAGATCGGGAACACCTTGTAGCGCCCGGTGCGGGTGATCAATTGGCCCGAGACGATCGAAGTCGTGAGCAGACCGAGCATCAGCGGCAGCAGCCGCAAACCCGAGCCGGTCGGGCTCGCGCCATTGACGACTTGGAGGAACAGCGGGATGTAGACGACCGAGCCGAACAGCGCGAAGCCGACCACGAAGCCCATTCCGGCCGTGACAGAAAACACTCGGTTGCGGAACAGGCGCGGCGGCAGGACCGGCTCCGGCGCGCGCTGCTCGACGGCGATGAACGTGATCAGCAGTGCTACGGCGCCGACGCCGAGCCCGATGATGAACGGCGATCCCCACCCGTAACTCGTGCCCCCAAGGGTGGTCAGCAACACGATCGCCGACAGCGCGGCTGCGAGCAGCCCGGCACCGAGGTAGTCGATCCGGCGCTGAACGAGTTCGGAGCGAGCGGGCAAAGTGGCGGCGAGGACGGCGAACGCCACCACGCCGATCGGGACGTTCACGTAGAAGATCCACCGCCACGTGAGGTTCGAGGTGAAGAAGCCGCCGAGCAGCGGGCCGATCACGCTGGCGATCCCGAACACGGCACCGAAGTAGCCCTGGTAGCGGCCGCGCTCGCGCGGCGAGACGACGTCGCCGATCGCGGCCTGAGCGCTTACGATCAGGCCGCCGCCGCCCAGCCCCTGCAGCGCCCTGAAGGCGATCAGCTCGGTCAAGCTCTGGCTCAGCCCGCACAGGGCGGAGCCGACCAGGAACACGACAAGGCCCGCCTGGAGTACGACCTTGCGCCCGTAAAGGTCGCCGAGCTTGCCGTACACGGGAGTGACCGCCGTCTGCGCCAGCAGATACGCGGTGACGACCCAGGAGATGTGGTTCAGGCCACCAAGGTCGCCGACGATCGTCGGCAGCGCCGTCGACACGATCGTCGAGTCGAGCGCGGCCATCAACAGCACCAGCATCAAGCCCGCGAAGACAAACTTCACGCTGACCTCGCGCGGAGCCGTGCGTGGGGCGCTAACGACGCTCATGACACCCGTCCGGCTCCCACCGGGCGATCATACGCCTGGGCTTCGCGGGCGCATATGCTCCTTTGACATGACCGCGACCACTGGGACATCGTTCGATCCGCTCGCGCTGCAGCTGGTGCTCGACGGGCGGTACGTGGAGGTTCGCGAGCGGGCTCGGAGGGCGCTGGCGCAGCCGGAGTTCGCGCCGGTGATCGGGCTGGCCAAGGACGAGTACCGGGAGCTCGTGCTCGAGCGGGCGAAGAAGCTTGCCGCCGCCGGAGAGAGCTCACTCGGGTTCCCGGTGGAGTACGGCGGGGCCGGCGATCCCGGCGCGCACGTGGCCGCGTTCGAGACGCTGGCGCTGTCGGATCTCTCGCTGCTGATCAAGGTCGGGGTCCAGTTCGGGCTCTGGGGCGGCGCGGTCCAGCATCTCGGTACGAAGGTCCATCACGATCGCTACCTGCGGGAGATCGCCACGCTCGAGCTGCCGGGCTGCTTCGCGATGACCGAGACCGGTCATGGATCAAACGTGCAGTCGCTGGAGACGACGGCCACCTACGACCCGGCGACGGAGGAGTTCATCGTCAGCACCCCGGTGGAGCAGGCACGGAAGGAGTACATCGGCAACGCCGCCTGCCACGGGCGGATGGCCGCAGTGTTCGCGCAGCTGATCGTCGGCGGCGAATCGCATGGCGTCCACGCTCTGGTCGTCCCGATCCGCGACGAGCGGGGCGAGGTCTGCGACGGCGTCCGGATCGAGGACTGTGGTGAGAAGATGGGACTCAACGGCGTCGACAACGGGCTGATCTGGTTCGACGACGTACGGGTGCCGCGCGACGCGCTCCTGAACCGGTACGGCGACGTCGGCGCCGACGGCAAATACACGAGCCCGATCGAGAACCCGAACAAGCGCTTCTTCACGATGCTCGGCACGCTCGTTCAGGGCCGTGTCAGCGTCTCGGCGGCCTCCGTCACCACCACCAAGACCGCGCTCACGATCGCGATCCGCTACGGGCTGCGCCGGCGGCAGTTCGGTCCGCCCGGCCAGGAGGAGGTCGTGCTGCTGCAGTACCGCACGCACCAGCGCCGTCTGATGCCGGCGCTGGCGAAGACCTACGCACTCCATTTCGCCCAGCAGGAGCTGTCGGCGAAGTTCGCCGCGGCGTTCGGGACGGTGGAACCGTCGGACCGGGACCGCCGCGAGCTCGAGTCGCTGGCCGCCGGGATGAAGGCCACCACGAGCTGGCATGCGGTGCAGACGATCCAGACCTGCCGCGAGTGCTGCGGCGGCGCCGGCTACATGGCCGTCAACCGGTTTGCCGCCCTGAGAGCCGACGTCGACATCTTCACCACCTTCGAGGGCGACAACACGGTGCTGATGCTGCTCGCCGCGAAGGGGCTGCTGACGGGCTACAGCGACCACTTCGAGGATCTCAGTCCGGTCGGGATGGTGACCTTCGTCGCCTCCCAGGTGTTCGAGACCGTGCTCGAGCGACTGCTTGCGCGCAAGCTCGCGCAGGTGATAACTGACGCGGTGCCCACCCGGGACGATCGCCGCAACCTACTCGACCGCGAGTATCAGCTCGATCTCTTCCGCTGGCGGGAGGGACACGTCATCGCCTCGGTGGCCAACCGGTTCAGGCGCGGACTCAGCGAGGGCTACGACGCGTTCGAGGTCTTCCGCGCCGTGCAGGACCACGCGATCAATGCGGCCCGCGCACATATGGACCGCAGGATCCTCGAGGCGTTCACCCGCGCGATCCAGAGCTGTCAGGACGGCGCTCGCGCGCGTCAGCACCTGTGCGAGCCGCTGAACCTGCTCTGCGACCTGTACGCGCTCTCCAATCTCGAGGCCGACAGCGGCTTCTTTCAGGAGCACGGACGCCTAAACGGCGCTCGCTGTAAGGCGATCACCCGCGAGGTCAACCGGCTCTGCGACGAGGCGCGGGCACAGGCCGGCGCGCTCGTCGACAGCTTCGGCATCCCCGACGAGATCCTGGCGGCGCCGATCGGGCTGTCCGCGGCGAGCGAGGACTGAAGATGGTCGACCGTGCTTGGCTGCTCTCGCGCTTCTACCGGGTCGCCTACCAGGGCGCCCGCGTGTACTGGTTCCTCCTGAGGCCGAAGAAACGTGGCGTCAAGTGCGTGATCACGCGCGGCGACGAGGTCCTACTCGTTCGCCACACCTACGGCGAGCGCCACGCCTGGGAACTGCCGGGCGGCTCGATCAAGCGTGGCGAGCAGCCGATCGGAGCAGCTCGCCGCGAAACTTTCGAGGAGCTCGGGCTCGCGATCACGGACTGGGTCGCGCTGGGCGACTTCTTTGCCGAGCACGAGCACCGAGCGGACACCCTCTACTGCTTCCACGCCGACGTCGATGACGCCGCTCCGGTCCCCGACCGGGTCGAGATCGCCGAGGTGGGCTGGTTCCCTTCGGCAGCCCCCCCCGCGCAGATCGGGCGATTCGTGCGCCGGATCCTGATCATGACCGAGACGGCGGCACGCGAGCGGGCGGAGGCAGCTCGAGCTCGCTGAGACCGCCCGTCGGGTCCTACGACTCCAGGGTGCGGCGGCGGCGTCGCCTGCGGTCCCGGATCCAGGTCGTGATCGCGGCGCGACCGAAGTGCAGGCCGTAGGCGAAGTTGTGGTGTTTCTTGGTTCGCGTGGTGTCATCGCCGCGGTCGCGCATCGTGGTCGGGACCTCGGTCAGGCGGAAGCCGGCGAGAGCGGCGCTGATCAGCAGCTCCGACGCCTGATACTGGGGCTGCTCGAGCGTGACCGTCGCGGTCACCTCGGCGCTCATCGCCCGCACGCCGCACGCCGGATCGGTGATGCGGTGGCCGATCAGGACACTGATCAGCGCACCGAAGACGATCACCCCCAGGTGACGCACCGAGTCGGTCGTCAGCTCGATGCCAAGCCGCCGAGACCCGCTGACGAAGTCGGCGTCGCCGGCGACGATCGGCTCGACCACGCGCTCGAGCTCGAGTGGCTCGTACTGGCCGTCGGCGTCGAACGTCGCGATCACCTCGGCGCCCCTCGCGCGTGCGAGCCAATAGCCGAGGCGGAGCGCCGCGCCCTGACCGCGGTTGACGGCTACTTCGCACACGAGCGCTCCGGCGGAGGCGGCTTGCGCCGCGGTCGAGTCGCCGGCGCCGTCGACGACGACGATGACCTCGCTGGCCAGGCCGGCCGCCTCCGCGGGGATCGCGGCAACCACTTCGCCGACCGTGCGCTCCTCGTTGAAGGCCGGTATCACCACTGCTAGGGGCGGACCCAAGCCCGGAGGATGTGCGGCCAGGAACGCGGCTGCTGCGCTCTGCTCCTCGGGGCGCAGGCGGGCGACCTCGACCTCGGTAGCGAACGCCCCCGCAACCACCAACATCACCGGGACGCGCCGGCCGGAACGGCGATCTCTGCCCGAGACCACTCCTCCCAGACGCCCATGAGACCTCCGGCGAGGTCATATTGCGGAGACCATCCCGCCGCCCGCGCGCGGCTCGCGTCAACGATCACCGCCGGCATCTCGCCCGGCTTGGCGGGGCCGTGGCGCACCGACACCGTAACGCCGCTCACCCGCTGCACCGCGTCGACGACGTCGAGCACGGACACCGAAGTGCCGCTTCCGATCACGACCGGACCACGCCACGAGTCACTCGCGAGCGAGAGCCGAATCGCGGCGACGATGTCCTCCACATGAACGTAGTCGCGCACCTGGCGCCCATCACCGTAGATCTCGAAAGTCGCCCCCGTGCGGACAGCGCGCATCAGGCGAGCCACGATGCTGTCCTTGGCCTCCATGCCCGGCCCGTACGCGTTCGTCAACCTCAGGCACGCGCAGCGCAGACCGAGCGTCTCCGTGTAGGCGGACATCAGCATCTCGGCGGCCGCCTTGGTCGCTCCGTACGGAGTCAGCGGCCGCAGCCTCGAGGACTCCGAGATCGCGGTGCCCTCCATCGGCCCGACTACCGCATTCGTCGACGTGAACACGAGCGACTTCACGCCGGCGATCCTGGCAGCCTCGAGCAATGCCGCCGTGGCCGTGACGTTGGTGCGGTGCGTGAGCTCGGGATGCTGGATCGAACGCAGGACCGACGTGACGGCGGCAAGGTGCACGATCGCATCGATCCCACCGTCGAGCGATGCTTCGATCACCTCGGGCTCGACGAGATCGCCAACCACGATGTCGACGGTGGGGTCGGGATAGGGCTCCAGGTCGATCACGCGAACGTGGGCACCAGCGGCCGCCAGCTGCGCGACCACGTGCCGGCCGATGAACCCCGAGCCGCCTGTGACGAGGATGCGGCTCCCGCCGAGGTGGCCCATTGCGGGCATGCTCACTCGCTCAGCACCGGCCGGCAAGACGTCTCAACGCCGGCCACCGCCAAGAACAAGGTCCACATTCAGTCTCTCCAAATTGGCTTGGGTCAATTGGGCCCTGACCCCGCGAAAGGGACCCTGGCGATCATCTTCGCGCCGTCGCGACCACAAGGAAGGCAGTGGACCGGTCCGATGTTCGCCTGTTAGGCACTGTACCTACACCGTGCGCGCGAGCGTATCGTCGGGGCCCGTAACGCCGTCACGGCGTATCGCATCGACCGTCTGGGGACGGCAGCCTAGGCGATCACGCCGGCCGATGTCGTGCCGCCACTGGATCGGAATACCTACGCGAGGCTCTGTTCCGCGGCTTTCCGCTGGATCCACTTCGAGCTGCAGGGAATCTTCGACTTGTCGCAGCGATCGGCATACGCTCGGGCGATCTCGGTGACCTCGGCGAGCAGGTCGTCCTCGAGGCGGATCGGGTTGAGGCCGAGGTCGACAAGGTGCCGGTTCTCGACGAACAGATCGTTCTCCGCTGCCTCCTTGCGCGGGTTCTCGACATGGTCGACCTCGGCGCCGGTCAGGCGCGCAACAAGCTGAGCGAGATCCTCAATCCGATGGCATTCGGTCATCTGATTGAAGACCCGGACCCGCTCGCCATGCTGGGGCGGGGTCTCGATCGCCAGCTGGATGCAACGAACGGTGTCCTGAATGTGGATGAACGCGCGCGTCTGCCCGCCTGTCCCGTGCACGGTGAGCGGGTAACCGACCGCAGCCTGCATCAGGAACCGGTTCAGCACGGTGCCGTAGTCGCCGTCGTAGTCGAAACGATTGATCAGGCGCTCGTCGAGACGGGTCTCAACGGTCTGCGTACCCCACACGATGCCCTGGTGCAGGTCGGTGACGCGGGTGCCGTCGTTCTTGTTATAAAACGCGAACAGCAGCTGATCCTGGGTCTTCGTCATGTGGTAGACGCTGCCGGGGTTGACCGGGTAGAGGATCTCCTGCTCGACCTCGCCGCCCTCGTCGGTGTCGAAGCGGACCCTCAGGTAGCCCTCGGGGATCTTGACGCCGGCCGTGCCGTAGCCGTAGACGCCCATCGTGCCGAGGTGCACGACATGTGTGTCGACCCCGGTCTCAACGATCGCAGCGAGCAGGTTGTGGGTCGCGTTGACGTTGTTATTGACCGTGTAGCGCTTGTGCCAAGAGCTCTTCATCGAGTACGGCGCGGCGCGCTGCTCGGCGAAGTGGACGACGGCATCGGGCTGGTAGTCGAGGAGCAGGTCGAGCAGCTGGCGGTAGTTCTCGGCGACGTTGAAGCGATGGAACGGGATCTCGCTTCCGGTCAGCTCACGCCATGCGGCCAGGCGGGTGCCGAGCGGCTGGATCGGGGTCAGCGACTCGGCCTCGAGCTCCACGTCGGCGTTGCGCCGAGCGAGGTTGTCGACGATCGCGACTTCGTGACCGCACGCCGAGAGATGCAGAGAGGTGGGCCAGCCACAGAAGCCGTCTCCACCAAGAATCAGTATGCGCAAGTGAACTCCATCGGTCGATTAGCTCAAGACCCGTCCGCGTTCAGCGGGCGCGGCGCCTCGAGATCCCTTGGTACAGCGATGGTACGGCTTCGGGCAGCGGAAGGAGTACAGGAGGCGCCAGAGCACCTACAGAACAGTCCGATCCGGGTCGGCTCAGGTCTCAGCCAGCGCCCGCGTTCGCTCGACCCACCAGTCGGCCGAGACGAGCGAGAAAGCCATTTCGCGCGAGTCGTAGTCGAGTCTCGCCGCGAGTGCCGTGATCGAGACCACCATGTCGTGGATCCACTGGTCGTCGAACCGGTCCGCCTGCTCGGTCGCAACGCTGGCGAGCGTCATCCGCCGGCTGCGGGGCGCTTGGTCGGGCGCGGGCTCATGGTGTGCCAGGACGGAGCTGAGCCATTCGAGTCTGCCCTGGAGCTCGACGTGACGATCGAGCAGCTTCGCGTACGGCGCCGCGCCGACCAACACCGTGGCCCAGTTCGCGATCACCTCGCTCGCATGGCCACCGAGGCGCTCCACCATCCTCTGCAGAAGCCGGCGGCGCTCGCCGTCGGCCAGCAGCTTTCGCGTCGCCTCCGACACCCGCTGGGTGTCGAGCGCGACCTGCGCGGCATCCAGCAGCGACTCGACGTTGCCGCTGTGAACCTCGGTCAGGCGCAGCACCTCGACCAGCGACGTCCACGTCAGCCGGGCGCTCTGCACAAGCGCAAACAGCACGCTCTGAGCGAGCAGGCTCCAGCGGCGCCGATCGCGGCGCTCGATCGCCTCATTGATTACCACGACCGAGATGACGACGATCAGCAGGCTCGACACCAATGAGGTGAGCATCGCGTGCTTGTCCCAGAACGAGCCGACCTCGAAGTCCGAGACGATCGCCGCCGCGATCAGCGCGACGCCGGCGCCCGCGACCACCACCGCACGACGATCACCACGCCCGTCAGTTCCGCCAGACGCCATCGCACGACAGACTACGGACGGGCGCGGCGGGGGCTTGGCCGTGTGCCAGAACGGCCTATCGGTGTGCTCACGATGGCCATCCGCCAAAATGCAGCGATGGCGGACAGGGGTACTGATCAAAACGTCCGCGACGGCGCCCAGAAGACGGCGTCGCCGTCACCGATGCCACGTGACCACGGCGGCTGGCAGGTCGCGCCTGCACCCGATGGTCGCGGGATGCCCGAGCAGCACAAGCCGCGTCCGCCGCATCGCCTGCGTGGCTTCTGGATGTTTGTGTTCGCGCTGCTGGTGGTGAACTGGCTCTCGGTGCTCCTGTTCCAGCCGACGGGGCAGACGCGGGTGACGGTCCCGTTCAGCCCCTTCTTCCTCAACGAGGCGGCGGCCAACCGGGTGAAGTCGATCACCACGACCGGTGACACCGTCCAAGGGACGTTCAGGACCAAGCTTCGCTATCCGCCGAACGACAAGAAGGCCACGGCGACAACGCTGTTCTCGACCCAGGTGCCGGCGTTCTGGAATACCACCGAGCTGCAGAAGACGCTGCGGTCAGAAGGCGTCCAGGTGACCGCGAAGTCGACCTCGTCGAGCACGTCGCTGCTGGTCGACATCCTGCTCGGGTTCGGCCCGACGCTACTGCTCGTCGGAGTGTTCGTCCTGATCGCCCGCCGGGCGCAGGCGGGCGGCGGCGGCATGGGGGCACTCGGGAACTTCGGCCGGTCGCAGGCACGCCGCGTCGATCCGGAGAAGATCCGGGTCACGTTCGACGATGTTGCCGGGATCGACGAGGCGAAGGCCGAACTGACCGAGATCGTCGACTTCCTGCGGAATCCCGAACGGTATGGCCGTCTCGGTGGGCGGATGCCGCACGGCGTGCTGTTGTCAGGCGCGCCGGGGACGGGGAAAACGCTGCTGGCACGCGCGGTCGCCGGGGAGGCGCACGCGGCGTTCTTCTCGATCGCCGCATCCGAGTTCATCGAGGCGATCGTCGGTGTCGGCGCGTCGCGCGTGCGTGACCTGTTCGCCAAGGCGAAGGAGGCGGCGCCGGCAATCATCTTCATCGACGAGCTCGACGCGATCGGCCGCTCGCGGGGGGGGACGGCGGCGGTGAGCGGCGCAAACGACGAGCGCGAGCAGACGCTCGATCAGATCCTGACCGAGATGGACGGGTTCGAGACAGAGCAGGCGGTGATCGTGCTCGGAGCGACCAACCGTCCCGAGATCCTCGACCAGGCGCTCCTGCGCCCTGGGCGCTTCGACCGACGCGTTGCCGTACAGCCGCCCGACCGCACCGGGCGGGTGAAGATCCTCGAGGTCCACACGCGCGCGATGCCACTGGCGGACGACGTCGACCTCGACGCGCTGGCGTCATCGACGCCCGGGATGGTCGGCGCAGACCTCGCGAACCTCGCCAACGAGGCGGCGCTGCTCGCGGCGCGGCGCGACCACGACAAGGTGAAGATGGCCGATTTCACCGATTCGCTCGAGAAGATCATGCTCGGCGCGCCGCGCGGCACCGTACTCAGCCCGGAGGACCGCGAGCGCACGGCCTACCACGAGTCGGGGCATGCGCTCGTGGGGATGCTGACACCCGGTGCCGACCCGGTCAGAAAGATCTCGATCATCCCGCGCGGGATGGCGCTCGGGGTGACACTCTCGACGCCCGACAGCGACAGGGTGTCCTACTCGCTCGAGGATCTCGAGGCGAAGATCAGGGTCGCGCTCGGCGGTCGCGTGGCGGAAGAGGTCGTGTACGGCAAGATCACCACCGGTGCCGAGTCCGACATCCAGCAGCTGACCCAGATCGCCCGGCAGATGGTCGGCCGCTGGGGAATGAGCGAGCGGATCGGGCCGATCGCGGTCCTGCCCACCGACGGGTACGGGCCGTACCTGCCGGGAGCCGCCGAGACCTCACCTGACACCCAGCGCCTGATCGACGACGAGGTGCGCCGCCTCGTCGATGAAGCCCACGCCGAGGTGACACAGCTACTCAGCGATCACCGCGAACAGCTCGAGAGCCTCAGCCAAGCGCTGATCAAGGCCGAGACGCTCGACGCGGTCGACGCTTACGCCGCCGCCGGCGTGCCGATGCGCGCCGCCGAGCTCGAGCCCGAGATAGCGGCGGGCGACCCCGCTTAGTTGGCCGACGCCCTGTCCTCACGGCCGCGCCGGCGCGGCTGGATGTTCGCGCTCGGGGCGATCGCTGTAATCGGAGCCGTCCTGCGGCTCGAAGCGATCGGTGCGCACCTGTCCGACGCCGAGGGATACTCATACCTGGTCGGATCGGCTCCGAGCGCGGGTGCGTTCCTTCACCGACTCGCGGCATACGAGAACACGCCGCCGCTGTTCTATCTGCTGCTGAGCGCCCTGCCGCTCGGGCATACAGCCTGGCTGCGAGTACCGGCGGCAGTCCCTGGGGCGCTGATTCCGCTGGTGCTGTACGCGGCGCTTCGGCGCCCGCTGGGCGTTCGCGTCGCCGTGCTGGCTGCGGGGATGGCGGCGGTAGCTCCGTTCGCGGTCTCCTACTCGGACTATGCGCGCGGCTTCATGCTCGAGGTCCTGGCGTGCATGTTCGCGCTGTGGGCGATGCTGCGACTGGCCCAGGGCGATGCGCCGCGCTGGTGGTGGATGTACGTCGTGTCCGGGGTGGTCGCCGTCTACTCCGAGTATCTCGCGGTGAGCTTCCTCGTCGCACTGACCGCAGCGGCGGTCGTGTACGGCCGCCGAGACCGCCTCAAGACCGCCGCTCTGGGCCTGCTGCCGCTGGCTTCGCTGCTGCCGTGGCTCGGGCAGTTCGAGCGCGGGCAGGATGCGCTGAACCGCACCAAGACGGCGCCGGCGTTCCCTGGCCCGTCGCTCAGCTCGCTGCGAGACGTCACGGTCCGCCTCGTGTTGGGAGAGCACGGGGCGGGAGCCGCTGAGGCCAGGAGGTGGCTCGAGTTCGTCGCCGTGCTCGCGGTCCTGACGGCGGCGCTCCTCGTGCTTCGCCGGGGCGCGAGGGCGAGACCGGAGGCTGCGGCCACTCGCGCCGTGCGCCTGATCGCGACAACCGGGGCGCTGATCCTCGCCGGCAGCGCGCTCGCGCCACTGTTCGGGACCGAGATATTCAACGAGCGGTACCTCACCGTGCTCGTGCCGATCGGCGCGGCCCTGCTCGCCGCAGCCGTCGGGGAGGTGAACACACGCCGGCTATGGGCGGCCGCCGCGATCCTGGTCGCCGTAATCGCCGCCGCCGTGTTCGCACAACGTTACGGGCGCGAGTACCAGCCCGATCTCGCCCCGGTGCGGACCGCCGTCGAGTCCGTGCACCCGCGGACCGTGCTGACCAACAGCGCGGTGGTGGCGTATTACCTTCGGCGCATGCACGTCGTGGTCGACAGGCCATTCGGTCTCGGCCCCGGCCTCGAGCGCTCATGTGCCTCGCCATGCGTGATCGTCGACGATTCCCGCGTCCCCGGCGGTGTCAGACCCGGCCCGGGGCCCTCGAAGATGGTCGGGCCGTTCGACATCAGACTGTCGACCTACAGGCGCGAGGCCGGCCGCGCCCGGGCCGGATACGCCAAGTGAGCCCATAGCTTATGTTGCAGTCGAATGGAGATGTCCTCCCGGTGAGCCCCAGCCCTTTCGCAACGCTCCAGGCCGAGCTCGAGCTGCTCGCTCCCAAGCACGGCATCCTCGATGCCCATACGCATCTCGGGGCCGATGAGGATGGCCGCTCGCTTGACCCCGGCACCCTCGTGGCAGCGCTCGACGAGCTCGACTCGACCGCACGGGCGGTCGTGTTCCCGTTCCACGATCCCGAGCGGACGCCCGCCTATCGCCTGCCGAACGATCGGGTGCTCGAATGGAGCCGGGACAGCGACGGGCGGCTGATCCCCTACTGCCGGCTGAACCCCGATGAGGATCCGGTCGCGGAGGCCGAGCGCTGCCTGGCCAAGGGTGCCCGCGGGATCAAGCTCCACCCCCGCGCGCAGGAGTTCGGGTTCGCCCACCCGGCCGCCTCGCCGATCTTCGAGGTGGCCCGCGAGGCTCACGTCCCGATCTTGATCCACGCCGGTCGCGGGATGCCGTCGATGGCGCCGCTGGTCGAGCTCGCGCAGCAGTTCCCCGAAGTGCCGCTGGTCCTGGCCCACGCCGGAATCGCCGATCAGGGGGTGTTCGCGACGGGCTTCGCCGGCCATCCGTGCGTGCTCTACGACACGAGCTGCTTCGGGCCTCAGGACGTCGTCGAGCTGTTCGCGCGGGTGCCCGCGGAGCGGATCGTGTTCGCCTCCGACATTCCTTACGGCCGGCCCGCGGGCGCGATGTTCCTGGCGATGCGGGTCGCCGCGTACGCAGGGCTCAACGCCGATGACCGTGCGCTGGTCGCGGGCGGCACGATGACGGCCGTGCTGGATGGCGCGCCTCCGGCCGCGAAGCCGCCGCGCCTGGCGCGTGTGCGGCCGGCCAGCGGCTCACTGGCGCGCGCCGCCGCGTACCTGCTGATGGGCTTCGGCGCGGTGATCTCCTCCCCACCGCCGATGCCCTCGCGCGCGCTGCCGTGGACGGCGCTCGCGCGTGCCGTGTGCCGCGACCCAGACCCCGGCATCGTTGGCCCTGTACTCGAGCGAATCGACGGCCTGCTGGCCGCCGCTGAGCGGTCGATCGCCGAAGAGGGGGGCGACCCCCGCCTCGCAATCGGGTTGATCCACGCTGCGGCGACGATCGCCGTCACCGAACCGCTCGAGGGGTAGTTCAGCCCGGGTCGGTGGTCTCGGCGGCCGCGGCGGCCGCGGCATCCTTGCGGGCCGACGCCTCGGCCAGGCGGCTGTGCAGCCGGTCGCGTAGCTCGTCGGGCTCGTACTCCACGTGCGAGCGGCGCTTCTGTGCGACGACGGCGCCGGTGGCGGCGACGCCGGCGAGGCCGGCAAGACCGATGATCTTCCATGCGGGTCGCATCAGTGAAGTAGCTTAGCCCCGGTGAACCACCCGCCGCTCGCGCTCGACGAGGCCGTCGCGATCGCCTCCACCGGTGACATCTGGCTGTTTCGCGGCAGGTCGGCTGCGGACTATGCGATCCGCACGGTCACCAACAGTCCCGTCAATCACGTCGGCATGGTCGTCGCGATCGACGACCTGCCACCGCTGCTGTGGCATGCGGAGCTCGGCCGGTCGCTCACGGACGTGTGGACCGGCCACCGGCATCGAGGCGTTCAGCTGCACGACCTGGCCGAGGCGGTCACAACATGGAACGAACGCTACGGCCAGCGGGCGTGGGTCCGTCAGCTCGAGGGCACGATCGAGCGTGAGCAGGAGGACCGACTGATCGAGACGATCGACCGATTCGACGGCCGCGCGTTTCCCACCACCCCCGGATTGATCCGGCACTGGGCCCGGGGCCGCGTGCGCCGTAACGCGTCGTTCGAGACGATCTACTGCGCCGAGCTGGTCGCGACGACCTATCAGCACATGGGCCTGCTCCCGAGCAGCCGGCCCGCGAGCTGGTACGACCCCGGGCGGTTCTGGAGCGGCGACCGCCTCAAGCTGATCCCACCATTTGGTCTCTCTGGCGAGATCGCCGTGGCGTGAGCCTGCTTGCTGCGGGTCGGTCAGGCGCGATAGCGTGCGCTCATGCCCTCCGAGTGGCCTGAGCTCCCGTACGCGGAGTGGAGCGAGACGTGCGACACGCTGCATGCGCATACGCAGGTCCTCGGGAAGCTGGCCGTCGCGCTCGCCCCGCCGGAACCGCAGCTCCAGCACGCAGCGCTGCGACTGTCGGCGCGCGGGTGGGAGACGGCTCCGCTGCCTGCGCCGGATGGCTCGGGGGCGATCGTCGTCGCGCTCGATCTGCGAGTCCACGAGGCGGTGATCGAGCACAGCAACGGCCCCGCACGGCGGGTCTCGCTGCTCGGCGACCGACCGGTGGGCGAGATCACGCGTGAGCTGCTGGAGGCGGTCCGTGCCCTCGTCGGCCCCGTCGAGATCAACCCGATGCCGCAGGAGGTGCCGTGGACGGTGCCGCTCGACCAGGACGACGAGCACACGCGCTACGACCCCGGTCGGGTCGGTTCGTACTTCACGGCCGCGACCCAGGCGGCACTGGTCCTGGCGGCATTCCGCGCGCCCTATCGCGGGCGCTCGACCCCGGTTAACGCGTGGTGGGGGTCGTTCGATCTAGCCGTAAGCCTGTTCTCGGGGCTGCCGGCCGAGCCACCCTCGCGCGACTTCATCATGCGTAACGCGATGGACGCGCAGGAGGTCGCGGTGGGATGGTGGCCCGGCGACACGCGATATGAGCGCGCGGCTTTCTACGCCTATGCGCACCCGGTGCCGGAGGGGTTTGCCGCCGCGACGCTCGCTCCGGCGGCCGCCCGCTGGGAGCCGGCACTCGGCGAGTACATCCTCGACTGGGATGACGTCCGCGCCGGCGTGAATCCCCACGAGCTCGCACTCGAGTTCGCCCATTCCGCGTTCCAGCATGCCTGCGCTGTGTGCGAGTGGGATCCCGCGCTTGCCGCCAGCACGGAAGGCACGCCGCCGCCGGTAGCCTGAGCCCCCGCCGGTTAGACCCCCGGCCGCGACCCGGGGGCTAGTACAGCGCGTACGCCGCGAAGGCGCGTTCGCAGCAGACCGCCGGCTCGGGTGCAGTCGAGGCGGACGTCGCCGGGGCGTCCCTCAGGCCTCGAGGCTCCGCTCACCGTCGCCGGGTCGTGGCCGTTGGCCGCAACGATCAGCCGAGCGAACTCGAGCCGGCTGACAGCGTCGGCGCCGGCGACATTCAGCGGGCCGCGAATGCAGGGCAGCGCCGCAAGCTCGATCACGGCCGCGGCGAGATCGGCCGCGGCGATCGGGCAGCGGATCTCGTCGCAGTAGAACGTGAGCTCCCCGTCAAGAGCTCGGCGCTCATGCTTGGATGGCTCGGCGGCGCCATAGATCAGGCTCGTGCGCACCAGCACGGCACCAGGGTCCGCCGCGATGACGGCGAGCTCGGCATCCGCCTTGCTGGTGCCATAAGGCGTGATCGGCGTCGGAACATCCTCCTCGCGCACCGGCCGGCCGAGATCGCCCGAGAAGATCGCATCGGAGGACAGGTGCACCAGGCGCAGTCCGCTCAGGCGCGCGACTCGCGCAACGGCGCCCGAGCCGTCCACGTTGACCGATCTCAGATCCGCGCCCTGCTGCACGATCGCCGTGTGCACGATCGCATCGGGCCTGCAGTCCGCCACGGCGCCGGCAAGAGCGTCGGTGTCGCGCACGTCGAGCCGGAACGCTCGAGTACCAGGCGGCGCTGGATGCTCCCGAACCGTCCCGGCGACATCGCCGGCTGCTGCGGCGGCGATGGCGCGCCCGAGATAGCCGCCCAGACCGGTGACGAACAATCGCATCGATACATCTTGACCTCGTCGACCGCGGTCGTCAGTCTGCGGTCAGCTCACATCGAAGTACAGGCTTGCCTGGCTTCCCGGGCCGGGAATCTGAAGCAGGTAGCGACCGGCGCACCAGGAGCGACGCTGGATCGAGGACGGCGCCAGCCGGTAGCGGTATGCGCTCTTGCCAAACGCCGTGGTGACGTTTCCACCGCTGATCTGCGCCAGCGGCGGGAGCAGATATGAGTGGCAGTTGGCGAACGTCGGTCGTGACCGTCGCGAGGGACCTGACCGGCGCTCCGGGGGCGATCACCTTGGGCGGAATCGGCACGGGCAGGGACATCGAGTCGATCGTCCGCGTGTACCAGTACTCGCCGGGGCGCAGGACCGTAGCCGTGGTGCGGGCGGCCGCTGTCGCCGCGCGATCGAGTGCCTGCGCCGCCGACGGCTCGACGCTGCCGGACGCCAGCACGATCGCGAGGACGGCCAGGGCGGCGGCCGAGAGCCCTGCGACCGCCCAGGCGAGGCGGGGGCGGGTGCGGCGAGCGGCGGGGCGGGCGTCAGCTCCGGGCTGCCGGCCGTAACAGGCGGCCGTGAGCCGGCGTTCGAGCTCGTCCAGGACGGGAACGTCGTCGTTCATGCCGGGTTCTCCTCGATTGCGTTCGGGACAGCCGCGATCGACTCCGCGATCGTTCGCAGCGCGCGGCTGACCCGGGTGCGCGCCGCCTGCTCGCTGATGTGCACGCGTGCGGCCACCTGGGCGTATGACTGCTCGTCCACCACCCGCAGCCAGTTCGACAATCCGCTCCACGTCCTCTTCGGTCGCGGCCGGAACGCTCACGCCCAGCTTTCGGCGCAACCGGCCGCTCGCCGCGCCCTCCTCGAAATAGCGGGCCAGTTGACGACGCGCGATCGTGAACAGCCAGCCGCCGGCTTGCGCGTCGCTGTCGCCACGGAACGATCGGCGCGAGGCGAACGCGGACGCAAACGTCTCGGCCGTCAGGTCAAGCGCCGCTTCCACGTCAAAACGTACGGCGAGTGAAAAACACGAGCAGCGCGCGGGGCTCGCGGCCCGGTCAGCTTTCGAGCGAGAGCTCCATCTCGTCAGCGAGATCTGGATGCTGGTAGGGCCCCGGCTCACGCAGCGCCGCGATCACCCGGTGCTGGTTTTCCAGGCTCTTGTCATGGCTCAGCTTGACCTTGCAGACGAACCGCGTGATCGGGATGCGTAACCCGACGGTGCCCTTGGCCAGCTGCGCGCCCCACTCGGGGTCCAAGAACTGCGGCTGAGCGACGTGGCGCTCGAAGTGCTCGACGAGCCGCGTCAGCACCCGAAGGTTCTCCTCCTGGCCGAGGATCTCGGGGACGCCGTAACAGTGCGCGACGCTGAAGTTCCATGTCGGCGCAGGCGTCGTCCCCGGTACGTACCAGCTGGGACTGATGTAGCCGTGACGGCCCTGCACGATCAGCATCACCTCCTGCTCGCCGAATCCGTGGAGGCGCTCGTCAGGCCGCCCCACGTGGGTCAGCGCGACCAGCTCAGGTGCCTCTTCGTCCAGCAGTACCGGATAGTGCGAGGCGACAAGCTCGCCGGCGTTGGTACTGACCAGGGTGCACCACGGGTTCTCACGGAACAGCCGTCGCACGACATCGGGATCGTCGCTCGCGTGGGTCGGATTGGCTCGCATGAGGAGAGTGTTGCGCATCACGTCGTGCGGCCGGCGGCGGTCAGCGAGCCCGGGCGCGGTCACTGCGACGCGCGCGGCACCTCACGGAAGCGCGAGTGGGTGCTCCTCGTAGCCACGCGCGAGGCGATAGAAGAAGCCGCCGTCGGTCTGATCGCTCGTGGTGCCCGCGGCGCCACCGCCGAACAGGAAGCCGATCACACCGGCGTCGCGGGTTGCGCGGAGGTGCGCGCCGGTGGGATCGTCGAACCACCACTGAAGGCGGTTATCGCGGTACTGGCCCCAAGTGTTGTCGAGCATTGTGTTGCCCAACGGCAGCTGCCAGAGAACCACGGGGGTGTGGGTGCGGCGGGTGAAATCGGCCAGGTACACGTTGAGCCGGCGGAAATCAGCGGGCCCCCACCATGTGTTCGGATTGCCCTCGACCACCTGGTAGAAGCCGGCATCGCGGTCGGTGACGTCATTGAAGACCAGGTTGAATCTGACGCCGAGCGCGCTATAGAACGCGGCCGACTTCGCCGCCAGCGCATCCATCTGCGGCAGCGAAGGCTTCGAATACGTGGGGTCTACCCCGGTTCCCCAGACGCTCAGATGCCAGGCGAGCAGCACATGCGGCGCGATCCTGTTGCGAAGCGTCACCAGCTCCCGGGCAAATGAACGCGCCAGCGCTGTCGCATGCGCCTGCTCGAGGTACCCCCAGAGGTCCGGCTCGACGTGGATGATCGCCAGGTGACGGCCGGCTGCCGCCCCGACCCTCCGCAGCAGCAGCCGGTAGTCGTTCCAGTAAGCGCTCATCGTGGCCGGGTTGCGGAGGTTCGACAGATCCTTCTGCTGCTCGGTGGAACCGACGGCCGGCGCTGACTGCAGGAGCTGGTAATAGGTCAGCACCGGAATCATGTGGGCCGCGATCGACTCGTGCACATACATCGATGCGAACGTTCCGTCCGGGTTCCAGGTCGCCCAACCCTGCCCGGTGTTGACCCCGCCGGAGAGATACTGGTAGCGAGCGTCGACAGGAGCGTGCGTGGCCAGACTCTGTGCGTCGCCGGGCGAATCCGCAACGCCGAGCACGACATGATGCGGCCACCCCACGGGCAGCACCGCTACAGACAGCAGGAGCGAGAGGACCAGACGACGCATCGCAGCCAGTGTGATCGACCGCAGCCGGCTCGGGAAGGACTACTGGCCGATTAGGCAGAGGATTCAGCGATGGTGCCTCATGGCAGGCGCTCGTCGAGGCGTCAGGTCCGCCGACAGCGCCAAGTCGGGGGTCACGTGATCGAAGGCCTAGCGGTATTGGGGTGTCGCATGACCCCCTGGGGCTTTGAGAAGGTGATCGCGGTAGGGGGGCCGACGGCCCAGGGCTTGCGCACCTCAGTGCTACGAACCTAGAATCGCGATCGTGGGCGCAACCGACGATCGGCTGAGCGGGAGCTGCCTCTGCGGTGCGGTGCGGTTCCTCGTCACGCCGCCGTTCGCAGACGAAGGCCGCTGCCACTGCAAGCGCTGCCAGGTCCGCTCCGGACAGACCTCGAGCCTGATCGCACGGGTCCCCCGGGCAGCGCTTGAGATCACCGACGGCGAGGATGAGCTCCGCGTGTGGCGGCCTGAGACCGGACATCCGAAGTGGTTCTGCGGGCTGTGCGGGACGCACGTGTTCGCCTGCGAGCTCGACGGCGACGGACCGGTCTTTCTGCGTCCCGGAGCGCTCGATCCGACTCCAGAGATCAAGCCGCGGTGGCACGCCTGGGTGAGCTCGGTGCCGTCGTGGGACACGCTTCCTGACGACGGGCTACGCAGATATCCCCGGGGCTTGAGCGGCTAAACACCCCGGCCGCAAGACCCGCCAACGCGATCGGTCGGCGTAGTGTGCCGGTTGTGCAGGAAGCGTTCGTGAAGTCGGTCACGTTGCTCGCCGCGGATGGCGAGGAGCGCAGCGGCTATCCGTGGGCGCTGCCGGCGATCGCCGCTCTGTCGGCCGGGCTGAAGCTGAACGCCGGCGTCACGTATCTGATCGGTGAGAATGGCAGCGGCAAGTCGACGCTGCTCGAAGCGATCGCGGTCGCCGCCGGGATGAACGCTGAGGGCGGCTCCTCGAACTTCAGATTCTCCACGCGGGACTCGCACTCGGCGCTGCACCGATCGATCCGTCTGGTGCGTGGCGGGCGCAGGCCGCGGACCGACTTCTTCCTGCGCGCCGAAGCGCTGTTCACGACCGCCACCTATCTCGAAGAGCTTGCCAAATTCGACGGACGCGCCCTCCTGTCTTACGGCGGCAGTTCCCTACACGAGCAGTCGCACGGCGAATCGTTCCTGGCCGTCATGATCGACCGGTTCGGGCCGGAGGGCCTGTACCTGCTCGACGAGCCCGAAGCGGCGCTGTCCACGCAGAACTGCCTCACCTGCCTGCGACGAATCCACGAGCTCGTCTCCGCGGGCTCTCAGTTCATCGTCGCGACCCACTCACCGATCGTGCTCGCATACCCGGGCGCGACGATCTACGTATGTGGCGAGCACGGAATCGAGGAGATCGGCTACGAGGACGCCGAGCCGGTCCGGCTCACGACCAGCTTCCTACAGAGCCGCGAGCGATTCCTGCACGAGCTGTTCGCGGACTGACCAACCCGAAGTCATGTAACGCTCCTCGCCTTGGCGAGGAATACAGACTGTGAGGATGGAATCCGAGGATGCGGAGCTCGTTCGTCGTCTTCGATCGGACGAGCTGGCTTTCGAGGTGCTCTACCGCCGGCACGTGCGGCGGTTGACCTCGTACGCGGCGGCGCGCTGCCGGCGCCCGGAGGACGTCGCCGATCTCGTGGCGACGACGTTCGTAGCGGCGATCGAGTCGGCCGGGAGCTATGACCCTGCGCGCGGGGACGTGCTGCCCTGGCTGATCGGGATCGCACGGCATCTGGCTTCTGACTCGGTTAGACATGCGCAACGCGAGCGGGAGGCTTTGGCGCGGGTAGCGGGATGGCGATCGCTGGGGCAGGACGAAATCGCAGACCTGGAGGGGCGGATCGACGCTGCGCGACAGCTCGGAGACGTGCAGGCCGCCATGGAGCGTTTGCACCTACGAGACCGCGAGCCTCTGATCCTGCTCGGCCACGTGGGCCTCAGCCATATCGAGGCCGCACAGGCGCTTGGGATCTCGACGGCCGCGTTTCGTGTGCGTCTGATGCGCGCCCGTCGCGCCCTCAGAAAGGCGCTTGGACGTTCGGCTCTCGAGGAACGCGGGCCGGTCAACCCAGAGAAGGTGCCGACATGACGCCGCCGTTGAGCCAAGTCGAGCGGCGCCTGCTCGACGAGCTGCTGGCGTTTCATGCAGCGGTCCGCGCGGGGACGCCGCTCCCGGCGGGGACGCCGGTCCGGGCGGGCGCCTCGCCATACCGCGACGCGGTGTCCGCACCGAGGTTCCGCCAGCCGCGACGACGCAGTCACATCGCTCAGAATGCGGTGGTGCTGGTGGCGCTCGCCTGTGTGGCGCTTCTCCTGATCGTGCGCGCCACAGGGTTCGGATCGGGTTCTGCGCTCGCGGCCACGCCGCGACCGCTGCATTACATCTCACCCGGCCCCGGAGCCCCGTCCGGTCAGGAGGTGCTTCGTCGGCTCGCGGCCGCGGCGGCCCACCAGCCGGCCCGCCCGCCGTCACGACGCGCGACCTATGCATACGTCAAGACCGCCGGGTGGTATCTCGACTTGTCGGTGGGATCCGGCGTGGTCAAGAGCAGCGTGTTCCCGCAGACAACGCAGTCCTGGCTAAGGCCAGACGGCTCCGGCCGGATCGTCACCGTTACCGGCGGCGCCCAAGCCAACGTCGATAGCTTCACGGTTCACAGGGACCCGCGGCTGTTCGACCTGTCGACCGATCCGCACATCCTCGCTCGCCAGCTCGCCGTTGGCCATCCGCTAAGCGACGGTCCGCAAGAGCAGCTGGTCGCGTTTACCGACACCGCCAGCCAGCAACCGATCCGGCCGGCGGTCGAGGCGACGATCTTACGGCTGCTGGCCAAGATCCCCGGTCTGATCAACAGTGGGATGGTCAGGGATCGGGCGGGCCGCATCGGTGTCGCGGTCAGCCTGGATTCGGCTAGCTTCAGAGACCGCTACACCCTCATCCTCGATCCCCGCACCGGTCGGCTGCTCGGCTTCGAGCAGACCCTGCGCGGGAGTCCAGGAAGGATTCCCGTCCGCCGCGGTGCCGTCCTCGCGTACACCACCATCTACAGCAGCGGCTACGTGACCAACACGACCAACACACCCTGAGTCCGGAGCCGTTAGCTCGCGACGGGCTCCTCGGTGTCCCGCAGCGCCTCGGTCATCTGAACGTCGAGGCGCCTGACCCGCTCCAGGTAGGGACGCAGGATCGCGTTGAGGTCCCGTAGCTGCCGGTTCTGATCGAGATCGCTGTCGGCGATGACCAGCTCGAGACGGTCCTCGAGCGGGCGCATGTGGAGGCCGGTGAAGACCTGATGGATCTGTTGGGCGGCCTTGTTACCGCCGCGGGTGCCGTAGGTGACGGAGGTGACCGGCTTGCCGTGCCACTCGCGGTAGAGGAAGTCCAGCGCGTTCTTCAACGGTGCCGGATATCCCCAGTTGTACTGAGGGAATACGAACACGAAGCCGCGGTAACTGTCAATCAGCCGGCTCCAGGCGAGCGTGTGCGGGTGCTCGTACTGCGCCTGTGCCGCCATCACTGGCTCGTCGAGGAACGGAAGGTTGATCTCGGCGAGATCGATCATCTCGTACCGCAGAGGGCTGCGTTGCTGAAGCACGTTCCTGACCCATCTCGCAATCCCGGGGCAGATCCTGGTCGGCCGGGTGCTGGCGATGATCACAGCGATCCGCTCGCCGGCGGGCGGAAGCTGATGCGGATCGGGAGCGGTCATGTCGAGCGAGCTTCGATCTCGGCCGAGCGCCGTAGTGCCTCGGCGCGGCGCCGGTTACCCGCGGGACCAGCGAGGATAACGACCGCGATGCGACGAGCGGCCCGAGTGACGGCATCGGGCTACGCGATCGTCATGCCGCGCGGGGCAGGGCTGCCGGATTGGCGTGCTCGACCGCAAGTTTCGCGGCGTCGATCGCGCTCGCGAACGAGACCTCCGCGAGGCATCCGGGCGCTGCGACCTGGTCCCCGCAGAGGAAGACACCGTCGCCGCGGTCGATCGCGGGGCGGTCACGCCAGCTCGTGCCGGGCAGGTCGAGCGCGCCGCTGCGGCCGTCCATCACCTGACGGCGACGCCAGGTGGTGCGCTCGCGCCACTCTTCGAGCGAGGCGTCGAGCAACTTCTCCAGCCGCGCGGCTGCGTCGTCGGCCGTCTCGTGCGGACGGATCGGCATCTGTGCCTGGATGAGATGCTCGCCAGACGGCGCGAGCGAGCGGTCCTGCGCGCTGTAGCGCTCGAGCCAGCCCGCACTCTCGAGGTCGGAGACGATCCACGGGTCACCGCGGCGCTCGCGCAGGCCGAGGTCCAGACAGATGGTGGATCCGCTGAGCCATTGCAGCGTGTCATCGCCAAGCAGCCGGCGCGCATCGCACAGCTCGAGCGCAACGATCGAGGTCCCGGCGGGGACCGCGTCGACCCGTTCGCCGGTGACGATCGCTACTCCGAGCGACCGCGCACGGCGTTCGAGCCCGTCGATCAAAAGGTTCCAGCCGCCGACGATGAACCGCACCGCCGGGCTCGGGCTGAGGAGCAGCCGCTGGGCGCGCTCCCACACGAAAGCGGCGGAGAGCTGCCCGGGATCGTGATGGAACGTATAGACACCGGCGAGCGAGGACAGCATGCCGGCTGTGCGATCGTCGCTGTAGTCGGTTACCCAGGACCGGAAGTCAGGGTCGGCCGGCGCCATCCGCCCCCGCAGCCGCAGGCCCGGGGGGATCAGGGTCAGCGGCGGAGTGCGGTGGATCGCACCCTCGTAGTGAAAGCGGAACCCGGTCAACCGCGGCCGCGCGAGCGGCGGCATCAGGTCACGCTCGCTGAGCCAGTCCCAGAGGACGCCGCCCTTATAGATCGCGTGTGGACCGAGGTTCGCCTTATAGGGACCGTCGGTGCTGCGCGCGCGCCCACCGACGGTCTCGTGCGCCTCGAAGAGACGCACGTTCGCGCCGCGCTCGGCGCATGTGATGGCCGCGGTCAGGCCCGCGACCCCTCCTCCGATGACAGTGATCTCGTGCATGGCAAGCACGCTACCGCGCCACTGGCATCTCGTACAGTTCCAGTCATGGCACTTCTGAGAGGGCCAGTTGACGTGCTGATCGAGCTTGATCGCGGCGGCGAGACTCGACTGCACGAGCAACTCGAGCGCGCGCTGCGCGAGGCAATCCGCGACGGGCGCCTGAAAGCGGCCGCGCTGCTGCCATCGAGCCGTGCCCTGGCTACCGAGCTGGGGGTGTCGCGCGGCGTCGTCACGACGGCGTATGACCAGCTCGCGGCCGAGGGATATCTCGCGACCCGCCAGGGCGCCCCGGTCAGCGTCGCGCGCGGGGTTCGCGCGCATGCCTCCCGTCCGTCAACACCGTCGCTGCTGCCACGGTTCGCGTATGACTTCAGCCCGGGGTTACCCGACCTGGCCGGCTTTCCGCGCGATCGCTGGCTGCGGTCGCTGCGCAGCGCCTGGCGTGAGACGCGATCGGACGCGATCGGCTACGCCGACCCGCGTGGCGTGCCCGAGCTGCGCGAGGCGCTCGCCGACTACCTTGGCCGGGTCCGCGGCGCGGCGGCCGACCCGGAGCACCTGCTCGTCTGCACCGGATTTCGCCAAGGTCTGTCGCTGACGTGCCGCTGGCTGCATGCGAACGGGATCGAGCAGGTCGCGCTCGAGGATCCGGGCTGGCACGCGCAGCGCCTGATCATCGAGGAGGCGGGTCTGATGGTCACGCCGATCCCCGTCGACGGCGAGGGAATCGACGTGGACGCGCTGGCGGGAAGCGACGCAGACGCCGTCGTCGTCACGCCCGCGCACCAGTTCCCGACCGGCGTGGTGATGAGCCCCCGGCGCCGCGCCGCACTGATCGAGTGGGCCGAGCACGGTGACAGACTGATCGTCGAGGACGACTACGACGGCGAGCTCTGCGGCGAGAGAATCGGTGCACTTCAGGGTCTCGCGCCTGACCGCACCCTGTACATCGGGTCCGCGAGTAAACGGCTGACGCCCGGCATGCGCCTAGGCTGGATGCTGCCGCCCTCCTGGCTGTCTTGGTCGCTGATCACCGCCAAGGCGATCGAGGACGGCGGCTCGGAGATCACGGGCCAACTCGCGCTCGCTGATTTCATTTCGCGCAGCGAGCTCGACCGCCACCTGCGACGTATGCGCCTGCGCTACGCGAAACGCCACGAGACGCTGCTCAGCTCCCTGGCGCGCCACCAGCCGCATTGGCGACCGCGAGGGACCGGCGGCGGACTACACACGGTGGTTGAGCTCCCGGCAAGCTTCGACGAGCCCGCGCTGCTCGCGGCTGCCGCTCGCCACGGCGTGGGCATCGAGGGTCTCTCGCTCCACAGCTACACCGGCGACAGCCCGCCCGGACTCGTGCTCGGACACGCTCACATGGCCGAAGCCGCGATCGAGCACGGCATGCGACTACTCAGTGACGCCGCGGCGCGTTGCTAACGTGACGCGCCCGGCAAGGTTCTGCCGACCGAGAACGTAGGGAGGAGATCCGCGCCTTGCCCCTCGCCGAGCTACCCGCCGCCAACGCGCTCCTGGGCGACCCCCGGTCGATGGCGACGCGCCACCAGCAGCAGGGCTGCCTGTTGGTCCGTGACGCGCTCGAACCGAGTGCTTTGGCGGACCTCATCGACGAAGCTGCGGCCCTGCTCGAGCGCTGGGGCGTCGCGCGCCGTGCTGACGGCGTGCGCGCCACCGGGTCGCCGATCGCATCCGTGGTGCCGGCCGAGCTTCAGAGGCTGCCTGCACTGGCGACGCTGATCGATCGGATCGCGGCCGGAACCGACCCGATCGCGCCCGTCGCCGCGCGGGTGTTCGGCTGCCCGATGGCGCTCTGGCCGGAAGCGCGGCTCCACCTGGCGTTTCCGGGCGACCCGGATCACGTCACGCCACCGCACCAGGACAGCGGCGCGCTCGACTGGATCGGCGATTACCGGCGGCTCTGGATCGCGCTCGGGGAGATCCCGTTCGGCGACGGCGGCCTCGGCCTCGCCGCCGGATCGCACCGCTACCGCCGCCTACCGCTCGACGAGCTCCTCGACGGCAACTGGTGCACGGCGGCGATGTCGATCGGGGACGTGCTCGCTTTCGATCTCAACCTCGTCCACCGAAGCCTGCCGATCACGAGCGACCGCGTCCGCATCGCGCTCACCGTAATCGGCTCGGCGCAGTGGGATCCCCGTCCCTCTGCCGCGGCTCATGCAGGCGAGCAGGCCCGCCTCGGGCTGTGCGAACGCGAAGCCTCGCCGCCGTTCCTGTCGCGGGCAACCCCGGAGGGTCAGTCGCGTAGGACCCTGAGGTCGAGCTGAGCGAGGCGCTCGGGGTCGCCGAGGATGTCGATCTCGACGATCCGCCCGCTGCTCACGGCGACAGCGGAGACCGAGAACGGTCGCCCGTCCCGGATCGCGACGAGCCCCGCCGCGCCGTTGATCAACGCCCGCTGCATCCTCAGGTCAACGCCCGACCACATGAGCGCCTGGCCCGCGACCGTCTCGGCGCCGCGGACTTCGCGGGATGGGCCGGCCGGACCGCCGTCGGCTCTGAGCACGACATCGGGGTCGAGCACGGCCACGAGCGCGTCGAAGTCGCCGTCGCGCGCAGCAGCAAGGAAGGCGTCGACGACCTCCCACTGGGCCGGCAGGTCCGCGTCCGGAGCAGGGGTCCCGCCGCGTACCCGGCGCCGGGCGCGGCTGGCGAGCTGGCGGGTCGCAGCGGGCGAGCGGTCGGCGATCGCTGCGATCTCGTCAAACGGCACCGCGAACATGTCGTGCAGGACGTACGCGAGCCGCTCCGCCGGGCTGAGTGTCTGCAGGACAACGAGCAGCGCCAATCCGACGGCGTCCGCCAGCAGCGCCTCGTGCTCCGGGTCGGTGCCGTCGGCACGGTCGATGATCGGGTCGGGTACGTGCGGCCCAAGCGGCTCCTCATGCCTTGACCGGCGCGAGCGGAGCATGTTCAGCGACAGGCGGGCGACGACGGTGGTCAGCCACCCGCCGAAGTTCTCCACCTCGCCGGCATCGGTGCGGCTGAGCCGGAGCCACGCTTCCTGAACGGCGTCCTCTGCCTCGGTTAGCGAGCCGAGCATCCGGTAGGCCACCGCGCGCAGACGCGGCCGATGTTCCTCAAAGCGCTCGGCGAGCCATTCCTGTTGGTCCACTGTCACATCCTTCCATCGTGTCGTTTCATAGGACCAGACCCGTCGACGCGATTCGATGTGACACGAGCTGCCTTAATGGACCTCGGCGGTCTGGTCGGACCTCATCAGTGCCAGGAGAGCCTGGTGCGCGACGGTGAAGTCGCTCTCGATCAGATCCAGGAGTGGCCCCGTCCCGTCGACGATCCCCTGACGGGCGCCGTTCTCAAGCTCCTCGCAGCGTCCGGCCATGTCGGTGGCGGCGACCATCAGACAGCTCCCCTTGAGCTTGTGGGCCTTCTCCCGCAGCGTGGCCGCGTCCCTCGCGGCACTGGCTCCTCGCATCTGTTCCACGAGCTCAGGGGCTTGCCGGCCGAAGATCTCGATCACGGTCGCGGCCGCGTCGCCGCAGTCATGCAGGAAACGATCGGCAGCGGCGGGGTCCAGCGGGCTCCGCGGCGATTCGGGGCGGGCAGCGAACGCCTCGCTCGACACCGCGGCGGCCGCTCCGTGCGGCGCCCATCGACGCAGCACCCGATCGAGCTGCTCGGGCTTCAACGGCTTCGCCAGGTAGTCGTCCATGCCCGCGGCGAGGCACTTCTCGCGGTCGCCGCGCAGAGCGTTCGCGGTCATCGCGATCACGGGCGTGGTTCGCCGTCCCGCTTCGCGCTGGCGGAACTCGCGCGTCGCGTCGTAGCCGTTCAACTCCGGCATCTGGCAGTCCATCAGAACGACGGCGTACGCCTGCCCTGCAAGCTTAGCCAGCGCTTCGCGACCGTCCGCCGCGATCTCGGTCCGGTACCCACGGCGCTCGAGCATGCGGGTGGCGAGGATCTGATTGATGTCGTTGTCCTCGACGATCAGCGCCAAGGGCGCATCTGCAGCGACCTCGCCCGGCGTGGCGTCGTTTGGCCCCTGGTAGCGCCTGGCCTGGATTCCGAGCGCTTCGGAGATCGCCCGGTGCAGGCGGCTGCGGCGAACGGGCTTCGTCATGTGGACATCGATGCCGGCATCGCGAACGTCGCGCCGGTCCTCGGTCGTACTTGTCAGCATCATCAGCGCCGGGCTGGGGATCGACGGGTCACGTTGGATCGCCTCCGCCAACTCGATCCCGTTCGTACCGGGCATGTGCATGTCGAGGGCCGCGCACTCGAACGGCTCATCTCGGGCCGCGGCCTCGCGGAGGGTGCTGAGCGCCTCCTCGGCGGTAGCGGCTGCGGCGACCGTCACGCCCCAGCGCCGCGCGAGCTGGACGATCAGCCGGCGGTTGGTGTCGTTGTCGTCGACGACGAGCAGCCGGGTTCCCGCGAGCGGCGTCTTCTGGTCCTGGCTGGAGAGGACTGCCTCGCCGTGCTCGAGCGAGATGGCGAACCAGAACGTGGATCCCTGACCGGGCGCGCTGGTAACCCCCACCGTGCCGTCCATCATCTCGATCAGCTGCTTGACGATCGCCAGGCCCAGCCCAGTGCCGCCGAATCGCCTGGTCGTCGAGTCGTCCTCCTGCATGAACGGCTCGAACACACGGCCGATCCGGCCGGGGTCGATCCCGATGCCGGTGTCCGCGATCTCAAAGCGGATCTCCGTCGCCTGTTCGTACCGAGCCGTCGCCTTGAGCGACACCCGGATCTCTCCCTGGGCGGTGAACTTCACCGCGTTCGACAGGAGGTTGGTCACCACCTGGCGCAGGCGAAGCGCGTCACCGCGCACGATTTCGGGACATTCCTGATCGAGCTCGAGCGTCACCTCGACCCCCTTGGCCAACGCCGCCTCGGCGGTCAGATCGCATGCATCCTCGACGGCTTCGAGCAGGTCGAAGTCGACGCACTCCAGCCGCAGAGCGCCAGCCTCGATCTTCGAGAAGTCAAGGATGTCGTCGACGACGGCGACAAGCGTCTCGCCGGCGGCCTTGAGCAGCTGCACGTGCTCGCGCTGCTCGCGGTCGAGACGGCTGTCGAGCAGCAGGTCCGACATCCCGATCACGCCGTTGAGCGGAGTCCGGATCTCGTGACTCATGTTGGCCAGGAAGGCCGACTTCATCGCCGACGCCTCCAGAGCCACATCCCGGGCGGTCGCTGCCTCGAACTCGGCCGTCCGGATCGCGGCCTCGGCCTCAGCGCGGATCGTGACGTCCCGTGCCGACGCGTAGATCACGCTCTCCTCCGTTACGCCGGTGATGTCCCACTCGAGCCAGCGCCAGGCTCCGCTCTTGGTTCGAAAGCGATTGGTGAGGCGAATACCGGCTAGTCCGTGGGCCAACTTGCGTAGCTCGCGATTCGTTGCCTCCACGTCGTCCGCATGCACGAACGCGATCAGCGGCTGAGAGCGCAACTCATCGGCAGACCAACCAAGAATGTCCTGCCATCGCTCGTTGAGCTCCTTGAAGCATCCGTCGAACCCCGCCGTGCAGATCAGATCGCTCGAGAGCTCGAAGAAGCGAGCGGCCTCGGTCAGCTTGCGTTCGGTCAGCTTCTGCTCGGTCACGTCGAGGTTGACACCGATCACGTGGCAGAAGCCGGCCTCGTCGAGATGGGGCCGGGCCAGCGCGGAGATCCACCGCTCGGCACCATCGGCGCGAACGATCCGGAACTCGGCCCGCCAGTCGGCGCCGGTCTCGACAACGTTTCTCAGACCGTCCTCGGCGCCCGGCAGGTCCTCGGCATGTACACGGCTCGCCCAGCTCTCGTACCGCTCGTCAAACCCTCCATGCGGAAGCCCGTACATCTCCTCCATCTCAGCCGACCAGAGGATGGCGCCGGTGGCGACGTTCCAGTCCCAGGTTCCGACCCCCGCCGCATGCTGAGCGAGAGCGAGCCGCTGTTCGCCGGCGCGACGCTCGGCCTCGGCGTGCCGTCGGTCGGTGACGTCACGGATCGCGCTCGACACGAGCCATCCATCCTCCGTCTCGAGCGGGCTGAGCGAGATCTCGACCGGAAACTCGGAGCCATCCCGGCGGCGACCAAACAGCTCGAGCCCGGCTCCCATCGATCGCGTGTGCGGATCGCCGCTGTAGCCCAGCCGCCGACCCGAATGGCCGCCCCGGAACCGTTCGGGGACGAGCATCTCCACCGGCTGACCGAGCAGCTCATCGCGCTGGTAGCCGAACACCTTCTCCGTCTGGGCGTTGACGAGCGCGATCTTTCCGCCAGCGTCGACGATGACCATCGCGTCGGGGGCAGATTCGAGCAGGCCACGAAACTTGTCGTCGGCCCGGCGCCGGTCGGTGACGTCACGGGCGACGCGAGCGATCCCGACCATCCTGCCCTCGGGGTCGAGGATCGCCGCGTCCGTGACCGCCACATCGACGCTCCGGCCGTCGCGGCGCTTGTGGCGGCACTCCTGCCGAACCGGACCGCCCGTGTTGGCGACGCGGGCGAGTCGCGCCCGGCATTCGTCCGGATCGACCGCCAGGAACGTCGGCGCCGACTGACCGACCGCCTCCTCAGGGCTATGGCCATAGAGTCTGGTAGCGCCGTCGTTCCAGGTTTCGATCGTGCCGTCAGCGCTCATACTGATGACGGCGTCGCCTGAGGACTCGACGATCGCTGCAAGGCGGGCGCGAGCGGAGTCGGTCGCCGCCCAGCCGGGGCCACTCATCGCAGCACGTTCGGATCCGTCCCGGCGCTGAGCGCGGGAAGGACCAGGTCGAGCGGCCCGGGTCGGCCTGTGTGGTACCCCTGCGCATAGCCGACACCGAACCCCTGGAGCAGCTCGAGCGTCGCATCGTCCTGGACGAACTCCGCGATCGTGTCGGCGCCGAGCCCGCGAGCGATGTGGACGACAGCCTCGACGACGAGCTGATCGGCATCGGTGTCGGGCAGCCGTTTGACGAACTCGCCGTCAATCTTGATGTAGTCGAAATCGAGGTGCTTGAGGTAATAGAAGGTCGCGAAACCGGCTCCGAAGTCGTCGAGGGCGAGCTGGCAGCCCAGATCACGGAGATCCCGCGCCAGCGCTCGGGCGCGCTCGATGCTTGTGATCGCCACGGTCTCGGTCAGCTCGACGACCAGCCGGCCCTCGGGAAAGTCGTAGTGGCGACGGAGCTCCTTGAGGTGCTCGCCGATCGCGGCGGTGTTGAGCGTCTTGCCGGAGACGTTGACCGCCAGCGAGATGTCCGCGCCCTCGGCGTGGTAACTGTGCAGGATCGCGGCGGCGCGCGTCATCACCCAGTAATCGATCGGCTGGATCAGATCGAAGCGCTCGGCGTTGTACAAGAAAGCGCCCGGGGGCATGAGATCATCGTTGTCGTCCCGCATCCGCAGGAGCAGCTCGAAGCGCGGCACGCCGTTCGAGCACACGGGAACGATCGGCTGCGCGTGCAGCACGAAACGCTGATGATCGACGGCATCCTGCAGACGCTGGAGCCAGCTCTGACGGACGGCGATCTGCTCGCGACGCTGCCCGCCACGCTGGTAGACGCAGGCGCGGTTCTTCCCGGCCGCTTTCGCGTCGTACATCGCGATATCGGCTTCGACCATCAGATCCCCGGCGGTGAACTGGATGTCAGCGTCGAAGATGGTGATACCGATCGACGTGGTCACCTTCGCGTGGCTACCGTTGCGCATGATGGTGCCCTTGCGCCGGATCGCGCTGAGCAGCTTCTCGGACACCAGCATGGCGGCCTCCAAGTCCGACTCGGGCAGGATGATCGCGAACTCATCGCCGCCGGTCCGTGCGAGCACGTCGGTGTTCCGGACCGTGCGCTGCATCGTGGCGGCCAGCGTCGCGACGAGGTCGTCGCCGGCGGCATGACCGAGCGCGTCGTTGACGAACTTGAAGCCGTCGAAATCAAGCACGAGCAGCGCCCCCTGGGCGCCGTAGCGGCGCGAGCGGACGAGCTCGCGATCCAGCTCCTCACTGAACCTCCGCCGGTTGAACAGTCCGGTCAGCGTGTCGTGGTCGGCCAGGTACTCGAGTTGGCCTTCGAAGCGCTTGCGCTCGGAGATGTCGAGAACCTGGATGACCGCAACCCGGCGGGCGTCCTCGTCGACGAAGCTCGCCGCGGTGCCGATCGCGCTGATCACGCTTCCATTGCGATGGAGGTAGCGCTGCTCGAACTCGACTCGCTCCTGGTCTCCGCGCGCCAGCGTCGCCAGCGGGTCCGTGACGCCGTCGGGCAGGTCGTCGGGGTGAGTCCACTGCTCCAGGTTCCCCCCGGTCAGCTCGGATGCCTCGCGACCGATCATCGCCGCGAAGGCGTGATTGGCGACGACGATAAGCCCGGCACCCGGTCCCTCCAGCGCGACGATCGCCATGCCCACGGCGGCCTGCTCGAAGGCCGCGTGGAACCGGTCCTCCGCCGCCTGACGCTTCCATCCGTCGCGGGCGACCAGCGCGCGATGCGTCGTCATCGCCTCGCCTACACGGGCGGCAAGCTGATGACCTGGCATCCCCTTGCGCAGGTAGGCGATCGCCCCCGCCTCCAGGAACTGCAGTACCGAGGAACGGGAGTCGTCCGAGGTGAGGATCACGATCGCCGTCGTCGGCGACGCCTTTCGGATCCCCTGCGTCGCGAATAGCCCGCCGCCCGGCATCTCCACGTCGATCAGAGCGACATCCGGTCGAAGACGGGCGGCGTCAGCGATCGCAGTATCGGCGTCCTCGGCGACCGCCACGATCGAGAACGCACCGTGCAGCTGAGCGCCAACCACGGCACGGACCATCTCGTCATCATCGGCGAGCAATACCCGGGACAGACCGGGGCTCGTCGCCTGTGGGATCGCGTCGAGGACGGTCGGTGGGGGCACAACCCCGTAGATCGGCGCCCGACCGCTCCCGGGATCAGGCCAAACTACCGATTACCCCTACGTAGTTCGCCGCGCAGTCGCAAGACCTTGCCGGTGGCCGCGTGCGGACAACTACGCGATCAGCTCAGTAGTCGGCCACCTGAAGTTCGTGTGCTCGCGGTCGTTCACGGGGGTGTGAACGTCCATCAGGCACACTGCGTTCGTGCCATGATCAGAGCCGAATGCGTGTTGCATCAGTCGTGTCCGAAAGGCCTCCGGGGAAGTTCGGGCTGACGGTGTCGCGCGCCGTCAGGTCTCATTCCCGCTGGCTTCGTGAGGCAGGCCCGCTTTCCCGGGTCGAGATCCTCGTGCTCGACCGAGGTTTCTGCTGCGTGTCCCTGCACGGCTCGCTGCCGGGTCGTGATCGGACCGCGCTTCACGAGGTCGAGGGACGCCCGGTGGCCGAAGTGCTCGAGCGCGCGGAGTGGACCTTGCTCGAGCCAAGTGTGCGCGCAGCACTGGCGGGCGAGGCCCGGACCGTGCTGACGATCTCAGCCGACCATCAGCACCGCTACCAGACCGAGGTTGGGCCAGAAGTGGGAGCGGATGGGACGACCGTCGGCGTGATCGCCGTCTCCGTCGAGACGATCGATCGCCCCCCGGAGGAATCGGCCGGGCAGATGGCCTTGATCGCCGGGCCCACACGCTCGACCGCGGAGAACGCTGCCGAGCTGCAGTCTGCCGAGACGCTCGCGACGATCGTCGAGTCCTCGGACGACGCCATCATCGGTAAGACGCTCGAGGGCGAGGTGACGAGCTGGAACCGGGGGGCAGAACGGATCTACGGCTACTCTGCGCAGGAGGCACTCGGACGGCACATCGCCTTTCTCTGTCCCGCGGATCGCGAGGACGAGATCCACGCGATTCTCGAACCGCTGCGCCAGGGTCGGGGGGTCGATCATTTCGAGACTGTCCGGCGGCGGCGGGACGGGAGCCTGATCGACGTGTCCCTGTCGATCTCCCCGATCCGAGATGCCGCCGGCACGACGATCGGCGCGTCCACGATCGCCCGTGACATCTCTGGGCGTAACCGCGCGGCGCGCGCTCTCGCCCGCGCCGAGGGACGATTCGAGACGGCGGTCGAGGCGATGCTGGACGCCGTCGCCGTCATCTCGCCGGTCCGTGACGACTCGGGCGAGATCGTCGACTTCCGATACGAATATGCCAACGACGCATACGCAGGCCTGGTCGAATGCACGCGGCCGGAATTGCGCGGCCAGCGCCTCGGAGCGCTGTTCCCCAGCTTTCGCGGCAGCGACCGATTCGGTGACGCGCGCCGGGTCGCGATCACGGGTGAGCCGTGCCGAACCGAGGACGGCGCCCCGTGGAAGGTGGCGCCAGGGGCGGCGGCGGCCAGCCGCGTGATGGACGTACACCTGACGGCAATGGGCGAGCAGGTCGTGGTCGCGGCGCGCGATGTCACTTCACGCCGGCAGCTGGACAACGCCAACCGGCGGCTCGCCGCCCTCGTGCACAGCACCCACGACGCGGTCCTCGCCACCGACACCGCCGGTCTCATCCTCGAGTGGAACCGTGGCGCTGAGACGCTGTATGGCTACTGCGCCTCGGAAGCGATCGGACAACCCGTAACGATCCTGATGGACGCCGCGCTCGCTGCCGACGAGGCCGAGATCATGCGCCACGTCACCGCCGGTGGCGGCATCGAGCAGTTTGAGACGACACGGATCTGCAAGGACGGCCGCCGCGTGTCGGTGTCGTTGACCGCTTCGCCTGTCCGGGACGACGACGGCACCGTGGTCGGTGTCGCGCGGATCACCCGCGACATCAGCGACCGCACGCAGTACGAGCAGACCCTCAGGTTCCTCGGCGATCATGATCCGCTTACGGGGCTGTGGAACCGGCGGCGGTTTGGAGAGGAGCTGGAACTCGAGCTGGCCCGGACCAGACGCGATCAGACGCCGGTCACCCTGCTGGCCGTCGATCTCGATCACTTCAAGTTCGTCAACGACTCGCTCGGGCATCAGGCCGGTGACCGGATCATCGTCCAGACGGCACGGCTCCTACAAGGCCGGCTGCGCGCCACCGACGTCCTCGGGCGACTCGGAGGCGATGGGTTCGGCATCCTGCTCGCGGGGACGGAGTCGCAGGAGGCATTGACGATTGCCACAGAACTGCTCACGTCGATCCGCAACGAGGTCGGCACGGACGGCCCCGGGCCGCATGCGGCTGCCAGCATCGGCATAGCCACAGTCAGCGGCGACGCCCAGCTCTCCGCCGATGACCTGCTCGCTCAGGCGGACATCGCCGTCTACGACGCGAAGGATGCCGGCCGGGATCGGGCCGTGCTCTACGACCCTGCGCGGGCGCGCCACCACCGGCTCGGTGCCCATCTCACCTGGGCCGACCGGATCCGGCACGCACTCGAACACGACGGATTCGTCCTCTACGCCCAGCCGATCGTCGCTCTTCAGGCAGACTCGCCGCCACGACATGAGCTGCTCATCCGCATGTGCGACACCGACGGCCCGCTGATCCCTCCCGGCAAGTTTCTCGAGGTCGCGGAGCGGACCGATCTGATCAACCAGATCGACCGCTGGGTCCTCAGGAGGGCGATCCAGGCCCTCGGCCGTGAGCAGCGCTCCGGCGCAGACATCCGCCTTCAGGTGAACCTCTCAGCGCACTCGCTCGCCGACGGGGACCTCCCGGAGGTAATCGGCGCGGAGCTCGCCGCCGCCGGCGCAGACGGGCGAGGCTTATGCCTGGAGATCACCGAGACCGCCGCGATCGTCAACCTCGAGCGGGCTCAGCAGTTCGCCGCCCGGCTGGCCGCGCTGGGATGCGAGCTAGCGCTCGACGACTTCGGCGCCGGCTACGCCTCGTTTTACTACCTCAAGCACCTCAGCTTCGACTACCTGAAGATCGACGGCGAGTTCATCAAGAACATGGTTCACAGCACCACGGACCAACTGCTCGTCCAGAGCCTTGCGAACATCGCACGAGAGCTGGGGAAACAAACCGTCGCCGAATACGTCGGGGACCACCGCACGGTCGAGCTGCTCCGCAACCTCGGCGTCGACTACGGCCAAGGCTTCTATGTGGCCAGGCCCACCCCGCTCGAGGAGACTGATCTCCAGCAGAACCTCAGCCACCTGCGCAGTTCAGGCAGCCGCCGGCGGCAGGCACGTTCTGTCGCTCGCCCGAGGATCAGATCCTCGCGCGGTTGAGCTCGTCGAGTCGATCAAACGACGAGCGACTCGTTTCTGCTGGACCGAGCGAGGCAGGCAGTGTTGCCCCCTTGTGCCTTGGCCTGTGTGAGTACGCGATCGACGGCGGTTATGGCTTCCTGCGGAGCTGCGTCGACGCGGACGCCGGCAACGGTGATCGTGATGGCGCACCGCCGCTGCACTGTGGCGCGGATGTGCTCTGCGATCGCGGCCGGGAAGACGTACCGCGGTGCCTCGCCGTCCCCCCCCGTGTGTGATCAGGACGCCGAACGCGTCGTCGCCCAGCCGAGCGACGGTGTCTCCGGGCGATTGGTAAGCGGATCGAGCCGAGCCTGCTCCACGGAATCCGTGGCCTCGCCAGATCGGTCACGGAGTAGGGCCTCGACGAGTACCGGCGCTGACTCTACGGTGCCGGCCACGGTGAACCCCCTGCGGGCGAGCCCAGGGTCAACGCCTTGGCCTCCGAGGAGGATCGGCGTGTCCGGGGCGACGGCGAGCGCAGCGGCGAGACTGTCCTCGAGCGCCTGGCTCGCGGCTGGCAGCGTGATCGACAGGGCGATGAGATCCGGCTCGTGTCGCCTGATCGCTTGGGCCAGCGCCTCGGCCGGGGTGTCCACGCCGAGGTCGACGACGCGGTGGCCATGACCCTCGAGCACGTGGGCGACCATGCGCGCTCCGAGCGGGTGACGGTCGCCCTCGACTCCTGCAACCAACACGCACTCGCCTGATGCCGGCCGATCGCCGACGATGGCGGGATAGAGAAGCTGCTGCAGCGCGCGTTCGCATGTCGCGGTCGCGAGGTGCTCGTCGGCGACACTCACCGAGCCGTGTTCCCACATCGCGCCGATCATGTGCATCGCGGGAGCCACCAGTCGGGCTAGCACCGCCTCCGCCGACAGCCCGTCCGACAGTGCAGCGTTGATCACTGCGGACGCGGCAACAATGCTGCCCTTCCGAAGCCCGGCGACCAGTTGCTCCACCAGCGGGTAGACCGAGATCAGGGTGAACCCGCGTCTCGCGACCAGGCGGCTCCACAGACCTTCGACCGCCAAGGCCGAGCCGACGTCACCGTCGGCCCACAGCAGCGAGACGATCTCCCCGTAGACCCTCAGCCCGCGCGCGTCGGCGCCGGCCTCGTCCATCGCGACCGACAGCGTCTCGTGGAAAAGCTCCGGGTCCAAGCCATCGAGCATGAACGTGTCGACCGTCTCGCGGGCGTCGCGCGCGACGAGGCGCGACTCACGGATCGCGCTGCGGGTATCGCAACCCCGCGCCTGGAGTGCGGCCAGCAACGCATCACGGTGCGGCTGCGTCGCCACGATCAGAGCCGCGTCGCCGTGGGACAAACCCTCGCTGATGAACTCGGTAACCGAATCGATCAGGGCGACGTCGGCGTCGTAGAACTCGACGACGTCACCGTCGCCCGGATCACGCCATCAGTCGGGATTGGCATCGACACTCGTCGACGCGCTGCGGCGCTGGAACATCAGTCGAGACATGGGTTCTGGCTCCTCGGTAGCTCGTCGGTCAACCCTTGCTCGCAAAATCGGCGTGGCGTTGGACGGGCGTGACCGTAGATCGGCGTAGGAATCGGCGGGCAAACCCCTGAGCCTCGATGTGCGTTTTCCCGCAGCGGCGGGCAAACTACGTACACGGTCCACAGACCACGAGCCACCCTCGACAAGGAACTGCGCAATGACGACCGCGCTTTCGCTGGCCGCTGAACTCGTGCTCGACCCGGACGGCTTCGCCCGGCGGCGGCCGGTGCACGTCTCGGCGGGGCGCTTCGTCGCGCAGGCACCCACAGGCGCCGAGACGGTTGTGCTGAACAGGCGCCTGCTCGTGCCGGGCATGATCAACGCGCATCACCACAGCAACGAGGCGTGGCACCGCGGGCGGTTCGACCGGATGCCGCTCGAGTCCTGGATGCTGTTCGCCTATCCGCCGCTCGCGGACCCGCCGGAGACCCCGCGCGAGGCGTACGTCCGGACGTGCCTGACTGCGATCGAGACGCTGCGAACGGGAGCGACGTGCGTGATCGACTTCCTGTATGAGCCGGGTGGCAATTCGCTCGATCAGCTCGACGCGGTAGTCGGCGCCTACCGCGATGCCGGCGTTCGCGCGGTCATCGCGCTCGGGATGGCCGACGAGCGCTGGCGGGAGACGATCGTCGCCGACTGGTCGCTCGTGCCGCGGGACCTGCTGGCGCGGCTCGACGAGCAGACGCCGCCCCCGTGGAGCCACTGGGAGGCCTTGGCCCGCGAGGCTGTCGCCCGCCACCATGACCCTGAAGCTGGGATCTCGATCGCGCTCGGCCCCTCCGGCCCACAGCGGTGCAGCGACACGATGCTCGCCGGGTGCGCGGCGCTCGCAGCCGAGCTCGACCTGACGATCCACATCCATGTGCTCGAGACGCGGATGCAGGTTCTCTCCGGGCTGCGCCGGACCGGGACGACGCTGCCAAAGCATCTCGACGCGCTCGGCTTCCTGTCCGAGCGGGTGACCTTCGAGCACGGGATCTGGCTCGAGCCTGATGATGTCGAGCTCCTCGCAGAGCGAGGCATCACCGTTGCCCACAACCCCGCGTCGAACCAGAAGCTCGGCAGCGGCATCTGCCCTGTCGGTGCGCTGCGGCGAGCGGGCGTGGCCGTCGCCCTGGGCAGCGACGGGACCTCCTCGAACGACGGTGCAGACCTGCTTGCGACCGTCAAGCTGGCCGCGCTGTTGCACCGTGGCCCAGGGCTCGAGCCGAGCTCGTGGCTGGGCGCGAGCGATGCTTGGGAGATGGCGACGCACGGTGGAGCGCTCGCGGCCGGAGACCCGGTGGGTCTCGGCTCGCTGACGGCGACGGCACGCGCCGACGCGGTCGCCTTCGATCTCGACCACTTCGCCTTCACGCCGATGGGTGATCCGATCAACCATCTCGGGTTCTGCGCCCCGACCGGCGCGATCACCGACGTGCTCCTCGGCGGGCGCTGGGCGATGCGGGACCGTGTCCTCTGCCTGATCGACGAGCCGGGACTGCTCGCCGAGGCCCGGGCGCTCGCGCCAGGCATCCTCGCGCGCCGCCACAACGCCAACGCACTCGCGGTGGAACTCTCCGCCGCGGTCGACGCCGGCTGGCGAGAGGCCATGCGGGGCTGAGCCGACGGTCGCGTGACTCAGCCGCAGGTCAGCGAGACACGAAGAATGTCCGACCGGGACGAGATCAGATTCAACTCCAGATCGCCGTAGAAGGATGACCCGTTCGTGCCCCAGTTGTCTGTATTGACGACGGTTGCATACACCGTCTTGCCGAAGTAATTCGGACTCGTCGGGGTATTGAACTCCGTCAGTTTGTGTGGGTCAGAACCATCGGCGTTCATGATCCACCAATCGTCGCCGCCGGGATGAGACAGCGGCTGATCGGTATCAGTCATCCAGATGATCTGACCGCTTGGGGTGAAACGCGGATGTTCGTTGTAGGTATACCCCTTGGTCAGTCTGGTGATCGCGCCGGTCTGGAGGTTGACCTCGTAGATCTGACTTTCCACGAACAGGTGGATCTGGTAGTCGCTGGTGAACAAGAGTTCTTGCGAGTTCGCCGAGAAGCCCCCGGTCTCCACGAATTCGTTGGGATATGCGCTTCCCCCCGGAGCGACCGTCTGCGTGTTGGTCAGGTACGGTGCTCCGGCAGCAGTCAGGTGAAACTGCGCGACCTTCACCGACCAGTCGACGGTGCCGTTCGCGCCCGCGAGCTTCTGGGTCCATTCCAACAGCCGCCCGTTGGGTGAAAACTGTGGAAGTAGAACGCCGTCGTCGACGCCGCTCGGAAGGTCCGTCAACCGCCAAGCCTTTGAGCCATTCGCGGTGGATACCCACAGATCCGAGTAGCCGCCCCAGCCAGGTGTCGCCGCGAACGTATCACCCGCGAGATCCCCCGGGAGCCGGGTTGTCTCTTCGGCGGCAAATGCCATGTACGCGCCCGAAGGAGACCACGCAGGGCTCCCGGTCGTGCGCCCGGGAAAGGTCGCGGAGCCGATCCCCACCTGCTGCAGGTCGCTTCCGTCCGGCCTCACCGTATAGATGTGGTAGTAACCACCACTCCCGATCCGGTTGAACGCGATCAGGTCATCGACCTTGGACCAGTCGCTGCCGTAGGCGTTCTTCTCGAAGATGCTGTAGCTGACCGGCGGCCCGCAGTCGGAGCCGGTGGCCGGACGGCGCACCGCGACGACACTCGCCGAACTGCTGAAAGACGCGCCGCGAGCGGAAGTAAGGTCGCTGGATTGAGCAAGCCGCGCGAATCCTGAAAGCGCGAGCACAGCCAGCACAACGGTGACCGTATACAGGTGCCGGCGTCGTGGCATCTCATCTCCCCCCGCATCGGTCACGCGAGCGACCGATCAAGAAAGCGGTCCATCGCGCCGATGCTAGGGTCCCCTTGGGGTGCTGTCAATCTCGGTTAGGGCGCCGTATGAGCCGGCGGCCTCCCGCTCTGGCGCCCCTGGGCGCGATCGACGCGTGCGAAGATCCAGGGATGCTGTCGGCGATTCCTGACGGCTCTCTGCGAGTGCGGCGCCGGCGAGTGCGGTGCCGGCGAGTGCGGCGCCGGCGGGTGACGGCTCGCGATGTCGAGGCGATCGCCGGTCTGCATGCCGACAGCTGGAGGCGGGGCTATCGGGTCGCGGCGCACATCGGTCAGAGTCGATGAGGCTCTGGGCCCGGCTGCGCGGAAGCGGTCAGGAGGCGTTCATCGTCGGCGGCACGCAGACCTATCCTGGCCGGTTCGTGATCCACGCCGTCGGGGAGAAGACTCCGCGGAACTGCTCCCAATATGAGCTTGCCGCGGTGTCGGTGGAGACAGCCTTGTGGCTCTCTGGCTACCTCTACGGCGGCGTGCCGCGCTGGCCGAGCGAGGACGACCAGCGCCTGATGCGGGAGTGGCGCGAGAAGCGGGAGATCTTTCTGCGGTCCGGCGCGTGGCCAGGACGAGACGATTACGCGACCTACGGGACGGGACATACGCTCAGTCACGGAGACGAAGTGCACGTGCGCCCGCGCGTGCGCTCCGAGGAGCTCGAGGAACTCCGGGATCGCATCGGCGTGATCCACTCCCCTGCAGAACGGGAGGAGGGCGACGATCAGCTCGCGTACCTCGTCGGCCTGGATCAGACAAGCGTCTCCGAGTTCGAGGTGTGCGTGATCGCCGAAGGAGATCTCGTGACGACCGGAAGCCACCGCCCGGACTACGAGCCCGACCCGCGGTTCGCATGTCCGTGCTGTGGGTTCCTGACCCTTCGGTCAGGGGAGAGTGGCTCTTACGAGATCTGCAAGGTCTGCTACTGGGAGGACGATCAGCAGCAGCTCCACAATCCCGATCTCGGCGGCGGCGCCAACGCCGTGAGCCTCAACGAGGCCCGCGAGACGTTCGGGCGCGAGGGCGTCAGCGAAGTGCGATTCAAGGACAAGGTCCGGCGGCCCGCGGCGTGGGAATACCCCCGGCCCGTGGTTGTGGGGGCTGATGGCGCTCCGGTGCCGTTCGGCTGGCCCCGCCTCGACGGAAGCGGGGACGCGTAGGTTAGAACGACCCGCCGCGCGGGTACCGTCGGCAGATGATGAGGCTCACTCACACGGTCCGTGGATGGGTACTCGGGCTCGCGCTTCTATTCGGTGGGGCGGGCGGGCTCGCCGGCGCGGCGACTTCGGGGGCCGCGGAGCGCGGGCACGCAGCCAGCGTTCGGCTGCCGACTGCGCTCGCCGGGCCGGGCCCGGTCTACGAGGTGCGTCCGAAGTCGATCTACTTCACCGGCGACGACAGCGGCGTGATCGGCGTGCTCCGGCGCTCGATGGGACAGACCGGCCCGGGGAGCGGCTATCTGCATTGGGCAATCTGGAACCGGGCGGAGGCCAGGGGTACGGCCACGCTCTGGGTGAAGCTGTCCACTCCGGTCGGCACGAGTCCATTCACCCGCTTGCGCGCCGGCGTCCTGCTGCGCGTCCCGCGCGACGGCCACTTCACGCTGCTGGAGCTCCAATACCGCCTGCACGGGCAGATCGTCAACGAAGATAACTGCGTGCCGGCCCGCGGCAAGGTTGCCGAGTGGGGGATGCTCATGGGCGGGCAGTGCGTCTAGGAGCACTTCTTGGCATAGGTGGATTGGCCGAGACGGGGCGTGGGCCGCGGGGCGTGCCGGGCGTGCCGGGCGTGCCGGGCGTGCCGGGCGTGCCGGGGGTGCGATTGTCACGCGCGGGTCGCGGTTATGTCTCATCCGTGTGACGCCTGCCGGAATCGGCCCACACCAGAATCTGGCGGGATGAGAAGACGACAACTGTTGTCGATAACTCATCACGACCCCAGGGAAACCGGCCCCCCAGTGGACGACCGTAGCGGCGCCGCGCGTAGGGGGTACCCTGCCGCGATGCCATTCCGAGCGGTCTCGGGGGCAGACTTCGATTGGATCACCCGCCCTCACGATCAGGGCGAACCTCCTCGGCCGGTTGAGGTGCAGCGCGGCGGGTTGATCCACGTCGACGCCAGAACCCCGCTCCAGACCGTCAACAACGGAGCTGAGGACCTGCTCGTCTACGTCTATGGCTATCCACCGGAGGACGAGCAGGCAGAGATCCTCGATTCGGCCGTCTAGCGGTCGCTACGGCTGGGCGAGCACGCGATCGTCGCCGTCAGGGCTCGTCGCGGAACAATGGCGGCGTGCTCCGTTTGATTGCCTTGGTGGTCTCGATCGGGCTCGCGGACTCAGCTAACCCGAGCACGATCGCACCGGCGCTGTATCTCGCCGCGGGTGAGCGGCCTCGTAGACGCGTGATGCAGTTCACCCTCGGGGTATTCGTGGTCTGCTTTGCCGGTGGCGCTGTGGTCGCGCTGGGACCGGGTCAAGCATTGCTCGCGCTCGTGCCTCGTCCGGGACCCACAGCGCGATACACCGTCGAGACCGTCGCCGGCGCGGTGATGTTGATCGCCGCCGGCCTGCTCTGGCGCGGTCGCCACGGCCTCGCCCACCGCGAGCTTCCAGCCCCGCCGGTGGAGGGCAAATCGAGCGCCGTACTCGGCGCGACGATCGCCGCCGTGGAACTTCCGACCGCCTTTCCGTACTTCGCGGCGATCGCCGCGATCGTCGGCTCGGGATTCGGTCCGGGACGTCAGCTGATCCTGCTCGTGCTCTACAACGTCTGCTTCGTGCTGCCCCTGATCGTGATGATCGTGACCCTCGCGGTCGCCGGAACCGAGGCCGAGCGCATCCTCGCAAGGACTCGGGATGTACTACAGCGGCACTGGCCTGGGCTGCTCGCGGGTGTCGCACTGCTCGCGGGCGTGTTCGTCACGCTGCTCGGAGTAACGGGACTGGTCGGTGTCGGGCACGGCTCCCTCGCGCAGATCTCGAGACGGGTCCGTCGCGTCCTCAGCCACTGAACCGCGGTGCGAACCTGGAAACCAGGCCCCGTCGGCGTTTGACCGCCGTCGAGCGCTCGGATACGGTCGGGTGATGGTCGAGCGTGCCGCTACGCCCAGGGTTACGGCCCTTCGGCGCCGTCTCGTGAGCGCGGCGCAGGCGCTCACGACGCCGCTGATGCCCGACGATTATCTCGGTCTGCTCAATCCGGCGTGGTCGGCTCGCGAGCTGACGGGCACGATCGAGCGGATCAAGCCCGAGACCGCAGATGCCGCGACTGTCGTGGTGCGACCGAGCTTTCCGTGGCCGGGGCATCGACCGGGGCAGTACCTGAGGATCGGGGCAGGGGTCAACGGGATCCGCCACTGGCGCGCGTACTCGCTGACCTCAGACCCGGACCATCCCGATGGGCTGGTTTCGATCACCGTCAAGCACGTCGAGTCGGGGCGGATGTCGCCTTACTTCACGCGGCGGGTCGAGCCCGGGGCAATGGTGTACCTGGGCGAGGTCGAGGGCGAGTTTCGCCTCCCTGACCCTTTGCCGGTGCAGGCGCTTTTCATCAGCGCGGGCAGCGGCGTCACTCCGATCTGGGCGATGCTGCGAGAGCTCGAGCGCCGCGACGCGCTCCGGGACGTCTTGCACGTGCACTGCGCACGCGAGCCAGACCAGGTCATATTCGGTGCCGACCTGCGGCGGATGAACGCCCAGTACGACGGGTACACGCTGCTCGAGCATCTGACCGGCACGGTCCCACGCCTGACGCCAGACAGCCTCGCGGAGATTTGTCCGGACTGGGCCGACCGTGACACGTTCATGTCTGGGCCGCGCGGGTTGATGGACGTGATGCAGGAGCACTGGAACACGACCGGCGATCCCGACCGCCTGAACGTGGAGCGCTTTCAGCCGATCATCGGGCGCGGCGACGCCGAGGTCGGGACCGGCGGGACGGTCCACTTCCGCGTCACCGACGCGCACGCGACCTGCGACGTCGGCGTCTCGGTCCTGGTCGGCGGCGAGCAGGCCGGCGCGCTCTTGCCGTTCGGATGCCGGCTGGGGATCTGCCACACCTGTGTGGGGCGGCTACGCTCCGGCTTGGTTCGCGACCTGCGCACCGGCGAGCTGCACGGCGAACCGGGCGACACGATCCGGACCTGCGTCAACGCCCCCGAGGGGCACATCGAGATCGAGCTCTGAAAGGCCCAGTCATGCCCGCCGTCAACGGCTCCTTCACCAGCGCAGACCCCAACCACCCCCTGCATCGCCTCACCCCGGAGCAGATCGAGGAGATCGGTACCGCGTTCCAGGCGATCCACGACGAGGTCAAAGCCGACCTCGGCGAACGCGACGCGCACTACATCCGCAGCATGATCGAGTTCCACCGCCGGCTCGCGGCGCTGTCGCGGATCGTGCTGATGGCGTCCCGATACCCGCCCGCGTGGCTGCTCGGCACCGCCGGACTGTCCGTCGCGAAGATCCTCGAGAACATGGAGATCGGCCACAACGTCCTGCACGGCCAATGGGACTGGATGAACGACCCGAACATCCACTCCTCGACCTGGGACTGGGACACCGCGTCGCCATCGGCCGCCTGGAAGCACTCCCACAACTATCTGCACCACACCTTCACCAACGTCGTCGGCAAGGACAAAGACGTCGGCTACGAGATCATGCGGGTCGACCCCAAGCAGGAATGGGAGCCGCGGTTCCTCGCCCAGCCGCTGATCAACATCCTCCTGATGCTCGCGTTCGAGTGGGGCGTAGCGGTCCACGACCTCGATCTCGAAGCAATCCGCAACGGCACCAAAGACAAAGCGCAGCTCCGCGACGAGCTGAAAGGCATCGCCCAGAAGGCCCGACGGCAGATCGTCAAGGACTACATCGCTTTCCCGGCACTCAGCGGACGGAAGGGCTTCAAAGCAACACTGGCGGCGAACTTCACCGCGAACGTCGTGCGGAACATCTGGTCCAACGCGATCATCTTCTGCGGCCACTTCCCCGACCAGGCGTACACATTCACCGAACAAGAAGCAGCCGACGAAAGCCGCGGCGCGTGGTACATCCGGCAGCTCCTCGGCGCCGCGAACATCGACGGCGGCGACACCTTCCACCTCATGAGCGGCAACCTCAGCTACCAAGTAGAGCACCACCTTTTCCCCGACATGCCGAGCTCGCGTTACAAAGAGATAGCGCCAAAAGTCAAAGCCATCTGCGAGCAATACAGGCTCCCGTACAACACTGGCCCGTTCTCCCAGCAATGGCTGATGGTCCAGCGCACGATCCTGCGCCTCGCATTCCCGGGCGGGTCACCACGGCCAAAAGCACCCCCATACATCGCACCGATCGTGTATGAGACGCCCGGTCCGGTCGTGTCAAGCAAGCACGGGCCGATCCCCGCGTTCCCCTAGGCGAGCAACGGTCTATGATATGTTTAGACCGTTATCAATGCATACCCAAGGAGAACGCCGATGCCGATCTATGCCGTATGGGAGTCGCAGTTTTCGCCGCAGGCGGCCGAGGAGGGTCGAGCGATCACCGATGCGATCTGGCGCGAGGACATGCCGGAGTTCGACGGCTACCTAGTGCACGAGCTGATCGAGGATCTCGACGACTCCGGGCACCTGCTCGTCGTCAGTCAGTGGACGACGCGTCAGCGCGCGGACGAATCCCTGCGCGACTACGCCGGCCACCCCAAGGCGCGGCGCGCAAATGAGCTCGTCTCGCGCCCGCGCAGACGTTTCGTCGGCCAGGCCGTGTGTGATCGGGCGTGACGCCAGACACGCTGCTGACGCTCGCGAACCTGACCGTTCCGCGAAAGCCCGACCGCGGTCCGACGGTCCACCCTGATCCGCTCGCCCGCGCGGACACCGCGGCGGACGCGCTGGCGATCCCGCCTCCGGACGGGTCCGAGCTCGCGGTGCTGCGCGAGCTTCACGAGACGATCATCCAGCTGGTGGACGGCCTTCTCAGCGGAGGTCAGGTGGACGGACCGGCAGCGCGGTTGACTGAGCTCGCACGACCGAGCGTCGCGACGGTGCGGCTCGACGCCGGCGAGGGTCAACCGTTGCACGTTCGCCTTGAGTGGAGCGAAACCACAGCGGCGGCAACGCTCGCCCGCCGAGCGGCGCTGGAGCTTGCCGAGATCGACGTGACGCGACTGAAGCGCTGCGAGAGGCCGGCTTGCAACCTGATCTTCTACGACACCACGCGCTCGCGCACACAGCGCTGGCACGCCGAGTCGCCATGCGGGAATCGCGAGCGACAACGACGCTACCGCGCTGCCTGAGACCCAGAGCGGCCCGGGGGGGCGGGCGCGCCCCCCGGCCCCGGGCCCACCCACACCCCCGCGCGGTACCCCAGCGATGCCGCCGGG
>Ga0302325_10001787_pt1 | contig 53890 bp, 35 predicted proteins | sample Palsa_T0_2_FD_201948 | JGI IMG/M metagenome (GOLD analysis project Ga0302325, IMG submission 201948) | Peat permafrost microbial communities from Stordalen Mire near Abisko, Sweden - Palsa_T0_2 | ecosystem: Environmental > Terrestrial > Soil > Palsa > Peat permafrost | place: Sweden: Abisko...
CACCCCAGCTCGGGCACCAGAGCGCCGCGCGCCTGGTTCCGGTCCGATGCGCCCGCGCTGGACCTGTCGGGGGAGTGGAAGTTCCGCTGGTCGCCGCGGGCCGATGGCACGCTGGAGTTCACCCGCCCCGGCTTTGACGACTCGGACTGGCCGGTGCTGCCGGTTCCCGCTCACTGGCAGCTGCACGGGTACGGTGCGCCGGCCTACACCAACATCCGTTACCCGTTCCCGATCCGGCCGCCGCATGTTCCCACCGAGAACCCCACCGGTGACTACCGGGTCACGTTCCGGCTGCCGTCCCCGTGGCCGGAACACCAGACCGTCCTGCGGTTCGACGGCATCGACTCCTGTGCCCGGGTCTGGCTGAACGGAACCGAGCTCGGGACCGCTGCCGGCAGCCGCCTCCCGTCCGAATTCGAGGTCACCGGCGCGCTGAACTGGTCCGGGGACAACCTCCTGGCCGTGCGGGTCCACCAGTGGTCCTCGGGCAGCTATCTGGAGGACCAGGACATGTGGTGGCTGTCGGGCATCTTCCGGGCGGTGACCCTTCTCGCCCGGCCCAGGGGCGGCATCGAGGATTATTTCCTGCACGCCGACTATGACCACCGCACGGGCGGCGGAACGATGCGGGCCGACGCGGACGCGCCGGCCCGCATCGTGGTCCCCGAGCTGGGCATCGACGCGCCTGCCGGGCAGACCGTGACGATCCCGGCGGTCGAACCGTGGTCGGCCGAGTCCCCGCGGCTGTACGCCGGGGTACTCGCGACGCAGGACGAGCGGATCCCGGTACGGATCGGATTCCGCCGCGTGGCCGTCACCGACGGCCTGCTGACCGTCAACGGGCGGCGGATCCTGCTGCGCGGGGTCAACCGGCACGAGTTCGACCCCGACCGCGGCCGGGCGGTGAGCCAGGACACGATGCGCCTCGACGTGCTGCTCATGAAGCGTCACAACATCAACGCCGTCCGCACCAGCCACTATCCGCCTGACCCGCGTTTCCTGGAGTGGTGTGACCAGTACGGTCTCTACGTCATCGACGAGTGTGACCTGGAGACCCACGGTTTCCTCGCGGCCGGCCGGGATGCGGCCCAGGACAACCCGGTCGATGACCCGCGCTGGCGGGACGCGCTCGTCGACCGGATGCGGCGGATGGTCGAGCGCGACAAGAACCACCCGAGCGTCATCTTGTGGTCGCTCGGGAACGAGAGCGGCAGCGGCCGCAACCTCACCGCCATGGCCGAGTGGGCCCGCGGCCGGGACCCGTCCCGGCCGCTGCACTACGAGCGCGACTGGACGTGCCGGGATGTCGACGTCTACAGCCGGATGTACGCCTCGCACGCCGAGGTGGAGCTGATCGGACGACGCCAGGAGGACCCGCTGGAGGACGCCGCGCTTGATGCGCGCAGGCGGGCGATGCCGTTCATCTTGTGCGAGTATGCCCACGCGATGGGCAACGGCCCCGGCGGCCTCAGCGAATACCAGGAGCTGTTCGAGAAGTATCCGCGCTGCCAGGGCGGATTTGTGTGGGAATGGATCGACCACGGTATCCGGGTGCGGACCGGACGCGGAGAGTACTTCGGCTACGGCGGCGACTTCGGCGAGCCGCTGCACGACGGGAACTTCGTCGCCGATGGGCTGCTCTTCCCCGACCGGACGCCGTCGCCGGGTCTGCTCGAATACAAGAAGGTCATCGAGCCGGTGCGGATCGAGGTGGACGGCGGCCGGTTGCGGATCTCGAACCGGTACGACTTCCTTGACCTGTCCGACCTGAACTTCGCCTGGTGCCTGGAGGAGGAGGGCGCCGAGCGAGCGGCGGGGTTGCTGGACGTGCCCCCGGTCAGTCCCGGCGAATGGGTCGCGGTTCCGCTCCTGGAACTTCCCCCGGTCGCCGGGGAGGCGTGGCTGACCGTGCGGGCGGTTCTCGCCGCGGATTCGAGCTGGGCCGCGGCCGGGCACGAGATCGGCTGGGTTCAGGTGAAAGTGGCTGACGCGCCTCCGTCTCTGGTCGGCCCGCGGGCGGCCGTGGTCGCCAGCGAGCAGGAGATCCGGGTCGGGCCGGGGCGGTTCGACCCGGCGGACGGGACGCTGACGAAGCTGGGGGAGATGGCCGTCGAGGGGCCACGGCTCGACGTGTGGCGGGCACCGATCGACAATGACCGGTCGTTCTCCCGGGAACCGAACGAGCGGGCCTGGCGCGAACTGGGCTTGCACCGGATGCAGCACCGGGTCGACGACGTCGCGGCCGGTCCGGAAGAGCTGGTCGTGCGGACCCGGGTTGCGCCCGCCGCGACCCGCCTCGGCTTGTTCGTGACGTACCGGTGGAGCGCCGCCGACGGGGCCCTCCGGCTGACGGCAGAGGTGTCACCCGACGGGCACTGGCGGCTGCCCCTGCCCCGGCTCGGCTTGCGCATGTCGGTACCGGCCGCGCTGGGGAACGTGGAGTGGTTCGGCCTGGGCCCGGGGGAGGCGTACCCGGACTCCCGCCGCGCCGTCCGGGTGGGCAGGTTCGCCGCGGCCGTCGACGAGCTGCAGACGCCCTACGTCTTTCCGCAGGAGAACGGGAACCGCGCGCAGGTCCGCTGGATGAGGCTGACCGACGGCGCCGGCGCGGGCCTGAGCATCGCCGGCGACCCGGTGGCCGACATCACCGCACGCCGGTGGACCAGCGAGGACCTCGACGCGGCCCGGCATCCGGTTGACCTGCGGCCCGGAGACCGGATCTGGCTGAACATCGACCACGCGCAGAACGGGCTGGGCTCGGCATCGTGCGGACCCGGGGTGCTGCCCGCCTACCGCCTGCACGCCGGGCCGGCCACCTTCACCGTCGTGTTCCGGCCGCTCAGCGGCTAGCAGGCCCGCGACGTTCCCGACATAATCCAACAGTGAACCTGGGTATTTCCCCTCATTATCCGACATTCTCTCCCAAACTTTCCACCAAGAATCTGATCTTGCACACACTTGACTACTCTCTGTATTGTGGTGGCGGTCATCACCACTCCTTCGGCAGCGCGTGAACCCGCCGGCCTGGCTTCACACCGGCAGGGCTTACGCATCCCGCCGCTTTCGGTGAAGTGGTACACCGAGTCCGGTCGCGGTGCGGACGGCGCTCCTGCGCGGTTGCACCAGACACCGCTGGCCCTGAAGGGAGGGCCTTCCGCCTGGGCCCGACACGTGCGGCCCGGTCCGTTCAGGGCGCTTGATCAGTCACAGGTCGATATCCGGCAGTTATCCGTGCCACCGGACAACGGGTTCGATCGCGCCTAAAAATGAGCGGAATCAATTACAGAGGGTAAATGATTGCTCACTATAACGAGAGGAACGCGCCTTGCGTGCTAACCAGCGCGGCGATAGACCCATGCCACACCGCTCGCTAGCGATCGTCACACCGATCGCGCTCATAGCCGGAGGGATGCTCGCCGTGGCCCCGGCGGCCGTCCTTGCGGCCACCCCTGCTGCCGCATCGGTATCAGCTTCGTCACCCGACTGGGTGTTTGCCTGCGGCAAGTCCTTCACGCCGGGAAAGAAACACTGCATGGTCATCAAGAATAAGGCCGCCCATCCGACCGCGCAGACCGTGCGCCCCGGCGCGATCCCCTCCGGTGAGGGCTACGGGCCGTCGCAGCTCCAGTCCGCGTATGATCTGGCCGCCGCGGCCGCCGCCGACGGCGCGGGCACGACGGTCGCGGTGGTCGACGCCTACAACGACCCGACCGCCGCCGCCGACCTGGCCACGTACCGGTCCGCCGCAGGCCTGCCCGCCCTGACGTCGGGCCAGTTCACCGTGTACAACCAGGAGGGCGAGACCTCGCCACTGCCGGTTGAGGCCCCGGTCGATGATGACTGGACCCTCGAGGAATCCCTCGACGTCGACATGGTCTCGGCGATCTGCCCGCTCTGCAAGATCGACCTGGTCGAGGCCGACAACGACTCCGGCGACGGCCTTTACACCGCCGAGGAGACAACCGCCACCACGCTAGGCGTCAAGTACATCTCCAACAGCTGGGGCGGACCCGAGTCATCCTCCGATACCACGTCCAATTCCGCTTACTTCGGCGTATCGGGCGTGGTCTACACCGCATCCGCGGGTGACTCCGCCTACGCGGGCGGCGTGAGCTACCCGGCCGCCTCGCCGAACGTGGTCTCGGTCGGCGGCACCGCCCTGGATACCTCGTCCAATTCGCGCGGCTGGACCGAGAGCGTCTGGGGCACCAGCCCCAGCGAGGGCACCGGGTCGGGCTGTTCCGCCTATGAGCCCCAGCCGGCCTGGCAGAAGTCCATCGCGAACCTTACGGCGGCCTGCTCCGACCGCGTCGACAACGACGTGGCCGCCGACGCCGACCCCAACACCGGCGCCGCGATCTACGACAGTTCCAACGGCAACGACGGCTGGGGCGAGGTCGGCGGCACCAGCGAGTCCTCACCCATTATCGCCGCGGTGTTCGCGCTGGCCGGCAACAACGGTAACGGCGGCACCAAGGCAGCCGACTCGATCTACACCCACACCGGCAACCTCTACGAGGTCACCGGGGGCAGCAACGGCACTTGCACCCCGCCGGCCGCCGACTCCGTCCTGTGCACCGCCACCGGCGCTGCGAACACCTACAACGGCCCGACCGGCTGGGGCACCCCGGACGGCCTCACCGCGTTCCAGAGCATCCCCACGACCGGCAACACGGTCACGGTGACCAACCCGGGCAACCAGACGGGCACCGTGGGTACCGCGGTCAGCCTGCAGATCAAGGCGACCGACTCCGCCTCCAGCCAGACGCTGACCTACAGCGCCACCGGCCTGCCGGCGGGCCTGTCGATCAGCTCGACCACCGGCCTGATCTCCGGTACGCCGACCACCGTCAGCTCGGGCAGCGTGACGGTCACCGCGAAGGACACGACCAGCGCGTCTGGATCGGCGACCTTCACCTGGTCCATCGGCGCCGCCAGTTCCGGCTGTACCGCGCAGCAGCTGCTCGGCAACCCGGGCTTCGAGACCGGTTCCATGGCACCGTGGACAGCCAGTCCCGGTGTGCTCGCCAACATCAACGAGGGCGTGCCCGCCCAGGCGGGTAGGTGGCTAGCCTGGCTGGACGGCTATGGCCGGGCCCACACGGACTCTCTGGCCCAGACGGTCACCATCCCGGCCACCTGCAAGAGCGCAGTGTTCACCTACTGGGTCGAAGTCCATTCGACCAGCACCGACACGGCGAACAAACTGGTCCTGGATATCCTGAACTCCTCAGGCACCGTGGTCCAGACGGTCCCGGTGGCGACCGCTGCCAACAGGGGCACCAAGTACGTCGAGTACACCACCAACCTGGCCTCGTACATTGGCCACACCATCACCGTCAAGTTCGTCGGCAACGAAGTTAATACTGGGAACACCAGCTACTTCGTGGACAGCAATGCGCTGAGCGTCCACTGACCTGACGCGCACCCGGCCGGGTGGCCGTATCCGATACGGCCACCCGGTCACGCGCATTCAGCCCTTGTTGGTGCCGACTCCAGCCCGGACGGGCTGCGTGATCGTCAGGTAGACGGGCCCGGCGTGTGAGCAGGCTTGGTCGCCGAACGCGGCATACGTGGCGTGGTCCTGGCCCGCCAGGTAGACGCGCAGTTCGAAGGCCTCCTCCACGGGTCCGCAACCGCCTCCGGTGCTGACCAGCCGGTCATGGTAGGCGAGTGTCGTGTGTGCGGTGGCCCCGGGCGCGAGGACCACCCGGGGCGCCGCGGTCAGCAGCCCCCGGCCCGCTGGGCTGCCGAGCCGGACCCCGGCCCGGCTGATCGCGGACACGACCGGGTAACCGGACAGGGAGCAGGTGTACCCGCCGGTGTTGGTGAACTCCAGCGGGTAGTAGGTGGTGCCGGATGCTGCGCTGGCCTGGCTGACCGCGATCCAGGCGCCGAGACTGGTGGTCCCAGTGCACGCGGGGATGACAGCCGCCGCGTGCGCGGCAGGCGAGGCGGAGGCCGCGCAGGCGGCCGAGGCGATGACGCCCGCCGCGGCGGCCGCGGCACCGGCCGCGGCCAGTCGTCGGGTGCTGGAACGGGCGGGGAGATAACTCATGTTATTCGTCCTGACTGCATGGAAGCCATGCCCTTCAGAAGGGAACGAAACGGGCGCGACTAAAGCATTCTGAGCCAATCTGCCGACTCGTCACGGCGCCTGTCGTTATCTATACAGCAGCGAAGCGTAATGAGCTGCTAAATGCAAGCCGGCTCAGCGCGTAGGAAGGTCAGTCACCGAGGACAGAGCGACAGCCCGGCACGTATGGAGCGGATCGTGACTATTCATGAAGGGTCGGCAATGCCGCCGATTAATCCTTGCGGTAAGTATATTCGGCTATTTGCTGACAGCCTCAACCCGCATTTGAATATGGGCTTCGAGGAGGACTGCCGGCAGCGCGAGAAATGTCCTGAGGCCTACATTAACACCACTGCCAATGGGGCTTTCAGTGAGTCCAGGCAATGACCTCAGGGGTCCGCAGGTCGCTCCAGGAGGGGCTGGCCGGCGGCCGGCCGGGCCGGGACACGTTCATCACGGCCACCGCCGCTCCGGTTTCGCCGGAAGCGCGGCCGGACCTGCGGGCCTGGCCGGGGGCGTGGCTGCGTGCCGCCGATGAGGCCGGGCTCGACGAGGAGGCGGTGACGGCTCTGTTGGCCGTGGCCCGCCATGACCCGAGGGAGGAGAGAGTCTAATGATCCGGAACGATCCTGGTATCAGCACACCGGCACTGCGGACAGGAAGGGCGCGAGATATTAGGACATACTTCGGTGCGTGAGCACTTGGCGCTGGCTGGTACGCCGGTTGTGAGGCACCATGATGCAGGTGACCGATCGCGCCATGGTGAGCCGGTGGCTAGCCGGATACGAGGCCGCCTGGCGGGCGCCAGGCGCCGAGGACCTGGCGGGCGTGTTTACCGGCGATGCCACCTACCTGCAGTCCCCCTACGAGCAGCCCGTTACTGGCCTGGATGCGATCAGGCGTATGTGGGAGGAAGAAAGAGACGGCCCGGACGAGGTCTTCACCCTGGCCACGGACATCCTTGCGGTCGACGGTCCGACGGCGGTGGTCCGGGCTGAGGTCTGCTACGGGAGTCCGCCTCGCCAGGAGTACCGGGATCTGTGGGTCATCCGGCTCGCCGCCGACGGCCGCTGCGCCTGGTTCGAGGAGTGGCCCTACTGGCCAGGGCGCCCTCGCTTGGCTGCGGTCGACGGAAGTGAAAGTTGATAGCAGATGCCGAATCTAGATGACAATGGGGGCCTAGAGTCTGGAGTGCTGAAATTTGATCGCCTGGACGTATCACGAATGGCGTGTCTCGAAAGGGCAGTCCTCAAACGTCGCCGGCTAAATGCGGATAACCCGGTCTGGGATAGCGTGTCGTCTATCCGTTATTGGTTAGGGGTTGAAAGTGTCTTGCTGCCCGGGCTCTGGGTTCGGCTGATGTCAGCAGAGCATTGCTCCTGGCCCGTTCCTGCTGTCTGAGGTCAGATGGAGCGTCGGCGGGTGCCAGTACACCGGACCATTCTCGTGGTGGACGTCCAAGGGTTCGGAGATCGGCGCCGGACCAATCCGCACCAGCTTGCGGTCCGTGCTGGCTTGTACCAGGCACTGAAGCAGGCTTTCCGGGCGGCGGCTATCCCCTGGGAGGGCTGTCAGCCCGAAGATCGCGGTGATGGCGTGCTCTTCCTGGCTCCCGCGGAGGTGCCCAAATCTGGCTTTGCGGAAGTGCTGCCAGAGGCGCTCGCTGAGGCGCTGCGCGCACACAACGATGCGCACCGGGCCGAGGAACAGATCCGGCTGCGGATGGTCCTGCACGCGGGCGAGGTCAGCTACGACGATCACGGCGTAACCGGCGCGGCGATCAACCTGGCGTTCCGGCTCGTGGATGCGGGCCCGCTCAAGGACGCCCTGGCCGGCTCGCCTGGAGTGCTGGCGCTCATCGCCTCGTCCTGGTTCTACCACGAGGTCATCAGCAACAGCCCGGACAGCAGGCCCGCAACCTACCGCCCCGTTCGGGTGGTGGTGAAGGAAACCACCGCCGTGGGCTGGATCTGCCTGCCCGATTACCCTTACCCGGCGGACGAGCCGCAGCTCGCCGCGCCAGATCTCCTCATCCCGGAGCCGGCGCAGCTGTCCGCGGCCGTGCGGCACTCGGAATCCCAGCGTGCCAGCGGCCTGCCGGTGGTTGCGCCCTTGGCGCACCTGCCTGAGATCCGGGGCCGGGACGAGCTGCTGGCCAGCCTGCAGCGGTTGTCACGGACCTCGCCGGGTGTCTTCGTCGTCCTGGCCGGCCCGGGAGGGGTAGGAAAGTCCGCCATCGCCGCGTCCTTGATCCAGCTCGCCCAGAGGCGAGGAACCTACCGGCGCCCGCCCTCGGCTTGGTGGGTGTCGGCGGCCGACCGGGCCAGCCTGACCGGTGGCCTGGTGACGGTCGCACGTGAGATCGGCGCATCGAATGCGGACATCGAGGCCATCGAGGGCGATGCGAACGACGCCCCGGACAGGCTGTGGACGCTGTTGGACCGGGTCCGCCGGTCGTGGCTGCTGGTGCTGGACAACGCCGATGATCCCTCGGTCCTGGGCCGGGCAGCATCGACCGCGCATGCCGGCGGTACCCAGCAGCGCGCCAGCGCTGCCTCACCCGCGGACGGCACCGGGTGGCTGCGTCGCGCGGCTCACGGGCTGGTCCTCGTGACCAGCCGCGATGGCAGCAGCAGCGCATGGGGGCGGCACGCCCGCATCGTGCGCATCGACCCGCTTGAGGAGGGTGACGGGGCCAGGGTCCTGCTGGACCGCGCGCCACGGGCGGGCACTGAGCCCGAAGCGCGCGACCTCGCACGGCGGCTGGGCGGCCTTCCATTGGCCCTGCACCTGGCCGGTTCTTATCTCAGCTCCGACGCGGCGCTGCTGAGATCCTTCCGGGAGTACCGGCTGGCCCTCGACGACCTCGGCTCCAGGCACCGCCTCCTGACGTCCAGGCCGGACCTGGACGCGCCCACCGACGAACGGCAGATCCTCGTGCGCACCTGGGAGCTGTCGCTGGACACTCTGAGCCGGAACGGCACCCCCCAGGCCCGCTCACTACTGCGAGTGCTGTCGTGCTACGCGGCCGCCCGGCCCATTCCGCTGTGGCTGCTGGCCCCCACCGGGCTGAGCCGCCTGCTGACCGGGGCCAAGGGCGCCCGCGGCGCCACGGCGGCGGAGGCCGGGCAACGTTTCGAGGACGGGTTGCACGCACTGCTGCGGATGAGCCTGATAGACCTTCGCCCGTTCGACGGGACCGATCGCGCGGTCGTGGTGCACCCGATGATCGCGGACGCGAACCGGACCCACCTGCACGACGACCTTGGCCATCAAGACCGGCGGGCAGAACCGGCGCTGGCCGTCCGGACCGCGACCGAACTGGTGACCGACGCGGTCGGCCGCCTGGATTTCGACCGCATCACCGACTGGCCCCGGTACCTGGTACTCGGACCACACCTGCACGCCCTGCTCGCGGCCACCGCACCCCACCTGGACCGGCGTCGGCTCCGCAGCCTGGTCGACACCGCCACGCTGACGGCCCGCGCGCACAACTGGAGCGGAGCCATCCCGGCTGGCGAGAACCTCCTTCGTGCAGCGGTCAGCGCGGCGGGCCGCCTGGGCCAAGATGACCCGGCCACCCTGCGCGCCCGGCACGAACTCGGGTGGCCTGTAGTCATGCGCGGGCAGACGCGAGAAGGCGAGGCCATCTACCGCGACGTCCTGGCGCGCCGCATCCACGTCCTCGGGGAAAGCCACCCCGACACCCTAACCTCCCAGCACGAGCTCGCCTGGGTCGCCGCGGGGCAGGGACGCTGGGCTGAGGCCGAGACCGGCTACCGGGACGTGCTGGCCGCGCGTCAGCGCATTCTCGGCGCTGAGCACCTCGACACCCTTGTGACCGAGCACGAGCTCGCCTGGGCCATCGCGAATCAAGGCCGCTACCAAGAGGCTGAGCAGTTGCTGGCGGACATCCTCGGCGCCAGCCGGACGCACCACGGAGAGGACCATCCGCGCACCCTCATGACCCGCCACGAACTGGCCTGGACCGCCGCAGAACAGGGACGGTGGAACGAGGCCGTACCTGCGTACCTGGACATACTGGCCAGCCGCCGCCGCGTTCTTGGCGACAGTCATCCCGACACGCTTACCACCCAGCACGAGCTCGCCTGGGCACTTTCCGGACAGGGACAGCATGCCGCGGCCGCAATGCAGTACGCGGAGGTCCTGGCGGCCCGCCGCCGCGTCCTTGGCGACAGTCATCCCGACACCCTCGTCACAGCCCAGGCTCTGCAGCTCCTGCGTCAGGGCAAGGTTGCCCCGGCCCGCCATCTGGCCTGACCAGCCGGAGGTACACGGCCCGTTCAGAAGCTCGCGAACAAGTACGGGACCCGGCGGGGGAACAGGACGCGGAGCCGGGAGGCTGCCTCAGCGGGCACGTCCCCGAATCCGCGGACGACCACATCATCTGGATCAAGCACACCGTAGATCAGGCCAGACATGCCCGCCGCGGTCAGCGTGGCCTCCGATGCTTGCGCGCCGCGGGTGACATCGAGCACGCCTGAAGTACCGTCAAGTGAGTACCGGCCGGATATGAACGGGTCGTCAACTACGTCCACGGTCACCCGGCCAGGGCCTGCTGGCGTCCCGGCGAGCAGATCTAGTGACAGGACACGCGCCATAGGCGCGGGTGCGACCGGAAACGAGGTTGCAGCCTGCGTCACCGCGGCCAGATCAGTCGTCCACAGCTCGGGGAGCTCCCCGGCCGGGACGGTCACGACGACCCTGCTGACCTGGTCGACGTGACGAGCGAAGAACTGCAGCAGCAAAGCTCGGCCCAGCGGGCTGCGGGTAAGCAGGTCATCGGCGAGCAGGTCGCCGCCGTGCCGGGAAATCCGGTAAGTCACCGCAGCTAGCATTTCGCCGTCGGCCCACGCGGCCGCCAGCCAGCGGTCATCTCTGTCGCGCAACTCCACCGCCCGGTACTCGGGCAGCAGCGCGAATCCGTGCCACCCGGCCAGCAGCCGGGACGTGAATTCCCGGTACCGGCTGTATCCCGCTGCCGAGCGTTCCCAGCTGACTTCTCCGGGCAGCTCCGTGCGCACCAGGCCAGCTAGATCGGCCGGGGCGAACGTCACCGTTCGTACCTTGGGCAACCCGACGTAGCCGAACCGCTCATAGAACGAGGGCCGGAACGGATACAGCGTACTGAGCGCAAACCCCGCGTCGTGCATCCTCCCGAGCAACTCCAGCATCAGCGCACGCACATGCCCGCGGCGCCGCGCCAACGGCTGCGTGGCCACCCCGGCGACACCGGCCATCGGATATACGCTGCCGCGCACGTTCTGCTGCATCGGGATCGCCGACACCTCGGCCAGGGCCACACCGTCGTCTTCCGCAACGAGCGTGACGTTTCCCTCGTAATAGCGTTGAACGTCCTGTAGGCGTTGCACCAGCTCCCCGGTCGCGGGCGAAGGCTGGAATGCGTAGGCCTGGACCGGCACACTGAGTGCCTGACGTTCCGCAGCCTCGATCTGACGAATCTTCATGAGACCATCCCAGCCACCAAGCCCTCAGATCTCAACCCGTTCGGCTAGGACAACAGGCTCCGGCTTGTCCCGTTTGCTGGGCGTGGGACCCGGTGCAAGCTGATCAGCGCGTCGTATTCCCCGAGCGGCTATCCAGCCAGAGTGCCCAGCGTTCTATCGTTCCGATCCGGAGCAGCCCGGCCGACGCCCAGGGATCCCTGGCGAGGCGCGCCTTAATCTCGCTCTCATCCGCCGCCTCGACCACATGCAGGGTCTGTTCGCCATCGCCGACGGGACCGCCGAGGATGATAAAGCCATCATCGACAAGTCCGTCCATGAAGGCCGCGTGCCCATCCCAGCCGTCTTGGTCCCGTATCTGGCGCGAGGGATCCCAGCCCGGCCCGTGAACTGTTCTCAGCGCGAAATTAGCCATGGCGAGAGCGTACGGGCCGCTACCGACATTTAGCCCGCCCCATCAGGTTCCAGGGCGCGCACCCGGTGGCCGGCCATCGGAATATCAATGTCCCGCAGGCGAGGTACGGTCATCTTGATCACTTCGGCGGAATTGGGCCGAGGGCCACCGGCTGGAGCGCGCAGCGATCCGTACCTGCCGGAACAATTCGGCCGCCACTACCGTGGCCGCGGGGGTTATCCGGCCCGTCCGCGGCACGCCGAGCACGATCAAGCGCCATACCTCCGGTTCGGTCAGCGGCGCGGCGCTGAGAGAACCCTCGGCGACGTCGGCGCCGATGCCCGCCGCCGGCAAGATCGTCCAGCCGTGACCGGCCCGCACGAGTTGTTTTTGCAGGGTCATGGAGTTGGTCTGGACGGCGATGCCGAGTTCCACCTCGGCTTGCGCGGCCGCGCGGTCGATAAGTGCCCGCAGCCCGTGCCCGGATGCGGGCATGACGATAGGTTGCGCGGCGACGCGCGCCAGGGGGACAGGTTGCCCGGCCCGCAGGCCGTCCGACGCGGGCGCGACGGCCCACAGCTTCTCCCGCACCAGGGGCGTGACGTTCAGCGACGGGGAGCTTGTGAGGTTGTACAGCAGGCTCAGATCCAGGTCACCGTCGTCAAGCCACTGCTGCAGGTGCCCTGAGTAGGCACTCAGTACGCGTAGTTCGATGCCGGGATGGTCCCGCCGCACGGCCGACACCAAGGGTTCGGTGAGCAGGTCCGCGGTGCTTTCGAGCAGGCCGATGCTGACGATACCGGTGACGACGCCGGGAGCTGGTGCCAGCTCCGCGCGGGCGCGGTCGAGTTCGGCCAGAGCGCGCCGCGCCCGGTCGGCCAGGCTCACCCCGGCTGCTGTCGGCCGCATGCCGTGCCGGGTCCTTTCGAACAACGGCACGCCGAGTTCGTGTTCCAGGGTCTGGATCTGCCGGGTCACGGCGGGCTGTACCAGGCGCAGCAGCTCGGCGGCCTTGGTCACGCTGCCGACCTCCACCACCGTGACCAGCGCCTTGAGCTGCTTGATCTCCAAATCCAACGCCCCGTCTTATCGCGCCACCGCATGGTGGTATAACCAATCGGCATTTTACCTGACCTGGTATTAACCTTCATGATGGACGGGACGGGCGATGAACGTTGACGCGGGTAGACCGGGAGGATTGCGATGGACGGGCTGACCGAGGAAGAGGCCGCGATCGTGTCGCTGGTGGGCGAATTCGTCGACCGCGAGGTGCGGCCCGTCGCCCAGGAGCTCGACCACGCGAACACCTACCCGGAAAAGCTGATCGGGCAGATGAAGGAGATGGGCATCTTCGGGCTGGCCATCCCCGAGCCCTGGGGCCAGGCGCACGTCTCGGCCCAGTGCTACGCGGCGGTCACGGAGGAGCTGGCCCGGGGGTGGATGAGCCTGGCAGGCGCGATGGGCGGCCACACAGTGGTCGCCAAGCTGCTGGTCAGCTACGGAACCCAGGAGCAGAAAGACGCCTACCTGCCGAAGATGGCCACCGGGGAAATCCGCGCGACGATGGCGCTGACCGAGCCGGGCGGGGGTTCCGACCTGCAGGCGATGCGCACCACGGCCCGCCGCGACCGCGATTACTACGTGGTCAACGGGGCCAAGACCTGGATCACCAACGCGCGCCGCTCACAGCTCATCGCGCTGATGTGCAAGACCGACCCGGCCGCAGAGCCGCCGCACCAGGGCATCAGCATCCTGCTGGCGGAGCACGGCCCGGGCTTTCACGTGTCACGGGACCTGCCGAAGCTCGGCTACAAGGGCGTGGAGAGCTGCGAGCTGACCTTCGACGACTTCAGGGTCCCGGCCTCGGCCCTGCTCGGCGGGACCGAAGGCCACGGGTTCGCGCAGATGATGCGAGGGCTGGAGATCGGCCGGATCCAGGTCGCCTGCCGGGCTCTCGGCGTCGCGCGCGCCGCCCTGGAAGACTCGCTGCGCTACGCCCAGGAGCGCGAGGCATTCGGCAAGCCGATCTGGCAGCATCAGTCGATCGGCAACTATCTCGCCGACATGGCCACCAAGCTCGAGGCCGCCCGCCAGCTGGTGCACTACGCCGCGCGCCGCTACGACTCGGGCCAGCGAGCTGACACCGAAGCCGGGATGGCGAAGCTGTTCGCCTCGGAGACCGCGATGGAGATCACGCTGAACGCGGTCCGCGTCCACGGCGGCTACGGCTACTCGACCGAGTTCGACGTCGAGCGGTACTTCAGGGACGCGCCGCTGATGATCGTGGGGGAGGGCACCAACGAGATCCAGCGGAACGTCATCGCCAGGCAGCTGATCAAGCGGTACCCCATCCAGCCATGACCCTCTCGTCGCCGAAGGAGGGCACCATGCGCCACCCGCTGCAGGACATCACCGTCGTCACGCTCGAACAGGCCGTGGCCGCGCCCTTCGCCACCCGCCAGCTCGCCGACCTCGGCGCCCGGGTCATCAAGGTGGAACGACCCGGGACAGGCGACTTTGCCCGCGGCTACGACCGCGCGGTGCACGGGCAGTCGAGCTACTTCGTGTGGCTCAACCGGGGCAAGGAAAGCGTCGAGCTCGACCTCAAGGACCCCGGCGACCGGGCGGTGCTCGATGCGCTCCTGGACCGCGCCGACGTCTTCGTGCAGAACCTGGTGCCCGGCGCGGTCGAGCGGCTCGGGTTGGACGCCGCCTCGGTGCGGGCGACCCGGCCCAGGCTGATCTGCTGCTCGGTGTCCGGATACGGGCCGGACGGGCCTTACGGCTCGAAGAAGGCCTACGACCTGCTGATCCAGTGCGAGACCGGGCTGGTGGCCTCGACCGGGACCGCGGAGGTCCCGTCGAAGGCCGGGATCTCCGTCGCTGACATCGCCACCGGGATGTACGCCTACAGCGGCATCCTGACCGCTCTGTACGACCGGGAGCGCACCGCGCTGGGGACGAGCCTGCACGTGGCCATGCTGGACGCGCTGGGCGAGTGGATGAGCCAGCCCGTCTACTTCTGCCGCTACGGCCAGGAACCCGTCCGGCGGACCGGGGCCCGGCACCCGTCCATCGCGCCGTACGGTCCCTACCGGACCGGCGACGGCACGATCTTCCTCGGCGTGCAGAACGACCGCGAGTGGGTGATGCTGTGCGGCGAGATCCTGCACCGCCCGGACCTGGCCGCGGACCCTCGCTTCGGCAGCAACACCGACCGGGTAGCCAGCAACACCGAACTCACGGCCATCCTCGAGGAGGCCTTCGCTGACCTGGGTGCCGACCAGGTCAGCGGCGCGCTCGACCGGGCTGGGATCGCCAGCGCCCGGCTCCGCACACCTGAGGAATTCACCCGCCACCCGCAACTGCGTGCCCGCGACCGGTGGCGCCGGGTCCGCACCCCGGCCGGCGACATCGACGCGCTCCTGCCGCCGGTCCAGGTCGCCGGCCAGGAACCGGTCATGGGACCAGTACCCGCGCTCGGCCAGCACACCGAGGCGGTACGAGCGGAATTCGGCGCCGCCTCAGCTCAGCGCTCTGCATCGGAACACTGGGGCTAGGCCGCGGGGGCCAGGCGGTAGATCGCGCCGGCGGTGTCGTCACTGACGTACAGGGCGCCGTCCGGGCCGGGCACCGCGTCCACCGGACGTCCCCAGAAGCTATGGTCCGAGTTCTCGAACCCGCCGATCAGGGTGACCGCGGGTTCCAGGGTGCCCGTCGAGGCGTTCCAGGCCAGCCACAGCACGGCGGGTGCGCGGGGCGGCTGGCGGTCCCACGAGCCGTGCACGGCGATCACGGCGCCGTCCGACCACGGTGCCGGGATCTTGCTGCCCGCCAGGAAGGTCATGCCCAGCGGGGCGCTGTGCGCGGGCAGCCCGACCTCGACCGGCGCCAGCGCCGCGCATTCCAGCTCGTTGCCGCCCGGGTTGGTGGCCGCGTCGGGGACCAGCGGGACACCGGCGAGCGACCCCGCCGGATCGCTGTCGTCCTGGTCCGGGTCGCAGTACGGCCAGCCCAGGTCGCGCCCCGCCGTGACCGGAACCACCTCATCAGGCGGGTGGTTGTTGACGTAGCCCTGGATGACCTGGCCGAACGCGTCGCTGTACGTCCCGTAAGGGCCGTGCGAGGGGTACGGGATGTTGTCCCGTTCGTTGATTGCCGTCCACACCGTGCCGTTCGGTGCCACCGCCAGGCCCTCGCCGTTGCGGACCCCCCGCTCCACCACCCGCAGGCCCGTCCCGCCGGGGCTGACAGCCATGATCACCGCGCGCTGCGGCGACATGGTCCGGTCGCCGGGGCTGGCGTTTGACGAGCTGCCCACGTTGAAGTAGACCGTGCCGTCCGCGGCGACCGTCACGTCCTTCGCCCGGTGCACATCGTCGCCGTCAGGGTCCAGATCCGGCAGTCCCTTCGCGATCACCGTACGGACGCCGCTGATCCCGTCTCCCGTCCACCGGTACCGGTCGATCTGGTCCGACTCCGCGACGTACAGCACCCACGTGCCGTCCAGCCTGGCGAACGCTATGCCCTGCGGGTAAGTCAGCCCGGCCAGCAAGGTCGTCACGGTCGCGGTACCCGCCGCGTCCGGCCGCAGCTCCATGATCTTGCCGTCGGCCGGCTCGCTGACCAGCAGTTCCCCTCCGGGCGTCCAGGCCTCCATCCGCGCGTCCGGCACCCGCGCCCACACCCGGGCCGTCCAGCCGGCCGGGACAGTCAGCATGTGCGTCGCGGACAGCGCCCCGCCGCCCTCCCCCGCCGGGACGACGAGAGGCGTCGCAGACCGCCCCGCCGACCCGGAGCCCGCCGACCCGGAGCACGCCGCGGCCGCAGCGATGACCGCCGCGGCGGCTAGCACCACCGAGAAACCGCGGAACGGCACTGCCATGGGCTCACCCACCCGAGCGTTGCGGCTCGATCGCGTCGTACGGCCTCAGCGCTGGCGCCCGCCGGGGTCGCCTGAAGGTCTCCCAGGCGCGGGCGAACTGCAGCATCTTCCTCTCGCCCAGCGGAATGCCGAGCAGCTCCATTCCCACGGGCAGGCCGTCTTCGGTGAAGCCGACCGGAATGGTGAGCGCTGGCAGCCCGGCTTGGGATCCGATGACGGTGTTGGTGGGAAAGTTGAGGGCCCGGTACTTCTCGGCGCCGAGTTGATCACGCGCTGGCGGAAGTACCTGCACCGTGGGATAGATCAGGAAGTCGAGCCGGTGCACGGCGAAGATGTTCAGGACCAGCCGCCGGAAGTGGTCTTGGTTGAGCCGGAGCCGCAGGTACTCCGCGTCGCCGTCGGTCGTGCTCGGGCCTGCGGCGATCCCGTGGAACAGGTCGTTCAGCGGGTGGAACTGCCCGCTGTCGTAGATTTCCATGAAGCTCGACACGGGCGCGTCGGGTCGCCGCGCGAGGAAGTCGTCGATGTCGGACTTCGATTGCCGGAGATAGACGGAGGTGCTGGCGATCCAGTCGGCGAGGTCGTCGATCACCAGTTCCGGGGTCGTGGCCACGCCGAGTTCGGTGAGCTGGGCGAGCGCCGCCCGGACCGCGCGGTTGACCGGCGCGGCGTCGGGATCCTCGTCGGCGCCAAAGCCCGTCTCCAGCACCCCGATCCGCCAGGTGGCCAGCGGCACGTCGATATCGAGCGCGCGAGCGTAGCCGCCGGTGACGGCGGCCGCCGACGCCGTCACGGTGAAGGGATCCTGCGGGTCGTAGCCGACGATGCTATCGAGCAGCGTCGCGATATCGGAGACCGTTCGCCCGATCGGGCCTGGGGTGTCCTGGAAGTGCACCAGGGGCGAGAATCCAGCGCGGCTGATCAGCCCGGTGGTGACGCGCAAACCGAAAAGGTTGTTGAACGAAGCAGGGATCCGGATAGACCCGCCGGTGTCCTCCCCGATCCCGACGAGGCCGAAGTTCGCGGCTACTCCCGCGGCCGTGCCGGCGCTGGAGCCGCCGGACTCACGCGCCGGGTCGTAGGGGTTCTTGGTGTGGCCGGTCAGCGAGGAGGAGGAGAACCAGCCCGCTGCGAAGTCGCACATGGCCGTCTTGGCCAAGATGACCGCGCCCGCGTCCCTGAGCTTCGTGACCAGGGTCGCGTCGGAGGCCGGCACATAAGCGTCGAACAGGATCGAGCCGAACGTCGTGCGCAGCCCAGCCGTTTCGGCCTGGTCCTTGACCAGCACGGGCACACCATGGAGTGGTCCTGAGAGCCGCCCGGTCGCCGCGAAGGACTCATCGTGAGCGAACGCCTCGTCCCGCGCTCGGGGGTTCACTGTCACCACAGCCTGGAGCTTTGCCCCGGCCATGTTGTGCGCCTGAATCCTGGCCAGGTACCAGTCGACGAGTTCGGCGGCGGTCAGCTCACCGTTCCGCAGCGCGCTGTGGAAGGCGGCGATGGTGAGCTCTTCGAACTGCGTGTCGATGTTGGTCCACCTAGTTGTGCGGCGGGACAGGGATGCGGCTAGGTCGGCGCCGGTACACGCGCGGCGTCAGCGAGCGCCTCCCGGAGCTGTCGGCGGGAGCTGATGCCGAGCTTGGGGTACACCTTGCGCAGGTGCCACTCGACCGTGCGCGAGCTGATGAACAGCTCGGCGCCGATCTCCGGGTTCGTCTTCCCGTCACCGGCGAGCCGGGCGATCTGCGCCTCCTGGGCGGTGAGCTCCTCGCGCGTCTCGACTCCGCGGTCGCGGACGGTCTCCCCGGTGCCCAGCAGCTCACGGCGAGTGCGCTCGGCGAACGCCTCGAGGCCCATCGCGGTGCACATCTCGTGGGCCGTACGCAGCTGCTGGCGCGCGTCGATGCGACGCCCGCGGCGGCGCAGCCATTCCCCGTAGAGCAGGTGAGCACGGGCGAGCTCGACGCGAATGCGGGTGCGGCCGAGCCGCTCGATCGCCTCGCGGTAGAGGTCCTCCGCGGCGTCGTCCGCACTCAGCAGCGCTCGCGAGCGGGCCTCTATACCCAGCGCCCAGTCGGACCCGGTCGTGCGCGTCGTCTCCGCGAGCCGGTCCAGGGCGGCGGCCGCGACCTCCGGCTCGCCGCTCCGGGACGCCGCCTCGATCAGCTCGGCCTGTGCCCACTCAAAAATACCCAGATCGTCATGCTCGCCCGCCTGCTCGGCCGCGGCCCTGGCCTCGGCGTAGCGGCCGAGGCCGTTGCAGAGCACGGCGCGGGCGTGATAGCTGATGGAAAGCCCCATGCCCTCGCCACGGCTCGTGACGTCGTCGATGGTGGCCCTGATGAGCTCAGCGGCTTCGGCCTCGCGCCCTCGCCAGGCCGCGAGCGCGACGGCACCGTAGGCCGCGAGCTGGGTCCCGGTCACCTCGGTGACCGCGCGCACCTCCTGCATCAGCGCTGCGCCCTCGTCCAGCTCGCCCGCGAACACGTGCACGAAGATGCGGGACCGCAGCGCGATCGGGAGCACGGTGAGTGCACCTGCCTGCCGTGCGAGCGTGACATGACGAGTGCAGAGCACCTCCCAGCTCTCGTCATCCCACAGCTCATCGGCCACGCGTCCGGCGAGCCACAGCCAGCGCAGCCCTTCGGAGGCGGAGATGTCCTGGCCGCGGAAAGCGCTCAGCGCCCGTTTGAGCAGCGGCGTGCCGGCCGCGCGGCCCTCCGTGACCAGCAGCGCCAGGCCGTCGAGGAGAAAATCAGGCGCGCGGGGCGATGCCGGCGGCGCGGGCGCCAGGCGCGCCGCTCGTGACACCTCCGCCACGTCCGCGCCACGGGACAGGCGGCCGGCCAGCACCGCGGCCGTGAACGCCTCCAGGTAGGTCTCGCGAGCGAGCCCGGGGTCCAGCGGCTCGAGCTGGCGCGCGGCCTTCAGCAACAGCGGCGGAGCATCGCTACCCCGCCGCGAGGCGAACGCGATCTCCGCACGCAGCATGTCCACCCGGGCGCGCTGCAAGTCGTCAAGCGGCCTCGCCTGCGCGATGGCCAGCAGGGCGAGCGCCGCGTCGGGTGCGCCGGCCAGATGCTTGGCCAGCGCGGCCGCAAGCGCGCGCTGGGCCCGGCGCGCCGGGTCAGGCGTCAGCCGGGTGGCCTCTTCGAGGAAGGCAGCCGCCGCGGCCAGGCCACCACGCGTCTGGGCCCGAACGGCCGAGCGCTCGAGCTCGTCGGCCACCTCTTCGTCCGGCCCGGATGTCGCGTGGGCGCGGTGCCACGCCCGGCGATCGGGATCGATACCGGGATCGGTGGCGTCCGCCAGGGCCCGGTGGACGTTCCGGCGCTCCTCGGGCGACGCCGCCCGGTAGACGGCCGATCGCACCAGCGGATGGCGGAACCGCACCTGCCCGGCGAAGTCGACCAGTCCGGCCGCGACCGCCGGCAACGCCGCATCGGACTCGACGCCAAGCTGGTCGGCGGCCCGCCACATCAGCACGGGATCGCCGATGGGCTCGGCCGCCGCCACCGTGAGCAGCAGCCGGGTCGCCGGCGGGAGCGGTTCCAGCCGCCGCCGGAAGCTGTCCTCGATCCGGCCCGACAGGGCCGCGGCGTCGGGCAGCCCGAACCCGCCCGCCAGCTCCTGTGGCGTCAGGCCACGCGGCAGTTCCAGCAGGGCGAGCGGGTTTCCGCGGGTTTCGGCCACGATCCGGTCGCGGACTCGTTCGTCCATCGGACCGGTGATCACGGACAGCAGCAAGGTGCGCGCCTCGTTTTCGACCAGCCCGGGCACGATCAGCTCGGGCAGCCCGGCCAGGTGACGCTCGGCCGCAGGCTCGCGCACCGCGAAGACCAGGGCGACGGACTCGGCCGCCAGGCGGCGCGCGACGAACGCGAGCGCTTGCGCCGAGGCGTGGTCGAGCCACTGCGCGTCATCCACCACGCACACCAGCGGCCGCTCCTCGGCGACGTCGGATAGCAGGCTCAGCAGGGCCAGCCCGACCAGGAAGCGGTCGGGGGCGTCGCCGACCTGCAGACCGAACGCGGTACGGAGCGCGTCGCGCTGCGGTCCGGGAAGGCGATCGAGCCGATCGAGGAACGGCGCACACAGCTGGTGCAGCCCGGCGAACGCGAGTTCCATCTCGGCCTCGACGCCGACCGCCCGGGCGGTACGGCATCCGGACGCGCGGGCCAGCAAGTAGCTCAGCAGCGCGGTCTTGCCGATGCCCGGCTCGCCGCGCAGCACCAGGGCGTGGCTGTCGCCGGCCCGCGCACGGGCCAGCAGCTGATCCAGCACCTCGCACTCGTGGTGCCGGCCGCGCAGTCCCGGCGGCCGGCCACGCAGTCCGGGCGGCCGGCCACGTGGGTCAGGCCCGGGATCACTGCTGGACATAGGCCTACCTTATCGATCTCGATGTCGTATTTCGTGATGCCGGGGCAATGCCGTTGACGCCTCGTTATGCTAGGCATAGTGTTCCGTGGTATGGACCGTGAACGACTCAAGGGAAACCTGGACCTGCTGCTGCTGTCGGTACTCTCGGCCGGTCCCGCGCACGGGTACGCGATCATCTCGGCGCTTCGCGACCGCAGCGGGGGCACGTTCGACCTGCCCGAGGGAACCATCTATCCCGCCCTGCACCGGCTGGAGGACTCCGGCCTGCTGGTCAGCACCTGGGACCAGGCGCAGGGCCGCCGCCGCCGCGTCTACGGGCTGACCGACCAGGGCGCGGCCGCGCTGGCCGCCCAGCAGACCGAATGGCGTAACTTCGCCGGCGGGGTGCACGCGGTGCTCGGCTGGGCGACACAAGCCGTATGGCCGCCGGCCGTCGGGCCGGCCCAGGCCGAGCCGGGGCGGCCGGCATGAGCGGGGCGGCCTCCGACCTGATTGCCCGGTACCTGGAGGAGTTGTACGCCGGGCTGCGGGTTCCGGCGGCCGAGGCGGAGCTGATCGCGGCCGAGGCGGAGGACCACCTACGCGAGACCGCCGCGGCGGGGATAGCGATCGGGATGACCGAGCTGGAGGCCCAGGAGGCGGCGATCTCCAGCTTCGGGCCGATCCGGGCCGTGGTCCAGGCGCACCGCCGACGGACCGTCACGGCCGGCGGCGCGGCCATGGCCGCGTGGAAGCTCGCCGCGCTGCTGGCGACGACCGTCGGCATCGGAGGCCTGGCCGGGATGGGGATCTTCACGTACATGCTGCGATCCGCCCCGGGCGGCCCCGGCCCCGTTCCGACGGTGCTGGTCGTCTACGCGGCCACGGCGGCGGGCGGCCTGGTTTTGCTGGCCACTCGCCGGCTGACCCGGCCCGGCGCCCCGCGCCGGGATCCGCTGTCCCCGGGCGTAACGGCGAGCTGCTTCGGCGTGGCAGCGGCGCTGGTGTGGATCTTCGGGTTCGTGCGGCGATCCGCCCCGGCTCCGCCCCAGGGGCCGACCGGGCCGTGCTCGTTCGTGTGCCACTTCAGCAGCGGACCCGTGCCCGGCTCGGGTCCTGGTCCCGGCGCCGGCCCCGTGCTGATGGTGCTGGTGATCTACGCGGCCATGGCGGCGGCCGGCCTCGTTTTGCTGGTCGTGCGCCGGCTGACCGGGCGCCGCGCCACGGGCCGGGATCGGCTGTCCCCGGAGGCGACGGCGAGCTGTTTCCTGCTCGCATCGGGGCCGCTGGTCGCGCTCATCGTGAGGCTCATCGTGACCGGCAGGGGGATGCCCATCGCTCCGGCCCTCACCGTGTCCTGGGCGACCCCGCTCTCGGCTGGCTCCGTCTCGGAGGCTCCTCTGGTCTCGGGCGCCCTCGTCGCCGGATGCCTGGCGGTGGCTGCCGGCTACGGTCTGCTGGCGGCGCTCAGGCGGGCCCGGCGCTGGTCCGGATCAGGTACGCTCGGCCGCGTCGTGGGCGTCCTGGTTCAGGCTGATCGCGGCGGTGCGGGCCGTGCGTACGTGTGAGTCCCGTCGCGGGCGTGAGTGCCGTCGCGGGCGTCCCGAAGGCGCCTGGCGAGCGTGCCTGGTCACCACCGCACTGCTGCTGGGCGTGGCCTCGGTGGCTGGATGCACGGGAAGCTCGGGCGCAACGACGCACGGCACGGCCACGGCGGGCGGCACAGCTACCCCGGCCGACGTGGTTTCCGACTGCCTGCTGGCCCCGGCCTCCTGCTATGCCCCGGCCCTGTTCCGGGTCGAGTACGGCATCCAGCCCTTGCTGGACAAGGGGATCGACGGCCGCGGCGAGACGGTGACGGTCGTGGCCGTGGCGCCGTCCTTCGGTGCCACGGCCCCGATGACCCCGATCGCCCCGCCCCCCGGCGCCACGGCAGGCCAGCATCCTGGAGTGAGCGCGGCCAGCGACATACGCCAGGATCTGGCGGCATTCGACGGCATGTTCCGGCTGCCCGCCGCGCGGATCCAGGTCGTGACCACCCTGGCCGGCGCGGGCTCGCCGTGGCAGGCGGCGGACGAGGAGGTCCAGGACACCGAGATCGTGCACACGGTCGCGCCCGACGCCGCTCTCCGGGTGGTCCTGTTGCCCGCCAACGTCCCGGACAGCGCCGCGAACGCGACCGCCGGCCTGCTCGCCGGATTGCGGCTGGCCGTCTCCGGCACCGACGTGGCATTGATCAGCTTCAGCCTGGGAGAGCATTACTTCACCAAGGCTCAGGTGACCCAGCTGCACTCCGTCCTGCTGGGAGCGGAGGCTCACCATGTCACGGTGATAGCCGGCTCCGGCGACAACGGCGGGTTCAGCCAGGCTGACTTCGGGGGCACGGCGGTCAAGGAGGTCAGCCTTCCGGCCTCCGACCCGCTGGTGCTGGCCGCGGGCGGCACGACGCTCGACGGGAACCTGTCGGCCGGCTTCTACATTGGCGAGACCGCCTGGAACGGCCAGGCCGGCTTTGCCTTGTCCAGCGGAGCATCGGGGGGTGGCTTCAGCCACCTGTACGCCCGTCCTGCCTATCAGGACGGCGTCCACGGGATCTCGGCGGCCCGGGGCGTGCCCGACGTGGCGGGCGAGGCTGATCAGAGCGGCGGCTGGGGGTTCGTCTACACCGGCGGCGGCAAGAGGTGGATCATGCCGGCCTCCGGCACCGGCGCCGCCGCGTCGCTGTGGGGAGGACTCATGGCGCTGGCCGACCAGGACGCCCATCACGACCTCGGCTTCGTCAACCCCGCCATCTACCGCATCGCCCACGGCTCCCGCTACCCCCAGACATTCCATGACATCACGACCGGTAGCAACATCGTGAACACGCCGCCGATCGGCCTGGGCGGTTACCAGGCCGGTCCCGGCTGGGACCCGGTGACGGGCTGGGGCAGCCCCGACGCGCAGGTGCTCGTTCCGCTGCTGGCCGCTTGACCAGCAGCCGGCTGAGGTAAAAAGGAGGAGGATGAACTCCGGCCAGCCGGACCCGGCACACGGCCCAGGTAACACCGGCCCGGCCCGGGTCATGGTGGCGGCGGACGGCATCTGCCGGACCTTCGGCAGCGGGCATACGGCCGTGCATGCGCTGCGCGGGGTCTCGTTCACGGTGGAGCGTGGCCAGCTGGTGGCCTTGCGCGGGCGATCCGGCTCCGGAAAGACCACGCTGCTGAACATCATCGGCGGCCTGGACGAGGCGACGGCGGGCCGGGTGTGGGTGGACGGCCGTGAGGTGAACCGGATGACCGAGCGGCAGCGGCTGGCGCTGCGACGGGACCAGGTCGCCTTCGTCTTCCAGGCCTTCGGGCTGGTGCCGATGCTATCCGCGGCGGAAAACGTGGGGATCCCGCTGCGCATCGAGGGTCTCCGGCCGAGCGAGCGCCGGGAACGGGTGGCGGCCATGCTGGCGCTGACCGGGATGTCCAGCCACGCCGAGCACCGCCCGGGTGAGCTTTCCGGTGGCCAGCAGCAGCGGGTGGCCATCGCCCGCGCGCTGGCCGGCCGGCCGGGCCTGCTGATCGCGGACGAGCCGACCAGCCAGCTCGACCACCAGACCGGCCGGCAGATCATGGAGCTGCTGCTCAGCGTGGTGCGATCGGAGGGGATCACCGCCCTGGTGGCCACCCATGACGAGGCGCTGATCGACCTGGCCGACAAGGTCATCTCGCTGCAGGATGGGTCCGTCGCCACCGTCAGCAGTACCCCGGGAAGGTAGGGCGCCGCATGGGTGGGCTGGGGGTGGCCTTCCTGCTCCGCCGGGCCCGGGTTTCGTGGTTGCTGCTGACCTGTGTCGCGGTCACGGTCCTGCTCGCCACCGGGCTCGCGGCCCTGCTGTGGACCTTCGCCGGCGCCGTGGTCCCGTTCGGCGTCCAGGGCTTCCTGGCCGATCCGCAGGATCGGGTGCTCGGGATCAACGGCCCGGTCAACGCGCGCGAGGCCGCCGCCGACTCGGAGCAGATCCGGGCCGCGCTGCGCCAGGCGTGGCCGGGGGTCGGGTTCCAGCTCGAAAGCGCGCTGTGGACGGACCCGCTCCAGCTCCCGTCGTCGGGCAACCCCACGGCCATCACGCAGATCCAGTTGGCGTCGCTGGCCGGAATCAGCAGCCAGGTGACGCTGACCGCCGGCACCTGGCCCGGTCCGCCGCGGCGCGGCGGACCGGTGCCCGCCGCGGTGCCTGCCGCCGTGGCCAGCCGGCTGCACCTGACCGTCGGCTCGGCGCTGACGGCCACCCCCACCTCCGGCGGGGCGGCGGTCTCGCTGCAGGTCACCGGGCTGTTCCGGGCCAATGACCCGGCGTCGCCTTACTGGGCGCTCGACCTGCTACCGGTCTCAGGGATGACCGTCCAGCGATACTCCGCCACCTACAACGGGGTCAGCACCTCGAGCTCGACCACCAGCTACGGCCCGGCGGTGGTGAACCCGGCCGCGTTCGGCGCGGCGCTCACCGTGCGCCAGGCCTCGTGGATGGTGCTGCCGCAGGCGCCGGCCCTGGCCCGGGGGAACATCGAGACGGTCAGCACCGGCACCGGCGCGGCGGTGACGCAACTGGAGGAGCTGCTGCCCGAGGGGCTGAGCGTGACCTCGGGCCTGCCGCAGATCCTGGCCGGCATCGCCAGCACCATCGTGCTGACCCGGTCGCTGTTCACGATCGCCGCGCTGCTGTTGCTGCTGGTGGCCGCGGCCGCCCTGGTGCTGGCCGCCCGGCTGCTGGCCGGCCTGCGCGAGGAGGAGTCCGCACTGCTGCGGGCGCGTGGCGCCACCAGGTGGCAGGTGGTGCGGCCGGTGCTGGCCGAGGCGGTGCTGGTGGGCGCCGTGGCCGCCCTGGCGGGGGTGCTGGCCGGCACCCGCCTGACCGGCGGGCTGGCCCGCCTGGCCGACCTGCGCCTGGACGGTTATACCGGCCGCGGCATCGTCCCGCTGACCTGGCTGTCGGCCCTGGCCATGCTGGTCCTGTGCGCCGCGGTGATGACCTGGCCGGCGCTGCACGCCCCGGCTCCCGACGCGGCCAGGCTCCGCCTCGGCCGGCAGGCCCGGCTGGCGGGGATCGCCTGGGCGGGCGGCGATCTGGCCCTGGTGGCGCTGGCCGTGGTCGCGGTGTGGGAACTGCGCGGCTATTCGGCGGTCGCGCATCCGGCCACGGGATCGCTCGGGATCGATCCCGTGGTCGCCCTCGCCCCCGTACTCGCGCTGGCCGGGGTGGCCATCATCCCGCTCCGCGGGCTGCCGCTGCTGGCCCGGCTGGCGGACCAGGCCACCGACCGCGGACGGCGGCTGGCCGCCGCCATGGTGAGCTGGCAGATCGCCCGGCGGCCGATCCGCCAGGCGGGCCCGGCCCTGCTCGTGGTGGTCGCCGTCGCGACCACCACGCTGGCGCTGGCCGGGTACGCCAGCTGGCGGCAGTCGGCCGCGGACCAGGCCGCCTTCGCGGTGGGCTCGGATGTACGGGTGGACGCCGCGGACCAGCTGCCGCTGGGCGCCACCGGGACGATCACCCGGGCACCGGGTGTCACCGCCGCCACGTCGGCCAGCCTCTACAGCATCGCCAACGGAGGCCAGCTGGTCGCGCTGGACGCGAGCACGGCCGGTAAGACGATCCTGCTCCGCCCCGACCTGTCGTCGCTTCCGGCGAACGCGCTGTGGCCGCGCATCACCCCAGGGCCGACGCCCGGGCTGGTGCTGCCCGGTCAGCCGGAACGGCTGAAGGTCCTCGCGTCCCTCGGGGCCGGGCCAGGTACGAGCGCAGCCGAGGCCGGCAGGGATCTCGGCTCAGCCACCGTCACGGCCTGGGTCGCCGAGGCCGGCGGCGCCATCTACCAGCTACCCGCCGCCGGGCTGCTGCCCGCCGACGGCCGGACGCACGCCCTGGTGGTCACGCTGTCAGGTCCGGGGCAAGCCAGCTACCCGCTGCGGCTGGTCGGGCTCACGCTGACCTATATCCTGCCGCCGTACGACCCGGCGAACCCGCAGTCGGCCCCGGTCGCCGGCCTGTCCATCGGGTCCCTCGCGGTGGCCGACACGGCCGGCGGCCTGTTCGGTCCGCCGTTCAGCCACGGTGCCGCCCTCGCGGCGTGGCAGGGCGGGGGATTCTCGCAGTACGTGCCGGCCGGGCCGACGGCGAACCCGGGCGGGACGCCGCCGCCATCGAACGGAGCACAGCCAGCCGCCGAGGGCTGGAAGCGCGCCGCCGGAGGCGGACCGCGGTTTACGTTCAGTGCCGGACACGATCCGTCGGCGCAGGTCCAGCGCGAGATCAACTTCGATCCCGCGATCGCCACCGGGCTGGTCACGATTATCGCGCGGCCGGCCGCCCAGGTCGTCCCGGCCATCGCCACCGCCGGTTACCTGTCGGCCAACCGGCTCGGCGTCGGATCGATCGTCTCGGAAACGGTCAGTCACACTACGGTTCTCTTCCGGATCGTGGCGTCGGTGGCCGACTTCCCGACCGTCTTCGGGCCGAACCGGGCGCTGATCGCCGACCTCCCGGCGGTCAACGACCTGCTCGACGCCGACCAGGTGACGCTCGGCGCCCCGCAGGTGACGCCCCTGCCGGTGACCCGCTGGTGGCTGCGCACCGCGGACGGCCTCCTGCCGCGGTGGCCCGCCGGGCTCGGCTTGTCGGTCACCGGCCGCGTCAGCCAGCGGGCGGCCCTGCTCGACAACCCGCTGCTGACGGCGCCCCGGCAGGCGCTGCTGGCCGTCGGGGCGGCGGCGGTGCTGCTCGGCGCGGGCGGGTTTTCGATCAGCGTCGCAGGCAGCGTCCGGTCCCGGCGGACGCAGAGCGCGGTGTTCGCCGCGCTCGGGGTGGGGAAGAACGCCCAGGCCGGTCAGCTGTGCCTGGAACAGGGCGCGCTCAGCCTGCCGGCCGCGGCCGCGGGTCTGCTGGCCGGGATCGGCCTGGCCCAGCTGCTGGTACCCGCGATCACCCTGACCGCGGCGGCGGCGGCGCCGGTGCCGTGGGCGCTGGTGGTCGTGCCGTTCGGTCCGGCCGTGGCTTTGGCCCTGGTCACAGCGGCCGTGCCGGTCGCCGCCTCGGCCCTGTCGATGCTGCGCCGGCCCGACCCGGCGGCGCAGTTGCGGGCGGAGGCCGGTTGAGAACGCTGGGGCGGCGGCTGCGCGCGGCGTGGGTGACGCTGACTGGGACCGGGGCCGCCGCTACGGCCGCCTTCGGCTTGCTGGTGTTCGTCGCCGTGCTGGCCAGCCTGGCGATCCCGCGGGAGAGCGTGGCGTTGCGCACCGGGGCGCTGCAGCGGGTGATCGCGGCTTCGCCGCTCGCCGACCGGACCGTCGTCGGGACGGTGGCGGCGACGTCCATGGGGGGAGACGCCAGCGCCATCGCGGCGGTCGGCGCATCCTTGCGGGCGACGCTGGCGGCGGGCGATGTGCCGGTGGCCGGCAACTCGCTCCTCTGGGCCGGCCTGACCACGGCCTACGTGCCGGTCAGCCGGACCGCCCAGGCCGTCGGGTACGGGCCGCCGCAGCTTGAGCTGGCCTACCGCACGGCGCTGGCCCGGTACAGCCATGTCGTCGCCGGGCGGCTTCCGGGCGGCGGCGAGACGGCCGGGCGGCGGACCGTGGTGCAGGTGGCGGTGACCACCGGCACCGCGGCCAGGCTCGGGCTGCGGGTCGGCGCCCGGCTTGACGCGGGGACGGTGGAACTGGTGGTCACCGGGATCATCCAGCCGGCCGACCCGGCGGCCGTTTTCTGGACCCAGAGCGCCACGGCGGCCAGTCCGGTGCTGTCGCAGGGCTCCTCCGCGCAGCAGTACTGGAGCGGGGCGGTCTTCATCGGCGCCTCTGGGCTGCCGCTGATCGAATCGGCGCTGGGCCCGACCGACATGCAGGTGACCTGGGTCTACGCGGCCGCGATCGGTGGGCTCAACGCGGCGGCGGCGAGCAACCTGGATGCGAGCCTGGACAGCATGGCCGCCTCCGGGACGACGTTCGTGTCCGCCGGGACCCCGATCACGGCGGCGGTCACCTCCCAGATTCCCTCGGTCCTGGCGCCGTTCATCGCGGGGGAAGGCGCCGCCGCCCCCGTGCTCGAGCTGCTGTATGTCAGCCTGGCCGTCCTGGGGGCGGTGGTGGTGCTGCTGGGCGCTCAGCTGGTGGCGCAGCGCCGCCTCGCCGAGTTCACCCTCATGCGAGCCCGGGGCGCGGCGCTGTATCAGCTCGGCTGGCTGGTGCTGCGCGCCAGCGTGATCGTCGCGGCGGTGGCCGGCGCGGCGGCCGCGGTCCTGGCCATCGGCCTGACCCCCGGCGACGGCGACGCGGTGAGCTGGTGGCTGGCCGGCCTCACCATCGCCGTGACGCTGGCCGGCCCGCTGCTGATCAGCGTGGTCCCGCAGCGCGTGGCGTCGCCGGTGGCGCAGCGGCCACGGCGCGGGGCCGGTGGCCGCAACCGCGCGGTCCGGCGGATCGTCGTCGAGACGCTGCTGGTCGCCGTGGCCGCCGGCGGGCTCGTCGTGCTCAGGGACCAGGGCCAGAGCTCCGGCAGCAGCGGCCTGTACACCAGCGCGGCCCCGGTGCTGCTGGCGGTCGGCGTGGCCGTCGTGGTGCTGCGCTGCTACCCTCCCCTCGTCCGCGAGCTGGCCCGGATCGCGGGCCGGTCGCGTGGGGTGGTCGCCTTCGTCGGCCTGGCGCGGGCCACCCGCACCCCGCCCGGCTCCGTCTTGCCGTCGTTCGCGCTGGTGCTGGTGCTGGCCATGGTGGCGTTTCCGGACATGATCAGCTCGTCGGTGACCCAGGCCCAGGTGGCCGCGTCCTGGCAGCAGGTGGCCGCCGACGCCATCATCGCGGTGCCGGCCACCGACGAGATCTCCCCGGCTCTGCAGCAGCAGATCTCGGCCCTGCCGGGCGTCGTGGCCACCGCCACCGCGGCCACCGCCACCGGGTCACTGTCCTCCGGGTTCGCGGTGTCCGTAATGTGGGTCGACCCGGCCCGGTACGCGGCCGTCGTCGACCAGGCGCCCGGCGCGCGCTTCCCGGTGGCCGCGCTGTCCGCTAGTGCGGCGACAATCCTGCCCGCGGTCGCCACCCCGGCCGCCGTCCAGGCTTTCGGCACGGCTGTCGGCGGCACGGGGCCGGCCGAGGTCAGCGTGGGGTCCAACACCATCACGATCGGGCTGGCCGGACGGATCGCCAGCGTCCCCGGCGCGACCACGGACGCCGTCGTAGTCGTGCCGCAGGAGCCACTCGGCACCAGCCCGCCCGGTCCGGATCTCATGCTGGCCGCCGGGCCGCTGGATGCGGCGCGGCTGACCGCGCTCGTCCACCGCGAGCAGCCGGACGCGTCGGTGACGTTGCGCGCCACGGCCCTGGCCACGCTGACCACGGCGCCGGTGCTCCAGGCGGCGCGGACGGCCCTGACCCAGGGGCTGGCCACCGCGGCCGGTTTCGGCGTGCTGATCTTGCTGATGTCGCTCGTGCTCACGGCCCAGACCCGGGAGCTGACGCTGGCGAGCCTGGCGACGATGGGGCTGCGACGCTGGCAGGCCCAGCTGCTGCTGGCGGCCGAGGCGCTTCCCCCGGTCGTGGCCGCCGCCGTCGGCGGCGTCGCGTGTGCCTGGCTGCTGGCGCCGCTGGTCGGGCCGTCGCTGGACCTGGCGGCGTTCAGCGGGACCGGGTCGGCCATCGTGGTGACTCCGGCCGCGTTCCCGCTCGTCGTTTCCGCGGCGGGACTGGTGCTGGCTGCGCTGGTGGTCCTGTCCGTTCAGACCCTCATTACTTATTACCGTGGCAGTGCCAGGGCGCTGCGGATCGCTGATTAAAGGAGGCCCGCGACATGACCGAGGTGGCTCCCACCGGCGCGGACGGGATGATCGTCTGTGACCGGCTGGTCCGGATCTATTCCGGCGAGGGCATGGAGGTGCAGGCGCTGCAGGGGCTGGACCTGCTGATCGCCGAGGGGGAGCTGACGGCGCTGATCGGCGCGGCGGGCAGCGGCAAGTCCACGCTGGTCAACATCCTCGCCGGGCTGGACGCGCCGACAGCGGGGACGGCGTGGGTGGCCGGCCACAACCTGGGCGCGATGACCGCCCAGCAGCGGCTGGCCTACCGGCGGAGCGTGGCCGGCTTCATCTGGCAGCAGACGTCGCGGAACCTGCTGCCCTACATGACCGCCCGGCAGAACGTGCTGCTGCCGATGCGGCTGAGCTCGCTCCGCGGCCGGGAGCGGCGGCGGCGCGCCAGTCTCCTGCTCGACACCCTGGGCATCACGCACTGCGCCGACCGGACCCCGGACCGGATGTCCGGCGGTGAGCAGCAGCGCGCCGCCATCGCCACGGCGCTGGCCAACCAGCCGAAGCTGCTGCTGGCCGACGAACCCACCGGCGAGCTGGACTCCTCGACCGCCCAGGACGTGTTCGCCGCCCTGCGGACCGCCAACACCGAACTCGGCGTCACGATGCTGGTGGTCACCCACGACCCGGCCGTGTCGTCGCAGGTTCGCCGGACGATCGCGATCAGGGACGGCAAGACGAGCAGCGAGACGATACGGCACTCAGCCACCGACGAGCGCGGCCAGACCACGCAGCACGCACGGGAGTACGCGACGCTGGACCGGGCGGGCCGGGTTCAGCTCCCGCGCGAGATGACCAGGCGCCTCGGCATCAGGGACCGGGTCGAGTTGGCCGAGGAGCCCGACCACATCGGCGTCTGGCCGGACCAGGCCACCGATCAGGAGTAATCGCGGCTCAGCTGGCCGCTTCGGTCGCTTCTCCGCAGCGGCTGGGTAGTGCCGGGGGGACGGTTCACGCTCGGCGCGCCGTCCCCCCGGAAATCCCAGGGCAGGCGGGGCCTAGCGCAGGGACCGGAACGCGGCCTGGATCTCGGTCGCGAACACCTCGGGCTCTTCCCAGGCGGCGAAGTGACCGCCCCTGTCGACCTCGTGGAAGTAGCTGAGGGTCGGGTAGGCCGGCTCGACCCAGCTGCGCGGGGCCGGCCAGATCTCGCCGGGGAACGTGGTGAAGCCGACCGGGACCGAGACCTCGGGCGGAGTCTGCCCGGACGCCAGGGCTTGTCCGGTCTCCCAGTACTCGCGGGCCGCCGAGGCCCCGGTGCCCGTCAGCCAGTACAGCGTGATGTTGTCGAGGATCCGGTCCCGGGTGAGATGGCCCGCGGGCTGCTTGTCGAGGAAGGCGCGGGAGATCTTGCCGTAGCTGTCGGTGTCGTGGTCGATCATCCAGGCCGCCAGGGCGACGGGTGAATCCAGCAGGGCGTAGCCGATCGTCTGCGGCCGCGTGGCCTGCTCGATGAAGTAGCCGTTGCCGCTCGTGGCGAAGGTGCCGAGCGCGGTGAGCGCCGCGCGTTCGGCCTCGGTTTCGGCCGGCGTCGGGCTGCCGGTCAGCACGGCCAGGAGCAGGTTGAGGTGGATGCCCAGCAGCCCCTCGGGGGCCTGGCGGCCCATCGCGTCGGTGACGGAGGAGCCCACGTCGCCGCCCTGAGCGACGTACCGGGTGTAGCCGAGGCGGTGCATCAGCTCGGCCCAGGCGCGCGCGACGTGGCCGGGGTCCCAGCCGAGCTCGGCCGGCTCGGTGGAGAAGCCGTAGCCGGGCAGCGAGGGAAGCACGAGGTCGAACGCGTCCTCGGCGCGTCCGCCGTGCGCGGGCGGGTCGGTCAGCGGGCCGACGACCTCGAGCAGTTCGATGACCGAGCCGGGCCAGCCGTGCGTGATGATCAGCGGCATCGCGTTCTGGTGCGGCGACTTCACGTGGATGAAGTGGATTTCGACCCCGTCGATCTCGGTGGTGAACTGCGGGAGCGCGTTCAGCTTCGCCTCGCACGTGCGCCAGTCGTAATCGGTCGCCCAGTAGCGGGCGAGTTCCTGGATCGTGGCCAGCTGCACGCCCTGGGACCGGTCGGTGACGAGCTCGGCGGACGGCCAGCGGGTCGCGGCGATGCGCCGCTGAAGGTCGGCGATTTCTTCGTCTGGCACGTGCACCCGGAAGGGACGGATCGCGGTATCGGTGCTGGGGGATGGTGTGGACACGGGGACTCCTTGTTGGATCTGAGCGGTATCTATCGGTGCCAGCGGCACTGGTACTCAGCGTCGTGCTCCAGTCGGCCTGGGCGCGCCTGTCGGTGCCCTGGTCGGTGCACTGGGTGTCGGGTGCGGTCGCTCGCGGCTCTGGCCAGGGTGGAGGCAGGTGCCCTGGGGACCATCACATCTGCCTAGGGCCCCCGGTCTGGCGCTGTGCGTGCGGGATGTCGGCTCTCCGAGCCTCACCCGTACCTGCAGGAACACGAATTCCAAATACCTAGCTTCTACTGGGGATTTTTAGCCGGCACGATGGACGCCTGTGCCGGCTGCTGCCGGCTTGGGATGTGCCGTCATGCCGGCAAATCCGGCAGCAGCGGCTCCTGGATACGCCCTTTTTATTCCTATTGGGTGCGGCTTGGCGGTTTCGGGATCGTGTCCAGCCCGGACCGAGGCGCTGATCCTGCCGATGGGCGCGACCCCGATGCTCGCCCTGGTCCAGTTCGTCCGCGGTCGCCGGGCGGTGGCACACCAGCATTATGCCGAGGGTTTCGAGCAGCTGCGGCGGACCCTCGATCCGGCCGACACCGCCTACCATCCGTTCATCGGCGCGTGGGGGCTGTCGGATCTCGTTGAGGCCGCCGCCCATACCGGCCGCCGCGACACGGCCAGGGCCTCCCTGGACCAGCTGGAAACCCTGGCGGCCAAGACGTCCGGCTCTCTCTTGCGGGCCACGGCAGGATACGCGCGGGCGATGGTCGCCAGCGACGATGCCGCGGAAGCCCTCTATCAGCAAGCGCTTGGCACCGAGCTGACTAACTGGCCGTGCTACCGGGGCCGGCTGCTGCTCTGGTACGGCAGGTGGCTGCGCCGGCAGCGCCGGGTGACGGAATCGCGCACCCCGTTGCGCGTGGCGCTGGACGGCTTCCAGGCGCTGGCCTTCCCCGAGCTGGCCAATACCGCTCGGCAGGAACCTCGCGCCAGCGGGGATCAACCCGGCCAGCGCCCGCCCGAGGCGTGGACGCAGCTGACGCCGCAGGAGCTGCAGATCGCCCAGCTGGCCGCGGCCGGGGGAACCAACCGCACGATCGGAGAGCGGTTGTATCTGTCACCGCGCACCGTTCAGTCTCACCTGTACCGCATCTTCCCCAAGCTCGGCATCACCGGGCGCCACCAGCTCCGAGATACCTTCGCCTAGCTCTGGCGCAGCCTGCTCATCCGCGCTGGAAAGCTTAAGCCGGAGTTTCGCGGGGGCCGGAGTTCCACCGGGGCCGATCACCGGTGCCTGGTAGTTCCTGCCGCACGCCCCCCCGCACCGCCTTCGCCGGGGACGGTTCCCCTCGATGCCAGCTCCGTCGGCTTCTTCAGGCGGGAATCCCGATGGGAGATAACTTGCCGAATCTCCACACCATCTCCATGCGATCCCCGTGCCGTCTCCAGACCACCCAAAGCTACTAAGAGCTTGATATATCCATTTCCGTGGGCGAAAGGACCTTGCGGTGCCCTGTGCTACGGTCCTGGATGCCGGATCCATGTATCAAAACGCCGCGGTGCCTCTCCTTAAAGAAAGGGCGGCCACGCCGCATGTTGGGTAAGCCATGGCTTCCCGGCCGGCGGTGCAGACCGCGATCAGGCCGAAGGTGCTGCGGGCGGCTGGCAGGCATGCGGCGCATTCTGATGGAGGTTGGCTTATGGACAAGCTTCCTATTGTCTATGTCCGTGGTTACGCGGGACCCACCACCGGAATCGACACGGCTGCCGACGACCCGTTCTACGGATTCAACTCGGGTGGTACGCACGTTCGTGTCGACGGTGACGGCGACCCGGAGTTCTACCAGTTCGAAGGCCCGATGCTGCGGCTGATGCTGGACGAGGGGTACCAGCTGCTCGTTCGGGGCGGGCAGGACGCCTACCTGCAGTCCATCCCGGACGGAAGCCTGAGCAACGTTCAGCCTTCGATCTGGGTCTATCGCTTCTACGACACGGCCGCGGATACCTTCACCGCTCCTGCGAAGCGGCCGTTCCTCGATGGTCTGCTCCACCGGGTCGAGGCGAAGGTGTCCGCGCCGGGCTTCGACGTTGAGGGCGCGGCGACCGGGCTGTATGACTTCATCAAGGAGATCCTGGCGAAGACGGGCGCGCCGAAGGTCGACCTGGTGGCGCACAGCATGGGTGGGCTGATTGCGCGCTGCATGCTGCAGAAGATCTCGCAGACCCCTGCCGACGGCCAGCCGAGGACGCCGGGAGCCGAACTCGTCGACCGGTTCTTCACCTACGCCACCCCGCACGGCGGGATCGTTTTCACCGCAGGGGCGCTCAACCAGCTCGAGCAGGTGATCGGGCCAGCCGGTTCGGAGATCTTCTCGCCGCCCAACATGTACGGCTACCTGACCAAGGGGGCCCACTGGGGTGATGAGCCGCCGCAGGACTGGGACCCCCGCGTCATTCCCCCTGAAATCTTCGACCCCGATCGCATCTTCTGCCTGGTCGGGACCGACCCGCAGGACTACGGGCTGTCCCGGGTCGTCGTCGGACCGCAGAGCGACGGGCTCGTCCGGATCCAGGACGCGCAGCTGACGAACCCGGACACGCATCGCGCCTACGTCTACAGGTCGCACTCGGGCCGTTACGGCATCGTCAACAGCGAAGAGGGCTATCAGAACTTGCGCCGGTTCCTGTTCGGCAGGTTTCAGCTGGCGATCCGACTCGGCGGGCTGGACATCGCTTCGACGGGTGCCGACACCGCCGAAGACGCGGACGCGGACGCGAAGTGGCAGGCCGACCTGCGCATGTCCGTCCGCGGCCTGCCCGTCGTCATGGATGAGCATCTGGCCGCTCATTACTGCCCGATCGAGCTCACCGCGGAGCTCGCAGCCCCGGCCGGCCAAGACGGATTGGTCCCTGTGACCAGCGTCTTCCTGCTCACTCCGGGCAGCGGCCCAGGGGCGGTCGCCAACAGGTGCAGGTTCGCACTGCAACTACGCGTGTTCCGGGTCCTGCAAAAGAACGGGTTCTTCGACTTCAGCCGTCATCTCGAACAGATCGCGGACTGGGACGACACGCTGATCGCGGACATCGGGTATCCCGACGACGCGCCCACGACGGGCGAGCCGCAGGTCTGGGCCGCGTGGAACTCAGCCGTCAGCGGCGTGCTGGCGAAGAATGACCCCATCCAGGATAAGCCCCTGGAGCTCGCCGGCATCGGGTACGAGATCCAGCTGCCCGAAATGGCCCGGGCGATCCTGGGCGGCGGCAGCACTCTCTGCTTCACGGTCACCGACCGGCTGCCCGCCGGGGTCGCGCCAGGCAATCGGTCAGCCTGACTCAACTGCGCATCCCGCCACCTTGCGCCCACGCCACTGAAGGCCACCCGGACGACCTGCCCTGACCCGCAGACGGGTCAGGGCAGATTAGCCAGGTGCTGGGCGGCTCGCGGGCCGGCTTCCGGGTGGCCGGAATCCACGGCGCCTTGATAGCTGGCTCGCGCGTCGGGCAGGTTCCCGAGGTGCAGGAAGAGGTTTCCGAGGTAGAGCATCGCCCAGGGGGTCACGTCCGGGTGACCGTACTCGATGGCTGCCTCGTAGGCCGCGAGCGCCTGCCGCCCCCGGCTCTGCCGCCGGTACAGGTGCCCGAGGTTGCGCGCCGCCTTCGGCCCGTACTCGGGGTGGCCGGAGTTGCCCGCCTGCCGGTAGGCCTCCTTGGCGCCCTCAATGTCGTCATGCTGGCCCAGCAGCAGACCCAGGTGGAACCCGGCCGCCGGGGCATGCTCGGCGTCCCCGGAGTCGATCGCCTGCTGGTAGGCCGATCGCGCGCCTTCGACGTCGCCCTGCTGCCCGAGCGAGGTGCCCAGGCGGAAAGCCTCCTGCGCGTCGACGGCCGGGCCGAAGGTGACTCGGTCCCGCTTGAAGGCCTTCGCGAGGCCGGATAGCGTGCGCTGGCCCAACGTTGCCTCCCGTCAGATTCCTCACCCGCATTGATGCTGGTAAGCGGACATTTTAGCAGCTGCGCCGCCAGCCGCCTGGCAATGCCGTGTTGATCTTCTCCCGCCCCCGCCCCCGCCCCCGGCCTCAGCCCAGCGCGGGCGCGATGGTCGGCGGCAGGTCGGTGAGCAGCCGGACGTTTTCCTCAAGCCCGAAGGCCGGCGGCACCCGGGCGTGGTTGATCTGGGACCTAACTCGTCGCGCAATAATGGTGCTACATTTCATGAAAAATATTGCTAGTTTCAAATTTCAAACGTAGCCTGAGGGCAGGATCCGCGATCCACCCGCCGACGGCGGCCCGCTACCCCCGGGTTACCGGCAGGGATGGGCTCACGCGAACGGCGTGGCCGGAATCACGGTCCTGGTGTGCGGCCGGAAGGGCCGCATGGCGGCGGATACCTGTACGCGAGTCGGGGACAGAGGAGTCGCCAGATGTCTGTGCTCATAGACGCCGAAATCGTCAACGTGGTGGTCTTGGCCGCCGTGCTAGAAGCGGACCTAGGATCGCACCGCGCGATCAGCAGGTTCCGCATCCTGCGGCCGCTCGCTGCGCCAGCGGGTCGACCAGTCCGGAAGACCCGAAAGGCAGGACTGGGGCCAGCAAGCTCCGTCACCCGGTCCGGCCGATGACGACTACCGTCGCCACGACCATCACCACGACCATCATCACAATCACCACGGGCTCACCGGCCCGTCCTGACGGGGATCGCCGGCCGCTGAACCGATGATGACTATCTGTCGTTATATGAATACATAGCGTTTCAATCTAGGTGAGCCGGACCGCTGCGGGAAGCAGCTAGACCGAGGGAGGAACGCGATGCGTGACACCTGGACCTAACGTCCCCGTGCGGCTGACCTGTGGTTAGAGGGCGATGTGCCCGGTTGGGACCGGCGCGGAGCCGTCCGTAGCGGACGGCTCCGCGCTCACCGCACTTATGCGCTACGGCGCGGGATGCCGCGTCCCGCGCTTATGCGTACTACCTGTCACGACGCTGGCGTGAAGTCCCATTGCTGGCAGGTGTTGTCGAGCTGGGCCCACTGGCGCACCGTGGTCCCGTTGGCGGTCTCGCAGTCCTCCACGTCGAGGACCTCGCCGCTGTTGACGCCGCTGACGGTGTAGTGGCTGCCCGCCGGGGTGACGTCCCACTCCTGGCAGATGTTGCCGAGCGAGGAGTACAGATCGAGGGCGGCGCCGTCCCCGGTGGCGCAGTCGACCGAGTCCAGGACCGTCCCGCTGCCCACGTTGGTGATGGTGTAGTGGCCGCTACCGGCGCTGCTGAACTTCCACTCCTGGCACGTGCTGCCGGACACCGCGGCCGAGATGACGATCGGGGTGGTGTTGGCGGTTCCGCAGTTCTCCGGTTGCAGGGCCGAGCCGCTGTTGACGTTGGTGAGGACGTAGGGGGTGCCGAGAACCGGGAAGCCGCTGCTGACCTGCTCATAGCCGGCCGAGACGATGTTGGCCTGGACCGCGTTGTCGGTCCCGGCGGTCGGGTAGCCGGAGGTGATGACGCCTTCGAAGAAGGCCCCGTCGGATCCGTTGCTGTCGTCGCCGCCGGTGCCCAGCAGGACGGCGCCCTCCTGGTGCATCGGCGCGTAGCCGCCCTCGTCGGGCAGTGGCCCGTTGTACTCGGTGTTCAGGCCGCCCGACTGTGCGTTGGCGTCCAGGATCTCGTATGCCGTCGTGCCGTTGTTATTCATCATCGCCGTCACGAATGTGCTGGAGTTGCCGTGGTTGGCGGGCCAGGATCCGTTGCCGCCCGCGAAGAGCCCGTTCTCCAGGTCCGCCTGGACCCAGGGCCCCGACCCGGTGCACGGCGCGAACCAGCACTCGGTGCCGAAGTTGATCGAGTCCATGTGGCCGTTGCCGGTGTCGGTGTTGGACGTCTCGGCGTTGCCGAAGTCGAAGCAGCACTGCCCGTCCACGTGCGTGCCCATGGTCACCATGTACGCGCCCTGCGGGTCGGCGCCGGTCGGGATCTTCTTCGTGACGTCGTTGCGGTAGCCGACGCCGGCCTGCACGTTGAGCCCGTAGACCAGGTGGCCGCCGACCACCACCGGCAGCGCGTTAGCGTAGGCGCCGTTGTCCGCCGCGCCGTTCCCGCCGATCCCCTCGATGCCGAGGTCGTTCTTCTTGGGGCTCTGGTCGTAGATCCTGGTGACGGTGCACACCGTCCCCGCGCAGAACTTATTCTGCGCCGCGGCGTCGGCGTAGCCGCCTTCCTTGAGCACGTCTATTTTCTTCGTCGTGCCGTCTGATACGCGCGTGACCTGGTACAGCGGGCCGTCGTAGCTGCCGTACAGCGCGCGCACCATGCTGTACGCGGCCACACAGGGCGTGCCCCCGGAGGCGTAGATGTTGCAAGGCAGGACGGCGGTGGCGGCCTGCGCCGTCCCGGTGGTACCGATCGCGCCGACGAGCGCGAGGGCGATGAGCGCGGTGGCGGCGCTCACCGACAGCAGTGCTCTGGACAGACCTCGGTGTCTCATCCGGATCAAGGAAATCACTCTCCCGGCCGGCCGGTGGTCTGGGTAGCGCCGCCGATGCCAGGCCGGCGCTGGATCAGCGGATGTGAGCGCTAACAATTCTGGCTTAGAGATGCAGGAAATCATCTCCCGGGGTGTCGTGCGCACGAGCCGCGCGAAGTGAAAACCACTATGGATCGGCCCGCAACGGCGTGTCAAGGTTGGGCCTCCTGCTCCCAAGCCAAGCCGGGAGCACGATGTGAATGGCCAGGTCGCACTTTCTCATGGTCACGGGCACGCGACCAGGGCATTCTTGCGTCACGCAGATTTTCTCAGGTACAGCGGCTAACCCAGGCGTGGTCCGTATGCACTATGAGACATGGCGAGGCAGACAGACTCGGGCCGGCCAGATGCTGAACTGGTCCGGCAGTCCTTGCTCGGCGCGAAGGAACCGTTCGCCGAGCTGGTGACCCGGCATTGGGCGACCGCTTTCGCGCTGGCCGCGCGGGTGCTCGGGTCCGGGGAGCTGGCCCGGGATGCCGCGCAAGAGGCGACGGTCAGCGCGCTGACCGGCCTGGATCAGCTGCGGTCACCGGAGCGGTTCGGCGCCTGGTTCTGCGGCATAGCGCTGAATGTGTCGAGGCGGTGGCTGTATCAGCTCCGCCGGGAGATCCCCGGCTTGCTACCGGATGACCTGGCTTCCGATGCACCAGGTCCGGCGGAGATCGTGGCGGCCACCGACCTGGCCCGCCGGGTCCGAGGTGCTATCGCGACCCTCCCGAGCGGTCAGCGCGACGCGGTCCTGCTGTTCTACCTGCAAGGCCTCAGCCATCGCGAGGCGGCCGCCGAACTCGGTACCTCCGCGGGCGCGGTCAAAGCCCGACTGCACCAGGCCCGGACCAACCTCGCACCCAGATTGTCCCCGCTCGCCGATATTCCGGAGGCAACAACCATGAACCAAGCCGACGCTTCTGAATGGATCGACGTCTCGGTGGCCGAGGTCCGGCGCACCGACGACGTGCCGCACCCCAAGCACCTCATGCTCCTGCGCGAGCGTGGCGGCGACAGGCGGCTGGCGATCTGGATAGGCCCGGCTGAAGCCACCGCGATGGTCATATCGCTGGAATCCGTCGAGCACCCGCGGCCCATGCCGTACACCCTGACCGCGAGCCTTCTGGCGGCCGCCGGTTCTCCGCTGCGGGAGGTCCGGATCACCCGGCTGACGCCGCCCATCTACTACGCCGCCGTCGTGGTGGAAGCCCAGAACGGCCTGCAGGAAGTCGACGCCCGGCCCAGCGACGCGGTCAATCTGGCTCTCGTCGCGGGCGTTCCGATCCGGGCCGACAGCCGGCTATTCGGCGACGTGCAGACAGAACACTATGCGGATGCCCTGTCCTATCCCACCGGCACCGCGGAGCTGGCCGCTGAGTTCCGCCAGCTTCAGCAGGAACTCCTGCGCGAGCGAGAGTCACCCAATTGGAAGCGTGCCACCGATACGACGTGAAGGCTCCTGCCACGCAGGTTTCGCGGGCCGCTGGCCCCGGGTACCCCGCCCGGGGAAACCGTCAAATCGTCCTCAATATCACTAAAAAGGGACGCAGTTGGGGGTCGCAGCCATGGCCGTCTCGGCGCCCTATCCGGATGCCTCGACGCCCATCGCGATCCGCGGCGATGCGGCCGGGTTGAGCCATCGCAGGATCTCCAGTAGCTCGCCCACCGGCAACGTCACGCAGCCCGCGGTCGGGGTGCCGATGTTGATGTGCAGGAAGATAGCGCTGCCGAGCCCGGGTATGCGGGCCGTGTTGTACGCGATAACGGCGCCGTAGTCGTAAGCGGAGACCTCCATCGGCTCGGGAGCGGCGCCAGGGTTCGCGTCCCGGTCATCCACCCACTCGTTGTAGAGCGGGCTCGACGGGTCATCGTCCCAGAAGTCGGACGCCTCTATCCGCCGGTACGGGAACCGCACCCCCGGATCAGGGTCAACCCCGAAGAAGAACCCGAAGCCGAACGTGCCGGAAGGGGTGCGGCCATCACCTTCTCGCTTGGCACCGGGCGGCGCCATCCCATTACGGCCGATCCACGCGACCCACGGCCCGAAGACCCGTCGCCACCGCCCGTCTACCCGCCGGTAGGCAGTGAGCTCCGCCTGCGTCGCCCCGCGGGACGCTGCTGTCACCGTGACAAGCTGGCTGGTTCCCCGGGCGGCGGACGCAGCTGCCGCGTGCGCAGACGGCACAGCCCCAGCTGCCTCCGATGCCGATACCGGGCGCGCAAGCGGCGCCGCCGCAGAGGGCGAGGCCGCAGATGGCGCCGCCGCGGATGTGCCCGCCGCGGATGTGCCCGCCGCGGATGTGCCCGCCGCGGATGTGCCCGCCGCAGATGGCGCCGCGGCGGATGTGGCCGGAGCCGCACTTGACGCCGGGGTCGTGCGCCCCTGCGCTACCGGCGCGGGTGAACTCCCGGCCGCGGCGCAACCGCAGCTGCCGAGGACGGCGGTGACCAGGCCGGCCATGCCTGCCCGCACTCGCAATCCATCCCACCTCCGCCCGGCCACCCTCGCGCACTGCCGCTGATCACGGTACTCCGCGCCGAGGCCAGCGAGGCCGGGGATTAACGCATAGCGACCCGTTTCATCCATCCGGTCCGGGGCAAGGACCTGACCTGAACCGCAGCGAGCCATGGAGGCATTCGATGAGCAATCCTGATACGCCACGGCACGTCGAAGTCAAAGATGGCGACCAGACGGTCGCGGCGGCCGAGGTGACGACGGCCGAAGGCGCGGAGGGAACCGCCAGGACCTCGCTGCACGCCACGTCCGGGCACATCCCCCCGGGCAGCCGGGCGAGCCTGGTCGACGCGGTCATGGACCTGCCCGAGGTGCGGGCGAGCACCCGGCTGGAGGCCACCGTCCCGCTCGGCGACGGCGAGGCGCTCGAGCGCCTGCGGCAGCGGACCGAGGACGCCGTGACCCGTCCGGCCGGCTCGACCGCGCTGCTCGACGCGAGCGTACCCGCGGAAACCGGCCAGGAGCCTGACAGCGACGTCGATCAGGCCGGCCCGGCGCGTCAGGGATAGCCGGCCACGTCCACCGCGGTATCGGGGTTGGTGATCGTGGACGACCGGCCCGTGCCGTTCACCACGTGGTCAATCCCGCCGGACCCGGCGGTGCTAAGGAAGATTGTCAGCAGGTCGTGCAGTTTGCTTCCGGGGGGATTGGCGGTCTGGAACGCGTTGCTGGCAAAGATCGGAACACCCCGGTTGAAGTAGCTGTAACTGCCCATCCCGTACCCCTGGAAGCCGGCGGCCTGATCAGTGATCAGGAACGCGGGGTAGCCGTCGGTCGTGGGATTGGCCATCCAGGCGGCCTGGCTCGGGGGGTCATAAGGCATCTCGTTCTGGAAGAAGATGTCGGTGCCGTTTCGCCCGTTCCAGATCACCTCGTCCTTCTCGTAGTGCTCGACGAATAGCCCGTAGGCGGTCACGTGGTCCCCGTTGACGACGACGCCGGTGTCCCCGACGTTGTCGGTCCAGCCGACCCCCTGGCCATGGTCGGCCCGCCAGGCCCAGATGTCGTCGAGGATTACCTGGGAGCTGTTGACCACGAGACTGGTGGTCGCCCGGCCCGGCGCGGCACCGCCGATGCGGAAGAACACGTCCTGCACCAGGGTGGGGTCCGCCGGGTTCCCCGGCCCGGGCCCGGGCCGGCTGCCCACCTGCAGCAGCACCGGGGAGTTCACCGGCCCGGCCGCGAAGATCATCCCAGACAGCTTCACGCCGGGAACGCTGGCTACCCGCATCGGGACGATGCCGTTCGCCGGCACCATGGTGGGGAAGCCGAGGCCGAGCACCACCGTGTCCGGCCGGGTGATCTCGATGGTCTGGTGCAGGTTGTAGACGCCGGGGGTGAGGATCAGATCCTGCCCCCGGGCCAGCGCCGCGTTGATCACCGGTACCGGGTCGCTGGGCGTGGCGATGAAAAACCGCCGGATTCCGACGGCGGTGCCCGCCGTCGGACCGCTGGCCCAGGACGGTCCCATCGAGGCGCGCTGCACCGCCGGAACGAACACGCTGTAGTTCCCGCTGGAATCCACCCGCAGGAACGGCTCCTCCGCGGTGACCGGGCTGGCCGCCAGGGTCGTGTACTGGCCGCCCGAGCCGAAGTTCTGCGCCGGCGCCCCCACGTCACCGGAGAAGACCTGATTCCACAAGCCGTTGCTCCAGCCGTCGAGAGTGCTGTTCCGGACGAGGAACTGCTGCTGGCTGCCGCTGAGCACGGGGCGGCCTGAGAACTTCGAGTCGGCGATGAAGCCGCCGCTGGCGTAGCCCGGCTTCGAGCAGTAGTCCATCAGCGAGGTCAACCCGTTGAACTCAACCCGCCGCACGGGTGACGCCTGGGACGTCGCCCAGAATTCAGCCGTTTGCCGGCATGGCGCGCCGCTCGGCGGCGCCGGGAAGTTGATCGTCAGGTTAGACAGCGAGCGCCAGAAGTTATCGAGCGCGGTGCAGTTGCTGCTGGCGGGCGGGGAGCACTGGTTGAAGGAATCGACGGCGCCGTTGATGACGACGTCACCCGGGGAGGCCCCGAGGCCGGCCACGCTGGTGTAGTAGCCCACCTGGAGGAAGAGCGGGTCGGCGGCCGAGCCGTAGGTGCCGGGTTCGAACAGCAGCGCGTAGCGCTTGGTGCCGAACTGGCTGCCGGCCTGCTGGCTGGCGATCGAGTTGACGCTGGCCTGGATGCGGCTCTGCGGCATGCCCGGGCTGAAAACGTAGACGTTCGGCCCGAAATCCGGCTCGCTCGGTGTGGCCGGCCGGCTGGCCGAGCCTGCTCCGGGCCGGCCGGCCGGGCTTGCTCCGCCGCCAGCCAGCAGCCAGGCGGCACCCAGCGCGATAGCGACGCCCAGCGCGAGGGCGGTGACACCGAGCACGGGCCGGCGCCGGAACCGGCTGGCGCGGTCCGGGGTCGGTGTCATACGTGATTCATGTCTCCTCACGAGCCGCAAGCGGTCGGGGTTCGCCGGGAACGGCGGGCACTCTCATTGCTCTGATTATGTTTGACCCCGGGCCTCACGTTAGCCCCATGAGAGCGCCGAAGCGCAGGTCCTGTCCATCCCGTCGCCATGAACTCGCAGGCAGAAAGGATTAAGTAACAAGCCATGAGGGTGAATGTCAACTCTGGGTTAACACTCTATGAAGCGGCATAAACCCGATCAATTCGCCCAAATACCATGCTAGCCTGATTATTGCTAGCAGGCACAAGGGGAGAGTTGCCGCAGCGTGTGGGGGGACAGGTCAATGGTCGTCGTAGTTGTGCAGGAATGCCCGGCCCAGTGGTAGCCGGCCCAGTGGTAACCAATCCGGGCGAGATCGAGATCAAGTACCTCGTGCTCACCGACCGTGCCGCCCCGTACCTCCTCGCGAGAGTGCGCTGGCCGGATGTCGCCCAGGCGATCACCGCCGGCAACCCTGACTGGCTCGACGACCCGGGCCTGTTCGATCTGCCCTACGAACCGAGCGCCGTGCGGGTGAGCTTCGCCCAGGCGACCTCGGTGGCGGCGGGCTGGGGCAGGCAACTCCGCGCTGAGCCCGCCGACGGCGTGCCGTCGTTCATGCGGCGGATGCCCGCGAACTGGTCTAACCTGTCGCCCGCCGAGCGACGTGCCTATGGCCTCGACTCGGCCGGGAGACGGCGTGTCTCGGCTCGTCGCCTCCGTCGTCTGCGATCATCCCAGGCGAAGATCGGTGCCCTCGCCCCCGCCGCGCCATCCAACGGGCACGTAGCCGCGCTCGCCGGACGAGGCTCCGCCACGGGCGCCAATGGACCGGGCGCCAATGGCCGCAGCCAGGCGCCCGATCTGACCAGTGCCCTCGGCAGGGTAGCAACCGAGCGCCGGCGCCATGTGCGGGTGCCCGTCGACGGCCGGGCCCACATCCTCCTGGGGCGGGCCACCATTTCCGTCGGCCTGGTGGATCTGAGCGAGGGCGGGGCGCAGTGCGTGCTGCCCGAGGCGCCCCGGATGCTCGTACCGGGCGCGGCCCTCGGCAGGCCGTTCCTGCTCGAAGCCGAGGTGACCACATCGCGGATCTGCCTCGACGTGGCGAGCCGGATCAGCTGGAATCGGAGCATCAGGGCCGGCACGCACTTCGGTGTCGTCTTCGGCGAGCTAGCCGACAGCGAGACCGAAGGCGTGGAACGGTTCCTCGTGGCCGCAGCCAGCACGCGAGGCCCACGATGAGCCCGTCGTCCTCCCGTGACGGCGATTCGGCGGGCATCGTAGCCAACGGCTATCCGGACCGCCCGGAGCACGGCCCGGCTCCCGCCGGGCCCCCCGGCCGCCACGGTCACGGTGAGCCCGCGCGTCGAGCGACTGCCGTTCGGTCGCCGCAAGAACTCGACTACCGGCTGCGGGGTCTCAGCACCGATCCGACGGACTACGTTTCCGTGGCGCCGATCCGCCCGGACCGTCAGCGGCGTCCTCGGCGTCACGGCCCGCTGCTGGCCAAGGCGGCCGTTCTCCTCGCCGTGGCGGTGCTCGCCGCGTGGCTCCTCCCGGCCTTCGTCGTGCAGTCATTCTCGGTGCCGGGCGGGTCGATGTCGCCCACGCTCCAGGCGGGCGACCGGATCCTCGTCGCTAAGTCGGGCCTCCTTGAGGGCCCCATCCACAGCGGCCAGATCGTCGTCTTCCGCCCCCCGAAATTCCTGCCCTGCACCGTCGTCGGGGGTGGTGGTGACCTCGTGCTCCGGGTCGTGGCGCTGCCCGGCCAGACGATCTGGTCCATCGACAATACGATCTTCGTCGACGGTCGGCCGCTGAGCGAACGGGGATGGTACGCCCCCCGCTTCGGCCAGGTCGGCTCGAGGCCGATCTCCAGCACCACGCTTGCCCAGAACCACTATTACGTGCTGGGCGACGACCGCTCGGGCGCCTGTGACTCGCGGGTCTTCGGGCCCATCTCGGGGTCATCCGTCGTCGGCCAGGGAATCGCCATCGTCGTGCGCCACGGCCATGTGTTCCTGGGTAAGTTGTGAGCCCGGTCCGACACCGCAGTTAAGCCGGCTACGCCACCCGCTGCCGCACGCTCCCGTCGGTCAGCACGTCCCCATCCGGGCACCTCCACTGCACCCGCCCCCCATCGAACTGCTCCTCGTACAGCGACTCATACAACCCCCGGTGCCGCAGCAGTTCCTGATGGGTCCCCGACTCGACCACCCGTCCCCCGTCGATCACGTTGATCATGTCGGCGTTGACGATCGTGGACAGCCGGTGCGCGATCGCGATCGTGGTCCGCGACCCCATCAGCGCGTCCAGCGCCTTCTGCACCTCCCGCTCGCTGGCCGTGTCCAGCGCCGACGTCGCCTCGTCCAGGATCAGGATCCGCGGATCGTGCAGCAGCACCCGCGCGATGGCCAGCCGCTGCTTCTCCCCGCCCGAGAGCCGGTACCCCCGCTCGCCGACGACGGTGTCGTAGCCGTCAGGGAACTCCATGATCCGGTCGTGAATGTACGCCGACCGGGCCGCCGACTCGACCTCCGCCTGCGATGCCGAAGGCTGGCCGTACCGGATGTTGGCCCCGATGGTGTCGTGGAACAGGTAGCTTTCCTGGGTCACGAACCCGATCGTGGCGGCCAGCGAGGCCGCGCGCACCCGGCGCACGTCGACCCCGTCGATCTCGACCGCACCCCCGGTCACGTCGTACAGCCGCGGGATCAGGTAGCTGATCGTCGTCTTCCCCGCCCCGCTCGGCCCCACCAGCGCCACCAGCTGCCCCGGCGATGCGGCCAGCGAAACCCCCGCCAGCGCCTCAGCCGCGACGCCCGGGTACCGGAAATGCACGTCCCGCAAGGCCACATCACCGGCATCGGCTCCGGCCGCATCCAGCGAAACCGCATCCGGCGCGTCCACGATGTCCGGCACGACATCCAAGTACTCGAAGACCCGGTCGAACAACGCCAGCGACGACCGCAGCTCCACCGAGACCTGTAGCAGCTGCCCGATCGGGAAGTACAGCCGGGTCTGCAGCGTGCTGAACGCCACGATCGTCCCGGCGGAAACCCCATGCCCAGAAGACAGCAGCAACCCCGCGATCAGGTAGATCGCGGCCGGCGTGATCGCCAGGAACGACTGAACCACCGCGAAGAACCCCTGGCCGATCATCTGCTGCCGCACCTGGAGGTCGGACAGCCGCTGATTCTCCCGCCGGTACCGCCCGATATCACGCTCCTGGTTCCCGAACACCTTGGCCAGCAGCACCCCGGACACCGACAAGGTCTCCTCGGACAGCGCGCTCATCGCCGCCAGCGACTCCTGTGTCGCGCGCGACACCCGGCGGCGCCGCTGGCCGACCGTCTTGGTCAGCCAGAAGAACGCGGGCACGGTGATGACCGACACGATGGTCAGCTGCCAGCTGATGATGATCATGGCCACGATGCTGGACACGAACGTGACCACGTTGGCCAGGATGGTCGACGCGGTCGTGGTCACCACCGACTGCACGCCGCCCACGTCGTTGGCCAGCCGCGACTGGATCTCGCCGGTCTTGGTGTTGGTGAAGAAGGCCAGCGACAGCGTCTCCAGGTGGGAGTAGAGCCGGTCGCGCAGGTCCCGCATGACCTGTTGCCCGACGCGAGTCGTCTGATACGTCTGCAGGATCCCGATCGCCCCGTTGACGATCGGCACCGCGGCCATGATCCCGACCAGGATGTACAGCAGATGAAGCCGCGGCCCGTGCGGGACGAACAGCGCCTTGTTGAACACCGCCTGGATCAGCAGCGGGTTGACGATACCGACCGTCGAGGTCAGCACGATGAGCCCGACGACGAACGCCACCTGCAGCCGGTACGGCCGGAACAGCGGGATGACCCGCCGGGCCGTGTCCCGGCCCGCGTGGGGCAGGCGATCCCTGCGTCACCGTCGGCCTGCCACGAGCAACAGCCTAAAACGCCCTACCCCAAACCGGCTACCGCGGTGGGGCGACGAGCGTGGCGGTGCCCGACAACGACCCCGACAGGTTCTCGGCGAAGGAGCCGACGCTCAGCCCGGTAAAGGTGTGCGTCAGCGCCGTGGTGAACCGATGGCCGCTTTCCCCGGAACGGACGGTGAGCGTGAGCACGGGAATGGTGACAGCGTTCCCCTGGTCCCGGAATATCCCGTCGAGCAGCGGCAGCGACGGCGTGGTGAAGCGGAGGTCGAGGGGGCCACCCGACGCCCCCTGGGAGAGCTGGACGGCCGTCACGGCGTAGGCAGGCGCCCCGGTCCCCATGGTGACGTACACCTTCGTGGCTAGCGCAGGGCCGGAGAGCCCGGCGAACGGGCCGACGCGCTGTAGCGCACCCGGCGTGGTGACCACGTGGCTCAGCGCGGGAAGCGCGAGCGAGACGGTGCCCGCGGGCGGGCCGGACAGCTGTTCCTTGACTGAGGCGACGGAGGCCGTGCCGAACGTGTCCACGAACTCGGTCGTCGGCCGGCCGTTCAGGCCGGGCGTGCGAAAGGCCAGGCTGACGTGCGAGATCCGCCCGCCGGCCGCGGCCGCCTTGAGGATCTCGCCGAGCAGCGGGAGCGAGGACGTGTTGAATCTGAGCTTGGCCCGCGCCGACGCGGTCGACAGGTTCACCGAGGTGATGAAGTAATACTCACGGTCGGCCCCGGAGGTCGCCGAGCCCAGCTTCAGGTACACCTGGGTGCTCGCCGAGTCGGCCAGCAGCGACTGCGGGGACTCGGCGTGCCGCAGCACCGCCGTGTGCAGCAGCGGCACGGGAGCCAGGAAGGCGCTCGCCACCCCTCCGGCGCACAGGGCCGTCAGGGCGGCACCGGCCGCGGCAGGCCGGGGCAGCCGGGCCCAGGACCGCCGTCGGCGCTCCGCGCGCAGGCGTCGCTTCTCGAAGCGTTGCAGGTACTCCGGAGCCGGAACCCCCACGGCCCACAGGTTCCACACGGACGCGATCGGACCGCAGAGGTAAACGGTGGCCTGGATGAAGAGAATGAAGACGAGCAGCCACGGCGGGCGATGCGAGCTGGCGAGGAGTCCGGCACCGACGTACAGCAGGACGGCCAGGGTCGTCTCCACCCGGGTCAGCCGGAGCGCGGTGCGGATGCGGCGGCGGCCGGCCACCTTGGAAGTCCGCAGGAAAACCGCGTCTCGCCGGGCCATCCCTTCGAGGCAGCCGAGTGCGACGACCCAGGTGACCGAGAGGCTGATGACGAGCGATAGCAGGGCCCGCTTAAACGACATGGTCGTCCAGAGGCGCAGCGTCCACAACATGCAGATCGTGGCGATGACGATGAGCGACAACGGCAGCAGCGACCGGGTGCCGTCTATCGGGGAGACGGCGAAACGGGAATCGGCGACCAGCAGGCCGGTGATCACGAGCAGCAGCAGGCTGAAGGCCAGCATGAGCAGGTCCCGGAACCACCCGACCGACGCCATCAGGTAGTCGCGGCGCTGCGCGCTGGTGAGATGGTTGCCCGGCGAGCGGTCCCACGGCATCAGGCTGCGCCAGTGCAGCCGCATGATCTGCATGCCGCCGAAGCACCAGCGGTGACGCTGGGTGAGCATTCCCTTGAAGCTGGGCGGCACGACGCCCCGGCCGAAGCAGCGCGGAATGTACAGGCCGGACCAGCCGTCCCTGGTGACCCGGAGCGAGGCCTCGGTGTCCTCGCAGATGCACCATTCGTTCCATCCGCCCACGGCCGTCAGCGCACTGCGGCGGAACAGCCCCATCGTCCCGACGAACGGGATCGTGTCCCGCTCGTTGCGGGAGGACATGACCGACAGGTAGAAGGCCTGGAAGGAGTCCACGCAGGCGGTGTAGTAGTTGCTGCCCTGGAACTCGCGGTTGCCCTCGAAGGTCTGCACGAAGCCAAGGTTGGGGTCGGAGAAGTACCCGGCGGTCTCGCGCAGGTAGTGCGGCTGGACGATATCGTCGGCGTCGACCAGGCCGATGATCTCGGCCCGCGGGTCGGTGTAGCGGCGCAGGACGAGGTTGCAGGCGCCCGCCTTGTAGCCGGGCCAGGGGGCGACGTGGACGAAGCGGACGCGCTTACGACCCCGGCAGTACTCCTCCACCGGACCCCACACGGCCGGATCCTTGGTGTTGTTGTCGATGACGACCACTTCGAAGTTCGGGTAGTCGATCCGCTCGCACGCCTTGATCGTCTCGATGAGCAGCTCGGGCGGCTCGTTGTAGGCCGGGATGTGCAGCGACACGAAGGGCTTGTAGCTGGGGTCGGCCTTGGGCAGCGGCCGCGTCCGGCGGCTGCGGCACAAGACGTCGCTCACGTAGTTGATGTTCGAGATCCACACCACGAACGCGGCCAGGTCGAGCACGATCACCAGCGAAGCCGTCAGCGCCTCGAGGATCGAGTGCGAGGCCACGACGGCGAGAAAGGCCGCGTAGACGATGAAGGCGAAGGACGCCGAGAGGTACGAGGCGTAGAACACCTGGCCGATGACGTTGGTGTTCGGCTGCAGCGCCATCACCACGACCGAGACGACCACCAGCAGGTAGGCGCCCGTCTCCAGGCCGGCGAACGGCAAGCCCCAAATCTCGTGGGTGAGCACGCAGGCCAGAGCCGAGATGGCTACTGCCTCCACGCCGCCGACGAAGAGCTCAGTGATCCTCGAGCCAGTCCAGCGAAAGCGGGCGCCGATGCCACGCGCCGGACTCAGCACGAGTATGGTCGACAACATCAACTGCATGAAGGCCAGGAAAAAAAGGTCATAAATATTAAACTTCAGAAACATCCTTAACTCCCCCTAGCGTCCCCTCCCAAAGGATGCTTCCACCACTTTAGCCGCAATTAGTCCCACTAGAGACAGAGACGCCCGATTTAGGGAGAAAGTGACAGTCGTCAGGATCGGTACCTCCGGGTGGAGCTATGACCACTGGGAACCCGAGCTTTACCCGCCCGGGCTTCCGGCCGCCGGCCGGCTCGCCCGCTACGCGGCCGCCTTCGACACCGCCGAGCTCAACAGCAGCTTCTACCGCTGGCCCCGGCCCGCCACGTTCGGCTCCTGGCAGCGCCGGCTCCCTGACGGCTTCGGCCTCTCGGTCAAGGCACCGCGGGGCCTCACCCACGGCCGTCGGCTATACCGGCCCGAGCCCTGGATCCCGCGGATCGAGTCGGGCTGGCACGAGCTCGGTGACAAGCGAGCGGTGCTGCTGGTCCAGCTCGCGCCCGGACACGAGCGCGACGACGCCCGGCTGGCCTATTTCCTCCGGCTGCTCCCGGCCTGGATCAGGGTCGCGGTGGAATTCCGGCACCCCAGCTGGCACTGCGAGGACGTCTTCGCGCTGCTCGCCGCGCACGGCGCCGCCTACTGCGTTATGAGCGGCGCGAACCTGCCGTGCGTCCTGCGGGCCACCGCCGACTTCGTCTACCTCCGGCTGCACGGCCCGGATCATGATCACCTCTACGCGGGCTCCTACCAAGACGCCGACCTGATGTGGTGGGCGGACCGGATAAGGGAATGGCGCGCGGCCGGACACGACGTGTTCGCCTACTTCAACAACGACGGTGACGCGAATGCCGTACGAAACGCCCGCACCCTCCGCGGCCTGCTCGACCGGTAACGACGCATCCACGTAAGCCTTGAGCGCGAGCAGGGTACGAGAACTTTCGACCCGGAACGAACGGACTATCACCGCCTGGATAACCCTCAGCGGCCAGGGGGTATCGATGGTCACGACGCGCGACACGTGCGTCGACTCCCCGCTGGCCGTCAGCGTGTAGCGCAAGGTTACGTCGATGGTCCCGGCGTGCAGTTTCATCGTCATCGGCTGGTGGAAGGTGATCGACGTCGGCCGCTCGAACTCGGTGACGGTCCCGTTCCGCACGCCGAGCGGCCCGGGTTCGCGGTAGGTGGTCCCGAGCGTGACCGGGTCCGAGGAGACCTCGGTCGTGCCGCGGAAGGCCGAGGACTTGGCCAGCCAGCGCTCCTGGCCTTTGAAGTCGATGATCAGGTCGAAGATCTTCTCGGCCGGACCACCGATGTCAGTCTGGGACGGTATGTCGGGCATCGCCTGAATTCCCTCTCCCGCGGACCTAGACGCGGTGTTCCCGGGTCCGCGTCCATCCTGCATCATGGTGCCATGGCAACGCAGCCGCGCCGATCGGAGTGGCCGCATGGCGGTCACACCTACCTTCCCTAGCCGTGACACGCTGCGGCGATTCCGGTTCCGGCCGGTCGACGTGCTGGTCGGGGTCGGCGTGTTCTTGCTGCTTTACGCCGTCGTGCGGGTGGGCGCGAGCGCCCATGTCCCGTACCACCCCAGCCACGTAATCCCGTTCGACACCTCGCCGGCCGAGCTGCCCTACTACGCGGCCCGCAGCTTGCTGCGGATGTTCGTCGCGCTGTTCTTCTCCTACGCGTTCAGCCTCGGCTACGCGCTGTGGGCCGCGCGGAGCCGGCGGGCCCGGCGGATCCTGATCCCGGCCCTCGACATCCTCCAGTCGGTGCCGGTGCTCGGCTTCCTCGCCATCACCGTGACGTTCTTCATCGCCCTGTTCCCCGGCTCCGAGCTCGGCCTGGAGGCGGCGGCGGTCTTCGCCGTCTTCACCTCTCAGGCGTGGAACATCACGTTCTCCTTCTACCACTCCCTCGTCACCCAGTCCGGCGAGCTGGACGAGGCGAGCCGGCTCATGGGACTGTCCCGCTGGAAGCGGTTCTGGAGCATCGACGTTCCCGGCGGTGCGATCGGGCTGGTCTGGAACGGCATGATGAGCTTCGGCGGCAGCTGGTTCTTCCTGACCGCGTCCGAGCTGATCACGGTGGGCGGCCGCAGCTACACGCTGCCCGGGGTCGGCTCGTACGTCGGCGTGGCCGTGCGGCAGGGGGAACTCGGGCACGTCGCCTGGGGCATTCTCACCATGATCATCATGATCCTGGCGGTCAACTTCGTGTTCTGGCGGCCGCTGGTGGCCTACGTGGAACGGTTCCGGATCGAGCAGACGGAGTCGAGCGCCAAGGCCCGCTCGATCGTCCTGAACGTGCTGCGGCGCTCCAGCTGGCCGGCGCTGGTCGGGCGGGGGCGGCGGGCCCTGGCCCGGCCCGTCAACCAGCTGATGGGCGCGGCCACCGGCATCGACGACCGCAGCCTGGTCAGTCACGCCGCGCGACGGCGGGCCGGCGACACGGCCTTCGCGGTCGTGGTCGTGCTGGTGCTCGGCTGGGGCCTGTACAGCATGCTGGCCTACGTGGCCGGCGGCCATCAGGGCCTGGGCATCTTCGGGCACGCG
>Ga0302325_10001788_pt1 | contig 53850 bp, 37 predicted proteins | sample Palsa_T0_2_FD_201948 | JGI IMG/M metagenome (GOLD analysis project Ga0302325, IMG submission 201948) | Peat permafrost microbial communities from Stordalen Mire near Abisko, Sweden - Palsa_T0_2 | ecosystem: Environmental > Terrestrial > Soil > Palsa > Peat permafrost | place: Sweden: Abisko...
CCTTTGGAGCGCATTCACAGGAAACGCGGCTGTATGCGTCCCAACGCCCAGAAATAGATCCCTTGCAGCCGAGGGCGATTTTAGGCGCGCGGTCCGCCGCGCGCCGCCGCCCGATGCGCAAGGGATCTATTTCCGACAGCACCAACGCTTGATTGCCGGTCGGGCGGGACGGCCGCTATTGATCGATCGGTCGCCGCTCAATCCGCTCCATCGGCCGCGCCGCCGGCTTTTCCGGAGGTTCCTCGACAAATGCGTGGTTGGGCTGCAGAGCCTGACCCGCGGCCGTTTGGAGCTTCCCGTCCCGGTAAGCGATATCTTCCACGTGGTAGAGGCGGCCGTTGCGGCGAAGGAACGCGTCAAACTCGGTCGCATTGAACGGACGGCTGCCCCGGCGCCCAAAGACCACCGTTTGATTTCCGGTTTCGTCCACCACCCGGTCGCGATCGAGGCCGCGGCTCACCGCTACGGCCGAGCCGCTCGTCGGATAGGTGGCGATAAGCTTGGGGGTAGGCGGCGGGCTGAAGCCCATGTATCCAGGGACATTCTCCGGTGAAATCATCTGGAGGATCCGCAGGCCGTTGTGCCCATCGGCCACCAGGGCGAACATAGACGCACTGACCGAGCCCACCTGAACCGCCCGCGTGTCATTGAGGGCGCCTCCGGCAGTGTAGTGCTCCTTCAGATGGGCGGCCGTCGGATTCTTGATATCGATGATGGCCAGGCCTTCGGCGCCATCGGCCACGTATAGGTAGGTGCGCGCGGCATAGAGGCCCTGGGCATCGCGCAGAGGGACCGCACCCGCCGGTGCCGGATGATCCGGGTCGCTGAGATCGAGCACCTTGACCCCTTCTTCGTCGGTCACGAAGGCATAAAGGAATTGGACGGCGAGCTTTCGCGGGTGCTTCAGAAACCCGTCCGGCGCGCGGCCCACGATCTTGGGATGGGTCGGATCTGAGACATCCACCACGATCAAACCCGCATCGCAGGCCACATACAGCCGCGTCCCGGCCAGGTACGAATGGGTGGCCCCATCGAGAATGCCGCCCGGGTTGAACCGCGTGACGTCCTTCGGCTGGAAGAAATTATTCGTCGGATTGCCGTCAACCAGCGTGCCCACCATGACCGTCACCAGGCCCTCGTACTTGTCCGTCACATAGACAAACCCGTACACCAGATTGATCGGCTGCTCCTCGTTTTCCGGCCGGTGGCTGCGCAACGGGTCGATTCCCAGGGTACTCGGCAGCGTGACACTGGTCGCGTACTTGGTGCGGACCCAGAGACGCTGCCCAAGAGGCGAAACCGGCGCCGAGACCATCCGCTCGGAGAATCCTTTGTTGTCGATGTTCGCGACATCGAAAACCTCAAAGCCCCCCGAGCCGTTGGCGGTGTAGAGGTATTCCCCGCGCAGCGTCAGATCGAGAATCTCCTCACCCTCGTGGTGATAGCCTTCCTTGAGAATTCCGTGATCGGCCTCGAAATGCTTCGCGTAGTTGTCCGGATAAGCCAGGTGCTGCAGATGGCTGCCGATCGCGGCCTGCGGCTCCTCCTGCTCCGTCCAGACGACCGCATCGAAGCCCTTCTTCCCGCTGCCGACATAGGCGTACCGTCCAAAGAAATTCACCGTGCCCGTCCCAAAGCCCAGCAGTTGAGTCATCCATGCGTTGTTGTCGTTTCCGGACGACAGATGGCAATCGGTGCAATTCTTGGTGGTGCCCACCGATCCAGTCGTATGCGGGAAATGGGGATTGAAGGCCTGCCCGGAGTACCCCTCGGCGGAGACCGTCTGTTGCTGCGAATAGACCCACTCGCGGTTGGAATTCTGGGAGCCGACCACGACCGCGCTCGACGAGCGCAGGACGGCGAGCCGGTTGCCCTTGTACGTCGCGTCCTTGCCCAGCATGAAGACGTCGTCGCGGACGACCTGCGGATTGTAGCTCGTGTAGTTGCGGGTGGTGACACCCTCAAATTTATTGGCGGCGACCTTCTTGTTGGCGCGCATCGGCAAATGGCACCCGAAGCAGCTGGTCGCCCAGGAGGTGTGGCAGATCTGGCAGGAGATGTTCGTATTGGCGTGGGCCAGTTGCGCCGAAAGGTTCGCCGAGCCTCCCACCGGAACATCGCCCCAGCTCTGTCCATCCCGTCTCAGCGTCTTCGCGTACGCCGACTTGGGATTATAATGCGTCGAGGCCGGGTCGATCGTGTCCTTGGTCTGGGGCACTTCCCAGACGATGTCCGGACTCATCATGGAGCGCTGGTACAGCCTGCGGCCGACCCAATAGAAGCGGGGCCCCCAAGGAGTGGTCCCCTTGGAAAGATCTTCGGGCGCCACCTTCCCATCCACGAAGGTTCCGGAATTGCCGCTGGTCACCAGCGTCGGCCGGCGGTCGATCGTGCCGTGGCAATCGATGCACTCGATGCTCGTCGCCGCGCGCGGTTCGCCGTAGATGAGGCCGTTGCCATGGACGTCGGTATTGAAATGGCAGTCGACGCACTGCATCCCCCGGGCGAGGTGGACGTCCTTCAGATGGACCGCCTTCGCGAACTTATCCGGGTCATCATGGTCGATCGGCTTATCGTCGAGCGTGAGCAAAGTCCCCTCGCGGTCCTTCTTGAAGACCGCCCGGAAGATCCAGCCATGCCCGTGATAGTCGGCGAATTGGGTGTTCTTTAGCTTCGGATTGAGTTCGGCGACCTTCTCCAGGAAATCCGGATCGCCCCACAGCCCGCGGGCCGCCGCCGCCTCTGGATTACGCTCCAATGAAGCGGCCATCTCGGCCTCGGTGGGGTTCTTTTGCTTCGCCGGATAAAGGAATTCGCCGTCGCTCTCCTGGTCCCACCAAATATATCCCAAGTATGGATTAACGAAGAGGTTACCCTGGTGCATATGGCAGCTCATGCACTGGCTGGAAGGAATGCTCCGGGTGAACTGATGGACGATCGCATGTCCCTTCTCCCGCTTGGAAATCATGGGGTCATCCGAGAAGCTCAGGCCCTGATTGCCATATTTTGCCCACCAGCCCGAGTTGGTGGGGGATCGGTCGTTGGCGTAGACCACATGGCACGCCGAGCAGCCCGACGAACGGTAGTCGCCCGCATGGTCATTTGTGCCCATAAATCCCAGCAACGGGTCGTGGAGGCGCGTCTTCTGAAGATTCAGAAAGACCGGATCGATCCGATTGAGGGTGCCCAGGCCCCGCTCGGAAAGCCGCCGTTCCGGATGGCCGGGCTCCTCAAATGCGTCGGGATTGCCGATCTCCAGCTGCGGCGATCCGCCCTTTTCGAAAATGCGCAATATGTTGGAAGGCTGCGCAACCTCAAATTGCGGGAGAGGTTCCAGGAACGGAAGGACTCCTGTCAGGCGGGTCATCTCCGGAGTCACCGGAATCGGACTGGTGATTCTCAGCCCCACGCCATCCGCGTCGTACACCTGGCCGTAGCGGGCATCCTTGAAGGGAACCGCTCCGTTGTTGTACAGAGCGGCGCTCCAAAGCATCGAGCCATGGGTCATCATGCTCTTTTGGACGTGATCGATCACGGCACCGTGGCAGAGGCCGCACGATTGCTCCGCCACCCGGAGGTCGGCGGGATTGAAAAAGCGGATGAATTCGGGCGACTCGTGATTGAGCAGAACCGAGGAATCGGAAGGATTCGCCGCACTCTGCCAAAGCGCGGGATTGCGGGGCACCACGTGTGCCTTCCTCATGGTGAGGCCCGGGGTGGGATTGCCGCCGTGGCAGTCCGTGCAGCCGAGAATCACATACGGGGAGGAGTGCATTTCCTCGATGCCACTGTGGCATTCGATGCAGCCGGCGCTCTTGCGGTGCGCTTCCTCGCGGGTCTGATTTATGCGGTTGGTCGGCGGAAGGGCGGCCGCGGCGACGGGCGCCGCGGTCGCATCGCGCGGCACCGCAATCGAAGGTCCAAAAATAGGATCCACCGCCGATTTTGCAGCCGGCCGGCCTTCCTGTCCGAACAGGACAATCCCGGTCACAGCGGCGCCCCACGCGCCGAGCAGGCCCACGGCCCACAGCGGAAAGCCGGTGCGTCGGGTCGAAAAGCTCATCGCTGCAGACTCATGGCTGACGGGTGATCACGGGCGGCTCAATACGTAAGCGTGACTGCCGCCACGAAGCTATAAAGAAAGCTGTCTTGGCTCGCGCTCGTAGACGAGGTGAAGCCGGGTACGTTCGGCTCCGTGTTCGCATAGATGTCGCGGTAGCCCCGTCCGGGAAGGAGCACACCGCAACCCGCCGACAGGATCACGTTGTTGATCAGGAATGGCCGCCATTGAACCCCGCCGCTCAGGTCGAATCCGATCTCAGGTGGGGCGCGGTTCGACACCAGAACCGTCTCAATGGTGTCCGTAGAGGCAAAGCGGAGGTAGTTGGCGTTGGCAAAAGCCTTTAATTTGGGCGTGACGTCCGCTTCGGCGCCGATGCCGCCCAACACTAGGCCCGGATTGACGAAATTGGCCTGCCCCTCGGTCTTGCTCGTTCGCAAATCGGGAAGGAGGCTGAACCGCTGCTTCAGCGCCACCGAAGTGCCCCCCAGATTGAAGCCCTGCCGGACCCAATAGCTGAACGGCCCGCCCGTGAAATTGGTGTTGTCGTCGATCGAATCAAAGCCGGTGGCCTTCCCGTTTCCCGTGTTCCGGTCACCGGTCGCGTAGAAGAACGAGGCCTTGTAGCGCATCCAATCGTGGTCGTAGCTCACCTCGATCGCCGCCATCCCGGCGAGAATGTCGGTGGGCCGGCCGGCGAGCCCATTGAATTCGTCGTGTCCGGTGACCAGATAGAAAGCGTCCGTGAGGTTCCACGAACCCAGATGACCGTCCCCAAGGTAACCGACGTAATAGGCGTCGACCCGGTGCGCGACGACCGTTCCGATCGGAGCCGGCCTCACGATATTGCCATTGGTATCGTAGTGGGTGCTGGGCTGATCGAAGCTCGCCAGCACATTGACCTCCGTCGTATAGCCGTGCGCAAACGTGTCCTGGCGGTATAGATTGGCCACGGCAACGATCTCTCCGCGGCGGTCGAAGGTGTTGAGGCCGGAATTGGTGTCCTTCTCCCGAAGATCAAACACAGCCAGATTGTACTGGTAGCGGTTGCTCTCGTAATTGCCGAAGAAGCGGGCGCCCAGATTGGTGTCGTTGAAGATGAATCCACGAAAATCGCTGTTGAAGGTCTGGTTCCCGATCTTGATCGCGCAGAAATCGTAGTTGGGCGAAAGGTCCTCGAGGTGCTTTTCGACGAACGCCTCCTGAAGGGAGACAAACCCCTTGTTGCGGTAGGTGTAGCTCGTTCCGCTGTAGCTGGAGCCAGCCAGGCTGCCCGAGGCCGGAGCCAGGCCGCTGCCCAGAAGGCTGCCGACATCCCCCGGATTCACGACCCCGCTGTTGTTGGTGGTGGATCCGATTCCCGCCGTCAGCGAGCCCCGCGGATCCGGCGACACCTGGCCTGTGTTTCTGAAGTCGACATGGTTGAAGTCGAATACAGGGCGGATATGGATCACCCACTCGTTCGGCTTGAACACGGTCGCTCCCTTGAACAGGTCGGCCGACAGTCCCAAATCCGTGACAAACAGCCGCGAATTACTGCTACCGAAGTTGTCGAAGCTCCCGGCGCTCGCGGCGCTCGCGCCACTGGGTGTGGGCAGCTTTCGGTCCTCGGCAACGGTATCGCTGGTGACGGTGAGACGCAGAAAGACATCCTGGCCATGGATCGGAAGGTCTCCCTTGAGCGTGCTCTGCCGGTAGTAATCCCACATTTCCGGGTCAGCGTGCCCGTAGGGCATCTCATTGGTGTCACCGGCTGTGTACCGCATCCATGGGACAAATCCGATGTGCCAGCGGTCGGGAACCGGCACCGCTCCAGCCGGAGCTCCCTCAGGGGCGGCCCCTCCCGAGGCGGCCGTACCGGGTGGCGAGGAAGGCGCCTCCGAAGCTTCCCAATCCTTCGGAACAAACCTATTCTCGCGCACACCGTACCTGGGCAGCTGCAAAGCGCTTGGAACTGGATCCGTTCCATATTTGGCCAGAGGCGCCGGCGGCGGCGGGACGAATTCCGGACGCTCGAGCGGCCCCCGCGGCGCCGCCTTCAGCGGCGAGAGCGGCGCGTCCTGAGCGCTCATCGGCGCCTCGATTTGATCGGAGGAAAAGAAGGGAACCCCAGGCGCCAGCGGCGGCTGCGCCCATGCGCCCGGATCAGGGTTGAACTGCGAGGCCGGAAGCTCCGGTTGGGAAGACGCCGGCACACGCCTGAAAATCAATGGAGCTCGCGCGCGCGGCGGGAGCGGAGGCAGAGCGGCCCCAGGATCAAATTTCATGGCTCCCGGCGCAACCGGGGGCGGACCCTGGCTCTCCCGCTGCCCGGGCTTCGCGACATCGGGTGGCGGAGGTTCCGCCGGATCCGCCCGCAGTCCGGCGCTCGCCGTAAGCACAACCGCGAGGAGCGATGCGATCCGGCGCTCACGCGTCATGGGAGCGAAACGATTCCGGGAGGCGATCTCAGGCCGGATGGCGTATGATGATAATCGTGACAGGTGCCGCAGGAATGCGCGACGCCTCCCTTTGCACTGTGGCAGCGCGCGCAGGACTCAACGTGCGGCACAAGAATGTCCGAGGTCTTCTCGCTTGAAAGAGCAGACAGATGGCACTCGACGCAGGCAACGCCCACGTGGCTCGAATGGGAGAACTTGGTTCCTAGCAGCCAGCGGTCCGGACTCACCGGGGGCGTCACCACCGGAGTGACATTCTCCGTCGCCAACACCTCATGGCAGAGCGCGCATCCGGCGAAGCGCGCCCGCGAAATGCCGCCATGGCCCGCAACCACCGTAGTCGGTCCCGATTGGCCATTGCTGAGGAAAACGCTGCGCTCAAGGTCCTCACCGGTGCGCGTGCGCTCACGCAGGGAGTTGATCTGGCGCTCCACGTAGTCGGCGATAGCCCGGCGGCCCTGAATGCCCAGCTTACGGGTCGCGTAGTCGGCGTACTGCACCGGCAGACTGCGCAGGAAGGCGCGAACGAAGGCGGGATCGCCGTGGGGCAGGGTCATTCCCGGGTTATGCTCGTCGAAGTTCAGCGAATGGCAGATGCGGCAGTTCCGCTCAAAGGAGATCCGTTCCATGTAGGCACCCGACGAATCCGCCTGGTGGCAGTAGGCGCATTCGAGCGCGCGGCCATTCACCGGGGGAATATTGGCTCCAGACATATGGAGCCGGTGATTGAACTTGAGCGTGTTCGGATCGACGTTCTTCTCCCGGAAAACACGGAACTCCGGATGGTCGACGCCAAAATCGGTGATCCTCGCCGTCACCGCTCCCTGAGTCCGGAGGACCGCGGGAACGATCAGGCCAGGCTGAATCTTGCGGGCAAACCGGGCTTCCGGAATGGTGTCCCTGAGTTTGTGGGAGGCCAGCATCTGCGCCGCATTGCCGTGGCAGGCGACGCAATTGATCTCCGCCAGCATCACCATTTGGCCGGGACCCTGATGCTCCAGATGACAGACCAAGCACGAAGGATTCTGCACCACGTCCACTTCATGGAACCCTCGGGTCCGGTGGCAGGCGAGGCAGGACCGGTCCATGCGGGAAAAGTCCTTCGGATGGCTGCTGGCGAACGACGCGAAACTGAGCGGACCTCTCCCGGCGCTCAGCGCGTCGGTAACCAGAGTGTCAAGCCCGTCGGACATTTCGGCGTGGCATAGGACGCAGCCGTTGCCCCCGCCCACCTTGGCGGCCAGATGCGCGAACTCGGCGCTCGAATGCCGCCGCGAAAGCGGAGCCGGGTTGATGAACGACTCACGCACCGATTTGGAGAGTCCGATCAGAAGGAATCCGATGCACAGGGCGGCAAAAGCACGGGTGACCAAGCCTCGGCGGGCCCGCAGGCTGCGCACAGGTTTGCAGCGCACGATCGAGCGGCAGCAGGTGCCATCCGGACGTGGACCTTCGGCGCACGGCCCGCCTGAGTTCTTAGGCCGCGTGCAGGCCCAGGTGCCCTTGGTCTCATCCGGCTTCAGAATCAACTGGGGCGTACACTCGGTCGTCGCACGGCATTCGCCCGATGGGCTGGGTCCAATGCGGCAGGGACATCCGTCACAGGTGTGACCGCACACCCACTTGTGCTGCGGGCGCTCGTACTTCGAATGATCGAAGGGCGGAATGGGGACGCGGCCTTCGCTCATCGGGCGCCTCCTGAAAACGCGTACACCAGGACAATGTGCGCCAGGGTGAATACAATCAGTCCGTACGTGAGCGGAATGTGCACGAACAGCCAGCCCTTCAGCACCATCTGGAGGGAGCGGTGGAAGTCCAGGGCGTCCTTTTGGCGGACCAATTCGCCCAGTTCATGCGAGATCCGCTTCTCGTCGGCGCTCAGGAATCGGGAAATCTTTCCAAGATCGTTGAGCAGGGCGTTCGCAATCCGGCTCGAACCGAACCAATGCGACGGCATGTTTGCGGGCCCGGCGAAAAACCCGCTGAGACGGGCGGTGTAGAAGTCCGCAAGGGTCGTGGCGCCGGCCGTCGGAACGACGGTGACGACCAGTTTCTCGGCCTGTTCTCGAAGATCGCGACGAATGATCGGAATTCTCTCGAAGGGCACCTCGCCTCCCACCCCGGTGAGCCTTCGCGGGAGGATGCGCGAAAGCCACCAGCCCAGGATCCCGCTCACGGTCACTCCGACGAAAAGAAGGCCAAGGATGGTCTCAAAGGTTCCTATCGGCACCCGCCACCGCAGATGGATCATGAAGACCACCGCCGTGAACAGGCCGAGATAGATATGGACCAGAAACCAGAGCCGCGAACTGAGCATCGGAATGAAGGCAATCTTCTTCCGCGCATTGAAGAAGGTGAGCGCCAGGATCAGGGCGAAGAGCAGCCATCCCGAAATGTAGACGAAATGAGGGTGCTCGGCCTGGGCACGGTCGACGCGGATCAGGAGCACCACGGTGGCGACGGCCAGAAAAATTCCAGCCAGGGCGCGCTTGACGATCCTGCGGCGAATCATCGCTTGAGCCAGGTAACCAGTTCGTCGACCGTATTCAGGTGCATGCGCTTCAGGGCATCGTGCGGGCAGGCGCGTTCACAGGCGGGCCCTCCGTACTGGTCGATGCATAGGTCGCACTTCGTCGCCTTCATGATCGGATTGGCGTCGCTAGCGACCAGGATGCGGCCCTCTTCATCGCGCACCTCGACCATTCGAATCGCCACGTACGGGCAGTTGTTGGCGCATGCGCCGCAGCCAATGCAGCTAGCCGGGTTGATGACGACATCACCCTCGAAGGCGTCGCGGTGGATGGCCCCCGTCGGGCATCCGATCATGCACACCGGATCGGCGCAGTGCATGCACGCCTGGGCCACCATGAGGCTGTTGTGGATCGGACCGTTGCGGAGGAAGCGGGGATTATTGTCGTGGGTCGAAGCGCAGGCCCGGACGCAGTCGTCGCAACGCGTGCACCGATCCATGTCGATCAGCATGGTCTCCGTGCCGTTGAAGAATCGGTTCTGCGTCAGGAACTCCATGAGGTCCGGCGGCAGGCGGGAATTCGCCAAGCCGGTCGCGGCGTCGGGCGCAAAGGGAGCCTTGGTCCTGCGGGTCGTGTCCACAGGAGGCGGCATCTGGTCCTTGGGCAACGAGGGCAGGACGATCTCCTCGATGATCTGCGCGGGAATGACCAGGACGTGCGTGTAGCCGATCACCCGCAGCGTGTACTGGAGGGCGACCTGATCGTCCGGGCGCAGCCAGTTGTGAGCGATCTCCTCGAATCCGTAGAGGCGCCCCGAGCCCAGGTAGTTGAGGGTCCTATGTCCGTCCCCGTAGCGCTGGGTGACGCGCGCGAAGCCCGCGCGGATCATCACCACGCTGTTGGGATAATCGCCCTCGACGGCGATCGTCGGCTCCCTCGAAGCAGACGCCCCCGACTGGGCCAGCTTCTTATACTCACCGGACCAGTCGTACTCCCCGTACGTCTCGAAATGCGTCGCGTCCATCACCCGCTTTTTCTGTTCCGCGTTCAGGTATCGCATGAACGGGATTTCGGCGAGGTAGGTGGAAAGGGCCCGCTCGCGGTAAATCCGGTCGATGTGCTGCCGCACGCGCGGATCGTAACGCATCAGGTCACGCAGCCCCTGCCAGCGGATCTCCAGCAGTTCGGTATAATCCTCCTTGGCAAAGATGGTCGCGGTCCGCGGCATCCGTGAGAGTGCGGCGATCTCTCCAAAAAAGTCGCCTTGGTCGATGGTTGCCGTCTTGTGCTCGTTGAGGATGCCCGGAATGTCCTGAAGGATGATGTGCGTCTCCGCTCCACTGGAACCTAGCCACTGGGGCAAGAACCGGCGGCGTTCGGCGCTTCGGGCCGTCTCATCCTCGTTCGAATTGCTCCACAGCTGCGCTAAAGCTCGGAAGATTCCGCGGCGCGCCGGCTCCCGCCGCCCAACCTGCGAAGGCGGGAGGCTCGGGCTAAGAACGACCTGGGCGGCCCCCGAAAGCACCATGAAGGCCGAGTTTCCGTAGTCGCCCTCGCGCACGATGATCTCGCCCTTCCGGTAGGTGTGCACGCGGGCGTCGTTGCGGAGGATATCCGGCAGCGAGGCCGACCGGGGAAAGCTGACCGGATTCATGTCCTTGAAGGGAGCCTTCGTCAGAAGGCGCTGCACATGCTCATCCGTCATGTCCTCGCTGAAAGCCTTGTCCCAGCGCCGCGGCCGATCCAAACCGGAGGTCGTGGTGCTCATCAGGCGTCGATCACAAGGGCGGTCTTGGGCCGGCAGATGCACGCGAGGCACGAGCCCCGCTCGACGTCGGCTCCATGGCCTGAGAGGTATTCGACCTGGCCCGACTTCACCGCCACCAGACACGAGCCGCAATTGCCGGCGCGGCATCCCGCGTCAATCTTGACGCCCGCCTCTTCGGCGAGATCCAGGACAGAGGTGCTTCCGCCCTGCCAGGCCGCCTTGCGCCCGGATTTGGCAAAACTGACCTCGATACCCGCGGCCGAAAACGGAGCCGCCGTCTTGACCTCCGGCTTCGCGGCCCGCTTCACCGAGGCCGGGCCAAAGGCTTCGTAGTGGACCCAATCATCCGGCACACCCCAGCTGCGGAGGTCCTCGGTGATGCTCTGCATGAAGGGGCCGGGCCCGCACAGGAAATACTCGTAATTGTTCGAGGGGAGCAGCTCCTTGAACAAATCGACCGTCACGCGGCCCTCGTGATGGTAATCCCGCCCCTTCACGTCGGTCGCCTTGGGCTTCGAATAGCAGACGTGCATACGGACGTTCGAATGGCGCTCCGACAGCTGCTCCATGTACGCCTGGAACATATGATCTGAACTGTTCCGCGATCCGAAGAAAAACCAAATTTCGCGAGCCGAGCCTGACTCCACCAGAGCGTTGGCCATCGCCACCATCGGCGTGACCCCAATGCCGCCGGAAATAAGGACGACGGGCCGCTCCTTCTCGACATCCAGGTAGAAGTGCCCGCTGGGCGCCTTCACATCCAGGATGTCCCCGGGCTTGATGGCGTCACAAAAGAGCGAGGAGCCTAGGCCCGGCGGATGGGGCGTATCCGGCGGCGGCAGGCATCGCTTGATGGTGACCCGGTAATAGGAGGTCCGGGCACTGTCGGAGAGGGAGTAGCAGCGAATGACCGGCTTGCTCTGACTCGGAACGTTCAGCTGGAATGTGAGGTATTGGCCCGGTTTGAACGGCGGGAGGGGCCTGCGGTCATGCGGCCTCAAATAGAAAGAATAGGTGTCACCGCACTCTTCGACCTTCTTTTCCACTTCAAACTTCCGGATTCCGTTCCACGCCGTTTTGGACTGCTCGACCGTCTGGATTTTGAGCTCGGCCGCCCGGATCTCCATCGCCAGGCGCTGACTGGTCAGCAGCGTGCGCTTACGCTCCGCAAATAGCCTCTGCGCCCCGCCGCCGACGAGGAGACCCACTTGGATCACCAATCCGCCGATGATGAACCACCCGGCGGCTAGCGCCGGATTATCAAGAATCGTTTGCAGAAGCTGCGCGGGCATTGTTGGAAGTGGACGTGGGCGGCGCGGCTCACCTTCATCGAGGCCTCCGGGGCGCGCAGCCGGCTACCGGAAATATTTGAAGCTGGAACCGAGGCGAAAAACAGGACTTATAACATTCATCAATTCTGGCCGCTTGCCAGTCGAAAAAAACGTCCTCCGGCGATCCGAGTCGAATCACTAGATATGGTCCCTACGAAACTTTTCTCCGCAGCCGCCGCGTTGGGGCTCTCGGCTTGTTCACTTCTCGGACAAACCACGGAGAATTCCGCACCTCCAGCGCCAGGCGCGGCGCCTGAGGCGGTTCCCGGCGCGGGCTCCGTGACCGGCGCCAGGACTTGCGCCACAAGCGGCTGCCATGGCGGTGCGGATGAACAGAGCAACCAATATGCCCTGTGGTTGACGCAGGACGTCCATTCAGGGACCACGGTCACGTTGTCGAGCGCGCGCGCCGCCCGGATGGCGGACGCCCTGGGCATCGCCAATCCTGCGGCCAGCGCACGTTGCACCGTTTGTCACGCTCCCTTGGCCGCCATGCCGGCTGCCCTCCTGGGGTCCGATGCGGAGGTCTCAGAGGGGGTTTCTTGCGTCAGCTGTCATGGACTGCCCGAAGGCTGGCTCCGCGGCCACACTCGGCCCGATTGGACACACGCCCAGCGTGTCGCCGCCGGGATGCGTGATCTGAACGACCTTTACACCCGCGCAAACACCTGCATCGCCTGCCACCAAAACTTGGATCCCGAGCTGGTGCGGACTGGACGCCACCCGGTGCTCATTTTTGAGCTCGATGGCCAGACCCAGAGCGAGCCCAAACATTGGCATGAGGCCAGGGCCGATATGGGTGCCCAGGCGTGGTACGTCGGACAGGCCGTCGCCCTGCGCGAAATCAGTTGGGCCCTTCTGAATGGCCAGGCGCCCGAAGGCTCACGCGAACGCTGGACCGCCCTGGTCTGGCTCTTGCGGCGAACCGGGCTCGGCTTCGAGGGTGCCGCTCTGGCCTCCAGCCCCGCGTCCGGCGAGCCTCGCGCCGCCGATTACGCGGCGGCTGTGGAACAGGCCGATCTTCTGGCGCGGCGCGCCTCCCTCTCCTGGAAGCCCGATTATGCGCGCGAAGCGCTCCGCCGTCTTGCAGCGGTTCGCGCGGATTTCCTCGACAGCGCCGTCGCCCACCAGGTCCAGGCCTGCCGGGCCGACCGCCTCGTTCTCGCGCTCGACAGGCTCGTGGCAGACCTTCCGCCCGAACAGCGTCCCGCCGCCTCCAGCCGCCTCGATCCTCTCTTCAGGCTGGTGCAGTCGCAGCCCGACTTTGCCCCTGCCGACTTCGCCCGCGCCCTCGACGCCTTCTCTGCCGCGCTCTGAGCGCGCGTCAAGGATTCACATTCGGCTCACGCGGGAACTTCGCGTACGGCAGTCGGACGCCAAGGTAGGTAAAATTGTCCGCGCGAATCGATGGATCGGGCTGGAATCCGACGGTTCCCGACGCAGAAATGAGGTCGTCCTCCTCGATCCCGTCGCCCGAGACGCCGATCGCACCAATCATGACCCCGTTGCGATACAGGGGGAAGCCGCCGGCAAAAATCGTGATTCCGTTGGGTAGGTTAGGGTCCGTGCCCGCCCCCCCGGTGATGATTGGCCCCGAGAAGCGCTCCTGCATCCCGTTAAACGGACCCGCCGGCTCGTTCTCAATGCCAGGCGGGAACATGGTTTCAGCCAGAAAGCCGACCGTGCGCGTCGAAAACGCTCGGGCGTTGTTGGAAAAGAATAGGGCCGTCCTCCCTTTCTGGATCGCCACGTCCCACGAGAAAACCGTCGCATCCGGAGTATTGAAGGTGCCGAGAACAACCGGGGGAAGGCCCGCCTGGTTGGGATTGCTCACCACCGTGATAAAAACCGCCGCGCTCGATCCCGCGGGCTGACGAATGCCCGCGCGTGTGATGACCGCCCGCGCCGCGGCGTATCCGAGGATCTGCTGCACCTCGGCCGCGCTCAGGCGCGCCTGTCCAGAAATGGTGCCCGTAGCGGGATCGCCCTGGATGGGCGTCCGCAACTGCCCCTGAACCCCGTTGAGGGTCACAATCGGATAGACCACCGGCGAAGGGGGAACCACCCCACCCGTGCCCGGGCTGCCGCCCGGCGGTGCCGGCGCCGGCGTCGCGTCACTCGCCACATAAGGCAGACGAATCCCCGCGATGAAGATGTTGGTCGCCAGAATCAAAGCCGGCGGCTCGAAGCCGATCTGCCCCGACAGCGCGATCTGCTCGTTCACGTCCGGGCCATAGATGCTTCCATCCTCCACCTCAGCCTCTGGCCCCGTGACCCCGATCCCTCCCACGAGCTGGCCATTCTTGTAGAGCGGGACGCCGCCCGGCGAGCCGTACAGACGCGTGCCCGGAATGCGCGTGCCGTCGAGCTGGTGGAAATAGTTGACGTCCGAATACGCGAGCGAGGAGAACCCGACGCCCACCAGAGGCCCCGTCGGGGTGTTCAGAACGCCCGGAGGAAAATGCTGCTGGATGATAAAGCCAGCGGTGCGGCTGGTGAACGCCTCGCCGTCGCTGCTCAGAAATACAGTCGTTCCCGCCTTGGACACTGCGATCGCCGCCTGAGCAGGGGTATAATTGGTGCCACCGCTGGTGGTGCGAATCAGCACCGCGCGCCCATCGCGGTCGACGACGGCAATGACCGAAGTGGGCGCAAGTTGAAGGGCGCGATTGGCCGCCTGCCCATAGACCGTCGCGAGATCGGCCGCCGTCAACGATTGGGCCTCCGCCCTGGGTAGCGGAACGAGCGACCCCCCGGCCGTTAGAACGGCCGCCGTCCAAAAGGCCCACCGGCATCTCGGTTTCGAGGAAGGCTGGATCACACCAACGATGTAGCCCGCGCCTTCCGCCGCGCCAATCTTTTTTGCTCTTGAGAAGACCTCTCATATTCTCCCGACCCCCAGCGAATGGACCATTCGCGCTCCCTGACACCCATCTCTTTAGAAACTGCCCCGCAAAACCAGAGGCCGCTGTCCAAGAGGGCGAATTTCCCTCGCCCGAGTGGACAGCGGCCTCTGGTTAATCCACCCTCAGGATGTATCCGCGAAGATACTCGCTCTCTGGCATTCCGATTAAAACCGGATGGTCCGCGGGCTGGTGGCAAAACTCGAGCACCCGCACCCGCCGGCGCGCATCCCCCGCCGCTTCGGCGAGCACGGACCGAAGCTCCGCATCCTGCATATGGTGCGAACAGGAGTAGGTCGCGAGCAGGCCGCCGGGCGCCAGTCGCTGGATCGCCCGAAGGTTGATCTCCTTGTAGCCGCGAAGCGCCCCTTCGAGAGCCGACTTGGATTTGGCAAAAGGCGGTGGGTCGAGAACGATCACATCCCAAGCCGGCTCGGCCGCCCGCGCAGGATCGTTGAACCAGTCGAAGACATTGACCTCTCCAAAATCGGCCGCCACCCCGTTGCGGACGGCATTGCGCCGCGCCGCCGCGATCGCGTCGCCCGCACTGTCCAATCCAAGAACAAACGACGCCCCGGCCCGCCCCGCATGGAGCGCGAAGGCCCCTTGGTTGCAGAAGGCGTCGAGAACGCGCCGCCCCTCGCAATACTTGGCGACAGCCGCGTGCTGCGCCCTCTGGTCGAGGTAGAATCCGGTCTTTTGACCCAGACCCAGATCGAGCCAGTATTCCAATCCATCGATGGTCATCCACCGAGGTTCCCAGGGACGCCCCGAATGGGTATGCGACTCCAGCGGGAGACCCTCCAAACGGCGAATCGGCGCATCATTGCGAAAGATGATCTCGGCGGGCCGCAGCCGTTTCTCCAGAATGTCGGCGATCAGCTCGCTCCTCAACTCCATCGCCAGCGACTGAACCTGAAGAACCAGCGTGTCCTCATACTGATCCAGCACCAGCCCCGGAAGCTCGTCGGATTCCGACCACACAAGGCGGCGCACCCGACCGGCGGCGCGGCGGGCGAACGCACGGTCGAGGGCCGCCGCGATGGTCGCCTCGTCGAGCGTCACCCGGTCGCGGCTGAGACGCCTCCAGACAATCTGAGAGCGTCCATTGCAGATGCCGGTGCCGAGGAATCGGCCCGCCCGGTCGCGGCATTCGACGACGGCGCCGTCACATTCCGGCGGCAGCGGAGTCTCGACTTCATTGGCGAACACCCAGGGGTGACCGTGGAGCACGCGTGCGTTGGCGTTGGATTTGAGTTTGTAAGAGGGGACGGCCACGTTCGCAATCATCGCGTCCCTTCCGCCGCAAGACAGCTCAAAACGCCGTGAAACCCGCCCGCCCCTATGATGCCGTTGTTGTGGGGTCCGGGCCCAACGGCCTGGCGGCGGCCATCACCCTGGCGCGCGAAGGCCGTTCGGTGCTGGTCCTGGAGGCGCGGCCTGAGGTCGGAGGAGGCATGCGCTCCGACGAGGGAACGCTTCCGGGATTCGTCCACGATGTCTGCTCGGCGGTCCATCCCATGGCCGTGGGCTCGCCCTTCCTACGCTCACTTCCCCTGGCTCAATTCGGCGTCGAATGGATCCAACCGACCATGCCGCTGGCCCACCCGCTCGATGGCGCGCAGGCGGTTGTCCTCGCGCGCTCGGTCGCAGAGACCGCCCTCTCTCTGGGAGCCGATGCAGGTGCTTACCGCAGGTTGATGGAACCGCTTGCTATGAATTGGGAGGCGCTGGTCGCTGAAATCCTGGTGCCCGCACATATCCCCCGCCATCCCCTCCTTCTGGCCCGTTTTGGCCTGGGTGCGTTGCGTTCCGGCCGCGGGCTCGCGGAGAGCCATTTCCGCGAGCCGGCGGCGCGCGCTCTCTTCGCCGGCCTGGCCGCCCACAGCATGCGGTCCTTGGAAAAGCCCGCCACCGCCGCGATCGGATTAGTTTTGGCGGCTCTCGGTCATGCGGTCGGATGGCCCATCGCCCGCGGCGGATCCCAGCGGCTGGCCGATGGCATGGCAGCGTACTTTGAATCCCTGGGCGGCGAAATTCGGACCGGCTCGCTGGTCGCCAGCCTCAAACAGCTTCCGTCCTCCAAGGTCGTCCTGTTGGATATCTCTCCCAAGCAATGGATTGCGCTTGCCGATTCTCGCCTGAGTTCCGCCCGCAAACACAGGTTTGAAAAGTTTCGTTACGGGCCCGGTTGCTACAAGGTGGATTGGGCGCTCCGCGGCCCCATTCCATGGGCCGCCGCTGCCTGCGCGATGGCGGCCACTGTGCACGTAGGCGGCACGCTGGAGGAGATTTCCCTTTCCGAAGCGGACGCCGATGCCGGGCGCATCGCCAAACGCCCCTTTGTCCTTGTGGCCCAGCCCAGCCTTTTTGACCCCACCCGGGCGCCGGCAGGAAACCACACGGCCTGGGCCTATTGCCACGCTCCCAATGGGTGCACCGCCGATCTACTCCCGGCAATCGAGGCCCAAATCGAGCGCTTCGCCCCGGGTTTTGGCGACTGCGTGCTCGCCCGCCGCGTCCTTTCCCCATCGCAGCTGGAGGCATACAATCCCAATTACGTCGGCGGCGACATCGGCGGAGGCGCCAACGATCTGACTCAGCTTTTCACCCGGCCGATCGCCCAGGCCGTTCCGTATTCGGCGGGGATTCCCGGAATCTACCTTTGTTCGGCCTCGACGCCACCGGGCGGGGGTGTCCACGGCATGTGCGGACACAACGCCGCCCGGGCGGCCCTGCAGCGAGAGCTCCGCTAGCGCCGCGTAGATAAGGCTTCCCTTGCCCGTTCGGCGGCGGTTTGCTGCCCGGTTTCGATGGACCTTCCCCCGGAAATCGCCCGCCGCCGCACCTTCGCGATCATTTCGCATCCGGATGCCGGGAAGACCACGCTCACCGAAAAATTCCTTCTCTACGGCAATGCGATCCACCTGGCGGGAGCGGTGAAGGACCGCAAAAATCAAAGAGCGACCACTTCGGATTGGATGGAGATCGAGCGCCAGCGCGGCATCTCGATCAGTTCGACCGTTCTCCAGTTCGACTACAACGGCTTCGCGGTAAATTTGCTCGATACGCCCGGTCACAAGGACTTCTCCGAAGATACCTACCGGGTTCTGACCGCCGTCGATGCCGCGCTCATGGTCATCGATTCCGCAAAAGGTGTGGAGGCCCAGACGCGCAAGCTCTTCGAAGTGTGCCGCCGCAGAGGAATCCCGATCTTCACGTTCATGAACAAGTGCGACCGGCCAACGGTCAACCCGATCGCGCTGCTCGACGAACTCGAGGCCGTCCTCGGTATCCAATCCTCGCCGGTCGTTTGGCCCCTGGGGAATGGGTCTTTTTTTCGAGGCGTTTTTGACCGCCGTTCGCGGCAGGTGCATCTGTTCGAGCGCGTGCCCGGAGGAGCGTATCAGGCGCCCGTCGCGGTGTCCTCTCTCGACGATCCGGCGGTGCGCGCCAAGCTCGACGACTCGACCTACACCGAGGTGCGCGAACAGTTGGACATGCTGGACGGGGCCGGGCATGCCTTCAATCTGGAGGCGGTCCACGCGGGCCAGCAGACGCCGGTCTACTTTGGCAGCGCGGTCAACAATTTCGGAATCCAGCTCCTGTTGGACGGATTTCTCGGCGACTCGATTCCGCCCCAGCCCCGGCGATCGGTGGCTGGGCCCGAACCGAGGGAGGTGCCGGTGACAGAGAGCGCGTTTTCAGGATTCGTCTTCAAAATTCAGGCCAACATGGATCCGCGCCACCGCGACCGGATCGCCTTCCTCCGAGTATGTTCGGGACAATTCAAACGCGACATGGCGGTTATTCACCCGCGCACGGGGCGCACGGTGCGGCTGTCCTCTTCGCATAAGCTGTTCGGCCGTGAACGAGAGACGGTCGACCATGCCTGGCCGGGGGATGTGATCGGCCTGGTCGGCCATGATAGCTTCGGCATTGGGGATACGCTGACCGAGGACCGGAAGATCGTTTTTGACGAGATTCCTCGGTTTCCCCCAGAGGTCTTCGCCTATTTGTCGAATCCGAATTCGGCGGACTCGAAGAAATACAAGACAGGGCTCGAGCAGCTGCTCCAGGAGGGTGTCGTCCAGTCGCTCTCGATGCGGCACGCGCCCCCGGGAGCCACCTTGCTGGCGGCGGTCGGCCCCCTTCAGTTTGAGGTCGTCCAGTACCGGCTGAAGAGCGAGTACGCAGCGGAATCGCGGCTCGAGCCAGCCCCATGGACCGTCCTTCGGTGGGCAGAGCCCCATCCCGACCTGACGACCCCTGGGCGCCTGCTGCTTCCCAGCGGAGTGAGCCTCGGGGCCGACACGCTCGGCCAAACGGTGGTGCTCTTCCCGAACGATTGGACGCTTCGGTACTTCTCGGAGAAAAATCCGGAGATCAAGCTGCGCGACCGCCCGTTGGAACAGAAAGCGCCGGCCCTTCCGCTTTGAATTGCCAACGGGTGCACCTGCACTTCGCATGCTTCGGATGATTTTTGCCCGCCTGCACCGCCTGGGAGCCGCCTCCCTCCTCATCGCCGCCTGGATTCTCGCTCACGGAGGGCCCAGTTCAGCTGCCGCAGCAGCGGCGCCCTATAAGGGGGCCATCGTCCTCGATGCGGCCACCGGGGCTACCCTGTTCACCAATAACGCGAACGCGGTCAGCCCCCCGGCAAGCATGACAAAACTGATGACTTACGCCGTGCTCGTTGACCTCATGCATCAAGGAACGATCGCCCTCGATACATCGGTCACAGTGACCCGGGACGACGCCAAGGTCGGGATGTGGGCCGACAGCACCAGTGTTTGGCTGAAGCAGGGCGAAGTGTTCACAGTCGAGGAGCTCATCTACGCCATGATGATCCAATCGGCGAATGACGCGGCCTACTGTCTCGCGCACAAAGCAGGGGGGTCCGTTGAGGCGTTCGTCGCGCTTATGAACAGCAAGGCCCAGGAGCTGGGTATGACGCACAGCACGTTTCGCACGCCGCACGGTTTTCCGTATCCGAGCCGCAAGATTGCCGAGGGCGATCTGACTTCGCCCAGCGATTTTGCCATGCTGTGCCGCCACCTGGTGCTGCACACCGATGTGCTCAAGTACACCTCGGTCAAGACGCGGGCATTTGGATCAGGCCAGCGGATGCCGCCAACGCAGATGCGCAATCACAATCATTTGCTGGGCCAGATCGACGGCGTCGACGGGCTCAAGACGGGATTCACCAACGGAGCGGGATTCTGCCTCTCGGCGACGGCCGAACGCAACGGCCACCGCGTGATCGTGGTGATGATGGATAGCCCCGATTCGCGCACCAGGGACCTCAACGTGCGCCAGCTGATCGAAAAGGGGCTGGCGGCGATTCCGGTCACGGAGGCGCCGTTCGCGCGCGAAGGCGCGGGGGCTGGCGGCGTGCGGGAGGTGCCGGCAACGGCGACTGCTCCCGGCGGCCGGGCGGCGCCCACGCGTCCGAGCCCTGGTTCGGTCCATCCGGTTCCCGACGCGGCCCCGCCGGCCGGGCCGGTCATCCACTATCCGGGCCTTTGATCTCCTAGTTCGCGACCCAGTCCTCAATTCGCCCGATGGCACCCGACATCGCCCTGGTCCGCAACTACCTGACGGGGCTCCAGGACTCACTCTGCTTGGCGCTCGAGGAGGAGGATGGAACGGGACGATTCCGCGAGGACCTCTGGGAGCGGGCCGAGGGAGGCGGAGGACGGACGCGGCTTCTCACGGAGGGGTCCGTCTTTGAAAAGGCCGCGGTCGCTTTCTCCCATGTGACCGGATCGCAGCTGCCGCCCTCGGCGACCAGCCGGCGGCCCGAACTCGCGGGAAAGGCCTGGTCCGCCGTGGGCGTTTCCGTCGTGCTGCATCCGCGCAATCCCTACGTGCCGACGAGCCACGCCAACGTCCGGTTTTTTCTCGCCGGCGCGGACACCGCCCATCCGGTCTGGTGGTTCGGAGGCGGATTCGACCTCACTCCCTTCTACGGTTTCGACGAGGATGCCGTTCATTGGCACACAACGGCGCGGGATGCGGTCGCGCCCTTCGGAGCCGAGATCTATCCGCGGCTGAAGCGGGCGTGCGACGAGTATTTCTACCTGCGCCACAGGGGCGAGGCGCGGGGCATCGGCGGCCTTTTCTACGACGATTTCGACGAATTGGGATTTGAGGGCGGACTGGCGCTCACGCAGGCGGTGGGCGGCGCGTTCATGCGGGCCTACCGGCCGATCGTGGCGCGGCGGCGCGCGGCGCCCTTCGGGGAGCGCGAGCGCCGGTTTCAGCTGTATCGACGAGGTCGATACGTCGAATTCAACCTGGTCTGGGACCGCGGCACCCTCTTCGGCCTGCAAAGCGGGGGGCGGACCGAGTCGATCCTGATGAGCCTGCCACCGCTGGTCAGGTGGGACTACGGCTGGGAGCCCGAACCGGGCTCGCCCGAGGCTCGGACGGCCGAATTTCTGAAGCCTCGCGACTGGCTCGCACTTGGGCGTTGAGCCCGGCGAGCGGCTGCGAGAGACTGACCGACCCGAATGACTTCGCGCCAACGCTTCCTCGACGCGGTCGCCTGCCGGCCCCTCGAGCGGCCCCCGGTCTGGATCATGCGCCAGGCGGGGCGCTACCTTCCTGAATACCGGGAGCTGAAAGCGAAGCATGGCTTCCTAACGATGGTGCGGACGCCGGAATTGGCGGCCGAAGTGACGCTCCTGCCGATGCGGCGCTTCGCCCTGGACGCGGCGATCCTTTTTTCCGACATCCTCGTGATCCCGGAAGCGCTTGGCCAGGGGTACCGGTTCCGCGATGAGGGAGGGATCGCGATGGACTACGCCCTCGATGGCCCGGCTAGCATCGCGAAATTGGCGCCGGCCGTGGCGGTTCCCGATCGGCTGGAGTATGTCGGCCGGGCCCTGAAGCTGCTGCGCGCCGATGCGGGCGACCGGCATGCGGTCCTCGGATTCGGCGGGTCCCCGTGGACATTGGCGACGTACATGGTGGAGGGCGGCAGCTCGGAGGATTTCTCGCGCGCGAAGGCGCTCTTTTACGAGGAGCGGGCCGCCTTTGACCAGCTTCTCGAAAAACTGACGGACGCCCTGGTCGCCTATTTCCGGATGCAGATCGCCGCCGGGGCCGACGCGATCCAGATCTTCGACTCCTGGGGCGGGGCGCTGGCCGGAATCGACTACGAGGCGGCCTCGCTCCAGTGGATCCGCCGGATCGCCGCGGCGCTGCCACCCGGCTTCCCGCTGATCCTTTACGCAAAAGGCACCGCTCCCCATATCGCCGCCCAAACCAGGGCCGGAATTCGGGCGCTGAGCGTCGATTGGACGAACGATTTGGCCGCTGTCGGTCGCACGGTGCCACCGGAAATCGCCGTCCAAGGCAATTTGGACCCGGTCCTGCTCAATACTGCGCCGGGCATCGTGAGCCGCGAGGCCGGCCGTCTGCTCGAATCCATGCGGGGCCGCAAGGGGTACATTTTTAACCTGGGCCACGGCATCCTGCCCCAGGCCAAGATCGAGTGCGTCCAAGCCCTCGTGGACACGGTGACGGCCTGGCGGTGAGTGCGCCGAGGGCGATCGCCGTTGTGGGAGGGGGCGTCACCGGCCTTGCCGCTGCGTGGCGCCTGGCGGCCGGAGGCCGCCATCACGTGCGCCTGTTCGAGGCCTCGACGGTTGCGGGTGGATCCGTCCGCACCGAATGCGTCTCGGGATGGCTCGTCGAAGGCGGCCCGAATTCGCTGCAGGAAGGCGGGGCTGTCTCGACGGCGCTATTGCAGGAGCTCGGATTGGAGGGCGAACGGATCGAGGCGTCTCCGCGGGCGCGGCACCGGTATGTCGTCCGGAAGGGCCGGCTCGTGCCAGTCCCCATGTCTCCCCCCGCCCTGCTCGCCTCCCCTCTGTTCTCGTTTGGCGCCAAACTCCGCGTTCTGCGCGAACTTCTCACCGGACCGAAGCAGAGGGCCGCCGACACGAGCGTGGCGGACTTCGCGCGCCAACATTTTGGCAGAGAAATTGCCGATACCTTGGTCCAGCCCTTTGTCAGCGGCATCTACGCCGGGGATCCAGAACGGCTCTCCGTCCGAGAAGGCTTTCCCCTCTTGTGGGAGTTGGAGAGGACCCACGGCTCGCTCCTGCGAGGCCAGCGGAAGGCCGCTCAGGCGCGCCGCGCCCGCGGCGAACCGGCGGCGCCCACGCTCATCTCGTTCCGGAAGGGCCTGCAGAGCCTACCCGAGGCGATGGCGGCCCGGCTGGCCCCGGGAACAATCGCCGCTCCGGCCGTCGTCGAGGCGTTGCGCCCCGGCGCCGAACGCCGCTGGAAGATCGACTGGGCGGCGGGCGGCCAGGGACGCTCCGAGGAGTTCGACGCGGTGATTTTGGCCCTGCCGGCATGGGCGCTCGCTCGGCTGCCGATCGGGGGCGCCGGGCCGGAGGCCCCTCGGCCGCTCGCGGCCCTCGAAGCGATCGCTCACCCGCCGGTCGCGACGCTCTTCCTCGGCTATTCGCGCAAGCAGGTCACCCATCCGCTCGACGGATTCGGGGTGCTCATTCCCGCGAGCGAAAAGAGGCGCGTGCTCGGCGTGCTCTTTTCGTCGACGCTGTTCGACGGGCGCGCCCCTGACGGCCACGTGGCGTTGACGGTGCTGACAGGTGGAGTCCTTCAGCCGGAGGCCGCCGCCGGCACAGCGGCCGATCAGCTTGCGCTGGTTCGGGACGATCTTCGCGATCTGCTCGGAGTGAGGGGCGATCCAGTTTTTATGCGTCACCGGCTGTGGCCGCGCGCGATTCCCCAGTACGAACTCGGCTTCGAACGCCACCGGCTGCTCATGACGGCGTGTGAAAACGAGCACCGGGGACTCACCATCGGAGGGGCGGCTCGCGACGGGATCGCCGTCGGGCGCTGCATTGAATCGGGTTTCGCTTTGGCTCGGCGGGCGACCGGGCAAGCCGAAGCCGGCGCATGAGCAGCTTTGACTCGAAGCCTGCGAATGGCGGCAGGCCGGTCCTCCTAACGAGGGATTGGATTTGCCTGTGGGGATTCGTGGCGATTTTCGCGCTTCTTCAGGTCGCCCTCGCGTACCAGGCTTCGAGCCATCGCCTGATTTCCCGGGGGCCGGTCGGCTATTATCACTATGAGACGGAGGCTCTCCTGTCAGGGCAACTGGCTTTGAAGATTGCGCCGCGGCCGGAGCTGCTGGCGCTGTCAAATCCGTACAATTCCGCCCTCAACCAGCCGTACCGTGAGATCGATCTCAGTCTCTACCGCGGCCGTTACTATTTTTATTGGGGCCTGACGCCCGTCGTCCTGCTTTTCGGGCCTTGGTTCCTGGCGATCGGCACATTTCCGAGCGAGGCCCTGGCGTGCGCCTTGTTTTCTCTGGGCGCCCAGATGTGCATGGGATGGCTGATTCTCATTTGCCGCAGGACCTACTTTCCCAAGGCGGGGGGATTCCTGACGGGACTCGCGCTGCTATGCGCGGGAGCGGCCTGTTATTTGCCGGTGGGGGCAGGCGCGAATTCGGTGTATGGCGTGCCCATCGCAAGCGCGGCTTTTTGCCAGGCCTTCGTGTGGTGTTGCGTGTTTCGGGCCATGCACGCACCCAAATCGGCTGTGGGATGGACCCTCTTGGCCGGCCTCGGTCTTGGGTTGTGCCTCGCTTCGCGCCCCAACTACATCCTGTGGGCAGCCTGTTTCCTGCTGCCATTAGGGGCTCTCCTTCTTCGGCGCCCGCAGGAGCGATTCCGGCTGGTGATGGCAGCCTCTCTGCCTCCGCTCATCTGCGTAGCCGGAATGCTCGCGATGAACTGGCTCCGGTTTGGAAAGATCACGGAGTTTGGGATGCGTTACCAGCTCACCGGTCCCGGTCAGCCGGAGACCCTGTTTAGCTGGTCCAATGTGACGGCCAATTGGAGCGTGTATGCCTGGAATCTTCCCCGATTCATCAAACTGTTTCCGTTTGTGACCACCTTGGCTTCCGGTCCGTTCGGGATGTTGAGCACCCTGCCCGCGGTCTATTTGGTTTTCGGCCTGTGCGCGGTCCGTGTTTCTCGAATGCCGACCTCGTTGGTTTGGGCGATTGCAGCGGCAGGATTCGGCGGGCTGATCGGCACCTGCGCGTTTTTTGGCTGCGGGGGGCGCTACATGGTGGACTATTTGCCGGCGAGCCTTCTGGCCGGTTCGATCGGCGCCCTCGCGGCTGCGGATGCATCGAGCCAGTCAGGTAGGAAAGCGCCGCAATTCGCACTAGGACTAGCCTTGGCGCTGAGCCTCACGGCCTCCGTCTTGCTGCAAATGCAAAGCTGGGGATCCACGGGCGATCGATTGCGGCCGTTCGCCCGGGTTTTCAACGCTCCTATTTACGCCTGGGATCACCTGACCGGTCGGGAGGAAGGGCCGCTGATCATGCGCTTCAAGCTTCCGCAGAAAAAAGACGGGCAATTTGAGCCTTTGGCGTCTCTCGGTTCGGCGTCGGAAGGCGGGGAGATCGTGTTCATGAACTATGTCGACTCGAGCCACGTCCGGCTCGGGTTCTTTCACACGGGCACGACCCATTGGCTCTCGCAGCCTATCGAGCTGGAGTTCGCCCGAATCCACGAACTTTTCGTCGGGCTCGGCAGCCTGCTGCCTCCGGACTCAGCTCCGGTATTTAGCCATTGGTCAGACGAGGCCCGGCGATCGGCGCAGCAGGATGTTACGTTGAAACTGGATGGCCGGATCGTTTATCAATCCCATCTGGATTTTGGCCTCCGCCACGGCGTCGATCTGGTCAACATCGGGAAAGCGGCGGCGGCCGGCGTCTGCGGGCCCGTATTCACGGGGCGATCCCTTGAGACGCGGCGAATTCCCATCCCCTTGACCGGGCCCGGCGGGGCGATCGAGCCGGGCGCCGCGATGGGGACGCCGGATCTCTCCAAGGACAACGGCGAGAATACACGCTACGGCGGATGGCGGCTCCGGTTGATGTTCCCGAAAAATCCGCCCAAAGGGCGCTACGACCCCATCCTGGTGAGCGGCGTTCCAGGGGCCGCCGACTTTGTCTACGTCTTCTATCCGGGCCCGGGCAAAGTCGCCTTCGCCCACGATTCATGGAGCCTGGGAGGATCGGCCTCGGCCTCGGTATCCATCGACTTGAGCCATGAGCACGTGGTCGAAGTCCGGCATGGGGGCCTTTATCCCGCGGAAAGCCACGCCCTGGTTTCCGGCACCCGGACTCCGGCCGCCGATCGAATGAAGAATCACCTGCAAATCCTGCTCGACGGCGCGGTTGTCATGGACATCGGTGAGCATTTCTACGACGCGGCTCCAGAGACCGTAACCCCGGCGGAGAATCGTATCGGCGGTTCCAGCACGGCCGCCGTTTTCTCGGGCAAGGTCATTTCCGCGGAGCGGCTGAGGAATTGAAAAAAGGAAAAGAAGAGGGGAGGGAGGGGGCGGCCCGGGCAGCCCGCTTTTTATTCGGGAACCACAAACCCTCCGGGAATTCGATCGTCGAGGGTCGCAAGGGTGACGCTGTGGCTCCTGGCGAGCTCCAATAAATGGCCATCGGTCAGATCCGTCGGCTTTTTGACATAGGCCGGCAATCGGTCGACCCCCAGCGAGTCGCCAAAAAACTCAAATTTGACCGGGCTCGAATTCTTCAATTTGGCGAAAGCAGACCTCGCAGAAGCCACATCCATTTGCAGGCCGGCTTGAACGCTCACCCGCACAAATCCGAGTTCGGTGATCGCGCAGGTTCCCAAGGATTCCGTCTGTGTTCCCATCGACGCCAGCCAAGCGGTCGCCCGGCCATGGTGGACATGGCCCGTATGCCCAAGGGCCACCAGCAGATTGACGTCGAGGAGGAATTTCACGGAAAATCGGAGAGCAGCGCCCGCACCTGATCTCCGCTTACCAAGGGTGAGCCTTTGGGGGCTCGGGTGACGATCAACCCGGTGAGCTTGTCGCGGACCAGCCGGGGCTTGGCGCGTATTGCGCCGTGGGGGGTCAGCACGATCTCATTGCCATGCACGCGACAGTCGAATTTGACCCCGGACTTGAGCCCTAAGCGGCGGCGCACAGCATGGGGAAGAACGACCTGCCCTTTGCTTGAAAGTGTCGTTGTCATGTCTTACCGTCTTACCTTTGGGAGATGAGTCAAACGCGAATCTGAATTATGGCGGCGGACGGGCGCTCCTTCGCCCCAAGCCCAAACCGCCGCTTGACTCACGGTAAGAGCGATTTACCCTCTCGCACTTTTCTGCGGAATGGCGCATGACCTGAAAGACACGTTGCAGCTACCGAAGACCGATTTTCCCATGCGCGCAGGTCTGGCGCAAAGGGAGCCGGCCCGGGTGTCCCATTGGTCAAAACTCAAGGGTGAAGGGCTTTACGCAGCGATCCAAAAGAAGCGCGCCAAGGCTCCCCTGTTTGTGCTCCATGACGGCCCCCCGTTCACCAACGGCGATGTCCATATTGGAACGGCGCTCAACAAGACCCTCAAGGACATCACCAATCGCTACAAGTCGATGCGTGGGTTCCGGGCGCCCTACGTTCCCGGATGGGACTGTCACGGCCTTCCGATCGAGCAAAAGGTGGCCCGGGAACTTCAGGAAGAGGGGCGCGCGGTCTCGACGACCGAGCTGCGTGAGCGGTGCGCAGCTTTCTCAGAATCATGGATAGCCCTTCAGAAGAGCCAATTCCAGCGCCTAGGGGTGATAGGCGATTGGACGAACGAATACCGCACGAAAGATCCGGCCTTTGAGGCCGATGAGCTCCGGATTCTCGCCACCTTCGTCGAACAGGGTCGCGTCTATAGGAGCAAGAAGCCGGTCTATTGGTCCATTCCCTTCGAGACGGCCCTCGCGGAGGCGGAAATTGAGTACAGGGATCATGTCTCCCCGTCCATCTGGGTCGCATTTCGCGTGGCGGCGGAAGAGGCGGCGCGCTTCGGCCTGCCCGCCGACGTTCCCTTGTCGATTGTCATTTGGACCACCACCCCTTGGACGCTTCCCGCCAATCTCGCCATCGCGCTGAATCCCGAGGTTGAGTATGTCGTCGCCGGCATCTCAGGCCCGAAGGCCGGACGCTACCTGGTCGCACGGGCTCTCCTTCCGGCTTTGGCGAAGGCAATCGGCGGGACCGCTGATGGAATCGCGCCACCCGTCGAGCTTGCCGTGGTGCTAGGACGCACCCTCGAGCGCATGGAAGCCCGGCACCCCTTCATCGACCGGCCCTCGCCCATCGTGCTCGCCGATTACGTGACAACTGACAGCGGCACCGGAGCGGTGCACACGGCTCCCGGCCACGGCCAGGAAGATTACCAAACCGGCCTTAAGTACGGGCTCGAGATCTATTGCCCGGTGGGCGACGACGGCCGTTACCTTGACGATGGCCGGGTGCCCCCGGACTTGGTCGGCCTGTCGACCCTCGAAACGGTTGAGGACCTCGAGAAGAAACGCACATCCCCGGCCAATATCGCGGTGCTCCGCAAGCTCGACGCGTCGGGCGCTCTCCTCGGAAAAGAGCGGCACACCCATAGCTATCCGCATTGCTGGCGCTCCAAGACACCGATCATTTTCCGCGCTGTTGACCAATGGTTCGTCTCGCTCGACCACGGTGGGGCACGGCAGGCCGCTCTGAGCGAGATTTCCCGAATCGCTTCCGCGCATGGGTGGATCCCAGCCTGGGGAGAGGCGCGCATCCGCGGCGCCGTCGAGTCCCGCCCAGATTGGTGCATCAGCCGGCAGCGCTCGTGGGGAGTTCCGATCCCCGCATTTTACGACGAGCGCAAGCAAGCCTACCTCGATGCCGGGGTGATCCGGGCGATCGCGGGTCAGGTCGAGCATTCGGGCACGAACCTCTGGTATAACACGCCGCCCGCCCAGCTCCTCGCGGGAGTTTCGCTTCCGAAGGGATGGCCGGATCCGGCTGCATTGTCCGCGGGCCGCGACACCCTCGACGTTTGGCTTGATTCCGGATCGACCCACGCAGCTGTGCTACGCCGTGGGCAGGGAGGCACCAGCTGGCCGGCCGATCTGTACCTCGAGGGAAGCGACCAGCACCGAGGCTGGTTCCAGTCTTCCTTGTGGACCGCGGTGATCGCCTACGGCGAGGCGCCCTATCGGGCGGTCCTCACACACGGCTTTATCGTCGACGAGGAGCGCAAGAAAATCTCGAAGAGCTCAACCTATCAGAAGCCGCAGACGAGCGACGCCTACGTGGCGGAATATGGCGCCGATGTCATCCGGCTGTGGATCGCCTCTCAGGATTTCCGCGACGACATTCCCATCTCGCGCGAAATCCTCTCCCATGTTTCGGAGACCTACCGGCAGATCCGCAACACGCTTCGTTACCAGATTTCCAATCTGTTCGACTTCGACGCGGAGCGCGATGCCGTGCCTGTTGAACAGTTGGATACGCTCGATCGCTGGGCCCTGCATCAGACCGCCGAACTGACACGCGCGGCGACAGCCGCCTACGATGCGTACGAATTCCACCGGGTCTATCAGCTCTGCAATCAATTTTGCGCCGTCACCCTGTCAGCCACGTATCACGACATACTCAAGGACCGGCTGTATACGCTCGGAGGTCAGAATCCGCTGCGCCGCTCTTCACAGACAGCGCTGCACCACATCTTCGGTGTCCTATCGCGGCTGCTGGCCCCGATCCTCGTGTTCACGACCGACGAGGCCTGGTCATTTGCGAGGGTGGGTGCCGAATATGTCGATGATTCGGTTCATCTGGAGGACTGGCCCGTACCGCCCGCCTCCTGGACCAATCCCGAAGTGGAAGGCGATGTCGCGGCCCTGTTGCGCATCCGCACTCAGGTAAACGAGGCGATCGAACCGCTCCGCGCCGGAGGCCGCTTGGGCAAATCACTGGACGCCGCCGTGACGATCACGGGTGCCGCAGGCGATCCTTTGTTCCGGGTGCTGGAGAAACACCGGGATTTTCTACCCGAACTTTTCATCGCTTCGCATGTCAGCCTTGATGGCACCGGCATCTCAGCCGCGCCCGTCATCCAAGTCCGTCCATGCTCCGAACTCGGCTATGTTCGCTGTCCCCGCTGCTGGCGCTGGGTTCCGCTTCTGGTCGCCACCCAATCCGCCGACGTTTGTCCGCGCTGCGCCGAAGCACTTCAGTCCTGACCCCTCAGGAAGCACCTGTTTTTCACCCCCCCCAAGACTCCCCATGGCAAAGAGCAAAAATCATCCGACAAAGCCCAACAACACGAAGGCGGACGACCGTAAGGCGCCCACGCCGGCCGGCGCGAAAGCCCGGCCACCGGCCGCCGCCCATGTGAAGGAAAAAGGGACAGCCATGGAAAAAACCTCAAAAAAATCAGCCAAATCCGCACTTCGCGAAAGCATCCTAGCCCGCAAGGCCTCGGTGAAGCCCATCGCCTTCAGCCTCGACGAGGTCCGGGCGATCGCGCAAGTCAACGTCTCCAAAGCTGCCGAGACTCCGACGGTCAAGGCGGCCCCAAAATCTCCGGCCAAGACCGTGGCCGCATCTTCCGCCCTGCTCGAAAAGCCGGCCAAGCCCAATCATATCAAGGCCGCATCGCTCGCCGACATCCTTGGATTCAATCCCAGGAAGGCGCGCCCCGCCGAGGCTTACGACGACAAGGACATTCCCGAGAAATACAAACGCTACTACAAGCTGCTGGTCGACCTCCGCAAACACCTCACAGAGGGCATCGAGCGGCACTCGGAAGAGACCCTCAAGCGCTCCTCCAAAGAGGACGCCGGAGATCTGTCCGCATACGGGCAGCACATGGCGGATGCGGGCACGGACACTTTTGACCGGGATTTTGCTCTCAGCCTGGTCTCGAGCGAACAGGAAGCGCTCTCCGAGATCGACGCGGCGATCAAGCGAATCAACGACGGAACTTACGGGATTTGCGAGGTCACCGAGAAGCCCATTTCCAAGGAGCGGCTGATGGCGGTCCCCTTCACCCGCTATTCGGCGGAGGCCCAGAAGCAGATCGAACGCAACCGCCATCACTCGCGCACGCAGGCAGGCCTTTTCGGCGAAGCGGGCGAAGAAGGCGGCAAGATCATGGACGAAGACTCAGGAGAGGAATGAGCCCGGGTTCCGGCGCGGGTACGCCCGCTCCCACCCGCATGCGCGCCTACAGGCGCCTGCTCCTGATTGCCGTGGCGGTGCTTGTGCTCGACCAGGCGTCGAAGGCCTGGATCGTATCCAGACTCCCCTTCCCCACCTATGGCGAGGCGGGCGGCGCCATTCCGATCATTCGCGGGTTTTTCTACCTGGTGCACCAGGGCAACACCGGGGCGGCCTGGAGCGTTCTTTCAGGCCGCAGCGCTCTTCTGGCCGCGCTTGCAGGCGCCACACTCGCCGCCATTTATTTCTGGAGGCACGCTCTTGGCCTCAAAACCGCCACGGCCCAAATCCCGTTTGGCCTCCTGTGCGGCGGAATCGCCGGCAACCTGATCGACCGGATGGCGCGCGGCCATGTGGTCGACTTCCTCGACTTCCACTTCGGCACCTACATTTACCCCACCTTCAACGTGGCGGATTCTGGAATCTGCGTCGGGGTGATTCTCTACGTGGCCAACTCCCTGCTTCACCCGCAGGTGAGTGTGGAGCAGTGACCCCGGGCCGAGGGGCGCGCGCCGAGCTGAAACGGGCTAGCGGCGGTTGGGAGGGGCTTCTCCCAGGCCGTCCACCGGAGGCGATTCGGTGTCGTAATAAACACGAAACGTATTGCCCGCGCAGTCTTCGGCGATGAATTCAAACAGGCCCCAGGGCTTCTGCTCAGGGGATGCGATGATCAAGACGCCGGCCCGCTGCCAATCGTCGTGCAGTCCGACGACCTCCGCAATCGAGTACAAATTGAGCCAAACACGAACCGGATGCAACGGACCCTCGGTCACCAGGTCCAGGAAGAGCACGGTCTGGTCCCTGGAAACGCCGGCTAAACGGTCCTCGTACTTCCAGTCGAGGGTGAAGCCGAGCTTGGTCTTATAGAAGGCAATGGCCTCGGCCATATCGCGGATCGGGAGCTGGGGAACAGGAGGTGGAGATGTGATCGTCATGAGAAATGTCACTCTACGTTGGCGAGTTGTTCGCGGATGCGCTCGAGCTCGTTCTTGAGCTCGATCACCGCCCGGGCGATCGCAAGGTCGTTGGCTTTGCTCCCCATGGTGTTGGCCTCGCGGCCCATTTCCTGGAGAATGAAATCAGCCTTTCGGCCGATTTCGCCCTCGGATCGGAGCAAAGCGGTGAGCTGTTCCAAGTGGCTGCGGAATCGGGTGATCTCCTCGCTGATGTCACAGCGATCCGCGAAGAGAGCGATCTCACGAAGCACCCGCTCGTCATCGAGGTCGAGCTCAAGGCCGGCCTCTCGCAGGCGGCGCATCAATTGGTCCCGATAAGCCGGCGCCACCTGGGGGGCCCGCGCCGCGATCGTGTCCACGTCGCGGCGAAGGAACTCTCCGCGCCCCAACAAGTCGACCAGAAGCGCCTCGCCTTCCTTGGCGCGCATCGCGGAAAAGCTCCGGACCGCATCATTTACCGCAGCCAGGACCGGTTCTCGCGCCGCTTCCGCGCTTGGTCCGTCCGGCCCCGAACGCTGGGAATGGGCAATCTGCCAGACAAGGTCGGCCGTCGGCGCAAAGGGAATGCCTCGCGATGTGGTGAGAGCCCGCAATTGATCGAGCGTCGCGGCGATCGCCGCTTCATCCCAGTCCTGGCCGCCGCCAGACGCTTCACGGCCCAATTCAACATCGACGTGAACTTTCCCACGCGTCGCGCTCTTGCGCACACGATCGGCGACCTCCGATTCAAGACTGTCCCATCCCGACGGAAGGGATATGCTTAAATCCAGGCTGCGCCGATTGACCGAGCTGATTTGAACCGAAAGGCTCTTGCCCCCGATTTCACCGGCCGCGCGGCCGTATCCCGTCATGCTTCTCATGAACCCGATGCGGTCGCGGGAGCCCGGGCACCCAGGAGCGCGGCCACTTGCTGCACATCCTTGTCGCCTCGTCCGCTGAGGTTGATGATGACAATGCGGTCCTTAGGCAGCGCCCGAGCCCGTTTGAGCCCGTGGACCAGGGCATGCGTGCTCTCGAGCGCGGGAATGATTCCCTCCAGGCGCGAGCACAGCTGGAACGCTTCAATGACCTCATCGTCGGTCGCGAACGCAAACTGGATCCGCTTGCGGTCTCGGTAGAACGCATGCTCCGGCCCCACGGCAGCGTAGTCGAGCCCCGCGGACACCGAATGGGTGGGCTCAATTTGGCCTTCGGAATCCTGGAGGATGAAAGTCTTGCACCCCTGGAGCACGCCGAGCCTCCCGCCCTCGAACCGGGCCGCGTGCTCGCCCCGCCGGATCCCGCGGCCCCCCGCTTCGACGCCCGTCATTCGCACGGAAGGATCGTCCAGGAATTCAAAGAATAACCCCATGGCGTTGCTTCCGCCGCCCACGCACGCGATCAGTTCGTCCGGCAGGCGTCCTTCCCCCTCGAGGATCTGCGCACGCGCTTCGGCACCAATTACCCGATGAAAATCACGCACCATGGCCGGGTACGGATGAGCTCCATAGACGGTTCCGAGGATGTAGTGGGTGGTCCGGACGTTGGTCACCCAATCGCGCATCGCCTCGTTGATGGCCTCCTTCAGCGTTTTCTGGCCGGCATCCACGCCGCGAACCTCGGCTCCCATGAGCCGCATACGAAATACATTGAGGGCCTGCCGCTGCATGTCGACCGAACCCATGTAGACGACACACTCGAGTCCGAACTTGGCGCAGACCGCCGCGGTTGCGACGCCGTGCTGACCGGCGCCCGTTTCCGCGATGATGCGGCGTTTCCCCATCCGGCGCGCCAGGAGCGCCTGTCCGATCGCGTTGTTGATCTTGTGGGCGCCGGTGTGAAGCAGGTCTTCGCGCTTGAGATAGATCTTTGCTCCGCCGCAATACTCCGTGAGGCGTTCGGCCGAATAGAGCGGCGTCGGCCTGCCGGCGAATTCAGCGAGATGGCGGTTCAATTCCTCTTGGAACGTGGGATCGGCCTGAGCGGAATCGTAGACGGCATCGAGCTCCTCCAGGGCCGCCATCAGGGTTTCGGGCACATAGACCCCACCGTACGGACCGAAATGGCCTGCCGCATCGGGCTGGGTGAAACGGTGGCTCCGGGGAGCGGCGGCCGTGGCGCACATGGACGCAATGTTGGGCGTCAGCTCCAACGAGGCAAGGACAAGGGCGCAGAGACTACTGATGGCTTCGAAGTTGCGGCTGGCGGGGAGGGCCCGCTCAGCGGCCGGAGCTGCCCAGTGCAGACGGACCGGGAGCCGAGCCGGCGGCAGCCGGTACGCGGGCGAGGCAGGGTTGCGGGCCTGGGTTGCTTGTTTCTGGTTTTCGCAGCTCTCTTCCCTTGGGGACCGCGGCGCCGCCCGGAGGCTCCCGCAAGGCGGGCAGCAATGGCCGCTTCGGGCCCTCCCCGCCGGCCGCAACGTCTAGGGAGCCGCGTGGAGCGGTTTTGTTGGATCGATCGAACGAATCGACATGTCCTTGAATTCGAAATCGATCATGTTGTCACAGCGGTAGCCAATGGCGACTCGCGCCATCGAGAGCACAACGTTCTCCCCGCAGTCGCACTCCGCGTTTCCTCCGCGGGTGGGCCCCCACTGCCCATGGTCTTCGTATTCCAGTACCTTGCGGAAGCTATCGCCGCGCCCAGTCGCATCCACGTACATCTCCAGTTTCATTCCCGCAACCGTGCGATAGAGGACGGCTTTTTGAATGATCTCGCGACCGTCGGTGAAAGGAGGCACGGCATGCTTCTTCTGCGGATCGACATCATCCACCGCGTAGCCGCTGACATGGTCGCTATTTTTCTCCATCATGGCGCGGCCGTCCATTGGATACAGATTGAAGTGGTAGGCCATCGCCTCGCAGCTAGCCGGAACGGCCTGATCCATTCCGACTTTATTCTTCTTTGAGGTTTGTTTGTAACCCCCGGGGACCAGTTCGACATGGGCATGGCCATTGCGGGTTCCGGTGCCCGTATTGATCACCCGGAAACGCCAGGTCTGCTCGATGTTCAGAAAATCGCCCCGGCCATCTGGACTGTCAGGCCGCTTATACAGGTAGCCCTTGGCCAAAACCTTCGCCACGTCGAAGGTTGGAATCGTCCGCTCGTTGGCGGACGTATCACTGACCACCTCAACTCTTAATTCGATCGGATCTTCCGGCCGGAACCAACCGTCCCCGACCGGCACGATAGGCTGTTCCATGAACCTCGGATCTTTGGGATTACCTTGAAACACCCAATTGTTGGCTGGCGGCAAAGCGTCCGCGTATACTTTCTGAATGCCGAACCCGTCGCGATCCGTGGATTGGGCGCACGCGAAATGAATGATGACGCATTCCCAGCCCAATGAGATGATGAACTGCCGTAATTTTCGCATCTCCTCGGTTTACCCTTACGATGAGAGACGACGTGGTCCATCCGAAATGCCCCGTCGACTCCCACCGCAGCCGGCGTCAGCCGCTGCAGCTTCGAAGGAAAGTATTCCGCTTCGCGCCGAGAGCCGAGTAGCGCGCCGGGCGGAAGGGTTCCGCCGCGGCCGTTGCTGCCCGCCTTGCGGGAGCCTCGGGGCGGCGCCGCGGTCCCCAAAGGAAAAGGGCCGCGAAAACCAAAAAAGCAACCCAGACCCGCAACCCTGCCCCGCCCGCGTACCGGCTGCCGCCGGTTTGGCTCCCGCTCCGTCTGCCTTGGGCAGCTCCGGCCGCGGCGGATCCCTTCCGCCCGGCGCGCGTCCTGTCCGAAGCCACCCGGTCCGGTCAACCCGCCTTCAGACCCGCTTGACCGTCACCAGCGTCAGGTCGTCTCTCTGCGGCGTATCGCCTGTGAAGCGCTGAACCGCCTCGAGAATGCCCTCGTTGATCTCTCGCGCGCTCCGCGGCCGCAACGAGCGGACAACGTCCGCCAGGCGGGCTCCCGAGAATTCCTTGTCCTCCTCATTGGGCGCCTCGGTCACCCCGTCGGTGTAGAGCACCAGTGTGTCGCCGGGGAAGAAGGGTTCGACCTTGTCGGCGATCACGCTTGAAAACAAATCGTCCGGCACCATCCCGAGCGGCATGCCCTCGGACCGAACCATCTGGGCAAGATAAACGCCGCTCACCATATCGCGGCGGGTAAAGAGCGGAAGCTCGTGGCCCGCCCGGGCAAAAACGACTTCGTTGGTGTCCACATCCACCACAGCGTAGATCATCGTCACATAGAAACCCCGGCTGACATCGGTCTCCATCGCACGGTTCATCTCGATGAGAACCTTTGCCGGCGACGAATGCCGGGGCGCAATCTGCCTGAGGTTGGTCCTGCAGATCGCCATCAGGAGCGACGCGGGAATCCCCTTTCCGGAAACGTCGGCCACGGCGACTCCCAAGCGGGTCGGACTGAGTTCGATCACATCGTACAGGTCGCCGCCGACCGTCTGGGCGGGCCGGTAGCGGGAGTCGAGGTCGAGGTGGGCCACCGCGGACGCCATAAGCCCCGTGGGCAGGAGCATCTGCTGGATACCCCGTGCGAGCGAGAGATCGAGATCGAGCTGCTTCTTCTCGATCTGAAGGTTGAGAAACTCCGCGTTATGAAGCGCAAGGGCTGCCTGCTCGCCGAGCGATTGCATGAGCGAGAACTCCATCGGCGTGAAGGGCCGATCCTCGACGGGATTCGCCACCACAAGGACCCCGAAGAAGCGCTCGCGGAAAGCCATGGGCACAGCGATCACCGAACGCACGGAAAGGGCGGGATCGCCGTGTCGGACAATTCTCGCGTCCTCGGCGGCATCAGCCACCCGCTCGCCGACTCCCGTTTCCGCCACCCTCCCCACGATCCCCTCGCCCACCGGGAATTCCTCGGAGGTCAGGACCCGTTCGATGAACTTGGCGCGGGTGTCGAGTTGGTCCCTCACAGATTCGGACAATGGCCGATGCGGCGGAAAGAGCCCCTCGACCGCGACTCCGCGCATGGTCTGCTGCGGTGTCCGCTCGAACATGCACGCGCTAAGGGCGCCCGTGCAGAGGATCGAAGCGTGCACAATCCGCTGGCGGAGTTCCTGCCTGGAGAGGCCCTCACCGAGCGCCTCGGCCATCAAATGCATGAAATCCATCGCGCGCTGGCGATCTTGGATCGCTTGAAGACGCTCATCCTCCCGCCGGTCGGCCGCGCGATTGAGTCGCCGCAGAACCAAAGACAGGCCGAGGACGGCCACAATCAGGCCGGCGATGATGACGGGAACCATGGGGCGCCGTACGCCTCTTCCGCTACCCTTGGTCGACTCGATTCTTCATGAATTCCAGGACATCCTGGAATTTCGACCGGTTGGCCTCGTTTGCCGTCACCAGATTCTCGTGGGCCTCCAGCACCAACCTAGCGCTATCGAGTTCATTCCGCTCCGGACAATCCAGAGCCGCGTTGCAGGCCTCTGAGTCCGCAGAGCCGTTTCCAGCGTCGACGGTAAGCAACCGGTGCAAACCGAGATTTCGAATCAATTCGAGATTCCGCGGGCCCACCCTCGCGAGGACCAGAGAACCGCGCGGGCTCGCACGCCGCAGATCGAGAGCCAGGCCCGCCAGTACGCCCAGGAAAGTGCTGTCCATGCTCGCGCATCGCAGGAAATCGATCAGGAACCGGCTCTTGCCGTTCAACCGCATATGCGTGACGAAATCGCGAAGGCAGGCGCAATTCTGGAACGACACCCGCCCTTCGATCCGGATGAGCACCGGGTCGGAATGGGCGTCGACCAGATAAACAGGCATTTGGGCGATCTCGCGCATCATGTCCTCGCGATGATTTGCCGGAGCACGTAGGAAAGGATGCCGCCGTGCTGATAGTACTCGATTTCGATGGGGGTATCGATGCGGCAGCGGACGGCAACGTCGACGGTTTCGCCGCTCTTTCGGTGGACGCGAAGGGTAAGATCCTGTTGCGGCTTCAACGAGCGGTTCAAACCGACGACGTCGAAAGTCTCGGATCCGTCCAACCCCAGGCTCCGTGCGTTGCTTCCTTCCTTGAACTGAAGGGGAAGGACTCCCATTCCCACTAGATTGCTGCGGTGTATCCGCTCGAAACTCTCGGCGACCACCACGCGTACTCCCAGCAGGTTGGTTCCCTTTGCAGCCCAATCGCGCGAGGAACCTGTTCCGTACTCCGTGCCTGCGATGATAGCGAGCGGTGTGCCTCTCTTCTTATACTCCACCGCGGCGTCGTAGATCGATAGTTTCGTTCCCTCGGGCTGAAGCAGCGTCGTGCCGCCCTCCTCGCCGCCCAGCATGAGGTTCTTGATGCGGACGTTGGCGAACGTTCCGCGGGTCATTACCCGGTCGTTGCCTCGGCGCGATCCGTAGCTGTTGAAGTCCTCATAGGAGACCCCGTTCTCCAGCAGGAATCGCCCGGCCGGAGAGGTCTTCTTGATGGATCCCGCCGGTGAAATATGGTCGGTCGTCACCGAGTCGCCGAAAATCCCCAGCGGCCGGGCGCCGCGGATCTCGGCGATCGCACCGGGCTCCATGGTGAAGCCGGCGAAGAATGGCGGCTCCTGTATGTAGGTCGACTTATCATCGAAGGCGTACAGGTTGCCGACCTTCGCCGGAATCTCGTTCCATTTGGGGTTCTGGCCAGCGAAATCCGAATAAAGCCTGCGGAAGACCTCGGGTTTAAGGGCGGCCGCTAGCAAATCACGAACCTCAGCGAGGGTGGGCCAAAGATCCTTGAGGTAGACGTCCTTGCCGTCGGAGCCCCGCCCGATCGGCTCCTGGGTGAGGTCGATGTCGACTCTTCCGGCAAGCGCGAAAGCAACCACCAGAGGCGGCGACATAAGGAAGTTCGCCTTGATATTTTGGTGGATGCGCGCTTCGAAATTCCGGTTGCCGGAAAGGACCGAGGCCGCGACGAAGTCGTGCTTGACGACGGCCTCTTCGATCGGCGCCGCGAGCGGACCGGAATTGCCGATGCAGGTCGTGCATCCGTAGCCGACCGTTTCAAATCCGAGCTTGTCCAGATACGGTTGGAGCCGGGTCTTATCGAGATAGTCGGTCACCACGCGCGAACCAGGAGCCAGCGAGGTCTTGACACCCACAGGCACCGAGAGTCCCCGCTCCACCGCTTTTTTTGCCAGGAGGCCGGCCGCCAGCATCACGGACGGATTGGAGGTGTTCGTGCAACTTGTGATCGCGGCGATCAGGACGCTGCCATGGCCAAGCTTTGCGGTTCCTTGCCCGTTGAACGCGACATCTACTTTGGCCGCCCCGAGTTCTTCCGCCTTCTTGCCAAATCCGTTCTCCGCAACGGGCTTTGAGAAGGTCGCAGTAAAATCGCGCTTGAGATTCGGCAATTCGATCCTGTCCTGCGGACGCTTCGGTCCGGCGACACTCGGCCGCACAGTCGCCAGATCCAACTCCAGATCCTGCGAGTAGTCGATTTGCCCCTTGGTCGGGATCCCCCACAGGCCCTGGGCTTTGTAATACGCCTCGTAAGCGGCGACCGACTCCGGGCTCCGCCCTGTTGCGCGCAAATAATTGGCGCACTCTCCATCGATCGGGAAAAAACCCATCGTCGCTCCGTATTCCGGGGCCATATTGCCGATGGTGGCACGGTCAACCACGGGCAGCGCCGCCGCACCGGGTCCGTAAAACTCGACGAATTTTCCGACGACCTTGGCCTTCCGGAGCAGCTGAGTCACCGTGAGGGCAAGGTCGGTGGCCGTCACGCCCTCAACGAGAGCTCCCGTGAGGTAGACACCCACGACGTCGGGGGTTAGAAAATAAACGGGCTGGCCGAGCATCCCGGCCTCGGCCTCAATGCCTCCGACCCCCCAGCCGACGATGCCCAAGCCATTGATCATGGTCGTGTGCGAGTCGGTGCCAACCAGCGAATCCGGATATACCGCGCCGTTTCCGTCGGTGAGCACCCCTTTGGCAAGGAACTCGAGGTTGACCTGGTGCACGATGCCGATTCCCGGTGGGACCACCTTGAAGGTATCAAAGGCCTGCATTCCCCATTTTAGGAATTGATAGCGCTCACGGTTGCGCGAGAATTCCATTTCAAGGTTCTTCGCAAGCGCGTCCGCGCTTCCTGCGAAATCAACTTGAACGGAATGGTCCACGACCAGATCCACGGGGACCAACGGCTCGATGACTTTGGGGTCCTTCCCCAGCTTGGCCGCCGCGGCGCGCATGGCCGCCAGGTCCACCAAAAGAGGGACCCCCGTGAAATCCTGGAGCACGATCCGCGCGACCACGAAGGGAATTTCCTCTGTGCGCTCGGCCTTGGGGCTCCACGATGCGAGGGCCTTGATCGCTGGCTCGGAAACCCGCTTGCCGTCGCAATTACGCAGAAGGGACTCCAGGACGATCCGGATCGATACCGGAAGGCGGGAGATCTTGAATCCCGCTCGCTCAAGCGCCGGAAGCGAATAGAACGCGTGCTTCGCGCCGTTGGCCTCGAACGATTGGAGCGTGTTGAACGGATTCGGAAGTTGGCTCATGGCGGGCGGGTGCTCGGCGTGGACGAAGGTTCAGGAGGCGAGCGCGGCCTTTATCGCCGCAAAATTGGGAAGATCTTTTGGAGTGGCCGTCTGTTCGGCATATTTGACCATGCCATCGAGCCCGATGACAAACGCGGCGCGGGCGCTGGTGTCCCCAATTCCAGCAAGTCCGGGGAAAATCACCCCGTAGGCTCCGGCCACCTGCTTGTTTAGGTCGCTCAGCAGCGTGACGCTGATCTTGCTCTGCTTGGCCCAGGCTTCCTGGGCGAACGGACTGTCGACGCTGATCCCGTAAACCTCGGCATTCAAACCCGTGTACTGGGTCATGCCGGCCGTCATGTCGCACATCTCCTGCGTACAGGTCCCGGTGAAAGCCAGCGGGAAGAATAATAGGACGATCTGCTTGAGGCCGAAATGGTCGCTCAACTTCACATCTTTGAGCCCCTCCGCGGTTTTTGTCTTCAGAGTAAAATCAGGGGCCTTGGATCCGGTCGCGAGTGGCATGGAACGAACAAAGAGGATTGGTTTCAGACAGGAAGAATCAAATTGTACCTGATCGACCGCCGTCGCAAATCGTTTTTTGCCCCGTTTGAGGCCCGGCTTCCGAACAAATCCCTTGCGGCGCAGCCCCCGCCGGGATTCTAACGGGTTTGCCGATGACCCTGATCGAAGACCTCACTTGGCGCGGCCTGATCGCCGATTGCACCGATTTAGGAACGCTGATCGCCCGCCTGGCGACCGGCCCGATCCCTCTTTACTGCGGATTCGACCCCACGGGAGACAGCCTCCACGTCGGCAGCCTCATCGGGCAGATCATGCTCCGCCGGTTCCAGTTGGCGGGCCACCACCCCCTTCCCCTGGCGGGCGGCGCCACAGGGATGGTCGGGGACCCCAGCGGCAAATCCGCGGAACGCAATCTCCTGACCCGCGAGCAGCTCGAATACAATGTTTCGCGCATCAAACTCCAGCTTTCGCGCCTGCTCGACTTCGAGGCTGCCCCCAACCCAGCCCGGCTGGTCGATAACGCTGACTGGACCGCCCCCTTAGGCTACTTGGATTTCCTCCGGGACATTGGTAAGCACTTCTCCATCAATACGATGATTGCCAAGGAGAGCGTCCGCGCCCGGATGGAGGGGGAGCACGGCATCAGCTACACCGAATTCAGCTATATGCTGCTCCAGGCGCACGATTTTTACCACCTGCGCAATCGGCATGGATGCGAACTCCAGATCGGAGGCAGCGACCAATGGGGAAATATCACCGCGGGAACAGATCTCATTCGGAAGAAGCTGGGGGCGGCGGCGTGGGGCCTTACCTTCCCATTGATCACGAAAGCGGACGGCACGAAGTTTGGAAAAACCGAGTCCGGCGCCGTGTGGCTCGATCCCGAGAAGACGAGCCCCTACCGCTTCTACCAGTTCTTCGTCAATACGGAGGATACCATGGTGGGGGGCTACCTGCGCAAGTTTACGCTCCTTCCCCACGAAGCGATCCAGGAGTTGGAGAGCCGCCACGCCGCCAACCCCGGTGCGCGGGAAGCGCACCGCGCGCTGGCCGCTGAAGTGACCATGCTGGTCCACGGTGCGGGCGCCTGCGCCGATGCCGTCCGGGCCAGCGAAATCATGTTCGGCGGCGGCCTCGGCGGCGTCAGCGAGGCCGTTTTCCACGAAGTAGTAGGCGAGATCCCCACGAAGGATTTCGCCTCAGGACCGCCCGGGGAGTCCGGGATCGCGCTCACCGAACTCCTGGTCCACGCAGGACTCAGCGGATCCAAGGGGCAGGCGCGCAAGGATATCGAAGGAGGCGGCATTTATCTCAACAACGTGCGCGTGTCGGAGGTCGCCCGCACCGCCATTCCGAACGATCTGCTCTTTGGCCGGTATCTTCTGTTGCGCAAAGGGCGCAGGTCCTACGCCGTTCTACGCGCTCCCTAGGCGTGTCGATCGACGCCGGTTTGGCTCAAAGGACTTAAAAAAACATCGCCTCGGCGAGCGCGTTCTCAGGGGGAAGAAGTCCGACGGGCGCGGACAGGCGGGTGCTTCCACCATTGAATCCCGCCTCAAAGAGCGCGAACCCACGTTTCAGATCCGCGCGCCAGGCAAATGAACCACCCTTTGAATAGATGAAATCGAGACGAAGACTCGATCCGCCCAGCTTCTTCGCCGGAACTGACGTGAATTCGGCCTTGGTCTCCCCGCATTGCAGCAGCCGGTCCCGCGCCCAGGCGAGAAGGACCCTGCCTTCCGCTTCCAGTTTGTCGCCGTGAGTCACCCTCACCTTGTCCAGCCCGCGCACCAGCAGCCGTGTCGGATACCGGTTGAGGAATTGTCCGATCGATTGTCGCACAGGCAGCAGCCTCGCATACACCAGATCCCTCACGGCCTCGGGCCGGGGCCAGGGGTGAGTCAGCGCATCGGCCGGAGCGATGGAACTGTCCAAAAGCACTCTCCTGGATCGAGTCAGCAGGTAATTATATTCCGCCAGACGCTGGCTGCTCGAGAAGCGGTGTGCCCAATAGTACAGCGGCAGGTCGGTGGACAGGCAGATCGAGACCTGGTCCTCGAGGTACGGACGCGCCTTGCGCGTGTAGCTCAGCATCACGAATTCACAGCACCTCTTGTCGCTCTTTGATTTCCCAAGCGTGCATTCGCCGTAAACCTTTGCGCGAATCTCGGTTCCTTCCGCCTCGTCCGGCATGGGGCAAAGGACCACGACCCGACTCGGATAGCGGCGGGCAAAAGCCACGACGGTTCCGAATTGCACCGCGGCATCGCTTGCCGACGTGTTGAAGCCAAGGTGCAGGACAAAATTGACCTGGGTTGCCTTCGAATCGTCCGAAGAGGGCGCCGCCCGGCCGTGCGCCGCTGAGTCCGCCCACATGGCGGAGAGGCTTTTCGATATGGATCCGACCGGTGCCGGGAGCCCGGGCAGAGCATCAAAGATCGCCGACATGAACGCTGAATTACGGCTGGCGCCAGACGTGGTTGCGCGCGGCCAGGAGCATGTCGGCCGCGGACGGACCCCATGATCCGGCGGCGTACGCGCCCAGGCCGCTGCGGCCCTGTTCGCGCCAGAAATCGAGGACGGGCGTCCAGATCGACCACGAGGCCTCCGCCTCATCGCCGCGTATGAAGAGGGTTCCGTCGCCCACCATCGCGTCGAGCACCAGGCGCTCGTACGCTTCGGGGGTATTGGAGCCAAAAGTCGTCGCGTAGCGGAAGCTCATCTTCACGGGCTGGGTCCGTGTCTCGAGTCCGGGTATCTTGCCGTTGAGGATGAGGCTCAGCCCTTCGTCGGGCTGGATCTGAAAAGACAGGGTGTTGTTCGCCAGATCGAACTTGCCGCCCTCGGCAAACAGCGCGCCCGGCGGCCGCTTGAATTGAATCGCTATTTCGGATACGCGGCGCGGCATGCGCTTGCCGGACCGCAGGTAGAACGGAACGCCCTGCCAGCGCCAGTTGTTGATCATGAGCCGGGCTCCCGCGTAGGTCTCCGTCGGAGAATCGGGGGCGATGCCCTGCTCCTGAAGGTAGCCCGGCACCATCTTGCCGCCCATCATTCCCTCCGTGTACTGCGCGCGGGCAACATCGCCCCCGGACCCCAAGGCGATCGGCTGGATGGCCTTCAGCACCTTCACCTTCTCGTCGCGCATGGCCTCCGCCTCAAGGGAGACGGGAGGCTCCATCGCCGTGAGGGCGAGCAGTTGCATCGTGTGGTTCTGGATCATGTCGCGGAGGCAACCGCTCTGTTCGTAATAGCCTCCGCGGGTGCCGACGCCGACATCCTCGGCCACCGTGATCTGCACGCTGTCGATGAAGTTCCGATTCCAGAGCGGCTCGAAGATCGAATTGGCGAAGCGCTGCACAAGAAGATCCTGGACCGTCTCCTTGCCCAGGTAGTGATCGATCCGAAACACCTGGCGCTCGTCGAAAACCGACCGAATTGTCGCGTTCAGCTTGCGCGCCGATTCGAGGTCGCGGCCAAACGGCTTTTCGATGATGAACTTCGACTGGTGCGCCTGGCCCTGGTACTTCCGGCCCAGCCCGCTGGCACCCAGGTTCAGGAGGATCGGCTCGAATACCGTGGGCGGGGTCGAGATGTAGAACAGCGCCTGGGTTTCGCGCGCAGCGCCCTTCTCGATCGCCGCGATGTGTTTGGCCAGCTTCTTAAAATCGGCCGGCTTGTCGTATTCGCCCGTCACATAGCTGGTGTTGGCGGCGATGCGCTTCCACACCTTCTCATCGAGTTCGCGGCGGGAGAACTCCTTGATCGCTTTCGCGGCCAGTTGCTTGAACTTGTCGTCGGAGATCGCTTTGCGGCCGTATCCGACCAGGAAGAATTCGGCCGGCAGCAGGTTGTCGTGAGCCAGGTTGTAAACCGCGGGAATGAGTTTTCTTGCGGTCAGGTCGCCGGAGGCGCCGAAGATGACAACAACCGTGGGCGGCGCGCCCCGGTGCTTGCTGAGTCCTTGAAGGAACGGGTGGCGGAGAGTGTCGGCCATATACGTTGCCCACTGTCGTCCGGCGTTCCGGCGAGGCAAGGGAAATGACGCCTCACCACGAACCACGGCCCCCCGTCATCGGCCCCGGAAATCCTTTCCGAAGAGCGGGACGTTCTCAAAGTGGAGCACCTCTGGTGCCGGCGCCGTGGCGACCTCGACGACATCGAAGCGAAACGTCCTCGGCATCTTGGCAAGGCCTGCGAGGTAGGCGCGGGCCGCACGGCGAACAGCGGCGCGCTTGCGCCTATCCACGGCAAAATATCCCGGGACGAGGGCGTCCCCAGCGCGCGCTTTGACCTCCACAAAGACCAGGATGTCGCCATCCCGGCATACAAGGTCCAATTCCTCCCGAAGGTCCCTCGGATTGCGCCAGTTCCGAGCAAGAATTGTGAATCCAAGGCGTTCGCATAGATAAACCTCCGCCGCGCGTTCCCCCGAATCGCCCGCCGCGTTTCTCATTGCGGCGACCGCCAACTACTGGCAGTAAGATTGACCCAAACCCGTATGGTTGCCGCCACGATCGCCACCACTCTCCGCCGTTCGCTGCTTATCAAGGTCATCTCGAAGCCCGCGCTGACCAAGGAAGATGGCGCGGCGGTGATTGAGCTCACGGCGTCCAAGGTCGTCGAAGCCCTGCAGGCCCAGTCAATCACATTGTACCTGATCGAGGGCAACGACATCGCCTTCAAGCACGTTTATTATTCTCCCACCCTTTGGGCCGCGGAGCCCTCCAATGAGGGCCGGTTTCAGGAGATGGGAACCAAGTTGTTGCAGCTGAAGCTGCCGCTCAAGACAGGCATCGTCGGCAAGGTGATCGAGTCCGGAGAGCCCGTATTCTTCCGCGATACGGAAAGCCAGGCGCCGTTCATGAACTCGCTGGCTCAGAACACGGGCTTCGACGTTCGTTCCATGCTGACGGTGCCCCTCAAGACAACGATCAAGCTCGGCGCGATCCAAGCGATCAACAAGGAGCTTTCGGCCGGGACACGCGGAGAATTCACTGATCAGGATCTTAAGCTCCTCCAGGAAGTTGCCGAATATTCATCGGCTCTGATCCACCGGATTCTGGATCCCAAGTTCCAGGTGAGCCCGGATGACTCCGCCCGGTTCGTCTCCAAGCTCACCGACCTTCCCCTCATCACGAGCCTCGAGGGATTGGAGGTGGACGCGAAACTTGTGGAGACGACCGGCGACGCTCTCATACGCCGGGAAGGCGTCTTCCCCTTCAGGCGGACCCAGTATGGCGTGGCCGTCATGATGGTCAATCCGCTCGATTATGCCAAGCGAGATTCCTTCACGCAGGCGACGGACCTTTCGATCGACGATGTGCACGTGGTCTCAGCGACTCTCTTCGAGTCGGTGTTGAAACGGTATTTCAAGGACACCAAGCAGACCGCAGGCGACGGCGATGTCGACATCGGCTCGGTCGCGGAGGTCATCAACTCGACTTACGAGATGGAAGGCGGGATCGAATCGATCGCGGGAGACCTGGAAAAGGAGGATTCCGCTCCGATCATTCAACTCGCCAACCGGCTCATCGAGGACGCCTACATCTGCGGCGCCTCGGACATTCATATCGAGCCGATGGAAAAGGATCTGCTGGTCCGTTACCGGATCGACGGTCTTTGCCAGGAAAAGCTGCGCCTTCCCAAGCAGGTCGCCAATGCCCTGGTCACCCGGCTAAAGATCATGTGCAACCTCGACATCTCGGAACGCCGGCTTCCGCAGGACGGTCGAATTGTCTTCAAGAAATTCACGAAGAAGAACATGGACCTCGACCTGCGCGTCGCGACCGGTCCCATGAATTACGGCGAGAAGGTTGTGATGCGCATCTTGGACAAGCAAAAGTCGACCCTGCCGCTGACGGCGCTCGGTTTTTCGGACGAGAACCTCTCAAGGTACCGGGAGTGCATCCGCCAGCCTTATGGAATGATCCTGCACTGCGGGCCGACGGGGTCGGGCAAGTCCATGACTCTCTACTCGGCCCTCGCCGAGGTGAACACTCCGGACACCAACATTCAGACGGCTGAGGATCCGATCGAATACACCCTCGCCGGCCTCAATCAAATGCAGATGAACCGGCAGATCGGGCTCACCTTTGCCCGTGCCCTGCGGTGCTACCTCCGCATGGACCCGGACATCATCCTGGTGGGCGAGATCCGCGACGAAGAGACCGCGGGCATCGCCGTCGAGGCGGCCCTGACGGGCCATTTGCTGGTTTCGACCCTGCACACCAATGACGCTCCGGCGACCATCGCGCGCATGAGCGAAATGGGAATCGAACCCTTCAATATTTCGGCTTCGCTTGTCTGTGTGTGCGCCCAGCGCCTCCTGCGCCGCGTCTGCAAGAACTGCAAGGTCCCCTATGAGCCGGAGGCTCGGGAGCAGGCGATCCTGGAGAAGGCCCTCAAATGGAGCGGCCCGGTGTTCAAGGCCAATCCGAACGGATGCCCGGTGTGCGGGGGACTCGGATACAAGGGACGCGTGGGCATTCACGAGCTGATGACCAACAGCGAGGAGCTCACCGCCGCCATCAACAAGGAGGTGGAGACTGCCGAGCTCAAGCGCATCGCCATGCGCAACTCGATGAAAACCCTCCACCAGGACTCCATGCTGAAGGTCAAGATGGGCCTGACGACCATGGAGGACGCTCTCGCCAACGTTCCGCCGGATCTGATCCTTTAGCCGCGGTGACGCGGCTCCCCCATCGGATCGCGGTCCTGGTCTTTCTGCGCAACCGCGCCGGCGAATTCCTGCTGATGTGCCGGGCCAAGCCGCCAAACTTGGGAGCCTGGAGCCCGATCGGTGGAAAAATGGAGACCGATGTCGGGGAGTCCCCTTTCGAGTGCGCCGTGCGGGAGACGGAGGAGGAGACAGGCCTGCGGGTGACGCAGTCGGACCTGCATCTTTTCGCCATGATCTCAGAGACGGCCTATGAAGGCCAATCGCACTGGCTGCTATTCCTCTTTCAATGCGCTCGTCTGCTGGAAGCGCTCCCGCCCGATATCGCCGAGGGGCGGTTTGGCTTCTTCAGCCGGGAAGCCGTCGACGCCCTGGCCCTCCCCGAGACGGACCGCGCGGCGCTATGGCCGATCTACGACCGGTACGGCGATCAATTTGTCGCTTTGAAGGTCGACTGCATGCCCGGCGCGCCGCTCAAGATCAGGATCGAGGAAGCCCTGCCTCGTGCGGCATCGCAGGCCAAATAGCGGCGCTGCGGGCGAATTTTTCAATTGCAGGGATCTATTATTTAATAACTATTAACCACCTTTCCTAGAGACATCCCCGACCCCGCTTCCACGTGGAATCCTCCGCTCCGAATGACCGCCAATGCCAACGCCCCCGAGACCGATCGCCCTGGGTATTGAAGCCCCTGGCGCTCTCATTGCTGGCGCTGGCAGCCGGGCTGGCGGGACCGCGGCGGCTGATCGCGGCAGCCACAACGGCCCCGGAAGTCCGTCTGACCCTTAATTTTAATCCGGACTGGCGCTTCACCAAATCCGATCCGGCCGGTTCGGCCGCTCCGGACTTCGACGATTCCGGCTGGACGAGGGTGTCGACACCGCACACCTACAACGACATCGACACGTTCGACCACTGGTCGACGCCCGGCCATCGGGGCGAGCAGATCCAGTGGAGCGGACGGACTTGGTACCGGAAGACATTCGAAGTTCCGGCGTCTTGGAAGGGCCGTAAGATGTTCATCGAGTTTGGCGCCGCCCGCCAAGTCGCGGAAGTTTACCTGAATGGCCATCTCCTAGGCGTGTCCAAGACCGGCTTCACGCCGTTCGGTTTCGATCTCTCGGACGGCCTGCGCTACGGCGGAGCCAACGTGCTCGCCGTGATGTGCGACAACCGCTACGGCAAGGACCCCCTCGGCACCGCGGCCGACACAAATCTAGCCGCCGTTTCCCGCGCCTTCAATGAAGCGATTCCTGAAAAGATCGAGGATCTGCAGGCGTGGCAGATTCCGTGGAATAATCCTCATTGGCATCCTGCCCATGGCGGTCTGTTCCGAGATGTGCGGGCCTACGTAACCGATCCGCTCCACATCACGCTGCCCCTTTATAGCTTCCTCGCCACCGCCGGCCCGTATGCCTACGCCACGGATATCTCGGCGGAGTCGGCGCGTATCACGGTCGAGGTTCCCATCGAGAATGGTCGCTCTGCGGCCGGACGGGTCGAAACACTCGTGACTGTGGCCGATGCCACAGGCTCCGTCGTGCTGCGCCTCTCCCATGCCGACGAGATTGCCGCAGGCGGCAGAACCGTCGCGGTCGTCAGCGGCATCCTCGCGAACCCGATCCTGTGGGGGCCCGTCCATCCGCATATCTACACCGTTCACTGCAGCCTCACGGCCGGCGGGGCCGCGGTCGACGCGTCGGAAGTTTCCCTTGGGGTCCGCAGTGCGCGATGGAGCGCGACTGAAGGCCTCTTTCTCAACGGGTCGCATCTCAAGCTTCACGGCTGGGGCCAGAAACCGACCGACGAATGGCCGGGGCTCGGGGCCGCCCAGCCGGACTGGATGCATGACTACACGCTCGAACTTATGCAGGCGGCTGGAGGCAATTTCGTTCGATGGGGGCATTGCGCCGCGGGTGATGCCCAGATCACCGGAGACGACCGACTGGGCCTTCTCACCGAACAGCCGGGCGTCGATGGCGAATCGGACACGGTCAAGTCAGCGTGGAAGCTTCGCGTGCAAGCATTCCGGGACATGATCATCTATTTTCGGAACCATCCCTCGATCGTGATCTGGGAAGGCGGCAATCAGAAGGTCACAGCGGAACACGCCCATGAGCTGCGCGCTCTGATGGACCTCTACGACCCGCACGGCGGACGGGCCTACGCCCATCGGCGCGCAGACGAGGCCACGGCCGCGGTCATGGACGTCGGCATCGGGACGGAAGGGGGGCGCGAAATCGCGCGCCTACCGGTGGTCGAGGGCGAGTACGACCGCGAGGAGTCCCCTCGTCGTGTCTGGGACGATCAGTCGCCACCAAATTTTGGCTACCCTGAAGCGAAGGGCCAGACCTACCAGCTCACCTCCGAGCAGTACGCCGTCAACGAAATCTCGCAGGCGGTCGGCAAGATCGCCGCTGCTCATCATTCAGGGGGGGCCAATTGGATCTTCTCCGACTCCACTAGCGGGGGACGGGTCTCCGTCGAGGTAGCCCGCGCGGGCGGAGAAGTCGACGGGGTGAGGCTTCCGAAGGAGGCCTACTATGCCTGCCAAGTCATGTTTCGGAATGTGCCTGCCGTTCATCTGATCGGCCATTGGACCTATCCGCCCGGCACAAAAAAGACCCTCTTTGCGGTCGCGGTCGCCGACGACGTCCAGCTGCGTTTGAACGGCCGGTTGCTGGGCCCGGGCAAACGCTCCGAACACTACCTTTACACTTTCCCGGACGTCGTTTGGGAACCCGGCACGCTGGCGGCGGAAGCTCTCATCGGTGGCCAGGTCGTTGCGACCGATACGCGGCGGACCGCCGGACCCGCCGCGGCCTTGCGCATCACTTCGATCACCGGACCCGGCGGCTTCCGGGCTGACGGAAGCGACGTCGCGCTCTTCGACGTGGAAGCGGTGGATGCCTCCGGCGAACGGTGCCCCACTTTCCAGAAGCGCGTCGATTTTACCTGCACCGGTCCCGCGATTTGGCGTGGCGGGTATAACAGCGGGCGCATCGATTCGATCAATCACACCTACCTCGATCTCGAGGCCGGCATCAACCGGATCTCCGTCCGCGCCACCCGCGATCCGGGAACGGTCACAATCGGTGCCCGCTGCGAGGGATTGATCGCGGGTTCCGCCTCCGTCTCCGAAGCTGCATTCCCGGCGATGGGAGGCTGGACGATGGTGATGCCTGCCACGGAGGCCTCCCTCGCCCCGGTTGAGCCGGCCGCCGCTGCGGCATTCGGATCTGCGGCCAGCGCCCGCCCGGCCGGAGTGCGCGCTCCGCGGGCTGCAAAGCGAGTCGGAGACCTCATCGCCACGCTCGATTACTCCGGGCCCGCGGGCGCAAAGGTTCGAGTGGCCCGCGGAGCGACGGCGGCCAAGCCGGCCTATATCGATGCCGATATTTTGCTGCCGACACTGCCGAGCGTCCTCGAAGGCGGCGAATGGATTCAGACGTCGGAGGCGGACCGCCGTTACCAAGCCGAGGATCTGCTTCAGTTGTCCACCGCCGCCGCCTGCCGGATCACCGTGGCCCACGACTCGCGGCTGCCCCGTCCCGGCTGGCTCTCGCGGCTCTTCACCGAGACTGGACTCACCCTTGAACTCGGTGGTGCGCCGATGACCTTGGACGTCCGGGCGGTGCCAGCGGGCCAGAGCCTGACTCTGGGTTCGAACGACGATAGCGCCGCCAATCATGAGGGGCGGATGTACCTCGTATTTGCCACGCCCGAGAGCCGGGCAACCCTCCTCGCGGCCATGAACCGTGTGGCGGACTACCAGCTCGCGCATCCTGCCCGGCCGTCCTTCAGCGGCTGGATCCAGGGGGCCTTCCTGGCCGGGCTCTCGACGCTCGAGCGCATCGATCCTTCGGAGCGCCACCGAGCCGCCCTCGAAACGATAGCGGCCAACAACGAGTGGCGCCTGGGCTCGCGACTGTACATGGCCGACGACCTGTGCGTGGGCCAAACTTACCTAGAGATGTATGGCCGCTCCCATGATCCGCGCCTGCTCGCCCCGACTCAAAGCCGCTGCGATGCGATACTGGCCAAGCCGAGCGTCGGAACTCTGGATTTTAAGGCCAAGGACGCGCGCGACCGCTGGTCCTGGTGCGATGCGCTCTTCATGGCGCCGCCGGTCTGGATGCGCCTCTATGCCATCACGGGAAATAAAGCGTATATGGACTATGCCATCGCCAAGTGGTGGGAGACGTCCGATTTTCTCTATGATCCCGCAGAGCACTTGTATTTCAGGGACAGCACTTTTTTTGCGCAGCGCTCTCCGAACGGGAAGAAAGTCTTCTGGAGCCGTGGCAACGGCTGGGTGATGGCGGGCCTGGCTCGGGTGATTCCGTTCCTGCCCGCCAACGATCCGTCCCTGCCGCGCTTTGAGGCGCAATTCCGCGATATGGCCGAGAAGATTCGAAGCCTGCAGCAGGCCGACGGCTCGTGGAGAGCCAATCTCCTGGATCCGGAAGACTGCACGCCGGCGAAGGAGACCAGCGGAACGGGCTTCTTCTGCTACGCGTTCGCCTGGGGCGTGAACCGCGGCCTGCTCAACCGCGCGACCTTCGAGCCCGCCGCGAAGAAGGCCTGGGCGGCTCTGCTCACCTGTGTCACGCCGGAAGGGAAGCTGGAGTATGTCCAGCCCGTGGGCTCGGCGCCTACGGCCTTCCCAGCCGACAGCACAGCACCCTATGGGCCGGGCGCGCTCATTCTGGCGGGCAGCGAATTGATGGAGCTGGAGCGGCGGCCGCGCTGAACTGCGGGCGGCCCATCGCGGACGATTCGGCGGCGCGGGGCACGTGCTCGAGAAAGAGGTCGAGGAGGGCGGGATCGAGTTTCTTCCCCCGCAGACCGCGCATTTCGAGGCGAGCTTCCTTCTGGTTCCACGCGGCCTTGTACACCCTTTGCGAAGTGAGAGCGTCAAATACATCTGCGATCGCGACAATTCTGGCTTCGATCGGGATTTGGTCCCCAGCCAGTCCATCCGGACCGCCCTTTCCGTCCCAGGATTCGTGATGAGAGCGGGCGATCCGGGCGGCGCTCTGAATGAGAGGCCATGGGCTGCCGTCCAAAATCCGATGTCCGAGGACCGTGTGGGTTCGGACCAGGTCCATTTCTTCCTGCGTAAGCCGCCCCGGCTTGTTCAGAACCGAAAGAGGAAGACCGATCTTCCCGATATCGTGGAGCGGAGCCGCCAGGCGAAGTTCCCTGATCCGGATCTCGGAGAAATCCAGCAGTCGGCCAATCTCGCAGGAGTAAGTGGCGACCCGCTCGAGGTGAGGATCGATGGCAGGATCGTGCGCCTCGCAGGCGAACCGAAGCCGGACTGCGATTTCTTCACCAGCATTCAAATACAGCCCGGCGCTCATTTTACAGCCTCCGCGGTTTCGTGGCTGCGGCTGTAGTCGCGGCGCCGTCCCTCCTTGTCGCGGTACAGAGCCGCATCCGCCCTACCGCTCAGTTCTTCGATCGTCAGGGGGCCACTGCGATCGAACAGGGCGATGCCGCAGCTGCATTCCAGCGTGAATTCGGAGGCGCCGGGGCGATTGCGGACCGACAGCACGATGTCGAGCGACTGGCGGGCCATCTGCACTTGCCCCGGCTCGTCCTCGACTCCCATCGCCACAAATTCATCGCCACCGAGACGCACGAGCAGCGCATTTTTGCGAAATACGCTGCGAAGATTGGACGCGAATTCGACCAGCGCCTCGTCGCCTTTCTTGTGCCCAAATTCGTCATTGATCTGCTTGAAGCGGTCGAGGTCGAAGTAGCAGAGGTAGCCGCGCTTGTCCGAATCCCTTACCTGATCGAGGATGTCCGGGTGAAGCGTGTTGAATCCTCTGCGGTTGTAGAGCGAGGTCAGTTCGTCGATGACGGCCAGCTGCCGGACCGTGCGCTGAAGGCGGTGCCGCTCGATCGCAAAGACAATCGCGCGGTCGAGCGCTATGAAATTGATTTCCCCCTTGATAAGAAAGTCCTGGGCGCCGCTCTTGACCGTCTCGAATCCGATCTCGCGGCGCTGGTTCGAAGTCAGCACGATCACGGGAATATCCGGCGCCGTTTCCAAAACTTTCTGCAGGGTGGCGATTTCGGCGCTGTCCGGAAGGTTCAAATCGAGAAGGACCACGTCGAACTCGTCGATATTTAGCTCCCCGATCGCCTCCGCCAGGGTGGTCTTGTGGACTACGGTGTACTTGCACGCGAAAGACTTCTTCAGCATCTG
>Ga0302325_10001789_pt1 | contig 53846 bp, 54 predicted proteins | sample Palsa_T0_2_FD_201948 | JGI IMG/M metagenome (GOLD analysis project Ga0302325, IMG submission 201948) | Peat permafrost microbial communities from Stordalen Mire near Abisko, Sweden - Palsa_T0_2 | ecosystem: Environmental > Terrestrial > Soil > Palsa > Peat permafrost | place: Sweden: Abisko...
TCCGATGGCCACCAGCGGGGAGAAATGATGGCCACCAGTGGGGAATTTCGTGGCCGCCAGTGGGGAGAAACCGATGGCCATTGACAGCCGTTCCAAGTGCCGTTTCTCAGGACGATTCCGTAACCGTTGGCCGAATCTGCTGACGCGCGACACGTCATTTCGGGGACGGTGCTGCCGGTGTACCAGCCGCCGCAGCCCTTGTCGTTTGTGCCGTAGCTGGCTGCGTGTGCCACCGGCCCTCTTGCAGTCCGATCAGCTATCGCCGGCTGGCCACTGGTTGTGGTCCCGCCTGTTGTTGTGGTGCCCGCCGTGGGACCGGACGAAGCGATCCCGGCTCCAGACGCAATGGCCTGGCACGGTTGCGAGATCTGATATGCGACCCAGCCCGTACAAGTGGCTGCCGCAGCCTCGTGAGCGCGTAGTGTGGCGAGGGATTTCGCGCTCGCGATCGCCGTCACCGCGAAACCCGCGGACAATGCGGCCACGACGAGCAGCGACGCCTACCGGAGCCTGACCTGCCGTCGAGGATCGTCGCTGCGTCGGTTGGACGGCACTAAAGTGAGCAGCCTACGTCTACCTGATCGCAATGGGTTCCGTTTGGACGAGCGTTTCCGGCCTGGACGACCCCGTTCAGGCGTCCATCAGGCCAGACTGAGCTGGCGGATCGTAGCGCTTTAGGCGGCGGATCAGGAGTCCACGATGCGTCCAGCGGCGACGAGCGCGTCCGGTGGTGTCCGAGGCGGTTCTCGCTCTGGCAAACTCGACGCGTCGCCTCATGAGGCGTCCCCCGCTTTCGGCTCAGTTCGACATCAAGCGTCCGCGCTGTGAGCGTCCGGCGCAGCCTGGTATGACGCGGCGGTGGCTGGTGCGGATCGCGCTGGCTCCTCGTTCCAGTTGAGGATCCGCTTACGGGACGTGGCGGTCGACCGCGCCGCCGCTACGGCCCCAGATGAGAGGCTGGACCGCTCGTGTCTCGCCTCAGCGGGCGCCGGGTGGCGGAGGGATTGCGAGTTGGCGGCAGATCGCGCGGGCGGTGCCGGTGGGATCTCGCGGTGTCGGGGGACCGGAGCGCGCAGGTCGGCGGGCGGGTTTCGCCAGATCGTGTGCCGGGAGCCGTCGCGTAGGACCTCGCAGCCGTGTTCAGCGAGGTGGCGCTCCAGTTCGCGGCGTTTCAAGCGGCGAGGTCGATCGTGACGGTCTCGACGTGCCCGCCACCGATCGGGGGCTCACGGCCCTCGTCGCGGTAGGAGGCGATCATCTCGCGGGCAGCGTCGAGCAGCATCTCGCGGGCCTCCTCGACCGTGCGCCCGCAGGTGACGACGGCTGGCCATTCGGCCAGCTGGGCCATCGTCCAGCCGTTCTCGTCGGGGGTGAAGACAGCGGTCAGGGTCAGCTGGTCGCTCACCTGCTGAACGGTACCGTTCCTCCGCGGCGGTCGACGCGTCGCCGAGTGGTTGACTTGCGCCGTGATTGTTGCTCAGCCCGGGAGCGCGCGGATACGTCAGCTCGGTGACGAGGTGGCCTCGGCGACCTTGCTGGTGCTGGCGGTCGAGCGGGTCGACCCGGGCCACCGGTGACGTGGTGCGCGAGCTCGGTCTGGATGAGGTTGTCGACCACTTCACGTTGGTCGGCGATGAGCTGGACCTGCTGCGCAACAAGTCGGGGTCGACCCGTCTCGGGTTCGCGGCGCTGCTGAAGTTCCTGCTCTGGCGTGGGCGGTTCCCTCGCGATACCCAGGAGCTGCCTGGCGATGCCGTTGCGCACCTCGCGCGCCAGGTCCGTGTCCCCGCCGGCGAGCTCCCGTCCTTCGACCTCGCGAGCCGCACCGCGCAGCGCCACCGCACCGAGCTTCGCGCGTATACGGGCTTCAGAGAGTGCAGCGTGCCCGATGCGGAGATCTTGGCCGGCTGGCTGGGCGAACATGTCGCTTCGGTCGAACGCCGCCACGATCGCGTTCGTGAGGAGCTGCTCGCTCGCTGCCGAGCAGAGTTGATCGAGCCGCCGACCCCCGATCGCGTGCGCGAGATCGTCCGGTCCGGGCTCTACCGAGCCGATCGAGCGCTGCTGGCGGTGATCCTTGAACGCCTGGATTCCGTGACCGTCGCCCGACTGGAGACCCTCATCGCCGTCAACGACGAGGAGGAACGGGAGGAGGACATGCTGAGCCTGATCAAGGCTGCTCCGGGCAACGTGAGCCTGGAGACGATGCTCACCGAGATCTCCAAGCTGGAGGCGATCCGCGGGGTCGGGCTGCCCGCTGACCTTTTCGCCGGGATCGCACCGAATGTCATGGTCGGGTGGCGCGCCCGCGCAGCGGTCGAGTCGCCCGTGCATCTGCGCGAGCATCCGCAGCCGACGAGACTCGCGCTGCTGTGCGCGCTGCTTGCCCTGCGTGAGCGGGAAGTCACCGACGTTCTGGCGCAGCTGCTGATCGCCACGGTGCACCGGATCAATGCCCACGCCGAGCAGAAGGTCATCACCGAGCTCGTCAAGGACTTCAGGCGCGTCACCGGCAAGGAGACGCTGCTGCGCAAGATCGCCGAAGCATCCCTGGGCACGCCGGATGAGACCGTCCGAGACGTGATCTTCCCGTCGTCGGGGGAGAAGCGACGTTGAAGGATCTCGTGGCCGAGTATCGCGCCAAGGGGACCGAGTACCAGCGCCAGAAGCGCAAGGTCTTCAAGGCCTCCTACACCAACCATTACCGGCGCGGGCTGATCCGGCTGCTCGGGGTGCTCGAGTTCCGCTCCAGCAACACCGCCCATCAGCCCGTGATCGACGCGCTCGGCCTGATCGTCCGCTACGCCGAGAGCACCGCCCGCTACTACCCGCTCGGCGAGCACGTCGTCATCGACGGCGCCGTCGACCCGGGCTGGGCGGACCTACTTCTTGACGTCGACTCGCGCAAACGCACCCGGATCATCCGCAACGTCTACGAGGCGTGCGTCTTCCAAGCGCTGCGCGAGCGGCTCCGCTGCAAGGAGATCTGGATCGTCGGCGCGCACGAATGGCGCAACCCCGACGAGGACCTCCCCACCGATTTTGAGATCCACCGGACCGCGCACTACGAGAACCTCCACAAGCCGCGGGACCCCGCCGCGTTCACCGCCGAGGTGCGCCAGGAGATGCGGACCGAGCTCGCCGCCCTGAACGACGCGCTGCCCGGCCTGGACTGGCTGCAGATCACCGACCGCAAGAGCGGCGCGATCAAGCTCACGCCGCTGGAAGCGCAGCCCGAGGCGCGGAACCTGCGGCGCCTGCAGCGAGCAGTCCGCGAGAGATGGGGACAAATCCCGCTGATCGACATGGTCACCGAAGCCGCGCTGCGGACCGGGATGCTCGGGCAGCTCACCGCGGTCGGGACCCGCGAGGGGCTCCAGCGCTCCGTGCTCTGGGAGCGGCTGCTGCTGCTCGCCTACGCCTACGGCACGAACACCGGGATCAGCGCCGTCGCGGCCGGCTGCCACGGCCACAGCGAAGCCGACCTGCGCTACACCGCCAGGCGGTACTTCACGATCGACGGGGCCCGCGCGGTCGCGATCCAGCTCGCCAACGCGACGTTCGCCGCGCGCCAGAGCGAGATCTGGGGACAGAGCACGACGACCGTGGCGTCGGACTCCACGCACTTTCGAGCCTACGACCAGAACCTGTTCACCGAATGGCACTCCCGCTACGGCGGCCGCGGCGTGCTGATCTACTGGCACATCGAGAAGAAATCGATTGTCGTCCACTCCCAGCTACTGAGCTGCGCTGCCTCGGAGGTCGCCGCGATGGTCGAGGGCGCCGTGCGGCACGGCACCTCGATGGAGCTCGAAGGTAACTACGCGGACTCCCACGGCCAGTCGGAGATCGGGTTCGCGATCACCCGGCTACTCGGGTTCGATCTGCTCCCGCGAATCAAGCAGATCAACAAGATGAAGCTCTATCGGCCCGATCGCGGCGAACCCGGCGCCTACCCAGAGCTCGAGCCCGCGATGACCCGCCGGTCCGCTGGGAGCTGATCGAGCACAACTACGACCAGATGATCAAGTACGCCACCGCGATCAGGGTCGGCACCGCCTCCACCGAAGCGATCCTGCGCCGCTTCACTCGCAACGCCTCCCATCCCGTCTACCAAGCGATGCTCGAGCTCGGTCGCGCCCAGAAGACGATCTTCCTCGCGCGCTACCTCCGCGACCGCGACCTTCAACGCGAAATCAATGAAGGACTGAACCTCATCGAGGCGTGGAACCGCGTCAACACCGTCATCTTCTACGGCAAGAGCGGCGAGTTCGCCAGCAACCGCCGCGACCAGCAGCAGCTCGGGATGCTCGCCCTGCACATCCTGCAAGCCGCACTCGTCTACGTCAACACTCTCATGATCCAAGATATCCTCGCTGAAGCCGAGTGGGCCAACGTCCTCACCGCTGAAGACCTCCGCGGCCTCACGCCCCTGTTCTGGGCGCACATCCTGCCCTACGGCGAAGTCAAGCTCAACATGACTAGACGCCTCGCCCTCAGCGCCAGCCAGACGCCCGACGCCGGCGACCACGACCAGTGAGCCCTATCCAACGAGGTCGATCCGACGCCCTCGAGCTACTTGTCGGTTGGTGCCACGTTCCTTAACTGCGACCCTATCCCCAAGGCGACTCCGCTCTGCGCTCCAGCGCTGAGCGTGCTCCACTCGAGCTCGTCGGTCAGTCGAAGCGGCGGTCACGACGCAGCGGGTGTCTGGGAGCGACCAAGCGGCGCTGAGGTGCGCCGGGCGGTAGGGATCGACCCGCGATGCCCGTAGACCCAGGGGATCGTCCTGGTTGCTCCTTGCGCCCATTCCCTCATCCCACGTCCACCAGAGCGGCCCGTCGATAACGGCGTAGTAGCCGTCACGCCGGCCGCCGTGGTGCTCCACGCGAGCGCGCTCCCCAGCGCGCCAGATCCGCACGCTCTCCTCGTACCCGGCCCGTTCAGCCTCCGTCTTGCCCGCGCCGAAGAGCTGGATAGACGCCCCCGACGCTCTTGCTCCTCCACGTTGGCGACGAACGCCGCGTGTGCACGCTCGCAATGCCGCCAAACGCGGTAAGTCACCTCAACCGTCCTCACAGGCGCGTCAGCACAAGGAGCACCAGCAGCCGCGAGCCCCTCCGGATCAACGCTCACAGCCTGAGACTTCCCGATCATGTGCCGGGCGTAACCGCTGACGCGCGCTCAACTCGAGCATCTGCCGCGTTCCGCACAAAGCGCGCGTCCCGGAGCGATGGTCGGCAGCCATTTCGCGGCATCATGCTTCGCATGGCTGTGCAGCCCAGTCCCGTGCCCGACCTGACCGCTCCGTTCCACTCCGACGGCGATCACATCGCCGTTGATCTGGTGCACGCCCGGGCCCTGTTCACCACCCGCCGGGGCGGCTCGTCCACCGGCCCGTACGCCAGCCTCAACATGGGGACCACGACCGGTCCGCAGCCGGCGGACGTGATCCGGAACCGCCGTGCTCTACAGGACAGGCTCGGAGTCGCGCTGGCGTGGGGCCACCAGGTTCACGGCACGCGCGTTGCGGTGGCCTCACGGGCTCCGTCGTCGTCGGCGGCTCCCGAGCAGGCCGACGGTCAGGCGACGGTGGCCGCGGGCGTGGCGGCGACGGTCATGGTCGCCGACTGCGTTCCGATCGTCGTCGCGGGTGAGGGCGCAGTGGCAGTGCTCCACGCCGGCTGGCGTGGTCTCGCGGCGGGAATCATCAGCGAGGGAGTCGGCCGGCTGCGTGATCTCGGCGCGGGCGGGCCGCTCAGCGCGGCGATCGGTCCCGGCGCGGGCCCGTGCTGCTACGAGGTCGGCGAGGAGGTGCATGCGGCGTTCTCGACCCACGGCGCGGCGGCCCGGTACGGACGTAACCTCGACCTGAAGGCGGTCGCGGCGAGCGAGCTCGAGCGCGCCGGGGTAGAGCAGGTACACGACGTCGGGCTGTGCACGATCTGCTCCGATTCGTCGCTGTTCTTCTCCCATCGGCGCGACCGGGGCGTGACAGGCCGTCAGGCGGGGCTTGCGTGGCTCGTCTGATCTTCGACGGCCTCACGGTAGATTCCGTGCGCGCCAACCTCGAGCATGCGCGGCAGCAGATCGCTCGCGCGGCGTTGGTCGCAGGGCGTGACGGCGGCGACGTGGAGATCCTCGCCGCGGTCAAGTACGTCCGCTCGCCCGAGCTCGACGTGCTCGCGCAAGCGGGCATCGACCTCGTCGGCGAGAACCGTGCGCAGGATCTCGAGCAGAAGGCCGCCTCGCACCCCGGGCTGTTCGTCTGGGACTTCATCGGCCAGCTCCAGAGCCGCAAGGTCAAGCAGATCCTGCCCCAGGTCCGCTACGTCCACTCGGTCGCCACCGATTCGGCTCTGGCGCAGCTCGCGCGACACGCGCCGCCTGGCACCGAGGTGCTGGTCGAGGTCAACGTCGCCCGGGAGCCTGGCAAGGGCGGCGTCGTGCCGGGCGAGCTCGCGTCGTTCATCGATCGTTGCCCGGCGTCGGTCGTCGGACTGATGACGATGCCCCCGCTCGCTCGCTCACCCGAGGACAGCCGCCCGCACTTCGCGGCTCTGCGCGAGCTCGCGGACGAGCACGGCCTGCGTCACCTATCGATGGGCACGAGCCAGGATTATCCGGTCGCCGTCGAGGAAGGCGCGACGATCGTGCGCCTCGGGGCGTGCCTATATGGACCCCGCGCGCCATAATCCTGAGAAGGGAAATACCGGCTTCCCCCGAAAAGACCGAGCAAAATGGCATTCCGCGACACATGGCACCGCACAATGGTCTACTTCGGCCTCGCCGAAGACGACCAGTACGAAGACGAGATCGAGCCCGAGGCCTACGCCGAGCCAGAGACTCAGCTCGAGGATCGCTACCGCGAGCGACCGAACGTCCGCCGGCTGAGCGCCCGCCGCCGGCGCGACGAGATTGACGACATCTTCGCGGATGACCCCGCCACGGAGCGGCGAACCAACGTGCTGCGGTCGGTGAGCGCAACGCGCGGCACGAACGGACGTGGCGGCGCAGCAGACCGCGGCGGAGGAGACGTGCGTGTGCATCTCGTGGTCCCAAAGAGCTTCAACGACGCCCAGGACGTGGCCGACAAGTTCAAGGACTCCATTCCGGTGATCCTGAACCTCCAGGGAATCGACACCGACCTCTCCAAGCGCCTGATCGACTTCTCCAGCGGGCTGACCTACGCCCTCGATGGGGGCATGCAGCGGATCGCCGACAAGGTCTTCCTGCTCACCCCGCGCAACGTCGAGGTCTCCGCCGAGGAGCGCGCGCGGCTGCTCGAGAAGGGCTTCTTCAACCAGTCCTGACGGGGGCGCGGTGCTCGGCCGTCCGGCCGCGGCGGTCCCGCCCCCGCCCACCGGTAGATTTCATCGCATGCAAGTCGGCTTGATCGGATCCGGCAATATGGCGCGTGCCCTCGCGCGAGGGTGGGGCGAGCCCGTGCTGTGCTCGGACACGGGATCCGGTCGCGCGGCTGCGCTCGTCGAAGAGCTCGGCGGCGAGGCGCTCGACAGCAATGTCGCGGTCGCAGAGCGCGCGGATCTCGTCGTTCTGTGTCACAAGCCGGCCGGGCTGAGCTCCGTGGCCGCGGAGATCGCCGGCGTCGCGAAGGCTGTCGCTTCGGTGCTCGGCGCCACCCCGACGCCGTCGCTCGAGGATGCCTACCCCGGCACGCCGGTATTCCGGCTGATGCCGAACACGGCGGTCGAGGTGCGCCGCGGGGTGGTCTGCTACACGCCCGCCGCTGATATCGATCCCGCGCTGGAGGCCGACGTCGTCGCCCTGTTCGCGCGTCTCGGCACGGTCGTGAGGCTCGACGAGCGATACCTCGACGCCGCCACCGCGGTAATGGGCGTCGGGCCCGCCTACCAGGCCTTGCTCGCGGAGGCTCAGGTCGACGCGGCCGTTCGTCACGGGTTGCATCCGGAGCTCGCGGCTTCGCTCGTGGCAGAGACGATGGCGGGAACGGCGGCTCTGCTCACCGCCCGCGGCTACGACACGCTCGCCGTTCGCCGCGAGGTGACCTCGCCCGGCGGCTCGACCGCTCGCGGCCTCGCCGCCCTCGAGCGCGCCGGCGTCCGGACCGCCTTTCAGGATGCGATCGACGCAGTCGTCGCGCACTCCGCGCCAGGGGGACACGGATGATCGCGCTCGCCGCCGCCGCTCGCGTTGACATCGCCAACTACGTGGGGGCGCTCTTCACGGTCTACATCGTGATCCTGTTCATCTACATCCTGCTGAACATCATGTTCTCGCTTGGGGTGCGACCTCCGTACTCGCGCGTCACGGACGCGGTCCTCGGGTTCCTGCGCGACGTCTCCGAGCCATACCTGCGCCTCTTTCGCCGCTTCATCCCGCCGATCGGCGCGATCGATCTGAGCCCGATGGTGGCCATCATCGTGTTGTATTTCGTGCGCTATTTGTTGGACAGCGCGATCAGCGGCTGACGCGGTCGCTCGCTGCCGGATGGCCATCGTTACGCGAACCGATCGCTCGCGTAGCACGCGCGCCGCGCGCTACGCGCGGGCGGTGCTCGTGCTCGTGTTCGTGGTCGCCGTCGACCAAGCGACCAAGCACGCGGTCACGGCCGGGATCATCCCCGGGCAGGTCGACAAGCTGATTCCGGGCCTCGAGCTCGTTGACGTGCGCAACACGGGCGTTGCCTTCAGCCTCTTCTCCGGGGGCGGGACGCTCGTGCTCGTGATCACGGTGATCGCGCTGACCGGCCTCGCCGGTTACTTCGTGCTCCGGCCGAACAGGCGACTGCTGTGGCTCCCCACCGGCCTCCTGCTCGGCGGCGCAATCGGCAACCTGATCGATCGTGTGCGCGCCGGTGCCGTGACCGACTTCATAAAGCTGCCGCACTGGCCCGCGTTCAATGTCGCCGATATGGCGATCACCTTCGGCGTGATCACGCTGCTCTATGCGATCGAGACCGGGACGCGGCGCGAGGCGCGCGAAGCCCTCGATGACTGAGCTCGCGCCCGGCGCGACTCGCCGGTTCGTAGTCCCGTCCGAGGCTTCTGGGACGCGACTCGACCAATTCCTGGCAGAGCCGCTGGGATCGCGCGCACGCGCCCAGCGGCTGATCGACGAGGGTCGGGTGCGCGTCGATGGGCGTCTACGCCGCAAGCGCCACGAAGTCCACGCCGGCGAGCTGGTCGACGTCGACGAGGCGATGCCGAACGCCGACCCCGGCGCCGTCACCGTCGAGGTCCCCTTCGGCATTGCGTACGAGGATGACCACCTGATGATCGTTGACAAGCCGGCGGGCGTCGTCGTCCATCCGGCGCGCGGCCATCGATCCGGGACGCTCTCCCAGGCGCTGGCCGGACGAGCAGCGGGCGGCGACGAGCCATGGCGCGCAGGGATCGTCCACCGCCTTGACCGTGACACCTCCGGGCTACTGGTCGTAGCCAAGCAGGATGACGTGCATCGTGCCCTGAAAGCGCTCCTCGCCGCGCGCGGGCTACGGCGCGAATATCTCGCGCTCGTCGAGGGCAGGCCGACAGCGCGAACCGGAACGATCGAGGCGGCGATCGGCCGCGACCGGCGCGACCGGACGCTGATGTCGATCGACTCTGACGAGCCGCGCGAGGCACGCACCCACTTCGAGATCGTCGAGGTCCTGCCGTCCGCCACCCTCCTGCGGATCGCGCTGGACACCGGCCGCACGCACCAGATCCGCGTCCATCTGCGCGCGATCGGCCATCCCGTGTACGGCGACCGCCAGTACGGGGTCCGAGACGTGTACGGCCTCACGCGCCAGTTCCTCCACGCCGCCCGCCTCGCCTTCCCGCACCCCGTCACAGGCGTCCAGGTCGACGTGAGCTCACCGCTGCCGGGCGAGCTAGCCCGTGCCTTGACGCTGGCATCGGAATAGCGCGGCGGGGCGACCCGTCCAAAGCCGCCCCGCCGCGAACCGCGTGCGAGTCGAACCACCGGAGGTAGGGGAAGGGAGGATCGACTCGCGGTATGAGCACACCACCGGAGGTAGGGGAAGGGTGGCGGCTCAAAAGACCAAAACGCAGCGAAGCGCAGAAACTTGCGTAATATTCGAGAAGAGAACTGTTAAATCGATCGACCCCACCGCACGGGTCGCGCCCTGGCCTCACGTTCTGAACCGTTTCACGGTCTCGGATCGCGAGGTTCGCGAGCACCGGCGTCCGGGTTGCAGTACACCAATCAAAGGGAGCAAGAAACGTGGCTCAAGTTGGAATCAAAGAGCTGCTGGAGGCCGGTGTGCACTTCGGCCACCAGACGCGCCGCTGGAACCCCAAGATGCGCCGCTTCATCTTCGGTGAGCGGGACGGCATCTACATCATCGACCTCCTGCAGACACAGACCCTGCTGGAGGAAGCTCGCAGGTTCGCCTCTGAGGTCGCCCACCGCGGTGGCGTCGTTCTGTTCGTCGGCACCAAGAAGCAGGCGCGCGACGCGATCAAGGACATCGCCGAGGCCTCCGGCATGCCGTACGTCAACCATCGCTGGCTCGGCGGCCTGCTGACGAACTTCCAGACGATCTCGCTGCGGATCAAACGTCTGCACGACCTCGAGCGCTACGAGACCGAGGGTCAGCTGCAGTTGCTGCCGACACGGGAGCGAATGAACGCCCAGGCGGACCTCGCGAAGCTCCGCGCCAACCTCGGTGGCGTCAAGAACATGCAACGGGTCCCCGACGCCATGTTCGTGATCGACCTGAAGTCGGAGGCGATCGCCGTACGCGAGGCGCATCGCCTCCGGATCCCGATCATCGGCCTCGTCGACACGAATTGTGATCCCGACGGAATCGACTACGTAATCCCCGGCAACGACGACGCGATCCGCTCATGCGCCGCGATCACGAAGGCGATCGGCGACGTCGTCGCCGAGGGACACAACATCTTCCGCGCCGAGGAGGAGCGTGCTCGCCGCGAGGCCGAGGAGCAGGCCCGTCGCGAGGCCGAGGAGCAGGCGGCGCGCCAGGCAGAGGAGCAGGCCCGCCGCGAGGCCGAGGAGCAGGCGGCGCGCCAGGCAGAGGAGCAGGCCGCCGCGGCTGCCGCGGCCGAGCCGGCGCCGGCGCCCGAGCCAACGGCCGCGCCCGCCGCCGCCGCCGCCCCGCGCGAGCCCGCGCCCAAGCCCGCTCCGCCCGCCGCTGCGCCCGAGCCCGAGCCGGCTGCCGCTGCGCCGGAGCCCGCTCCGCCCGCCGCTGCGCCCGAGCCCGAGCCCGAGCCGGCTGCCGCTGCGCCCGAGCCCGCCGCGGCCGCTCCGCCCGAGCCCGCCGCGGCCGCTGCGCCCGAGCCCGCTGCGGCCGCCGCGCCCGAGCCAGAGCCGGCCGCCGCGGAACCCGACGCCGAGAAGGAGGATGCGTGATGGCGGAGGTCACGGCGGCGGAGGTCAAGGCGTTGCGCGACCGAACCGGAGCTCCCCTGATGGCGTGCAAGAACGCGCTCACCGAGACCGCCGGGGATCTCGACCAGGCGATCGAGATCCTGCGCGTGAGTGGCGAGGCTCAGGCCGCCAAGCGGGCGGGCAAGGAGGCGCGCGAAGGGGTGGTCGACAGCTACATCCATCCCGGCGGCCAGATCGGCGTGCTCGTCGAGGTGAACTGCGAGACCGACTTCGTCGCCCGCAACGACGACTTCACGGCGTTCGTGCACGACCTCGCGCTCCATATCGCCGCGGCCGCCCCGGTCGGCATCTCCGATGAAGAGATCCCCGCCGAGGATCGTGAGCGCGAGCAGCGGATCGCCGTCGAGCAGGCGGCCGACCGCCCCGAGAACGTGCGCGAGAGGATCGTCACAGGCAAGCTCGACAAGTGGCTCGCCGAGGTGGTCCTGCTGCGCCAGAAGCACGTCAACGAGGAGAGGTACGGCGGGAAGACGATCGAAGATCTACGCGCCAAACTCGCCTCCGACACGAAAGAGAACATCGTCATCCGCCGGTTTGCGCGCTTTGCCATCGGCGCCTGAGCAGCCGGTGCGCGGTCCGGCCGCCTTCGAGCGCGTCCTGATCAAGCTTTCGGGCGAGGCCCTGATGGGCAATCTCGACTACGGGACGGACCCCGATCGTGTGCGCGCGGTGGCCCAGCAGGTGGCGGACGTGCAACGCCGCGGCGTCGAGGTCGCGATCGTCGTCGGCGGCGGCAACATCTATCGCGGACTGGCGGCCGCGGCGGCAGGGATGGACCGCGCCACCGGTGACTACATGGGAATGCTTGCGACGGTGTTGAACGCACTGGCGCTTCAGGATGCACTCGAGAAGGAGGGCGTGGCCACGCGGGTCCAATCGGCGATCACGATCTCCGAGGTCGCGGAGCCCTACATCCGCCGGCGGGCGATGCGACACCTCGAGAAGGGCAGGATCGTCATCTTCGCCGCCGGGACAGGCAACCCGTTCTTCACCACCGACACCGCCGCCGCGCTCCGGGCTGTGGAGATGCGGGCCGAGGTGATCTTGATGGCGAAGAAGGGAGTTGAGGGCGTCTTCACCGCCGACCCCGCGGTCGACCCGACTGCCGAGTTCATTCCCGAGATCACCCACAAGGACGCGCTCACCCGCGGCCTTCAGGTGATGGACTCGACCGCGCTCGCGCTGTGCATGGACAACAACCTGCCGATCGTCGTCTTCAACATGGGTGACGAGACGAGTATCGGCAAGATAGTGTCCGGGGAACGAGTGGGCACACTGGTTCAAACATGATCGACGAGTTGCTCGAGGATGCTCGCGACCGGATGGCGAAATCGGTCGAGGCGATCAAGCACGAGTTCGGCTCGGTGCGGACGGGCCGTGCCAGCCCCGCACTACTGGATCGCATCACGGTCGACTACTACGGCAGCTTGACACCGCTGAAGCAGCTCGCGACGATCTCCGCTCCCGAAGCCCGGCTGCTCTCGGTTCAGCCCTACGACAAGAGCTCGATGAAGGCGATCGAGCGCGCGATCCAAGAATCCGACGTGGGCCTGACGCCTTCGAACGACGGCAACATGATCCGGCTCGTGATCCCCGAGCTAACCGAGGAGCGCCGTCGCCAGCTGGTCAAGGTGGTCCGCCACATCGCCGAGGACGGACGCGTCGCCATCCGCAACATCCGCCGCGACGTGATGCACGACCTGCGCGAGTTGCGCGACGCCGGAGACGCAGGATCGGATGAAGAGCACCGCGCGGAGGCCGAGCTCCAGAAGGTCACCGACACGAAGATCGCCGAGCTCGACGAGCTGCTGGGGCACAAGGAAGCAGAGATCCTCGAGGTCTAGTGTGCCCGGCGATGACCCGCGCAAGGCGGCTGCTGAGGCGCCCGGCGGTGCCGAGCGCGCGCGTGCCAGGTACGTAGCGATCATCACCGATGGCAACGGACGCTGGGCGCAGCGACGAGGGCTCCAGGTGCTGGCCGGGCACGAGGCGGGCGCCGACACGGTCAAGGCGCGGCTGCGCGACGCCGTCACTCTTGGGATCGAGGAGCTGACCGTCTACTCCTTCTCGACCGAGAACTGGAACCGGTCAGAACGGGAGGTGGCGGGGATCATGGACATGTTCGCGCGCCGGATCGATGGCGAGACGCCAGAGCTGCACGCCGAGGGTGTGCGCATGCGCTTCATCGGCCGGCGCTCGCCACCGGTCTCGCCGGACCTGGTCGAGCGGATGGAGTGGGCCGAGAACCTGACCCGGGACAACACCACGATCACGCTCTATGTCGCCTTCAACTATGGCGGCCGAGCGGAGATCGTCGACGCGGCGCGAACCTTTACGGGTGGCACCGAGGAGGAGTTCCGCGCTCACCTGTACGCACCCGACATGCACGACCCCGACTTGATCATCCGCACCAGCGGGGAGCAGCGGATCTCCAACTATCTCCTTTGGCAGGGCGCGTACTCGGAGCTGGTTTTCCGCGACGAGCTGTGGCCCGACTTCTCGCGCGAGGCGTTCGAGCAGAGCCTGAACGATTTCGCCGCTCGACGCCGGCGATTCGGGGCGCGCTGATGGCCGACGAACCGCCCCGTCGGCGGCGGCGCGAACCTGGCGGTGGGGGGGAAGGCGGCGGGCGTGGAGAGCGACCGCAGCGGCGCGATCCGAGCGCTCGACGCGCGGCAAACGACAGGCGGCGCGAGGCCAGCGCGCGGCGCGACCAGTTGACGACGAAATCCCGGCAGCGCCGGGCCGGCGCCGGCGACCAGCGCCGGCGGCCGAGGTCCGAGCTGTGGTCGCGGGTTCTGATCGCGATCCCGGCCGCTGTGATCGCAATTGTCTTCGTCGACCTCGGCGGGACCGCATTCGCCGGCCTGATGATCCTCCTCGGCTGGGCGTGCCTGGACGAGCTCTACCGGATGCTCGACCGCTGGAGGCCGGCCGCTCTCGCCGGCTTCGCGGCACTCGCGGGGATGGTGATCGCCGCGCGTTTCGGCACTCAGGGCCAGGTCCTGCTCGTCCTTGTGGCCGCGGTCCCGGCCGTCTTCGCGCTCGTGATCATGCGTGGCGAGCGCGCCAACGCAACCGTATCGATCGCGGGCACGCTGCTCGGGATCTACTGGATCGCCATTGCATTCGCGCATGCCGAGTTGCTGCGCCGTCTTCCCCACGGCGGCGCGATCCTGATCGACGTCCTCGTCGGGACGTTTCTCGGGGACACGGCCGCGTACCTCGGCGGGCGGGCGATCGGGCGGCGGCCACTCGCACCCGAGCTCTCGCCCAAGAAGACGGTAGAGGGCCTGTTCTGCGGGATGCTGATGGCGTTCGTCTCCGTGCTTGTTGCCGGCATCTTCCAGGCCTGGCTGACCACGCAGCACGCGCTGCTGATCGGCCTCGGCGTGGCGATCGCAGCGCCTGTCGGTGACCTGTTCGAGTCGCTGGTCAAGCGTGACGCCGGCGCCAAGGACACGGGAACGCTGTTCGGCGCCCACGGGGGTGCGCTCGACCGGCTAGACAGCGCGATCTTCACCGTCGTGGTCGGATACTACATCTGGCTGGGACTGCATTAACCGTCCTCGGACTAGGACAGCATTCTCTATCAGTCCTAAGCAAACTCTTAGAAATGTCTTTATAGATGGCTTAGCTCGCTTCAGCAGACTCGTACCCAGTGAGTAGCGAAAGCGTTGCGGCGGGGAGGCGGGAAGGAGTCGACTGGCGACGCGCCGAGTTCGTCCTGACACTCCTCGGGTTCCTCGGCTTCCTCACTCTGGGGATCCGCGTCACCACGATCTACAGCGGGTTACCCGCACATCCGCTGTTCGTCCACGTGCCGGTGATCCTGATCCCGACCACGATCGTTGGCGCCGTCGTCTGCATGATCAAGCCCGAATGGTTCTCGCGTTACGGGATCGCCCTTGCAGTGGTGTCAATCATTGCCATGAGCTCGGTGTTTCTCACGATGCAGGCCGGCGCCGCGCTGCGCGCCGCTCTGAACCTGCAAGGCCCGGCCGCCAACCTGATCTCCCAGCACGTGCAGGCTGCGCACATCCTCGCGATCGTGTACGTCATCTTCACGGCGACGCTGATCGTGACCTTCGCTGCACAGCGGATCTCGGGTGGCATGCCAACCAGGCTGGGTATCGTCGACCGCCTGCTGTCTCCGAAGTTGATGTTCACTGCGCTCCGCGTCGCGCTGGTGCTGCTCTCGATCGGGGCCGGCTACATGTGCTTCAGGACCGGCGATCTAGGAGCGAAGGCGGTATGGGAGGGACGGATCCAGGCTGCCCATGCCGGTAGCCCTGGCGGCCCGGGGGCACCTGGGCTGGTTCCGCCGTCGGGCGCCGGCGCTCCGTAGCTTGGCGGTTGGTAGGGCGTGCGGCGCGGTGGCACGGAGGTCGTGGTCGAATTCATGGAATAGTTCATGACAAGTGACCACACCCCGGCCGTCGTGGGCGAGCCGTAGCTGTGATTCCGGCCCCGGGCGTTCTCGGCGCTCCCCCTACAATCGGCTCCCGGTGCCCCGCCGGCTCGTCATCCTCGGCTCTACCGGCTCGATCGGAACGCAGGCGCTGGACGTGGTCCAGCGTGCGGACGACCTGAGCGTAGTCGCGCTTTCCGCCGACGCCGCGTGGGAGGACCTGGTCAGGCAGGCCAGAGAGCATGGTGTGCGACGGATCGCCTTATCGGACGTCGACGCCGCCGCGCGAGCGAGCGAGGCTTGGACCGACGGCGAGGTGCTGAGCGGTCCGAACGGACTGGTCAGGCTGATCACCGAGAGCGATGCGGATCTCGTACTGAACGCGATCGTCGGCTCGGCCGGGCTGGTGCCGACCATCGCCGCGCTCGGCGAAGGGATCGACCTCGCGCTGGCCAACAAGGAGTCGCTCGTCGTCGGTGGGGAGCTCGTGACCCAGTTGGCCGAGGCCACGGCGGCGAGCATCATTCCCGTCGATTCCGAGCACTCGGCGCTGTACCAGTTACTCGGCTCCGAGCCGCCCGGCACCGTCGACCGGCTGATCCTCACAGCATCGGGCGGACCGTTTCGCGGGCGATCCGCCGCCGAGCTCGAGGACGTCACCGTCGAGCAGGCGCTGGCCCATCCGACCTGGACGATGGGCGGCAAGATCACGATCGACTCGGCGACGTTGATGAACAAGGGCCTCGAGCTGATCGAGGCGCACTATCTGTTCGGGACGCCGTACGACCGGATCGACGTGGTCGTTCACCCACAGTCGATCGTCCACAGCCTGATCCAGCTCTGCGATGGCGCGACACTCGCCCATCTCGGCTACCCCGACATGCGGGTGCCGATCGCCTACGCGCTCCACCATCCCGACCGCGTCGACGTGCCGGTCGCGAGACTGGACCTGACCGCCGTCGGCTCGCTCACGTTCGAGCCCGTCGACGAGGAGACGTTCGCCTGCCTGCGGCTCGCGCGCGCGGCGGCGCTGGCCGGGGGCACCGCGCCATGCACGCTCAACGCCGCCAATGAGGTGGCCGTCCACGCGTTCCTCTCAGGTCGGCTCCGGTTCCTGGAGATCGCGAACGTGATCGAGGAGACGCTCGATCGTCTCCCCGCGGCACGGGTGCACTCGTTCGACACGCTCGCGGCCGCTGACGGCCAGGCGAGACGGGTCGCGGCTGAGCTCGTGAACGCGCGCACGCCGGCCTGACGCAGCAACCGCCGGGCGGCCGATCCGCCGGCCTTGGCACACTAGACCGATGTCCTATCTGCTCGCGATCGCCGGCATCGCCGCGCTGATCATCCTCCACGAGCTCGGCCACTTCATGGCCGCGAAGGCGGTTGGCATGCGCGTGGAGCGCTTCTCGCTCTTCTTCGGTCCGATGCTGGTCAAGTTCCGTCGCGGCGAGACCGAGTACGGCATCGGTCCGATCCCGCTCGGCGGCTACGTGAAGATCACCGGCATGAACCCGAACGAGGACATACCGGCCGAGGTCGTCGACCGCGCGTACTACCGCCAGCCGGTGTGGAAGCGGGTGTTGGTGATTCTCGCCGGCCCGGCGATGAACCTGCTGGTGGCGTTCGTGCTACTGAGCGGGATCGTGCTCTCCCAGGGCCTGGCGGTGACGAGCCACGGTCAGGTAGTCGCGTCGCACACGGTCGCCCCCGGATCTCTGGTGCCGCCGGCGGCGCGATATCTACACGCGGGAGATCAGATCGTCGCGGTCGACGGCAGGCGTGGGCTGACGGTCGAGCAGATTGCCAAGGAGATCTCGAGCCACCGGTGCGCGGGGACGCCGAAGGCCGGATGTCGGGCGACGACGGCGGTCAGCATCGTCGTCCGCCGTGACGCCACGCTGCGCCACTTCACGATCTATCCGCGCTACTCGCCCAGCCTGAAGCGAACCCGGATCGGCTTCGGCTTCGGCGTCGAGATCCGCCACTACGGCGTGCTCGGCGCGGCCGGTCAGGGCCTAAGCCAGATGTGGTATGTGACGCACGAGACAGTCAGCAGGATCGTGAAGATCTTCGAGCCGAAGGACCGCAAGCAGCTTCACGGGATCGTCGGCATCACCGACATCACCCACCAGGCCGTCGCGCTCGGCGTGACCGCCGCGCTCGAGGTGCTCGCCCTGATCTCGCTCTCGCTCGCGATCATCAACCTGTTCCCGTTCCTGCCGCTCGACGGCGGGCATGTCTTCTGGGCGCTCGCCGAGAAGGTCCGCGGCCGGCCGATTCCGTTCGTGGTCATGGAGCGAGCCGGCTTGGTCGGGTTCGCCTTGGTCCTCGTGCTCGGCTTCATCGGACTCAGCAACGACATCTCGAGCCTGAGCGGCTCGGGCCTGACGCTGCATTAGGTGCCGGCAGCGAGCAAGCCGTCGCTCCGCGATGCCATGCCCAAGGGGAGCCTGGTTTCCGACCACGCCGGTCAGTTCTTCGAGACCCGGCGTCGGTGGCGTCCTGCTCAGGCTGGCTTCATCCGCTCCGGGCGGGCCCGCCAGGGCGCATGATCACTCTCATGGTCCCCGTTCGTGACCGATCACAACCTCGAAATCGCTCCGTCCCTGCGGCTTTTGATCCTCGCGAGCCCTTAGGATCAGCGTTCGTATCATCCTGCACGTGACGAACGATGGAGGAGAGATGGAGACTGGCACCGTGACAAAAGCTGCCGGACGCGCGGTAGACGCACCGACGCTGACCGAGGCGCTGCGACGCACCGCCGCGAACCACCCGGACATCGTCGCCGTTCGGACGCCGGACGACAGCGTATCGCTGACCTGGGCCGAGCTGCTCGAGCGCGTCGACGCAGTCGCCGGCGGGCTCGCCAAGCTGGGCGTCGGCCCCGGCGACACGGTCGCGATCATGCTCTCGAACCGTCCCGAGTTTCACATCGTCGACCTCGCCGCGGTCACCGCCGGCGCCACGCCGTTCTCGATCTACACCACCTACCCAGCCGCAGAGATCGAGTATCTGATCAGCGATTCCCAGGCGAGGATCGCGATCGTCGAGCAGGGATTCTTGCCCGTCGTGCTCGAAGCACGCAAGAACCTGCCTGCGCTCGAGCACCTGATCGTCGTTGACGGGGAGGCGCCGGAGGGGACGATCTCGCTCGCCGACGTCGAGGGCTCGAACCCGGACTTCGACGCCAGAGCGGCAGCGTCGTCGGTGCGGCCCGACGACGTGCTCACGCTGATCTACACCTCGGGCACCACCGGCCACCCCAAGGGCGTGCAGCTCTCCCACCACAACATCATGGTCACGGCCAAGGCAATCGAGGAGATCATCGAGCTGGCCCCCGGCGCACGCGTGGTCTCGTGGCTGCCTGCCGCCCACATCGCCGAACGCGACGCGCACCATTACATCCCGATCATCTACGCCGGCACGGTCACCTGCGTGCCGAACCCGCGCGAGGTCCTGTCATACCTGCCGAAAGTCCGCCCGACGTGGTTCTTCGCGGTGCCGAGGATCTGGGAGAAGCTGAAGACGGGCCTCGAGACCATGCAGGCGCAGCGCCCCGAGGAGGAGACCCGCCCCCTGCGCGAGGCGCTCGAGGCGGCGATCGAGCGTGTCCGCTTGCGCCAGCGGGGCGAGCCCGTGCCCGAAGAGCTCGAGCAGAAGGTGGCGCGCGCCGACGAGCAGTACTTCTCGAACCTGCGCGTGATGCTGGGCCTCGACCAGGTGGTGGCGGTCAACGTGTCAGCGGCTCCGACCCCGGTCGACGTGATCGAGTTCTTCCACGCGCTCGGGATCGAGCTCGCCGAGCTGTGGGGCATGTCGGAGACTTCCGGCCTTGGCTCGGTGAACCGGCCCGGCGCGGTGCGTATCGGGACGGTCGGCCAGGCCGCCCCCGGCGTCGAGCTCAAGCTCGCCGACGACGGCGAGCTGCTGATTCGCAGCGAGTGCGTGATGCTCGGCTACCGCAACGATCCTGCGAAGACCGCCGAGACGATCGACGCCGACGGTTGGCTCCACACCGGCGACATCGGCCAGATCGACGAGGACGGCTACCTGTCGATCGTCGATCGTAAGAAGGAGCTGATCATCAACGCGGCAGGGAAGAACATGTCCCCGGCCAATATCGAGGCGGCGATCAAGTCCGGGAGCCCGCTGATCGGGCAGATCTGCTCGATCGGCGATCGCCGGGCATACAATACCGCTCTGATCGTGCTCGACGCCGACTTTGCGCCGCAGTGGGCGGCGCAGCACGGGATCGAGGGAGCGACGTTCGACCAGCTCGCGACCGAACCCGCGGTGATCGAGGCGGTGCAGGAGGGAGTGGACGCCGGGAACGCGCGTCTCGCTCGCGTCGAGCAGATCAAGAAGTTCACGATCGTGCCCGGCGATTGGATGCCCGGCGGCGACGAGCTGACGCCGACGATGAAGCTCAAGCGCAAGCCGATCGCCGAGAAGTACGGCGGCGAGATCGAGGCGATGTACGGGTAGCGGACTACCCCGTCGCCTGAAACACGATCACTTCGCTGAAGCTCGTCCCGTCCACCTGGTAGGCGTAGCAGCCGGGTACCGATCGCACGCGCGTGAACGAGGGCCACTCGCGCGCTCCCGAGGGCTCGCCACTCGATTTCACCGAGGCAGTCAGTAGCTGGAGCTCGTCCACTGGGATGTTGCCTTCGCCGAACCCAACCGGTCCCGAGCCGGAGACCAGGCCTCCGCGGATCAGCACCGGGCCGACGTAGCTGGGCGCCGCCACCCAGGTCACGGGCCCGCCTTCCCATGAGCTGCCGGTGAAGCCGGTCACCGGGAGCGTGCTGGGCTGAGCGGCGTACACCGGACCCGACCCGATCGCCTGCCCGGCGAAGCTGGCGGCAGACGCGACGTGGGAGAGTGGGCAACTACCTCCGGCGCCGAGGCTCGGGAGATGGAGCGGACGGCGTAGCGACGAGGGCACCGACCCGGTGCACACGCCCTGACAATTGTCGTAGGAGCTGTATCCAGTCGCGGCCGTCAGTCCCGACGGCGTGGCCGGCAGAGGTGTCGTGCTAGTGGCCGTCGAGGTGGTGGGAACGCTCTTCGTGGTGGTCCTCGGGGTGGTCGATGCCTTCGTCTTGGTCGCCGCCGTAGAAGTGGACCGCGTCGTCGTCGCGGCCGGCGGAGCCGTCGTCGTCGCCGGCGTCGACGTCGGCGTAACGACTGGGACGAAAGCCACCTTCGGGGTGGTCGCGGAGCTGCCGCAGCCCGCCGCGAGCACTGCGGCGAGAACGATCGGAACCAGCCGCAGATGCGCTCGCCTCACGCGCAAGACCGTAGCGCAGGCGATGCGGCCGTCACCGAGCGGCGTCGATCGACCGCCAGAGAAGCTCGATCGGATGGTAGATCGGGAGCGGCCGACCCGCCTCGCGCAGGTGCAGGTCGATCTGCGCGGCGCATCCCGGGTTGCCTGCGGCGATCGCTTCCGCACCGGTGTCCAGCAGGTTGCGTGCCTTGCGCGCGCCGAGCTCGGCAGCCGGCACGGGCGCCACCAGGTTGTAGATCCCGGCTGAGCCGCAGCAGATCTCGGGCTCGCTCGCCACCTCGATCAGCTCGAGCCCGGGGATCCCCCGCAGCAGCGCGCGCGGCGCCTCGCGGATCCCCTGGGCGTGAGCGAGGTGGCAGGCGTCGTGGTAGGCGACGCGGAGTGAAACGGTCCCGCGCGGCGTCCTCGGCTCCAGATCCGCCAGCAGCTCGCAGACGTCGCGGACCCTGCTCGAGAACTGCCGCGCGGCCGCGTCCTCGATCAGCTCGCCGTACCCCTTCATCGCCGAACCGCAGCCGGCGGCGCTGGTCACGACGTAGTCCACGTCGGCGAACGCAGCGATTGTCTCGCGCGCTCGCGCGATCGCGGCGTCCTCCGCGCCGGAGTGCAGCTCGAGCGCGCCGCAGCAGTCGGGCGCGCGGGGGGCGCGCACCTCGAACCCCTCGGCGGCGAGCGTTCGGATCGTCGCCTGGTGCACGTCGGCGAAGAAGACGCGTTGGACGCAGCCGAGCAGGAGCCCGACCCTCCCGCGCGGCTCTCCGGCCGGCGCTACGCGTTCGGGCAGGCGGGTCCGCAGCAGCTCGCGGGTACGCGTGTGCGGTGCGACCTTGACCATCATCGCCAGCCGCTGGTCGAGGCGCTCGAGTGGCACCCGGCGCGTTACCGCGAGCAGCGGCGCCAGTGCGCGCATCCGGCGCGGGTGGGGGAGGGTCTCGAACAGCAGCCGCCGGAACGCGCGCTCGGCCAGCGGTCGTGCATGATGGCGTTCGACCTGAGGCCGCACGCGCTCGATCAGCCGGTCGTAGGCAACACCCGACGGACAGGCGCTCACACACGCCATGCATCCGAGGCAGCGATCGAAATGGGTCACCATTTCGTCCGAGAGCTCGCCGCCGTCGGCGAGCCCTTCGGCGATCAGCACGATCCGCCCGCGCGGCGAATCCGCCTCGTCACCCCAGAGCGCGTAGGTCGGGCACGTGTCGAGACAGAACCCGCAGTGGACGCAGTCCTCGACGATCGACTGCTCGGGCGGCCGGTGCGCGTCGAACCCGGCCATGACCGCTTAGATGCCTCCGACGAAAAGCCGCGGATTGCACACGCCGGTGGGGTCGAAGCGCGACTTGACCTGACGCATCAGCTCGAGCGCCGGACCGTCCTCGCCGCCCCAGGGGTCAATCTCCGCTCGCAGCTCGGCCGGCGCGTCGAGGAGGATGCAACGGGCGCCGGCCGGCAGCGCCGCTAGAAGCCGCTTCACCGCCACGGGGTCGACCTCCACGTAGCTCACGCCGAGCGCGGCGCGACCCACCACGACGCCGCCGCACAGGTCGGCCGCCTCGAGCACTTCTGCGAGTGCGCTCGGCCGTGCAGACACCTTGACCATGGCGCCCGCGCTCGAGCGCTGGCCGGCGCGCTGTCGCGCCCAGAGGGCATCATCGTCCTCGGTCACGTCGACATCCTGGAGGCCGGCGGCGCGCATCATCTTCGCGACCCGCTGCGCTCGCTCGACGGGATTCGCGCCGGCGCACCGGGCGAGGACGCCGCCGCGGCCGGCCCGCCAGGCGATGTCGAGCGCGTCGAGTTCGAGCGGGGCGGCGGCGAGCGCGCGCGCGGCCGCGGCGACCGTTGTCGGATCCCCGCCTGCGCCGAGCGCGGTCGCGTGGGCCAGAGGCTCCGGATGCAGGCGGACGTTGACCGAGAGGATCAGGCCAAGCGTGCCGAACGAGCCGGCGAACAGCTTCGCCAGGTCATAGCCCGCGACGTTCTTGATCACTTTCCCGCCCGACTGGGCGATCGTCCCGTCACCGAGCGCGACGGTCATCCCGAGCACCAGGTCGCGAGGGGCGCCGTAGCGGTGACGCAGCGGCCCCGAGTCGCCGCTCGCCACGATCCCGCCGATCGTCGCGTTGCGGTCGGACGAGGCCGGGGAGGCGAGCGGCGGGTCGAGCGCGAGCATCTGGCCGGCAGTCGCGAAGCGCTTCTGGGCGTCCGCGAGCCGTACGCCGGCCTCGAGTACAGCGGTCAGGTCGCCGGCGTTGTGCTCCACCACCTGTGCGAGCCTCGCGGTGCACAGCTCGATCGGCGACTCGGGTCCCACGCGACCCCAGGCGAGCTTCGTGCCGCCGCCGCGCAGGCGGACCGTATGTCCGTCAGCGGATGCGCGTGCCAGCACCGAAGCTGCGGCTTCGAACGTGGCGGGTCGGGCGGCGATGATAGAGCCCAGCACCCTTCAGAACCGCTCCGCCACGCCAGAACGCTCGAGCGGATGCTCGCGATAGGGACCCGGCACCTCGCCACACAAACGCGGGGTGGGCATCACCTTGCCGGGGTTGGCCAGCCGGTGCGGGTCGAACGCGCAGCGGAGCCGCTGAAAGGCGTCGAGGTCGGGCTCGGCGAACATCTCGGGCATGTAGCGCTTCTTGTCGACGCCGACGCCGTGCTCGCCGGTGATCGAGCCGCCCGCATCCACGCATGCCTTGACGATCAGCCCCGCGAGCTCCTCCGCCCGCTCGGGCTCGCCTGCGCGAGCCGAGTCATAGCAGACCAGTGGGTGGAGGTTCCCGTCGCCCGCGTGGAACACGTTAGCCACTTGCAGGCCGTACTCGGTCGCCAGCTCGTCGATCCTCGTGAGCACCTCGGAGAGCCGCGTACGCGGGATCACTCCATCCTGGACGTAGTAGGCGGGCGCGATCCGTCCCATCGCGGCAAAGGCCGCCTTTCGCGTCTTCCAGATCAGCGCGCGCTCGGCCTCGCTCTCGGCGACGCGGACGTCGCGCGCGCCGGCGTCGCTGCACAGCGTCATCACCTGCTCGAAACGGGCATTGCACTCCTCCTCCGGGCCGTCGAGCTCGACGATCAGCGCCGCCCCGGCGTCGAGGCTGTAGCCGGCGTGGGTCGCCGCCTCGGCGGCCTTGATCGAGAGCCTGTCCATCATCTCGATCGCGCCGGGCACGATCCCAGCGCTGACGATTGCGGTTACCGCATCGCCGGCAGCGGACGTGTGATCGAAGAACGCGACGAGGGTGCGCACGCTCTCCGGGACCGGTATCACCCTGAGGCGAATCCGCGTCGCCACGCCGAGCGTCCCCTCGGAGCCCACGAACGCCCCGAGCAGGTCGTAGCCGGGATCGTCGCGGTCCAGTTCGACGACGGTGCCGTCGCTCAGGACGACCTCCAGACCGATCACGTAGTTGGTGGTGAAGCCGTACTTGAAGCAGTGCGCGCCGCCTGAGTTCTCGGCTACGTTGCCTCCGATCGAGCAGACGATCTGGCTCGACGGGTCGGGGGGGAAGAAATGCGTGGGGGAGACAGCGTGCGAGATCGCCAGGTTGGTGACGCCCGGCTCGACGACGATCGCGCTGTCGTCGAGGTCGACGGCGATGATTCGCCGCAGGCGAGAGAGGGCGATCAGGACCCCCTCGGCGACCGGCAGAGCGCCCCCGGAGAGGCCGGTGCCCGCGCCGCGCGCGACCCACGGAACACCCGCCTCGTAGCACGCGCGCACGACGGCTTGGACCTGCTGCGCGGTGCCGGGCCGCGCCACTGCGAGCGGAATCTGGTGATACTGCGTCAGCCCATCTGAGCCGTAGGTAGCGAGCGCGTGCGGGTGCGTCAAGACGTACTGCGCCCCGCAGAGGGCCTCGAGCCTGGACACGAGGGCGGACGCCGACATTTCCCAAGTATCCCCGATGCGCCGGTGCCCTACGTGCCCCGAGCCCCTGCGCCTGGCCGGTGTAGGAGGCCGCTCGCGGCACCCCCGGCCACTGCAGATAGAGTCCGCCGCCGATTAGCGTGGCTGCGTCGAGATGAGGACCCCGAAGTTACGGGCTGCGCCCGGCTGGCTGGTGCCGGTCGTGCTCGCCGTCCCGTATCTGGTTGCGATCGCCGCGCTACGCGGTCTCACCGTAGCGCTGCCGATCTTTCATGGCGGCGACGAATTCAACTACCACTATCCGACGATCCTGCGGTTCGCGGGCGAGCTGCCGTTCCCCGACCTGAGCGCTTATCACGCGGCGCAGACACCGCTGTTCCATCTCCTGATGGCGTACCTGGGCAAGGCGATCGGCTATCAGCTCTGGCGCCTTCGTCTCGTCGAGGTGCTGATCTCGTACCTCGCCGCGCTGGTCGTGTTCGTGATCCTGAGGCGACGGCTCGGGCTCGAGCGCGAGGCAGCGCTCGCGCTCAGCCTCCTGTTCGCACTGTCGCCGTACATGTACGGCGGGTCGTTTCGCCTCCTGACCGACAACCTCGCGACGCTGTTCGTGCTCGTCGCCCTCGAGCGCTTCGAGCGCTTCCGCGAGACGGCCCGCGTGGGGCCGTTCCTGGTCGGATGCGGGAGCGTCGGCGCCGCGATGCTGACCCGCCAGAGCACGGCGTTCATGATCGGCGTGGCGGGTCTGTACGCGCTGCGCGGCCGGCTCCCGGTGCGTGGCTGGCGTGCGGTGCGCGAACGGGCGCTGACGCTCGCTGCCGTCGCCCTCGCGGCGGTGCCGGTGGGCGCCCTGTTCCTGACCTGGCACGGACTCGTCCCTCCCGGCGGCGATCCGAGCTCGTGCGCCCTGTGCCCGACGAAGACCGCGGGACAGAGCGCGCAGGGCCAGCTCGTCTTCCCGTCGGCTGAGCTTGCGCTGGCGACGATCGGGCTCTACGGAGTCGTCCTGTTCGCGCCGGGGCTGGCGCGGCGCATCCGTATCGCTCCGATCAGCCTCGCCGGCGTGCGGGGCGCGCTGGTCGTCGCCGCGGCCGGGGCACTGCTGCTCGTGATCGAGCCGGCCCGTCCGAGCGTGCACGATGCCGGCATCATCTGGCGTGCCGCCGGGCACTTCCCGGCGCTCTTCGGCAGCTCGCTGCTCTTCTATCTGCTCGTTCCGCTCTCGGGGGCGATCCTGTGGGCACGCCTGCACGTCGCCCCGCGGCCGTGGCTCGTGCTCGTGTTCGGCTCCTGTTTCCTTCTCAGCACGCTGGTGATCCGCTATCCCTGGCAGAAGTACGTCGACCCGTTCGCGCTGCTGATCCTCCTCCTGACCGTGCGCCCAGGCGAGCTGACGCGTCGCGGTGACCTCGCCGGCGCGGGCGTCCTCGCGGCCGCCTTCATCGCCTACACGCTGAGCTTCGTTTAGGCCGTTAGCTGACTCTGATCGTCTGGATGCGGCTGTCGACGACCGCCGGCGTGCCAATCGGCAGGAACGAGAACGTCGGTGGGTAGGTCCATTGCAGCACCACGGAGCCGCTCGAGGGCAAGATGACGTGGGCCTCGAAGTAGCCGGCCGAGTTGGTGATCGTGACCGTGCGCACCGTGGTCCACTGACCCCCGGAGGAGGGCTGGAACTGGATTTGGACCTGCTGAGGGGACCCCGTGGCCTGCTTGGCGAATGGCGCCGGGCGCACGCCGCCCCACACCGTCAGGGAGTGCCCTGGCCGAGCCGAGGTGGTGGGCAGGTAGAGCGGCAGCCGGAACGCGTCGTAGCCGGGCTTGGGAGTGCCGGTCGCGAAGATCAGGCCGCTCGAGAAGCTGCTCTCGTTCGCGTTCCCGGGAACCGCACCGTCGTAGAGGAGATACTGGCTGTCGGATCGCACACGCGGGTCCTTCCACATCATGTACTCGGACCAGTTCATGTAGTAGGCGGCGGTCGTGGGGCTGAGGAAGACACATCCGCACTCCGGCTTGGGCGGGTTGGTCTGGAAGCCGAACTCGGTGTTGTAGATCGGAATCTTCTTGTGCGAGCCGTAAGCCGTGTAGACGCGGTTCAGCGCGACCTCGAGGTTTCCGAGATCGGCGAGGCCCGCGTAGCCGTGCTCGTACGATGGAGTCCGGAGGTTCGGGCGTGATACCTGCCCTGAGGTGTACATGTGATCGGCGAAGCCGCTGGCCTGGAACAGCCCCGGGTTCTGCGCCCGGAAGCGCCGCGAGCCGGAGGCGCTCCTCGGGCAGTCCCGAGCGGAGGCTGCGTTTCCGCGCAGCTGCTGGTAGCTCGAGCCGACGCAGTAGAGCGCGCGCAGGAAGCGCAGCGGGACCATCCCGTTCTCGACCCGCGGTTTGCTCGCGCCGCGGGGTGCGGTCTCGCCGATCAGGATCGTGTCGCTGCCGTGTCCGGTCGCGTGCAGCCCCGACCAGGCAGCGTCGAGCAGACCGCGGTAGACCGACGGCGAGACCTCGACTCCGCGGATCGCCTGCGGCTGCAGATCAGGCCCGTAGTTGGGCTCGTTCCAGATCCCCCAGAACCTCACCTTTGGCAGCGGCGACGTGGCTCCCTGGGGCGTGTAGCTGCCGCCGTAGCGTTTGCCGACGGCGCGGACGAACTCGCCGAACTGGTGCGCCGACGGCTCATAGACGTAAGCGTTGTGCGCGCCGACGCCTCTGCCCACGTGGCCGCTCGCCCATAGCGGAACGGCTCCCGTGAAGTCGAAGTAGACGCCGATCCCATCGGCCCCGGCGGCCAGAACTGCCGCGTCGTAGGGCGCCCAGCCGATCGCTGGATAGGCACCAGGGTCGGTGGCGTTGAAGCCCGACGGGCGCGTGTGCGAGGTGGGGTCGGGCGCGACCGAGCCCCAAGGGAGGAAGATCCGGACCTCGTTCACGCCGAGCGAGCGCAACGTGGCCATCGTCCCGACGGGGTCGCTGAACACGTGCACCTGGTCCTGGAGGATCGTGAGCTGTGTACTGCTCGCGCTCGCACTGCCCGCGCCGGCGGCCGCGAACGCGGCGGCCAGGAGCAGCGTGAGCAGGGCCCTCAGTGGGAGGCGGCGAGGTCGTGGCATCGGGATACAAGAACTCCGTCGGGTCTCGGAAGTTTCGCGTGGGGGTCAGACGTCAGGGGCCCTGCGCGGCTCTCTACACTGACCTGATGGCCTCCGCGCGACAGATCAAGGTCGGTCCGGTCGCGATCGGCGGCGGCGCGCCGGTCGCGGTTCAGACGATGACGAAGACCGAAACTGCGGACCTCGCCGCGACGATGGATCAGATCCGCCGCGTCGCCGAGGCGGGCGCGGACATCGTTCGCGTCGCGGTGCCGCGCGACCAGGACGTCGAGGCGCTGAAGACGATCGTCCGCGATTCGCCGATCCCGGTCATCGCCGACATCCACTTCAACCACACGCTCGCGCTGAAGGCGCTCGACGCGGGCGCCCACTGCGTGCGCCTGAATCCGGGGAACATCGGCGGACCGGACAAGGTGGCGGCGGTCGTGGCGCGAGCCAGGGAGCTCGGGACGCCACTGCGAATCGGGGTCAACTCCGGGTCGCTGCCCAAGCACCTGCTCGCGCTCGAGTACGAGAGCCCGGTCGAGGCGCTGGTGAGCGCGGCAGTCGAGTATGTCGAGCTGATGGAGCGCCTCGACTTCCAGAACTTCAAGGTCTCGATGAAGTCGACGAGCGTGCCCAACACGATCGCCTCCAACCGCCTGCTGTCGAAGCGGATCCCCTACCCACTGCACCTCGGGATCACAGAGGCTGGGACGAAGTGGTCAGGCTCGCTGAAGTCCGCGGTCGGGCTCGGGACCCTGCTCGCGGACGGAATCGGCGACACGATCAGGATCTCGCTGTCCACCTTCCACGCCGAGGAGGAGGTCAAGGTCGCATGGGAGATCCTCAAGGCGCTCAAGCTCCGCGAGCGCGGGCCGGTCCTGATCGCCTGTCCAACCTGCGGACGGCTCCAGTTCGACATGGACACCGTGGTCGCCGAGGTCGAGCGTCGCCTCGAGGCGTACGAGGACCCGATCGAGGTTTCCGTGCTCGGGTGCGCGGTCAACGGGATCGGCGAGGCCCGGCACGCGGATTTCGGGATCACCGGAGCGAAGGACATGGGGATGATCTACTCGCGCGGCAAGCCGCTCCGGAAGGTCCCGACCGAGCGCCTCGTAGACGAGCTGTTCGCCGAGATCGACAACTACTACGAGGCCGGCAAGCGTGTCGTGCTTGACGAGGCGAGCGCTGCGGAGGCGCGACAGTGGCTCGCCGAGAACGAGGATGAAACCGCGATGACGCCCGAGCGGATGGCCGCGCTCGAGACGGCCGCGGCGGATGACGCCGACGCCGACGCGGCCCTGCAGCGCGTGATCGGGACCGACCGCGAGCGCTTGGACGAGGCCGTGTCGCCGGTCGCCGGACGTCGCTTCACCCGTGCCTGAAACGATCAGCATGAAGCTCCGAGTCACACTTCCCGCCGTCGTCGCCGCCGTGCTCATCGCGTGCGCGGCGCTCAGCGCGAGTGCGAGGGCGAGGTTGCTGCTCGGGATCGGAGACGAGAGTCCCGCCGCGTTCACCAACCCCTACTTCAAGTTCCTCGGGGTCAAGCGAACCCGGTTGGTCACGAGCTACGACTCGGCGCTCAGCGCGAGCACGGCCCCGGACGCCTGGATGGCGGCGGCGCAAGCGGCGGGCGAGCAGATCGTCGTCGCGTTCGGCCCAGGCGTCGGGCAGCGCTGCCCCGACTCGCCGTGCAGCCTTCCTTCTGCGAGCCGTTACAAGAGAGCGTTCCTGGCGTTCCATCATCGCTATCCGAACGTGAAGATCTACCAGCCGTGGAACGAGGTCAACTCGACGACCGAGCCGACCTGGCGCAAGCCCCAGGACGTCGTGACGTACTACGCGATCGTGAAGAAGCACTGCAACCGCTGCACCGTCCTAGGGGCCGACATCGAGGACGTCGTCACCCCGCGCAAAGCGAGCTACCCCGTCTACATCAAGCAGCTACTGGCCGACTTCAAGAAGGCCCATGTCGCGATCCCCAAGGTCTGGGGGCTGCACAACTACGAGGATGTCAACTTCTTCCACGCGACCGACACGGCCAAGATCCTGAAGCTGTTGCCCGGCCAGGTCTGGCTGACCGAGACGGGCGGAATCGCCTTCTTCGAGACCGGCGCGCTCAAGGTCCTGCTGCCATACAACGAGACACGCCAGGCGAAGGCGACCGACTGGCTGATGAAGCTCGCGCTCCGCTACCCGAAGCGGATCCCGAGGGTCTACATATACAACTTCATCAGCAGCGGCACGGCAGGTCCTTCAAACCGCTTCGACTCCTCCCTGCTCGGCACGAACGGCCTGCCTCGCCTCGCCTGGTATGCGCTTGCCGTCCACGACCTGAAGTACTTCAAGTGACGGTGGGCGGCCTCGGCCGCCCGCTCGCTAGAACGAGTGCGCCGCCGTCGGCGGGCCGGTGAACGTCTCACCCTGGGGATCTGACCAGCTCACCTCCCAGCGCCGCCCGGCGTGGTAGCGGGCGGTAGCGGTCCAGTAGCCGGAGTTGCCGAACCGCCGGCGGAGCAGCCTGCGATAGGAGCTGTCGCCCCGGGTCGCGTACAGGACGCTCACCACGCCGCCGAGGTGAGCCGCTCGAGCCGGGCGCACGAGCCCCCACAGCGCCACATGCGACCCGCGCCGGCGCACGACCAGTGGCAGGCGGAAGCCGGCGTAGGCGGGCTTGGGCCGGTGGCCGGCGTACAGGTAGAGCCCGGTCTGGAACTGGTAGCGGTCGATCGGCGGGCCGGACTGCGGCGCGCTGTCGACCAGCAGGTACTGCGAGAACGAGGCAACGCGCGGGTTGCTGTAGGCGAGGAACTCGGCGACCGAGCGGTAGTCCGATTGGAGGGCCAGGGATACGCCGGAGATCGTGTTCGGATAGCTCTCGACGCCGAACTCGGTCAGGTAGACCGGGAGCTCGCGCGTGACCATGCCGGCGGCCGCTGCGCGGTTGAGTGCCGTGACGAGGCGCCCGATCCCACCGAAGGGGACGTCGTCGCGACCGAAGCCGGTGAGCGCGCTAGGGAACGCCGCCCTGATGTACGGATGGGTGGCCCAGCCCGCCGCCGGCAGGCGGGCGCAGCGCGCGTCCGGGCGATAGCGTGAGTTCAGGCACAGGACTCCGCGCAGGAAGCGTAAGGGCGCGACGGTGATCGCGTTCCCGACCGGTGCGGTCTCGCCCGCCAGCACCGGCGCGTGGACGCCCGCGGCGTGGAGACCGCTGTAGCCGGCGAAGAACAGCCTGCGGTAGAGCTCCGGCGACACGGCGCGGCCGTCGCGGGCGAACTGGGGGGCGAGGAACTTCACGAGGTTGGGCTCGTTCCAGATCGAGAACGCATACGCATCGCGGCCGAACTCCCGCCCGACCGCGGTCATGAACGCCCGATAGTCGGCCGGGCTCGGATCCGTCAAGTGATCCTTGGCGCCCTTGGTCGCCCACCGCGGCACCGGGCCGGTCACGTCGATCAGGAGCCGCATGCCGCGGGCGTGGACATCCTCGGCGAGCTCCGCGTACGCCCCCCAGCTGTAGTCGGCGGGGTCGCTCTGATCGAACGCCGGACGGTGGGTCGAGTCCGGGCTCGGGGCCACGTCCCCCCAGTACATCGTCATCCGGATCGCCCGCACGCCGAGCCCCTCGAGCTCGGTTAACGTCGCCTGACGAAGCGGCTCTGAGCCAAGCAGATAAGCGGGGTCCTCGACGGTCGTGAACTGGTGGGTCGAGGCCAGCGCCCGCGTCGCACAGGCGCCCCAGCCGGCGGCCACGCAGAGCAAGGCCGGGATCAGGAAGCGAACACGCAGGCGCGGGCTCAGCTCGTGGCTAGCCGGGATAGGAGACGAGGCGGCTGATGAGGTAGTGCCCGGGGATGCCCCAGATCGCCCTCCAGGTTCCAGGAACCGCGTACGGATCCTCCGGCACCTGAACGTCGACGAAGCCCGACGGGCTCACCGACTCGATCGGGGAGGCATTGACCCAGGTGCTCGAGCCGTCCGGCTGGAACTGGAACACGAGCTGGTCATCAGTCACCTGGAGCGCGCGGAAGCGCACCATCGCCCACAGCTCGAGCTGCGGGTCCGCCGCGGTCCCGGTCGGCGCGATCCAGATCGGCAGCTCGTACGCGAGATAACTGGGCTTCGCCGTGCCGGGATTCGCATAGCCGTTATGTGGGCCGAACTCGAGCCCCGACTGGTAGGTGTCCCAGTAGCCGCGCGTTCCCTTCCTGTAGTGCGTGTTTGGCGCCGCGTCCTCTAACAGGAACTGGGTCACCGCGACGACTCGCGGCTGCTTGTAGGCCATGTAGTCGGACTCGTCGATAAAGGACGCCTGGTCGGCGAGCGAGACGCCGCGGTAGGGGTCGGGCGGGTTGGTCTCGTACCCCATCTCGCTGATCCAGATCGGCAGGCCCTTCGCCACCCGGTGCGTGCGTGTCGCGATCGCGTCGAGCAGCTTCGGAAGTCTGGAGATGTCGGCGATCACGATCGAGTCGCGGCTCTTGTCCTTCCAGGTCGGCGGCTCCGCCCTGGTGTAGGGGTGGTGCGCCCAGCCGCTTGCCACGATCGGGCCTTTACGCCTGAAGATGCCGCAGCCGCGGACGCGCGCCTGCGCCCCCCGGAACGGCTTCAGGCGGCTGTTGACGCAGAAGAACTCGCGGATGAAGAGGGCGGGCCGCATCGGCGTGCGGCCGTTCTGGGGCGGACTGCCGAGTGGGGCGGTCTCGCCTGCGAGAACGGTGTCGGTCTTGATGCTGTGACCGGTGCGCTTCAGTGCTCTATAGGCGGCGTAGTAGAGCTCGCGGTAGAGAATCGGCGAGTACGGGAGGATCCGGTGGAGCTGACTGCTGTACACCGCCTGGGGGCTGAGCCAGCCAACCTGATTGGGCTCGTTCCAGATCGACCAGTAGCTGACCCTCGGGATGCCGTGATAGGTGCCCGAGTACCGCTTGCCGACGGCGGTCACGAAGTTCGCGAACTGGCCGACGTTCGGCATGAAGCTCTTCTTCATCCTCTGATCGCTGGTCTTGCCCATCGCCCACGACGGCCCCGGGCCGGTGACATTGAAGTAGACGACGATTCCGAGCGACTTCGCGTCTTCCACGAGCTGGTCGTAGTTGGTCCAGGCGCCGCGCGGGTAGTCGCCGGGATCGGATGGGTTGAAGCGGTGGTGATGGGCCGGGTTCTTCGTCCCCTGGGCGACGGCGCTCCACAGCAGCGTCGCGCGGACCGCGACGACCCCGAGGCGCTTCATCGCCTCGAGTGCCTGCATCCGGGCCGTGTTGGACGAGTAGACGAGCAGGTTGTCGTCCATCATCACCGAGATCTGGGTGTCGGAGGCGCGCGCGGCCGGGGCAGCGCGGAGCGCGATCACGAGTCCGATCAGCGTGAGCGCTGCCAGCAGGATGGCGCGTGAACGCGGACGTGACGCTACCGACGACATGGCGAGTTCCCTTTCCCGAAAGTTGACCCAGACATAGGGGGACCCCGTGTCCGTCCCCTGTGTCAAACACGAGCGTATCGCGAACGGAGCGGTGTCGCGCCGCTCCGTTCGCGCTCGGGATGCGCCCGCGCCCGGGGTCTAGTGCGCTAGGCGATGGCGGCGAACCGCTCGGCCACCTTCGGCCAGCTGACGACGTTCCACCACGCGTCGAGATAGTCCGGGCGGCGGTTCTGGTACTTCAGGTAGTACGCGTGCTCCCAGACGTCGACTCCGACGAGCGGCATCTGGCCGTCGCTGATCGGGCTGTCCTGGTTCGGCGTCGAGACGACCGCCAGGCCCGATCCGTCGTGCACGAGCCACGACCAGCCGGAGCCGAAGCGGTTTACTCCCGCGTCCTTGAGCTTGGCCTGGAAGTCGGCGAAGGAACCGAACGCGGCCTCGATCGCCGCGGCCAGCGCGCCGTCGGGCTCGCCGCCTCCGTCGGGTGCCATCCAGTCCCAGAACAGCGAGTGGTTGTAATGGCCGCCTGCGTTGTTGCGGACCGCGGTCCGCTTGGCCTCGGGGAGAGCGTCGAGGCTCTGCAACACCTCGTCGACCGATTTGTCGGCCCACTCCGTGCCCTCCAGCGCGGCGTTGGCCTTGTCGACGTAGGCTTGGTGGTGCTTATCGTGATGGATACGCATCGTCTGCTCGTCGATGTGCGGCTCGAGCGCGGCGTAGTCGTAGGGGAGTGGCGGGACTTCGTAGGCCATCGGTGCTCCTTCGGGTCGGGTCGATTCGGCGTTCTATCAGAAGCGCGCCGGCTCGCACGGATACGCTTCTTGCTCGGTCACGGCGTGAGCCGCGCCGCCTTCGAACTTAATACCCCATGACACGCCTCTCTCAATACTTTCTGCCGACCGAACGCGAGCCACCCGCGGATGCGGAGGCGATCTCGCACAAGCTGATGGTTCGCGCCGGTCTGGTCCGGCAGGTCGGTGCGGGCCTCTGGTCGTGGCTGCCGGCGGGCTGGCGCGTGCATCAGCGGGTCGTCCAGATCGTGCGCGAGGAGATCGATGCGATCGGCGGCCACGAGATGCTGATGCCGGTGCTGAATCCGGCCGAACCGTGGAAGCGCACGGGGCGCTACGCGATCGACGAACTGTTCAAGCTCAGGGATCGGCGCGCCGCCGAGCTGGTGCTCGCGCTGTCGCACGAGGAGATCGTGACCGGGCACGTCGCGCAGGTCGTGCGCTCCTACCGCGATCTGCCGCTGATCCTGTACCACTTTCAGGCCAAGGAGCGCGATGAGCCGCGCCCGCGAGCGGGAGTACTGCGGACGCGCGAGTTCATCATGAAGGACTCCTACACGTTCGATCGCGACGCCGAGGGCCTCGATGTGGCGTACGAGAAGCACATCGCCGCGTACGACCGGATCTTCGAGCGCGCGGGCCTGCGCTGGTACCGCGTCGAATCCGACGTCGGAATGATGGGCGGGCACGGCGCCCACGAATACATGGCCCCGTGCGCCTCGGGCGAGAACGAGATCGCGCTCGCACCCGGATACGCCGCAAACGTCGAGGTCGCCTCCGCCACCGCGCAACCGGTCGCCCTGCCGGCCGGCAACGGAGCGCCCGCGCAGGTCTCGACGCCGGGGCTCAGCACCGTGGACGCCGTAGCGGAGGCGCTCGGCGTTCGGGCCGGCGCGCTGCTGAAGTCCTATGCGATCGTCGTCGAGGGCCGCGGCCTCGAGCTGGCGGTCGTGCGCGGCGACCACCGCATCAACGAGATCAAGCTGCGAAACGCTCTCGGCGCCGACTACCGGCAGGCGCGCCCTGAAGAGATGCTCGAGCGGATCGGGCCGGCTGGATTCATCGGTCCGGTCGGCACCGACGTCCCGATCCTGCTCGACGAGGCGGTCGTGCCCGGCGCCTACATCACCGGAGCCAACGTTCCCGACGCCCACCTGCGGGGGGTCGAGCCCGGGCGGGACTTCGCGTACGCGACCGGCGACGTGCGCAGCGTGGTCACCGGCGACACGGTGAACGGCAACCCGATCCGGATCGAGCGGGCGATCGAAATCGGCAACATCTTCAAGCTCGGGACCCGCTACTCGGACCCGCTGGGAGCGAGCTATCTCGACGAGCAGGGCCGATCCCGTGCGATCTGGATGGGTTCCTACGGGATCGGACCGGCCCGGATCGCGGCGGCGGCGGTCGAGCAGTTTGCCGACGAGAAGGGGATCTCCTGGCCGCGAGCGATCGCTCCCTTCGACGTCGAGCTCGTCGTCCTGGGAAAGGATGGGAGCGAGGAGCGCGACTTCGCGGACGGCCTCTACCGCGAGCTCGGGGAGCTCGGGCTCTCGGTTCTCTACGACGACCGCGACGCGGGAGCCGGAGAGAAATTCGCCGATGCGGAGCTCGTCGGCTGCCCGCTGAGGCTGACGGTCGGCAAGCGGTCGCTCGCGAGCGCGGAGATCGAGGCGCAGACGCGCCGCGGACGGATCTCAACCGCCCTGCCCGTCACGGGCGCGGCGGCGGCTGCCGCCGAGCTTTGGCGCGAGCTGCCCTAGTGTGCCGTGGGGGCGCGGATCAGCACCCGGCTGCTCGGTCTCGACCGTTCCGGAGCGCCGCCGCCGGCGACCCTCGCGGGTCAGCCGCTGAATCCGTGGACGCTGCCGAACGCGATCGGGTTTGCGCGCCTGGCGGGGATACCGGCGTTCCTCGCTGTCGCGTTCTCGAGCAGCGACGGCATGGACGCGCTCGCGGTGGTCCTGTTCGCCGGCATCGGCTGGGCCGACTACCTCGACGGCTTCGCCGCAAGACTGACCGGACAGTACAGCCGGCTGGGAGCGATGCTCGACCCGATCGTCGACCGTCTGCTCGTGATCTCGGGGATGGCGGTCGTGTGGCGCTTCAACCTGTTGCCGCGTTGGGCGATCGCGGTTGTGATCGCGCGTGAGCTGTTCATGCTCGGCTTGAGCAGGTACGGGATCAGGCGGGGCGTCGAGTTGAAGATCAACTGGCCTGGGCGCCTCGGCGTGGCCCCGACCATGGGAGCCCCGTTCTTCGCGATGGCGGGCCTGCACTCGATCGCCCTCGTGATGCTCTATGTGGGAATGACCCTGGCGCTCTGGGCCACAGTGCTGTACGTTCGACATGGCATCGCTGAGACGCGCGCAGGCGGGTCGGTCGAGACGCATTAGGGCAGCCCGACTGACGCATGGATCTGGGGCGGTCAGCGATCTGACCCTCAAGCTCAGCTTGACCCTATGATCGTTGTGGCTATACTCGCCTAGCCCCAGGACCGGAGGACAATACGAATGGACACGTTTCCCGACCTCGGCTCGCTGACAGACCAAGAGCTCAAGGACGTCATCAGCCAGCTCACCGAGGAGGAGATGGAAATCTCCTACAAGCGCCGCATCCTGCACGGGAAGATCGACATTCTCCGCGCCGAGCTGGTCAACCGGCGCAAGAAGCAGCACGAAGGCGGAGAGGACGTGATCTCCGGCGCCGACATCCAGAAGCTCAGTGACATCCTCGCCGGCCGCGTCCCGACGGACAGCCCCACCGGTGGAGCCGGTGGTGGCGAGTAGGACCGCAGAGGGCAGGGTGGCCCAGCACTGCCCCGAGTGCGGCTTCACGAACGCCGAGGGCGCGAACTACTGCCAGCGCTGCGGCGCTTACCTCGCGCAGAGTGAGCCGACGCCCGACGCAACGACCGCGACCTACCGGGTCGGGGAGACCGGCGACATGGAACCGGTTAAGCTCGATCCCTTCACGGAGCGGGGCGCGACGCTCGTCATCCGGTCGGGCGGGGGCCGCGCGGGTGAGAGCTTCTCGGTGGTGGGCGATCGGCTGACCGTCGGCCGCCGCCCCGACTCTGACATCTTCCTCGACGACGTGACAGTCTCGCGCGATCACGCGATTCTGGTGCGCCGTGGCCCCGACTATCACCTCGACGACTGCGGATCGCTGAACGGCACGTACGTGAACCGCCAGCGGATCGAGTCGCATCGCCTCAGCGACGGCGACGAGCTCCAAATCGGCAAGTACAAGCTGGCCTTTCTCAGCCGCTGATGGCCGCTACCTCCGAGACCGGCGGCCCCGAGTTGGAGCTCCCAGAGACACCGGACGTCGATTCCCCGGCTCCTCGTCAGAAGTCGCTCACGATCGGCGCCGTATGCAAGTCGCTGGTCCAGGAGTTCCCCGAGATCTCGATCTCGAAGATCCGTTATCTCGAGGATCAGAAGCTGCTCGCCCCACGGCGTACCCAGGGCGGCTACCGACTCTACACGCAGACCGACGTCCAGCGCTTGCGAACGATCCTGCGACTCCAGCGCGATGAGTTCCTGCCGCTGCGGGTGATTCGTCAGGAGCTCGCGGGCGGTCGCTCGGACCGCGAGGTGGCCACGGCGGGCGATGGGCGGCACCCCGCTCGACGTGGGATGATGACGGTCCGCGACCCAGGCTCGCTGTACTCGCTAACCGACGTGGTCGAGGACACCGGCGCTGACCCCAAGCTGATCAACGAGCTGGTCGAGTTCGGCGTGATCAAGGGAGAAACCCGGTCGGGCGTCCGCTACTTCGACGAGACCGAGCGCGAGATCATCAGATCGGTCAACGAGCTCGCCAGATACGGCGTCGGCGGTCGCAACCTCCGCGTCTTCCGCACCTCGGCCGACCGCGAGTCGGCACTGCTCCAGAGCATCCTCGCGCCGGCCCTCAGGTCTCGCAACCCGGAGCGCCGCAAGGAGGCCGTCGAGGCACTCGAGAACCTTGCGTCGGTTACGACTCACCTCAAGCACCTGCTGCTGATCCGCGACCTGCGCAAGATCGCCAAGTAGTGCCGTTAGATCTGCGCGCCCACATCCGCGACATCCCGGACTTCCCCAAGCAGGGAATCGTCTTCCGGGACATCACGCCGCTGCTGCTCGACCCAGCCGCACTCGACGCCGCCGTCTCGCAGCTGGCCGAGTACGGCGCCGCGCTCGGGGTGGACTACGTCGTGGCGGCCGAGGCGCGCGGATTCATCCTCGGCGCGGCGCTCGCCCGCGAGCTCGGCGCAGGATTCGTGCCGGCGCGTAAGCCCGGCAAGCTCCCGCACGACACCGTAAGCGCCGAATACGTGCTCGAGTACGGCATCGATGCGCTCGAGGTGCACGCCGACGCCCTCGCCGGGGGTGCGAAGGTGCTGATCCACGATGACCTCCTGGCCACCGGAGGCACCGCGCGCGCGGTCTGCGAGCTCGTCGCCGCGCTCGGTGCCGAAATCGTCGGATGCGCGTTCCTGGTCGAGCTGAGCTTCCTCGGCGGGCGTGAGCGCCTGCGGCCTCACGACGTGCATGCTCTGATCGGCTACCAGTCCGAGTGATGGCCACCGCTCGGCGGACACGCACCGTCGGTGCCGCGCCGCAGCGGGTATGGGACCTGATCGGGGACCCGCATCACTTCCCTCGCTGGTGGCCCGGGGTGAGGCGCATGGAGGCCGTGGACGGCGACCGCTGGACCCAGGTGTTCGTGACCCAGAAGGGACGCCCGGTCCGGCTCGACTTTCGGCTGCTCGAGTCAGACCCGCCCGAAGCGGCTGGTATCGCCGCGGTGGGCCGCCGGCGCTGGGAGCAGGAGCTGATCGGGAGTCCATTCGAGCGTGTGCTCCACGAGGCCGTCACCGAGGTGCGGCTCGAGCCCGCCGATCGCGGGACGCTGGTTACGATCGAGCAGCGGCAGAAGCTTCGCGGCTATGCGCGCATCGGCGGCGGTCTGATGCTGAGACGGGCGACCCGTAAGCGGCTCGACGAGGCCCTCGACGGGCTGGAGCAGGCCTGCGGCTGAGCTGAGCTACCCGCCGCCGGTTAGCCCCAGGAGGCCCTGAAGCACCGTCGGGCCCGGAACCGTCGTGCTCGTCGTGGTCTGGAGCGCGATCAGGATCTCCTTGTAGCTGGCGGCGTTGGTGGGAAGCTGTCCGGTCGTCTTCAGGATCCCGCTCTTGCCGACGCCGGGGCTGACGTAGCCGAGTAGACGGGCCGCGCCTCCGGGACTGTAGAGCCACACGGCATACGCGTTGTGTGCGCTGTTGGGTGGCATGTGATCGGCCGCGATGATCACCGCGGTCTGCTTGCCCTCGGCGACCACTTCGGCGATCCCTGCCGCCTTGCTCGAGGACGTCAGCGGCTTCAGATGGAGCTTCGCGACGATGTGCGGCGAGTTCGTCGACGTCGTCCCGGTGGTCCCGGTGGTCCCGGTCGTCGCCGTGGTCGTGGTCGCCGGCGTCGTGTTCGCCTTCGGAGTCGACTTCCCTGGGGTCGAGCCGCCGCTTGTCGCGATCACGATGATCACTACGGCGACGACGATCAGCGCGCCGACCCCGAGCAGGATCGAGCCGCCGCGGCGGGAGCTCGGCCGCGGGGCGAGCACGGGCTGCGGCAGGCCGAGAGGGGTGTGCTGACCGGCATCCGCGGCAGCGGCCGGCGCTTTTGCCCGCTCGGAGCTCGGCGGGTGGGCCGTCGGCTTGGTCTCCGGTTGTGCTGCCGGCGCCGGAGAAGCCGCGGTCTGCTGGTCTTTCGCCGGTTCGGTGGAGGTCGCCTGACTGGAGGGGATCTCGGGAAGCGGCTTGGCGGCGATCGAGGCGAGCTCGCCTGCGGCCACCCTCGCCCACGCGCGCTCGCTGGCCGAGCTCGCCAGGCTCGCGCGGGTCTGCTCCTTGACGAGCTCGGGCAGCTGGCCCAGAAGGTAATCGGTGATCAGCGCCCGGCGCAGCGCGGCGACCCGCGTGCTCGGCCCGAGCGCGTCAAGCGCCGCGAGCGCGCGGTCGCGGACCGCGGCGCGGTCGATCGAGAGCAGGTTCGCGATGTCGTCGTAGCTGCGTCCGCGCTGCAAGACGAGCGTCAGAACCGCGCGTTGATCGGGTGGGAGGCTATCGAGGGCGGACATTGGCCCGCGTAGCGTAGTCAAGGCGCGGACGAGATGCCGCGCCCGACGGTTATCGTGCCGTCCGCATGGACCTGCAGCTGCCTCACAAAGCGGACCGCGGCTTCGACGCCCTGTACGGGCTCGAGATCGTGGCGGCCGACGAGTCGATGGTCCGCGGCGAGGTCGAGGTGCGCGACGAGCTGAGGCAACCGGCTGGCCTCGTGCACGGCGGCGTGTACGCATCGATCGCCGAGAGCCTGGCCTCGCTGGGAACCCTGTGTCAGGTCGTCGCAGACGGGAAGGTGGCGATGGGACTTGCGAACCAGACGAGCTTCATGCGGCCGATCACCACCGGGACGATCCACGCCGAAGCCCGCGTCCTGCACCGTGGCCGGACGACCTGGGTGTGGGACGTTCACATCTCCGACGACGACGGGCGGCTGTGCGTCGTCACGCGGATGACGGTGGCGGTCAGGGATGACGAGCGGGCTTAGCCTTACTGGCGATCTTATTGTTGATGGTTACTATGCCGCCGCTGATTGTGCCGGTGGTGGCGCGGCCCCGAGCGGGGAGACCGCTCAGCGCTCCACCGACGAGCTGTATGTTGGCCCTGCCGATTCCCGAAGCGCTGCTCGTAACCACGGAGTTCGATCTGAGGGTTCCGAAGTGCACCGGCGAGGAGGGGATCACGTGGCCGCTCGAATCTCTGAATACGAGCCGGAGTGGCCCCGCCACGGCGCGGCTGCCGATGAACGAGAACACGTTGTCGCGGACGGGGACGCCGGTGAGCACGGGCTTTCCGGCGCGCGCTGCCAGCTTCGAGACGTCGACGGTGGAGACGCCGTCGCGTACCACCCCGTAGACGACCTGAGGCTGCGGGGCCGGAAGGTGTTGGTGGAGTATCAACGCCAGGCACCTCGCGCGTGCGGTCGCCGGGGCCTTGGTATGCGGCAGCCGTGCAGGCAGGTGCGAGCACACCTGTCGGATGACGCGGACCGGGAGCGCGTGAGGTGCGAATTCGCCCTCCGCGAAACCGAGCGGATGCTCGATCTGGCTGAGCGGCGTGCATGCGCCCAAGCCAGTGCTGCCGGCGGAGCCGCCGACGGTGATCAGGCACGCGAATGGCTCGTGAGAGAGAGCTAAGAGGGGCGAGAGCGCGTTCGCCGGCAGGCGCCCCGACGCCATCGGCAGTGCGAGCCCGTTCGCGGGGACCAGGAACACCTTGCCTCCGCGCACTCCCGGGCCAACGTAGCGGACGTAGCGGACATAGACGTAGCGGACATCGAACGCCGTCGCCGGGAACAGCGGCGAGCGGGCCACGCAGCTTCCGCCCGGCGCCGCGTCGGCCGGCGTCCACGGGCCGCGGAGCGCGCCGAGCGCTGCGAGCAGTCGCGGGTCCGGGGCGTCATCGCTCATCGTCGGAGGCGCCGAAATGGCCTCGGCGTTCCCCGCCGTGCGAGCGCGCGGGCAGGAGAACGCTCGTGCCCAGGCGGCGCCCTGGACGACAGAGGCCGGCTGGGCAGACGAGCCCGACGAGACGGGCGTCCGGCGCCCATGCAGCAGGAGTACCGCGCCGACCGCGACCACGGCGACGGTCGCGAGCGCAACCGCGAACGCGACGGCGCCCCCGGCGCCGGCCACCCGCCGTGCCCACGGCACCGCGCGCCTGCGCTCGGCCGCGGACTCGAGCTCCCGCCCTAGCTGATCAAAACCATTCATTGCTGCTCCTCGTTCGATAGTCGTGCCCGCAGGGTCGCCAGCCCGCGGCTCACGCGCTTACGTGCGGTCGCCTGCGAGACGCCGAGCTGCGACGCGACGTCCTCGTATGACCGCTCCTCCAGGACCCGTGCCCGCACCGCCGCGCGCTGATCTACGGGTAGCTGTTCGAGCAACGTCGAGACGGGCTGCCCGTCGCCGAGCGCGGTGATCCGCGCGAGGTCATCGTCCGTCCACACGATCGTGGGAATGCCGATGCGCCGCTGGGCGCGGCGCTCGACGTGGCCGCGGCGCTGCGCGTCGGTGAGCTTGTGTGCGGCGATGCCGAGCAGCCACGTCTCGGGCGGTCCCTGCTCCGGGCGGTACCGGCGCCGCGCGATCAGCGCTGAAGCGAAGACCTCGGCCGCCACGTCTGCGGCAAGCTCAGGCTCGCCCGTGCGCTGGGCACAGAAGGCCAGCACACGGTCGAGATGGCGGCGATAGAAGCCGCCGAAGTCCGCGAAGATCTCTGCGTCCTGGCTCATTCATCAAGTATTCGCTTTCGGGGCGCTGAATGTGACCGGCGGGGGGAGCGGGCACCGCGCACCGGCACCAGGCTCTTGTCTGAGGGGGCTCGGGGCGTGGTGTGAGTTCTGAGCAACGGTGCCGGGTGCGGGGCCGCCCGCTCTCCCTTCAGCCCTTCTTGGTGGCGGGATTGCCGTGGTGGCTTTACCTGCGACGGCGCCGCGCTCGCGAGCAGGGCGCCGCTCTCCCGGCTGGGGACGGCGGCCCTGTCGCCGCGCGTCGCCGGCATGCCCGTGAACCGTTGCTCGACCGCGTGACCGTGCTCGTCGCGTAGGGGGTGGTCCTGAAGGGCGCGACCGTCTGCGATGTCGCCGGCGCCGCCTGCGATGCCGCCTGCGGTGTCTGCGGTGTCTGCGGTGGCTGCGACCCGCTGTTCGACCCGTGACCGCCGCCGCCGATCAGGTCCGCCGCGAGCGTGCCGAGGACGAGTGCGGCCGCGACCGCGATCGCGCCGGTGGGCAGCCGCCTCGCCCGCCGCTCCGGCCGCTCAGCCCCCATAGCGGTTCGTGATCGGGACCCGCCTGTCTCGCCCGAACGCCTTCGTGCTGATCTTGATCCCGGGAGGCCCTTGGCGGCGCTTGTACTCGGCGCGATCGACGAGCGCGATGACGTGGTCGACATCCGCCGGGTCGAACCCGCGCAGGATCAGCTGCTCGCGCCCCAGGTCGTTCTCGATGTAGCCGTCGAGAATCGGGTCGAGCACCGAATAGGGGGGAAGGCTGTCCTCGTCGCGCTGGTCGTGGCGCAGCTCGGCGCTCGGCGGGCGGTCGATGATCGACGCCGGAATCGGCGGCGGGGTCGCGATCCGATTGCGATGACGCGAGAGCTCGTAGACACGCGTCTTCGAGCAGTCCTTGATCACGGCGAAACCACCCGCGGCATCGCCGTAAAGGGTCGAGTAGCCAACCGACATCTCCGACTTGTTACCGGTCGTGAGCACGAGCCACCCGAACTCATTCGAGAGCGCCATCAGGAGGTTGCCACGGATCCTGGCCTGCAGGTTCTCCTGGGTTATTCCGGGCGGACGCCCGCGGAGCGGCGGCGCAAGCGTGCGCTCGTAGGCCTCCATCGTCGACTCGATCGGTAGCTCGAGAGCCTCGACGCCGAGGTTCGAGGCGAGCCTCCTGGCGTCGTCCTGGGTCTCCGGCGAAGAATAGGGCGAGGGCATGATCACAGCGCACACTCGGTCGGCGCCAAGCGCATCGGTGGCGATACATGCGACCAGAGCCGAGTCGATTCCACCCGAGAGACCGAGCACCACGCGGCCGAAGCCGTTCTTCTCGACGTAGTCGCGCAGGCCGAGGACAAGCGCAGCATAGACCTCGTCGGACGGTCCGAGGAGCTCGGCCAGCGGGCCGCCGACGGAGCCGCCCTCGACTTCGGCGGGCAGCCCGAGCCGGGCGATTCTCGCCACCTCCGGTCGCGCTCTCCGGACCGCCGGACGGTGCCGGGGGTCGCGGAGGCGGACCCCGCGCGGACCCTCCGGATCGATCGTCGCCACAAGCAGCTCCTCCTCGAACTGCGACGCGCGGGCGATCACCGTTCCCTCATGGTCGATGACCAGCGATTGACCGTCGAACACGAGCTCGTCCTGCCCTCCCACAAGTGCGCAGAACACCACAGCGGCGAGGTTGTCACGTGCGCGCTGGACGAGCATTCGCTCGCGCTCGAGCCCCTTGCCGGCGTGGTAGGGCGAGGCGGAGATGTTTACCAGCACCGTCGCGCCCGCGAGCGCCTCGTCGGAGGCCGGCGGCCCCGGCTCCCAGATGTCCTCGCAGATGGTCAGTCCGATCGTCACGTCGCCGAGCTCGATCAGCGCTCCCTGGGTTCCTGTCTGGAAGTAGCGATGCTCGTCGAACACGCCGTAGTTCGGGAGCAGCATCTTGCGGTAGATCGCTTGCACCGAGCCGTCAGCGACTACCGCGCACGCGTTGTATACGTCTTCGGCCAGCTCGGGGAATCCGACCAGCGCGACGATTCCATCAGTCTGCGCCGCAACGCGCTCGAGCGCGTCACGTGCATCGCGAAGGAAGTGCTCCTTGAGCAGCAGGTCCTCGGGCGGGTAGCCGGTGATCGCAAGCTCGGGAAAGAGCACGAGCTGGGCGCCCGCGCGCCGAGCGCCGTCGATCCCATCGACGACCTTTCGTTCATTGCCGGCGATGTCCCCGACGATCGGGTTCATCTGACAGAGCGCGAGCCTGAGCAAGCCTGACACAGCTCAATTATTCCCGGTGCCGGTCGCCCCTCTCCCGAGCCACGCGTCGACGAACTGCTTCAGCAGCGCGTCGTCCCGCGCCGTCAACCGGACCAGGCCCGTGATTGGCAGGATTCTCGTCCACGAGAGAGCCTCGATCCCGTTGATTCCCGGCAGCCGGGCGAGGATGACCGCCTCGCCGGCCTCGGCGAGCGCAGGGCTGAACGAGCCGCCGCTCGTCGAGGTGGCCAGCGCTGCAAGGCCCGGCGGCGGCTTCGGCCCGCCGTACATGAGGATGACATCGCCTGCGGCCAGCGCTGTCAGGATCTGGTTGACGTCGAGCACCGAGGCGTCGGACCGCACCGGCGCCGCGAAGTGCGCGCCGCTGGTCGGGGGAGCCGAGTCGTACGCGGGGTGGCGCTGGCCCGGCTTCAGCGTCGCATCGCCGAGATCCTTGTAGACCAAGCCGGGACCCGAAAGCACGCCGCTGACGCCTCCCTGGTCACGCGAGCTGAAGAATCCGGACAGCAGCACGATCGCGCCGATCGCGACGAGGAACGAGATCACGACGATCGCGGCGCGCTCGAGCGCCGTGCTCCAGCGGATCACTCGGGGGTGCCGAGCACTCCGGCGGGGGGCGCCGGTGTCGAGACCACTCTGGTCGCGGCCGGCCCGCCGGCCGCGGCCGCGATCTCCTCGATGCAGGACTCGATCTCTTCCGCGAGCGTCTCGACGTCGGGCATGGCGTCGTAGTCGGCCGAAAGCCCGAAGTTGAGCTGCCCGTTGTAGCTCATGATCGCGATCCCAAGCGCGGTGTTCGTTGCGAGCGGCACGAGCGGGAAGATGGCCTCGAGCTGATGGCCCAGCAGGTACAAGGGGAACTGCGGACCCGGGACGTTGGTCACGACGACGTTGAAGAATCGCTGGCGGGCCTGGAGCCGGGCGGCCTGCGCGACGATCGTCGGCGGCGCGAAGCCCGAGAGGTGGGTCAGGACCTGGGCGCCGACGGCCTGACCCGAGTCCTTGATGCCGTGCATCTCGTGCCGAATCCGGAGCAGCCGCTGGATCGGATCGGTCATACCGACCGGAAGCGGGGCCCACATTGCCGAGACGCGATTGCCGAGCGCGCCGCGGTCGACGTCAGCTCGTACCGAGATCGGCACCATCGCCTTCAGCACCACGTCGTCGGTCGGATGCCCGTGCAGGCGCATGTAGCGCCCGAGCGCGCCCGCCACGACGGCGAGGACGACATCGTTGACGGTTCCCCCGGTCGCGTCCTTGATCGCCTTGAAGACGGCCAGATCACTCCGAACCCAGGTGAAGCGCCGGTGGGGTCCGATGCGCACGTTGAATGGGCTCGGCGGCGCCGGGTTCAGGCCCGCCCACGCCATCGCCCCGACTCCGACCAATCCGTCGCTGATCCTGCCGGCCAGGTGACGCGGTCCACGGAGCGCGGAGCGCACGCCGCGGGCGATCTCGCCGGGCACCGTCGCGCGCTCGAGCAGCGCATCCGCGAGCAGCTGGGACTGGCTCGGCGGGGGCCGCGGGATCCAGTCCGGCTCGGGTCGCGCGATCGGCATCGGATCGGGCGCTGCGTCGAACAGCACCGTCGCGATATCCACGCCCGAGATCCCGTCCACGAGCGCGTGGTGGGTTTTCGAGAGCAGCGCGAAGCGGTCGTCCTGCAGCCCCTCGACGAGCCACAGCTCCCACAGCGGCTTGGAGCGGTCGAGCGCTTGCGAGAACACGCGTCCCGCGAGCCGCCTGAGCTCGTCCTCTCCTCCCGGTCGTGGCAGGGCGGTGTCGCGAACGTGGTAGCGCGGGTTGAAGTGCGGATCGTCCGCCCACACGGGGCGGCCCTGGTTGAACGGGACGTACGCCAGCCGTTGCCGGTAGCGGGGAACGAGATGCAGCCGCGCGACGATCGCCTCGATCAGCTCGTCGTGGTCGGGTGCCGGCCCGGTGAAGATCGCGCAGGCTCCGACGTGCATGTGTGTCGACTCGCGCTCCAGATGAAGGAACGACGAGTCGAGGCCCGTGAGCCGGTCAGGGTTCGCCATCGTTTGGATTCTTGCAAGCCGAGGGCGTTGATGACTAACGCGGTCCGATGTGGGGGAGGGGCCGCGCCGTCGCCACCGCGCCCAGGCCGCGACCTGTCCGATCACCGCCCAGCGGGTGGCTAAGCGGTGCCTTTCGCAAGTACGCCGCCTCCGGGAGGGGCGCCCGGTTGGATGCCCGTCAGGACGCAGGATGTGATGCGCACTGGAGGCGGATGAGCCATCTCGGGAGACGCGCCGCGCGCTCGGGCGGACGAGGCTGGATGCCTGGCGGGCCGCAAGCCCGCGCCGGCGCGGCCGGAGGCCCGCTCGTGTTCGTTCGCGATTCCGCCACCCACAAAAATCGGCACTCGCCGGATATTTGGGAAGCCGACCACTGAGCGGGGCGGAGGCCGCCGTCGCGGGGGCCAAACCGCACCGAACTCCGGTTGTCGACCATATTCACGGAAGGCGGCCACGACGGCCTGTGTCTACAGTCGATTTTGGTGGATATAGGACCTGGTCGAGAAACCGGCCATATGTTCCGGTCTCTCGACCAGGCTCCGGATTTCAGGCCGCGAGGCCGTATCCACCAAAATCGACCGTAGGCCTGTGTGAGCGAGGTCACACTACGCGGCCGATCAATGTGTACGCTCTGGTCGTCGTTTCATCGACCTGCCGAGTCGTCTCTGCCCGCTGCGGGGACGAACGGGGGACCCAAATGCCCGGGTGTGTCTTGTCCACCCGGCTTGGGCGAATCGGCCGTCCGGGCGCAGATCCGGCGGCGACCGTAGCGACCGCGTTCAGAGCCGGATCGGGCACCGAGCGACGGTCGCGTCAGCTAACCCCGTAGGCGCCCGGTCGACAGCAACTAGGGAGGTCCTCGCGGATGAGGCTGATGAACAAGCGCTCACGCACGGTACGAGTTACGGCGGGCGCACTGGCAATTGCAGCTCCAACCTCGGCGGTCGCGCTGGCCGCCGACCAGGCGGGTGCCCAGACCACGCTCCAGATAAAGCCGTCGGCGACTCACCTCGAATACCGTCAGCCCCTGGCGGTCTCAGGCTTGGTCCCTCGCGCTGATGGCGGGCAGAGGCTGGCGCTCGAGTTCTCCGCCGAAGGCTCGCCGTGGAAGCCGATCGCCTACACGAGAGTGCATTCCGACGGCGCCTTCCGGGTTCGCGCGCCGCTCGTGAGGTCAGGCGCCGTCCGGATCGCCCCAGCGAGCGCTCCGGCGAGCTCGAACGGCCCCCGGAACGGTCCAGCGAGCGCGAGCGCCGCCGGCGCGACCCCCGCGGGCGCTACCCGGATGCCAGGCACACCGGCCCCCGCCACCAACGCCGCCACCCCGCCCGGCGCGGCCTTGATCCCGCCGAGCCAGCCTCAGCCGGTGGCGGTCGCGGCGAAACTGGTCGCGTCGACAGGCGCGATCGACGCTCTTGGCGGCCGGCGGCTCGAGCTTCGCGGCGAGTTGCTGCCGCGTCGCGCCGGTCGCCTCGTGCGGCTCCAGAGTCTGGCCCGAGGCCACTGGCGGACGCTCGCAGTCGCGCGCACCCGGGCCAGCGGCCGCTACGTGGTGCATTATCTGCCCGCGGCGACACACAGTCGGACCGTGCGCTTCCGCTTCCGGGGCGACTCCCGCAACGCGGCAGTCAGCACCGCCGGGCGCAGGCTGGTCCTGCTCGAGCCGGCGGTGGCGTCCTGGTATGAGGACGGCGGCAACACGGCATGCGGCTTCCACGCTGCCGACGGGATCGCCAACAAGGAGCTGCCCTGCGGCACCAAGGTCACCATCGCCTACCACGGGCGCACCGTCACCGCTGTGGTCGACGACCGCGGTCCGTTCGTCGCCGGACGCGAGTTCGACCTGAATCAGAGCACGGCCGCCGCGCTCGGGTTCAACGGCGTGGACACCGTCTGGTCGGCGGTGGCGCCGGCGCCGCACGCCCGGCGGCGCAAGGCGACGTCTGCCCGGCGGCGTAGCCTCGCCCGGAAATGCTCGATCGTTGCGTCGCACACCTCGACATGGACGCGTTCTACGTGTCGGTTGAGCTTCGGCGGCGGCCGGAGCTTCGGGGCCAGGCCGTGGTGGTCGCAGGAATCGGGCCGCGTTCGGTTGTGACGACGGCGTCGTACGAGGCGCGGCGGTTCGGGGTCGGGTCGGCGATGCCTGCGGCGCGAGCACGTCGCCTCTGCCCTGACGCCGTGTTCCTCGAGCCCGACTTCGCCTACTACCGGGCAGCGTCGACCGAGGTGATGGCGAGCGTCCGCGCGCACGTCGAGACGGTCGAGGTGATGGGCCTCGACGAGGCCTACCTCGAGCTGACCGGGCTGCCGGCGCCGCACGCTTCGATGCGCCGGGTCGCGGCCCAGATTCGAGCCGCGACGGGACTCGGGTGCTCGGTCGGGATCGGGCCGAGCAAGCTGGTGGCGAAGGTCGCGTCCGATGCCGAGAAGCCGGGCGGGTTCGTCGTCCTGACTCGCGAGCAGGCGTGCCTGCGGTTTGCCGGCTCGCCGCCGGGGCTGATCCCGGGGATCGGCCCGAAGACCGCAGAGCGCCTGCGTGCCCTCGGGATCGAGACGTTGGCGAAGCTCGCCGAGACCCCGGTCGAGAAGCTCGCCGGGCCGTTCGGCGCGCGGCTCGCGGGGGAGCTGCGCCGGCGCGCGCGGTTCGAGGACGACACACCGGTGACCGAGGAGCGCAAGGTGATCTCCGAATCCCGCGAGCTGACCTTCGATCGCGACATCGCCGATCGGGCCGAGCTCGAGACCGTGCTCGAACGCTTGGTCGAGCGGCTCTGCCTGGGCCTCGGTGCGCAGTCCCGCCGCGGGCGGACGATCGGCATCAAGGTCCGGCTCGACGACTTCTCGACCCATACCCGGAGCCGTACCCTGTCTGAGGCGGTCGACTCGGCCGACCGGGTCGGGCCCGTCGCACTCGAGCTTCTGCGCCGGTTCGCGCCGCCGCGCCCGGTGCGCCTGCTTGGCGTCAGAGTTGCGGGCCTCGAGCCGGTAGCCGAGCACGCGCAGAACCAGCTCGTACTGCCGGTCTGAATCGGTCGAGGCGCCTGCCGGAGGATCAGTAGAGCGCGGCCGCCAGCCGCCGTCGCGACTCGCGGGCAAGTGGGTCGTCGACCCCGAGGACGTCCAGCACTCCCACCACGACGCGGCGGATGTCGTCGCGTGCGCCGTCGGCCTCGGGCAGCGCCTCGAGCAGGAGGTCGAGCGCGCCGGCATGATCGCCCGCGTCGAGCGCGGCAAACGCCTCGGTCAGGTCCGGATCGCCACCGCGCTCGAGTTCGATCCGCGCCGCCAGCCCCTGACCGGCGAAGCTTCCGGGCACCCGCTTGAGCAGCTCGAGCGCGGCTTCATCCTCGCCGCGATCGTGAAGGATCTGCGCGAGCGGAACGACCGCGTCGGCACGTGCCGGCTCAAGCTCGACAGCGCGGCGAAGCGATTCCTCGTCCCCGTGCGCCAGCAGCTCCTCCGCCTCGGAAGGCAGGAGCCCGTCGAGAAACCGCTCGACGTCGGCCGGTGGCTGCGCGCCGACGAACTCGGCGACGATCTCGCCGTCCTTGAACGCCTTCACCGCCGGGATGCCCTGGACACCGTATGCGCGCGTCAGCGCCGGATTCGCGTCAACGTCCAGCTTCGCCAGCTCGACCTTGCCCTCCCGGGCGGCGACGGCGCGCTCGAGCACCGGCGCGAGCTGAAGGCAGGGACCGCACCACGACGCCCAGAAATCGACGACGACGGGCAGCGTCCGCGAGCGCTCGATGACTGCGGTTTCGAAGTCCTGCTCGGAAACATCCATGGTTACGCGTCCAGGTGACTCGGGGGTTCATGCGCCCCAGCGGGCGCCCTTGTGGAGGGTACAACCTGGTCGATACTGGCTTCCGACGACGATCACACCGCGATGCTCAGCCGGCGCTCGAACTCCCGGCGTCGGCCACGGCCGCCAAGATCTCCTCGTGGCAGCGCGTCAGCTCCTCGTATGTTCGGAGCAGCTCGGCGCGCGCGGCAGCCAGGATCTCGGGCGGCGCTGGTTCGGGCTCCCATCGGTTGCGTAACGGCTCGGTGGCGACGAGCGCCTCTAGCTCCTGAGACGCGGCTCGCAGATTCTGGTGAGACCGGCGCAGCCGCGCACGCTCATCTGACGAGAGGTCCGCGGTCGAGCGGGCTGGGTCGTATTCCACGTTTTCCCTTCTACTGGTGGTTGTTAGCTGCGAGGATTGCATGAAGGGCCGCCGGGGGGCGAGGGAAACGATTTGATAGGAACCCGGCGTGGCCACCCACGCCGTTCACCGAGCGGGCGTCGCGCTCGAGGTTCATGACACCGGCGAGGGGATCCCGATCCTCCTCCTACACGGGCTCACCGCGACGCACCGTTATGTCGTCATGGGCTCGACACGGCTAGAGCGCGACGGGTATCGGGTGATCTCGTATGACGCACGCGGTCACGGCGCGTCCTCGCCGGCCCCCGATCCGGCCGCGTATGGATACGAGGAGCTCGCGCTCGACGCGATCGCGGTCCTCGATGCGCTCGCGATCCCGCGGGCCGTGCTGGCCGGCGCGTCGATGGGGGCGCACACGCTCGTGCGCCTGGCACTCGAGCGGCCGGACCGCGTAGGGGGGATGGTCGTCATAACGCCCGCGTACGACCCGGCGAGCACCGAGGACTCGATCCAGCTCGCGCGCTGGGATCAGCTCGCGGAGGGCATGCGGACGGGAGGCGTCGAGGGGTTCCTCGCCGCATACGGAGAGCCGCGCGTTCCGCCGGCGTGGCGGGACACGGTGCTGAAGGTGATCCGCCAGCGGCTGTCGCTCCACGAGCACCCGGAAGCGGTGGCGGACGCGCTCTCCGCAGTGCCGCGCTCGCACCCGTTCGCGGACCTGGCGGAGCTTGAGCGCATCACCGTTCCGGCAGCCGTCGTCGCGAGCGCCGATGAGGCGGACCCCGAGCACCCGCAGGCCATCGGCGAGGCGTACGCCGCCGCTATCCCAGACGCCAGGCTCGTCACGGACGAGCCCGGGCGCTCGCCGGTCGCGTGGCAGGGGAGCCGGCTATCGGCGATCATCGCCGAGGTAGCGGCCGAGTCGGGGACCCGGTGACGGGGTACTCAGGGACTCCGCTGCCGCGGAAGCTCGGAATCAGGCCAGGCGATCGGGTCGCGCTGCTGAGGGCTCCGGAGGGATTCGATCAGACCCTCGGCGAGCTTCCCGCCGGCGTGTCCGTGCGGCGGCGAGCACGAGGACCGCTTGACGTGATCGTGGCGTTCGTAGGCTCTCAGGCGGAGCTCGACAGAGGGCTGGGCTCGTGGCACGTGGCGCTCGCTCCCGCGGGCGGGCTCTGGATCGCGTGGCCGAAGCGCAGCTCCGGGGTCGTTACCGACGTAACTGAGGCCGCGGTGCGCCAAGCCGGCCTTGCCACCGGGCTCGTGGACAACAAGATCTGCGCGATCGACGCCACCTGGTCGGGACTCCGCTTCGTCGTTCGCCTCGTTGATCGGCCGGGCTGACGGCGATCTCGTCTAGCATCGCGCCGGTGGCGGCAGACCAGGACCCGGGAGTGAACGGCGCGACCGCGTGCACCACGATCGCCGAGGTGATCGCGCGGATGGAGCAGATCGATACCGTGCTGCCGCGCAAGGACGGCGTCGCCTACTTCAATCGGTTGTACCTCCAGGTGACCAAGGCCGTGCAGGCGGCCACAGCGAACGTCACGTTCGCCGACCCCAGCTTCACGGAGCGGCTCGATGTCGTGTTCGCGGGCCTTTACTTCGCGGCCGAAGCGACGCTCGGCACCGGCGCGACGTGCCCGGTTGCGTGGCGTCCCCTGGTCGAGGAGCGCTCGGCGGACCGCGCGCCGATCCAGTTTGCGATCGTCGGTATGAACGCGCACATCAACCACGACCTGCCGATCGCGGTCGTGCAAACCTGCAAGGAGCTAGGGCTGGCACCCGATGACGGCAGCACGCAGCATGCCGACTATCAGCGGGTAAACGGGATTCTCGCCGGCGTCGAAGGCCAGGTCGCCGGCTGGTTCGAAACGGGTCTGATCGCTGACATTGTCGACGTCACCCCGAAGGACGTAGACAACGCCCTCGCGATGTGGTCGATCACCGACGCCCGCGATCTCGCCTGGAGCCACGCCGAGCTGCTGTGGCGGCTGCGCAACGATCCTGTCCTTGCCGATGCGTACGGCGACGTGCTCGCGCGGCTGGTGGAGATCTCCGGTCGCGGCATCCTCGTCTAGCGGCGCGCGGCGGCGAGCGCGGGTGGTCAGCTTGGCGGACTGGCCGAGCGCGCAGTTGCTCAGCAGCGAGCGATTGTCGCTGGAGCCGCTGCACGTCGGTCACGCAGAGGAGATGGCGCCGCTGTTCGACGACCCGCGGTTGCACACGTTCACCGGTGGACGCCCGCTGAGCCTGGACGAGCTGGGCAGCCGTTACCGGCGGCAGGCGCTTGGGCGCTCGGACGACGATTCGCAGCGATGGTTCAACTGGATCGCGCGCCTGCAGGCCGGCGGACGGGCGGTCGGCACCGTGCAGGCCACCGTTACGGCGCAGGGGGGGATATTCGTCGCCGAGCTGGCGTGGGTGATCGCCTCGCCGCACCAGCGGCTCGGTTACGCGCGCGAGGCGGCGGGCGGGGTGGCGGCCTGGCTGCGCCGGCAGGGTGCGCAGGTGCTCGTCGCGGACATCCACCCGAAGCACGACGCCTCGATCAAGGTAGCCCGCGCCCTCGGGCTGACGGCAACCGAAGAGGTCATCGACGGTGAGATCAGGTGGAGGGGGTAGGGCCGTTCGCTTCAGGGCGAGGACGGGACCGGTAGTCCGGCTGCACTAACCCGGATCGTGCAGTAAGGCCCGCGCCCCCGGGTTGAGCGGGGGCGCGGAGTCGTCCGGCTGAGCAGGGATTCTTGGGATTGCGAGTTCCTGGATCCCGAGCTTT
>Ga0302325_10001790_pt1 | contig 53827 bp, 45 predicted proteins | sample Palsa_T0_2_FD_201948 | JGI IMG/M metagenome (GOLD analysis project Ga0302325, IMG submission 201948) | Peat permafrost microbial communities from Stordalen Mire near Abisko, Sweden - Palsa_T0_2 | ecosystem: Environmental > Terrestrial > Soil > Palsa > Peat permafrost | place: Sweden: Abisko...
TCGCCTATCACCGCGCGCCGCGCCTGTTCGCCGCCCTCGCTGTGGCTCGCGCCGACGGGCGATACAACCGGATGCTGCGGGCGATCGCCCGCCTCGATCTGCTCATTCTCGACGATTGGGGACCCGAGCCGCTCGACGCCGAACAGCGCCGCGACCTGTTGGAAATCATCGAGGACCGCTATGAATCGCGATCGACGATCGTCACCAGCCAGCTGCCCGTCGACGCCTGGTATGGGATCATCGGCAACCCGACCATCGCGGTGGCGGTGCTCGATCGCCTCGCCCACAACGCCCATCGCATCGAACTGAAGGGGGAGAGCCTCAGACAGCAAAAGCACTCCGTGTCCCTCCCCCGGATTTCGCTGGCTCGATCAACGGTCTAGGCGCGTACAAGGGAAAGCGTATAATGCCAGAAAGCCGTCGCCATCATGCCGAAGCGGCCGAGCCGCAGACGGACCGGCATAGCGAGCCGGCGCATGGCATTGCGCTTGCGGCCAGGGACTTCGCGGTCGTCGGAATAGGCGCCTCGGCGGGCGGCCTCGACGCCTGCCGGAAACTCGTCGATGCGCTGACCCCCGGCGACGGCATCGCCTTCATCCTCGTCCAGCATCTCGATCCGACCCACGAAAGCATGATGGTCGACCTGCTGGCCAGCCACACAGCGATGACAGTGCGGCAGGCGACGGATGGAATGGCGATCGAGCGCGATCATCTCTATGTCATTCCGCCGGGCGTATACCTGTCCGTCGACGACGGCGCGCTGCGCCTCTCGCAACCCCAGGCGCGCCACGGCGCACGATTGCCTTTCGATTTTTTTCTGAACTCGCTGGCGCGCGAATGCGGCGCCCGTGCGATCTGCGTGGTGCTTTCGGGAACGGGAGCGGACGGCAGCGTCGGGCTGAAAGCCGTGAAGGAGAAAGGCGGCCTCGTCATCGCGCAGGATCCCGACGAGGCGGATTATGACGGCATGCCTCGCAGCGCGATCCTGACAGGCGCGGTCGACCTCGTGCTGCCCGTCGCCAAGATTCCCGAGGCGCTCGAAAAATTCGCGCAATCGATGGCCCCCGCTGATCCCGGTTCGGCGCCGGCGGATGGCGCCGGCGCCCCGGACGCGCTGTCTGAGATCATCGATCTCTTGCGCGCTAAGACCGCGCATGATTTCACGCTTTACAAACCGGGCACGCTGCAGCGCCGGATCGAACGGCGCATGGCGATGGCGGCGATCGAGACGATGGATCGCTATCTCGAAACCTTGACCGGCGACGCGGCCGAACTCGAAATACTGGCCAAGGACCTGCTGATCAACGTCACCAGTTTCTTTCGCGACCGGCAAGCTTTCGATCTGCTGGCGGAAAAAATTATCCCCGATCTCGTCCAGAGCCACGCGCCCGATCAGCCGCTGCGTCTGTGGATCGCCGGATGCAGCACGGGCGAGGAGGCCTATTCGCTCGCCATGCTGTTTCGCGAAGAGATCTTCGCAGCCAAGAGCAACGTCAAGCTGCAGGTCTTTGCAAGCGACGTCGATCCGGACGCGGTGGCGATCGCCCGCGAGGGCCTCTATCCCGAAGCGATCGAGGCGGACGTGTCGCCGGCGCGGCTCGCCCGGTTCTTTTCGAAGGAAGACCACAGCTACAGGGTCTTGCCAGAGCTTCGCGCGGCGGTGGTCTTCACGGTGCAGGATCTGCTGGTCGATCCGCCATTCTCGCGCCTCGACTTCGTCTCCTGCCGGAACCTTCTGATCTATCTGGGGCCCCAGGCGCAGGCAAAGGTCATCTCGCTGTTCCATTTCGCGTTGCGCCCGGACGGCGTTCTGTTGCTCGGCGGGGCCGAGACAATCAGCGCCAACGACGGGCGCTTCGAGGCGATCTCCAAATCGCAAAGACTCTATCGGCACATCGGCCGCAGCCGGCCGGGCGAACTTGGCGTTTGGATGAGCCCTGGCGGCGGCTTGCGGGTTCCAGCGCGCCCGGGACAAGGCCTGGCGCCCTCGCGCGAAGCGGCGATCGTCGATCTTTTTCGGCGCCAGGTGATGGAGACCTATGCGCCCGCCGCGGTATTGATCAACCGCCAGTATGAGTGCCTCCATTCCCTCGGACCGACGGACCGCTACCTACACGTGGCGCCGGGACGTCCCGCGCATGATGTGCTCGCCATGGCGCCGCCGGAACTGCGCATCAAGCTGAGGTCGGCCATCCAGCAGGCCAGTCAGCAGAACGCGCGCGTTGTCGTCGGCGGCGGCCAGATAAGCGACAATGGCCGGACAATCTCCTTCAGCATCGCCGTGCAACCCATCTTGAGCGAAGGCGAGGCGCTGCTGATGATTTGCTTCGTCGAGACGGCCAATCACGAGCAAAAGCGAAATCGTCCGCCGGCGCCTGAAGAAGGGGAAGGAGTCGCCGAGCTTAAGGAGGAACTCGAAACCACAAGAACGGAGCTGCAAGGCGCCATCCGCAACCTTGAGATTTCCAGCGAGGAGCAGAAGGCGATCAACGAGGAGGCCCTGTCCGTCAACGAGGAATTCCAGTCGACGAACGAGGAGCTTCTGACATCCAAGGAGGAGCTGCAATCGCTCAACGAGGAGCTTACCGCCCTCAACAGCCAGCTGCAGGAGACGCTGGAGCGTCATCGCACGACCGCCAACGACCTGCAGAATGTCCTCTACAGCACCGATGTCGCGACGCTCTTTCTCGACATCAACCTGAATATCCGCTTCTTCACGCCCGCCACCAAGTCGCTTTTCAGCATCATTCCAGGCGACATCGGGCGCCCCCTCGCCGACTTGCGCTCCCTGGGCGCCGACAGCGATCTTCCGATCGACGCGCGGGCGGTGCTGCAAACGCTTGCGCCGGTCGAGCGGGAAATCGAGACCGAGCGCGGCGCCTGGTATGTCAGGCGCATATTGCCATACCGCACCCAGGACAACGGGGTTGAGGGCGTCGTCATCACCTTCACCGACATCACCGAGCGCAAACGCGCGGTAAAGGCCGTGGAGGCGGCCAAGCAGCAAGCCGAGCGGGCCAATATCGCCAAATCGCGCTTTCTTGCCGCAGCGAGCCACGACCTGCGCCAGCCGCTCCAGACATTCGCGCTTCTCCAGGGGCTGCTGGCCAAGACCATCGAAAGGGGCCGCGTGCAGAAGCTTGTCGCCAAGCTGGATCAGACGCTGGGCACGATGTCGGGCATGCTCAACACGCTGCTCGACATCAATCAGATCGAGGCCGGCGCCGTGCGCGCGGAAATGGTCGGATTCCCGATCAACGATCTGCTGAACCGGTTGAAGGACGAGTTCGCCTATCACGCCCAGGCGCGCAATTTGACGCTGCGCGTGGTTCCCTGCGGACTTTCGATACCGAGCGATCCGCGGCTGCTGGAGCAGATGATCCGCAACCTGCTTTCGAACGCGTTGAAATACACCAGGCAAGGCAAGGTGCTGGTCGGTTGCCGACGGCGCGGCCGGGTGCTGAGCATCGAGATCTGGGATACCGGCATCGGCATTCCCGACGAGGAACTGCAAGCGATCTTCGAGGAATACCATCAACTCGACAATCCCGCGCGCGAACAGAGCCGCGGCCTTGGCTTGGGTCTGTCCATCGTGCAGCGTTTAGGCAATTTGCTGGGCCATCGGGTGCGCGTTCGCTCCCGTCCAGGCAAAGGCTCCGTCTTCGCCATCGAGGTCGCGCTGACGCGCAACGGAACCGCGCCGCAGCTCGAACGCCACCGGCGCGCGGAACAAGAAGGAGCCGTCGCGGGCGCCCGCCGCACCGGCGCGATCCTCATCATCGAAGACGATCCCGAAGTGCGCGAATTGCTCGAACTGCTCCTCAAGGACGAAGGCCATCGCACGGCGAGCGCGCAAAACGGCCTCGCCGCGCTCGAATTGGTGGCGCGAGGCACGGTCCGGCCGGACCTCATTCTCGCCGACTACAATCTGCCCAACGGCATGGACGGGCTGCAGGTCGCCGCGAGGATCCGCGACAAGCTTCATCGCCAGATCCCCGTCATCATCCTGACCGGCGATATCTCAACCGGCACGATGCGCGACGCCGTTCGCCACGACTGCGTGCAACTCAACAAGCCGGTCAAGACGAAAGAGATGACGCAGGTCATCCAGCGGCTCCTCGCCTTGCCGCGCCTCCCGCCGCTCGCGCCCGCGACGCACCCCGTTGCATCGGCCGGCGGCGCGGCGCCCGTCATCTTCGTCGTCGATGACGACAGCGACATTCGTTATGGATTCCGCGGCGTGCTCGAGGAAGCCGGGCGAACCGTCGAGGACTACGCCTCATGCGAGGACTTCCTCAGAGCCTATCGGCCGGGCCGCGAAGCCTGCCTGTTGATCGACGCCTACCTGCCGGGAATGAGCGGGTTGGAATTGCTGCAGCGGCTGCGCGATGCGGGCCATCAATTGCCCGCCATCATGATCACCGGCAACAGCGACGTGTCGATGGCGGTCAAAGCGATGAAGGCAGGCGCCTCCGACTTCATCGAAAAGCCGATCGGCCGCAGCGAACTGCTCGCCAGCGTCGAGCGCGCGCTCGGACAGTCGCGCGATTCAACCAAGCTGTTCGCCTGGCGGGAGGCGGCCGCCAACCATGCCGCCAATCTGACGCAGCGAGAGCGCGAAGTTATGGATCTGGTTCTTGCCGGCCAGTCCAGCAAGAATATAGCAACCGATCTTCGCATCAGCCAACGCACGGTCGAGAATCATCGCGCCTCGATCATGAAGAAGACCGGCTCGAAGTCGCTCCCGGCATTGGCACGTTGGGCGATGGCCGCTTCGTGGAGCGGCGCCGACGAGACGCCTGCGCCGCTTCGCCACGGCAATGCGGCGACGCGAAGCGAATGAAAATTCGATCCACGGCGGCGGATTTGCGTCCCGACGTCTCGAACGATCCCGGGGATGAAAGCGGCCGGGAATAGACGACATGCAGGGGTTCAGTGTCGGCGCTCGCCCGCGCCGTCGACGCGCCGCTTGGCCCAGGCAAGCGCATCGCGGGCGATCGCCGCGAAATTTGCATCGGTGACATGCGCCGGGCTCTCGGCGGCCGCCAGCACCGCGCCCGCGACGACGCTCATCATCACCGTGACGCAGGCCGTGTCGACCTCTTCGTCGACGAGGTCGAGTTCGCGCGCCCTGCGCTGCGTCGCCACAAGCGCATCGCGCAACAGATGATCGAACTCGTGAAGCAGGTCGCGCGTCGGCCCGCGCAATCCCGCACAATCGCCGACCGTTGGAAAAACCACCGCGGACTCCCGAGTCGAAGAGGCGCGGCGAAGCCGCGGCCCCACATGAAGCCGTCCAAAGGAACGCTGAACCAAGGTCGGCGACAGCCAAGCCTGTCTCGGCCACGCGGTCGGCGCATTTGCCGAACCTTGCCGGGAAGGAGCGAATCAATCGCCAGACGCGAAAATTACGGAAATCGATAGAGCGAGGGTAGGTTCGGAAAATACCTAGCGCTGTTCCTGTAAGTCGCGCGTCTTTTGCAGCAACGTCAGCGTATCTGAGTAGTTTCCGAGCCTACCGTCGAAGATCTGTGTCCGCTATAATTGTGGAGCTACAGGATTCGTCAGCCATGCTGGCGTCCTGGGCCGTTTGGGGCGTCCCCCATTCGGCGTTTCCTCCCTGGACTTGGGGCCCTGGCTTGCATGCCGGGGTCTTCTTTTCAGGGCTCCCGTTCAGATCGCGGACTGTCCTGCCGGGGACGGCCTCGATCCGCGCGGCGCTTGGCCGATCGAATGAACCTGGCGCGCTCATGCAAACGTCGGGCGGCGTCGCGAATATTTCGCGGAGCTGAAGCGTGAGGATATCCTAACCATGAAAGCCGAGAGCGTTGCAGGTCTTCTAGTCGCGGTAGTAGACGATGACGATCTCTATCGAGATTATATTTCGGAAATTCTGGTTTCCCAGGGCAATTCCAGGGTGTTCTGCGCCGATAGCGGCGCGACTATGCTTAAGATATTGGATAATAATCCCATCGATTGCGTCCTATTGGATTACAATATGGGCGCTGAAAGCGGATTGAAGATCGGAGAGTTGATCAAGAGCCGATATTCCGACCCGCCGCCGATCGTCATGCTGACCGGCGAAGGCAAGGAAAGAACCATCATCAAGGCTTTTCGAAGCGGTTTCAGCGATTTCGTCTCCAAACAGGACCTGAATCTCGATGAACTCGCGGGCGCGATTCGCGGCGCCGTCGATCGCAAAATGATCGAAAGGGCCGAAAGGAAGGAACGCGAGCGTTTGGTGCGCCTCTCGCGTTTCGACAGCCTGACGGGATTGCATACGGCCGAATTCATGAAGGAGCGACTGGAAGACCTCACCGACAGCGCTCGCCGGCGCGGCGGCCCATGCGGGGTGGTCGTTATTCATCTGCCCGAATTGGAAAGCATCGGCGACGCATTCGGTTATGTCATCCGCGATCGCGCGCTGCGGATTTTCGCCGCACGCCTGCAGAAGGCGACGCGCGAGGCCGATATTTGCGGCCGAAATGGCGAAGACAGTTTCCTCTATCTGATTGACCGCGAGGCAAGTCCGCACGCCGTCAACCGATTCTGCTATCGGCTGGCGCGCGATCTTTCTTTCGAAGCGAATTTCGACAAGGCTGGTTTCACATTCGCGCCCAGCATCGGCGCCGCGCTGTTTCCGCTTGACGGAACGAGCGCCGAAGAATTGCTGGCGGCGGCCGAGCAGGCCGTCGTGCGCGCTCGCGCAAGCGGCGTCGCTTTCATGACAGCCTCCACATTGCCCGCCGAGGCGAACGGGTCCGACCCGTCGGCCCTTAACGGCGATGAGGCCGTCGCGATTGGGGGCGCGGCGATCGAGCCCGGTTCCTTGATCGGCAATCGCCAGTCGGATCGGCGAAGGATTCAGCGCCACAGGGTCCTCAAGCGCGGCAAAATCGTCGTGAACGGCATCGACCCGGTTTTCGATTGCATGATTCGCAATCTTTCGAGCAAGGGCGCCCTTTTGCGCCTGGACGATTTTTACGCGCCCCCCGAGCAGTTCGAACTGTTGATCGTGGACAGCGGCGAGAAACGAACCGCCGCACTGCGATGGCGCGCCGGCAACGAAATCGGCGTTCAGTTTGTCACATGAGCGCGCCCCCCAGATCGCGCGCCGAAGGCGCGGCGGCCGGCGACCGCCCCGGCGGGCGCCGCAACGCGGGTCCGCGCGATGCCGCTCCATGAAAGCGTCCACCCCGAGAATCTGGAGATCGTCATGAGCGCAAGGCTCTCCGCGCCAGCTCCATGGGCCTTGCCGCGCCCGGAAGATTCGCCGATCGCGCTGATCGCGCCTGGGGGCGAGAAACAATTGAGATATCGCCACGCTCCGCTCTTTGAGCAAAAAGGCGACACCCTTGCTCCGCGGCGCTTTGCGGAACGGCTGCTCGCCAACAGTCTGCGATCCGAGGCCGACGCGCTGGGCGCGTCATGAAGAAGACATCCGCGCTAAGTCGCAACGTGCAACTCGCGTTCGGGGCGGCGATCGCGATCCTGCTCGTCGTGGGCGCCTTTTCTTATCGCGGCATCACCATATCGAGCGAGAAAGACCGCTGGGTCGAGCACACGCACGAGGTGCTGAAGAATCTCGACGAGTTGCTCATCGCCATGACGCGCGCAGAGTCGAGCGGCCGCGGCTTTCTGTTGACGGGCGATGAAGCGACTCTCGCGCCCTTCCGCGCGAGCCAATCGGACGCAGAGCAGAACGAGGCCAACCTTCGCGCTCTGGTCGCCGATAGCCCCGAGCAGGAGCGCAGGCTGTCCGTTGTCGAAGGATTGGCCGCCCAGAAGATTCAGTTCCTCAAAATGGCCGACGATCTGCGCCGGACGGGGGGGGCCGATGCGGCGTCGGGTGTCGTTCAAAGCGGACGCGGCCATGAGATCATGGCCGAATTTCAAGCCGTCGTTCGCGAGATGCAGGACCAAGAGCTTCAATTGCTCGCGCCGCGCACCGCCGACGCCAAGCGAGTCTTGGGTCAGACCAGGGTCATCCTCATCCTTGGAACGATCCTTGGCCTGTTGATCACCACCGCCGCGGCTTGGAGCGTCCAGCGCGACGGCGCCAAACGCAAGCTTGCGGAGAAGGCGCTCCACGACAGCGATGACAAATACCAATCGCTCGTTCAGGGGGTCCGGGACTACGGAATCGTGATGCTGAGCCCGCAAGGCGAGATCTTGAGTTGGAATCCTGGCGCTGAGCTCATTACAGGCTGCGCGTTCGAAGAGGTCGCCGGTCAGAACTTTTCCCGCTTCTTTCTTGCCGACGACGTAAGACGGGGCAGAGCGGAAGAGATACTTCGGATCGCCGCCGCAAGCGGCATGCACGAAGAACATGGCATGCGCGCGCGCAAGGACGGCACGCGCTTCCTGGTGCGCACCGCCTTCACCGCCTTGCACGACGCGGTCGGAGGACTGCGCGGGTTCTCCCTCATCAGCCAGGACGTCAGCGCGAGCACGGAGTCCGAGGCGAAATATCGGGGGCTTTTGGAGGCGGCGCCCGATGCGATGGTGGTGGTGAACCAGCGCGGCGAGATCGTCATCTTGAATCTCCAGGCGGAGAAGCAATTCGGCTACCGCCGCGACGAGCTCTTGGGCCAGCAGGTGGCGAGCATCATCCCCGACGGCTTCGCCGAACGGCTCATCGCCGACGGCGCCCGATCGGCCGAAGACGCCCTCGCTCAGCAGATCGGCACGGGCATCGAGCTCACCGGCCGGCGGAAGAATGGAAGCGAGTTTCCCATCGAGCTTATGCTGAGCCCGCTGGCGAGCGTCGAAGGCACCCTGGTGACCGCCGCTATCCGCGACATTAGCGTGCGCAAGGCCGCCGAGACGCGTCTGGCGCAGGTGGAGGGTCAATATCGCGGGCTGCTGGAGGCGGCGCCCGACGCGATGGTGGTGGTGAACCAGCGCAGCGAGATCGTCATCTTGAATCTCCAGGCGGAGAAACAATTCGGCTACCGCCGCGACGAACTCCTGGGCCAGCAGGTCAAGAACATCATTCCCGACGGCTTCGCCGAACGGCTCATCGCCGACGGCGCCCGATCGGCGGAGGACGCCCTCGCCCAGCAGATCGGCACCGGCATCGAGCTCACCGGGCTGCGCAAGGATGGCAGCGAGTTTCCCATCGAGCTCATGCTGAGCCCGCTGGCGAGCACCGAAGGCATATTGGTGACCGCGGCGATCCGCAATATCAGCGTGCGCCAGGCGGCGGAGACGAATCTGGCGCAGGTTGAGGGGCAGTATCGCGGCCTGCTGGAGGCGGCGCCCGACGCGATGGTGGTGGTGAATCAGAGCGGCGAGATCGTCATTTTGAATCTCCAGGCGGAGAAACAATTCGGCTACCGCCGCGACGAGCTGCTGGGCCAGCAAGTGGCGAGCATCATTCCGGAAGGTTTCGCCGAACGACTGATCGCCGACGGCGCCCGATCGGCGGAAGACGCGCTCGCCCAACAGATCGGCACCGGCATCGAGCTTACCGGCGTGCGCAAGGACGGAACCGAGTTTCCCATCGAACTCATGCTGAGCCCGTTGGAGAGCGTCGACGGAATCCTCGTCACGGCGGCGATCCGCAATATCAGCGTGCGCAAGGCGGCGGAAACGAATCTGGCGCAGATTGAAGGGCAGTATCGCGGCCTGCTGGAGGCGGCGCCGGACGCGATGGTGGTGGTGAACCAGCGCGGCGAGATCGTCATCTTGAATCTCCAGGCGGAGAAGCAATTCGGCTACCGCCGCGACGAGCTGTTGGGCCAGCAGGTCACGAACATCATACCCGACGGCTTCGCCGAACGGCTTATCGCCGACGGCGCCCGATCGGCGGAAGACGCTCTCGCCCAGCAGATCGGCACCGGCATCGAGCTTACGGGGCTGCGCAAGGACGGAAGCGAGTTTCCCATCGAACTCATGCTGAGCCCGTTGGAGAGCGTCGACGGAATCCTCGTCACAGCGGCGATCCGCAATATCAGCGTGCGCAAGGCGGCGGAAACGAATCTGGCGCAAGTGGAGGGCCAATATCGCGGCCTGCTGGAAGCTGCGCCCGACGCAATGGTCGTGGTGAACCAGAGCGGCGAGATCGTCATCTTGAATGTGCAGGCGGAGAAGCAATTCGGCTACCGCCGCGACGAGCTGCTGGGCCAGCAGGTCACGAACATCATACCCGACGGCTTCGCCGAACGGCTCATCGCCGACGGCGCGCGATCGGCGGAAGACGCTCTCGACCAGCAGATCGGCACGGGCATCGAGCTGACCGGGCTGCGCAAGGACGGAAGCGAGTTTCCCATCGAACTCATGCTGAGCCCGTTGGAGAGCGTCGACGGGATCCTCGTCACGGCGGCGATCCGCAATATCAGCGTGCGCAAGGCCGCCGAGACGAATCTGGCGCAAGTTGAAGGGCAGTATCGCGGCCTGCTGGAGGCCGCGCCGGACGCAATGGTGGTGGTGAACCAGAGCGGCGAGATCGTCATCTTGAATGTGCAGGCGGAGAAGCAATTCGGCTACCGCCGCGACGAACTGCTGGGCCAGCAGGTGAAAAACATCATACCCGACGGCTTCGCCGAACGGCTCATCGCCGACGGCGCCCGATCGGCGGAAGACGCGCTCGACCAACAGATCGGCACGGGCATCGAGCTTACCGGCCTGCGCAAGGACGGAAGCGAGTTTCCTATCGAACTCATGCTGAGCCCGCTGGAGGGCGTCGAAGGCATCCTTGTCACGGCGGCGATCCGCGATATCAGCGTGCGCAAGGCCGCCGAAACCCATCTGGCGCAGATGGAGGGCCGATATCGCGGGCTCTTGGAAGCGGCGCCCGATGCGATGGTCGTTGTGAACCAGAGCGGCGAGATCGTTCTGTTGAACGTTCAGGCGGAGAAGCAGTTCGGCTATCGCCGCGACGAGTTGCTGGGCCAGCCGGTGAAGAATCTCATTCCGGAAGGTTTCGCCGAGCGGCTCATCGCCGACGGCGCCCGATCGGCGGAAGACGCGCTCGACCAGCAGATCGGCACGGGCATCGAGCTGACCGGGCTGCGCAAGGATGGAAGCGAGTTTCCCATCGAACTCATGCTGAGCCCGCTGGAGAGCGCCGAAGGAACCCTGGTGACCGCCGCGATCCGCAATATCAGCGTGCGCAAGGCGGCGGAGACGAATCTGGCGCAGGTGGAGGGCCAATATCGCGGCCTGCTGGAAGCTGCGCCCGATGCGATGGTGGTGGTGAATCAGCGCGGCGAGATCGTCCTTTTGAACGTGCAGGCGGAGAAGCAATTCGGTTACCGCCGCGACGAGCTGCTGGGCCAGCAGGTGAAAAACATCATCCCCGACGGCTTCGCGGAACGGTTGATCGCCGACGGGGCTCGATCGGCCGAAGACGCGCTCGCCCAGCAGATCGGCACGGGCATCGAGCTCACGGGACTGCGCAAGGATGCAAGCGAGTTTCCCATCGAACTCATGCTGAGCCCGCTGGCAAGCACCGAAGGCATCCTTGTCACAGCGGCGATCCGCGACATCAGCATGCGCAAGAATGCGGAAAAATACATGGCGCAGATGGAGGGCCGATATCGCGGACTCTTGGAGGCGGCGCCGGACGCTATGGTGGTGGTGAACCAGAGCGGCGAGATCGTTCTGCTCAATCTTCAGGCCGAAAAGCAATTCGGCTACCGCCGCGACGAGCTCCTGGGCCAGCAGGTCAAAAACATCATTCCGGAGGGCTTCGCCGAACGGCTGATCGCCGATCGCCTTCGATCCGCGGAGGACGCGCTGGCGCAGCAGATTGGCATGGGGATCGAGCTCCAGGGGCGGCGTAAGGACCGAAGCGAGTTTCCCATCGAGCTCATGCTGAGCCCGCTGGCGAGCGCCGAAGGAACCCTGGTGACCGCCGCAATCCGCGACATCGCCACGCGCAAGAACGCCGAAGCGCATCTTCTGCTGAAGATGGCGGAGCTGAACCGCTCGAACGAGGAGCTGGGACAATTCGCCTACATCGCCTCGCATGATTTGCAAGAACCGCTGCGCATGGTGGCCAGCTACACGCAGCTTCTTTCCAGACGATACAAGGGAAAGCTGGACGCCGACGCGGACGAGTTCATCGCTTTCGCCGTCGATGGGGCCAGCCGCATGCAACGGCTGATCCAGGACCTGCTGGCCTATTCGCGCGTCGAGTCGAAAGGCCGGATTCTGGTCGACACTTCCAGCGAGGACGCCTTGCAAGAAGCGCTCAAGAATCTGCGAGCCGCCATCAAAGAAAGCGGCGCGCTGGTGACGCATGACGCGTTGCCCATCGTTTTGGCGGACGAGCGGCAACTGACGCAATTATTCCAGAATCTCGTCGGCAATGCGATCAAATACCAGCGCGGCGGCATTCCCCACGTGCATGTCGGCGCGGCCATGAACGGCGGCAAGAAATGGATGTTCTCCGTGAAAGACAACGGGCTGGGCATCGATTCGCAATATTTCGAAAAGATCTTCGGCATGTTTCAGCGGCTGCACAAGCGCGATGAGTTCGCCGGCACCGGCATTGGCCTGGCCATCTGCAAGAAGATTGTCGAGCGGCACGGCGGCGCCATCTCAGTCGAGTCGGAGCCCGGGCATGGCTCGACCTTCCGATTCGCCTTGGCGGAAGGCGGGACAGGATCATGACAATTTTCGGAGAACGACATGCCTATTGAAGTTCTGTTGGTCGAAGACAGTCCCGGCGATGTCCGGTTGACCCAGGAAGTCTTTCGCGACGCCAACCGGACCGTCCATTTGCACGTCGCGCGCGACGGGGTGGACGCCATGGCCTTTCTGAGGCGGGAGGGGGCGCATTCCGACGCCCCTCGGCCCGATCTCATCTTACTCGATCTCAACCTTCCCCTGATGGACGGCCGCGAGGTTCTGGCCCGGATCAAGGAGGACGACGACTTGAAATTGATCCCAACCGTCATCCTGACGACCTCGGACGCGGAAGTGGATATCGCGAGGAGCTATCAGCTCCAAGCCAACTGCTATCTCACCAAGCCCGTGCAATTGGAGGAGTTCGAGAACCTCGTAAAAAGCATCAATGACTTCTGGCTGACCAAGGTCAAGCTCCCGCAGCAGGCGCAAAGCGGATGAGCAAGAAAGAGATCCGATCCGTTCTGCTGATCGAAGACAATCCGGGAGACGCGCGCCTGCTCGTCGAGATGCTCAAGGATGAGCGCCCGCACGAAACGGTATTGACGCATGCGGAGTCGATGAGCGAGGCGGAGAAGCATCTTGCGGCCCGTTCGTTCGACATCATCCTGCTCGACCCGGGCCTGCCCGATGCGCGAGGACTGGACGCCGTGCGGCGCGCCCATGCCGCCGCGCCCCACACCCCGCTGGTCGTTCTGACGGGCCTGGACGACGAATCCCTAGCCGTCCAGGCGCTGAAAGAAGGAGCGCAGGACTATCTCATCAAAGGCGAAAGCGAGACGCGGGCGCTGCTTCGAGCCCTGCGCTATGCGTTTGAGCGCAAGATGATGGAAGAGGCGCTGTTCGTGGAAAAGGAGCGCGCCGAGGTCACGCTCAATTGCATCGGCGACGCCGTCGCTTGCACGGACATTTGGGGAAATCTGACTTTCCTCAATGCCGTCGCGCAACAATTGACGGGCTGGACGTGGCAGGAAGCGCTGGGGCGGCCCATGACGGAAGTCTTCCAAATCCTGGATACGAACAATCGCCAAGTCATCCCCAATCCGATGGCCGCCGCGCTTGCGCGAAACCGAACCGCGCACTTGCCGCCCAACTCCATTCTCGTCCGGCGCGACGGATTTGAAATTCCGATCGAAGATTCCGTCGCGCCCATTCATGATCGCGAAGGCCGAGCGACCGGCGCGGTGATCGTGCTGCGCGATGTCGGCGTCGCCCGCGCAATGGCGCTGCAGATGGCCGATTCGGCCGCCGACCTCGCCAAACAGAACACCCTGCTAAGCCGTGTCAATGGCGAACTGACGGCGCTGGTGCGCTCGTCGCCGATCGCCATCTACGCGACCGACCCCGAGGGCGTGGTGACCCTGTGGAGTCCCGCGGCCGAGCGTCTGTCGGGCTTCAGTTCCGAAGAAGCCGTCGGCAAGTTTCTACCGACGGCGCCGCCGGAAGCCATCGAGGACGTCAAGGACCGCGTTCGGCGTGTATGCGAAGGCGAGCCGGCCTCGAATGTCGTGCTCACGGGGCGACGAAAAGACGGCGCGATGGTCGAAATGAGCATTTCGATGGGCCCGTTGATGGACGAGGCGGGCGTCGCCCGCGGCGTCATTTCCCTGGCCGAAAACGTCACCGAGGCCATCTCCGAACGCAAGAAGATCGAGCGCATGCAAAGCGAGTTCGTCTCGACCGTGAGCCACGAACTGCGCACGCCCCTCACATCGATCGGAGGCTCGCTCGGGCTGATCGTCGGCGGCGCGGCCGGCGCCATCAACGGCCGAGCGGCGCGCTTGATCGAAATCGCCAACAACAATACCCAACGGCTGATCCGGCTCGTCAACGACATACTCGATATCGAGAGGCTTCAATCGGGCCGGATGGCGTTTCATTTCGCGCCGGTCCGTCTTGACGAAGTGATCGAACAGGCGATTTCCGCAAATCTGGCTTACGCGCAAACCTTCGACATCGAAATTCGCCGCTTTGGCGAAGCTTCGAATGTCCTCATCAAAGCCGACGCCGACCGCGTGAACCAGGCTATCACCAATCTGATTTCGAACGCCGTAAAGTTTTCGCCGACCGGCGCCCGCGTGGAGATTTTTACCGTGCGCACCGCGCAGGGCGTTCGGGTCTCCGTCGACGATCACGGGCCCGGCGTGCCCGACGCGTTCCGCGCGAGGATTTTCGAGCGGTTCGCCCAGGCCGATTCATCCGACATACGACAAAAAGGCGGTTCCGGTCTCGGCCTCAGCATCGTGCGGCAGATCATGGAGCGCCACGGGGGATCGGTTTCCTTCGACAGCCGGCCCGGCATGAGCACAAGCTTCCATCTCGATTTCCCGACGCTTGCAGAACAAGAAGACGGACCGGTCGGCATTCATTCGGTTACGCAAACGAGCCAGGTTCTGGTCTGCGCGCTCGATGGAGCGATCGCCGATCCGGTCTGCGCGACATTGCTCGCGCACGGATTCAAATGCGCTTTTGTCCGCGCCCCGGAGCAAGCACTCCTTGTAGCCGCTGGCGGCGCGGTCAAGGCGGCGGTCATCGATCTGCCATTTGCGGGAGAGAAGTTCGGCGACTTCATCCGCAAGCTTCGCGACGGGCGCGAGGCGAACCCCTTCCCGGTCGTTCTTATTTGCGTCGAGCCGGCCGCCCGCGATCAATTCTACGTTTCGCAGGCGCTTCCTGTCCTCTCTTGGATCTCCCGCCTGGCGGAGGTCGAACGTCTTCCTCGATCGATTTTCAGCGATTCCGGATTTTCGCGGCTGGAAAAACCGGCCGTCCTCCATGTCGAGAATGATCGCCATGTCCTCGAGGCCTTGCGTCAGGCGCTTCAGGATGAGTGCAGGATTGTCGCGGCGCCGACGCTCGAAATGGCTCGGCGACGCCTGGCCCGTGATAGATTCGATCTCGTCATCGTCGATTTCCAACTGTCGGCGGGTTTGGTCAAGGATGTATTTCCCGCTTTTGCCGATGCGGCCGACCGCCCGATGCCGATCGTCCTGCTGACCGCGCAGAACACGATCCCGAAGCTGGCGTCAGGAGCCAAGATGAGCCCGACCCGATCGCGCCACAACACGGCGATGCTCGTCGAGGCGGTGCGCTCCGTATTTGCTGGCGCGGAACGGCCAGATCACAACATTCAGGAGGCGCTGCATGAGGCTCAAGGTGCTCTACGTTGACGACGAGGCGGACATCCGCGAAGTGGCCATGCTGGCCTTGGAACTGGACCCGGATATCGAGGTCAAGAGCGAATCGTCGGGGATGGCCGGCCTTGCGGTCGCCGCGAGCTGGCGGCCGGACGCGATCCTGCTTGACGTCATGATGCCGTCGATGGACGGCCCCACAACGCTCACGCTGCTGAAGAACAACGACGCCACGAGGATGATACCGGTAATATTCGTGACCGCGAGGGCTCAATCCAGAGAGGTCGAGGAATTTATCAAGCTGGGCGCGCGCCAGGTAATCACCAAACCGTTTGATCCCATGACGCTAGCAGCCGAGGTGCGCAGGAGGATCGCGGCGTGACCGACACATTCGACAACCGACTGGCCGCCCTGAGACAGCGATTTCGGGATCGGGCGAACGCCACGTCCGAAGTTCTGGAAGGAATCGCCGCGGATCTGGAGCGCGGCGCGCCGGGAACCCTGCTGCAGGCCGAAATCCAACGTATCGCCCACAGCCTGGCGGGCGGGGGGGGAACCTTCGGCTTTGCGGCGATCAGCGCCTGCGCGGCTCGGCTGGAGGAGTTCGCGAACGACCTGCCCGATTCTCCCGAGCTTCCCGGCGCCTGCCGCGCGCTCATCTCGGAAATTGAACGGGCGGACTACCGCGGGAGCTCCGCCAATGGCCGGCGGTAGTCTTTCGCTCACCCGTTCCGCCGGCGACTCGGCGGAGCCGATCAGTCAACATGAGCGGCCGGCCGTCTGCATTTACGCGGCGCCGGAAGAGCTCGAACATCTGACCGAGACGCTGTCAAAAATCGGATATCGAGCCCTCGCCCATTCGTATGCCGCCCATAATAGGCCGCCGCCGCTGGCGGAGCGCTACGCCGCGGCCGTCGTCGTCGACAGCGTGGACAATCCGCTGGAATTTGCGGCCGAAATGTCCTTCCAATGCCCTGTCCTTCTGATCAGCTCCCAAGGGTCCATCGAAGTTCGGCTCGCCGCCGCGCGCGCCGGGGTCGACGCCATTCTTTCCCAACCCCTTGACGTGAGCGAACTCGTCGAATGGCTGAACGATCTCGTCGGCCCCCATCGGGAAACGCCGCTTTCCATCCTTATCGTCGACGATGACGAAATCCTCGCCGAGACTTATGCGCTGGCTCTCGAAAATTCCGGCATGCGCGCGCACGTCGAGACGAATCCCTCGGCCGGGCTCAGCCGGATAACGGAAACCTATCCCGACCTTGTTTTGATGGATCTGCAAATGCCCGGGGTGAGCGGCGTCGAACTCGCCAGGGTGATCCGTCAATCGCGCCGCCATCTCTCCCTGCCGCTGGTGTTTCTGTCTTCCGAGCGTGATCCGTCGCGCCAGCTTGAGGCGCGCAAGCTGGGCGGCGACGACTTCATCGTCAAACCTGTCGATCTGGAATGGCTTGTCTCGCTCGTCCGAATGCGGGCCGATCGCGCGATCCGCCTCCGTTCCATGATGGATAGGGACAGCCTGACCGGCCTTTTGAACCACGGCAAGTTCGTCGACCGGCTTTTCCATGAATTGGAGCGATGCCAGCGAACCGGCGTCGAGTTGAGCCTCGTGCTGATCGATCTCGATTCTTTCAAGAGCGTCAATGACACCTACGGCCATGTGAGCGGCGACCAGGTGTTGCGGACGCTTGCCCATACTTTGTCGGTTGCGCTGCGTCGCATCGATATTGTGGGGCGCTACGGCGGCGAGGAATTCGCCATACTCCTGCTCGATACGCCCCCGCAGGCGGCGGTCGTCGTGATCGATAAGATTCGCCGCCGCTTCTCGGAAATCGAATTCGAGGCGAAAAATCACAAGTTCTTCGTCACGTTCAGCGCCGGCGTCTCCGGCAGCCGCAAACATTTGACCACCGAAGCGCTGATCTCCGCCGCGGACGACTATATGTATCAAGCCAAGGCGGAGGGGCGCAATCGGGTCCTGGGATCCAAATCCTAAGCCGCGTTGCCCGCGAGTCGCAGGGAACCGAGAGGAGGCGGGCGGGTTATCTGACGTGAATGAGATTTCCCCCACGCCCATCGACCCTCTTGCCGCCGCGCCGGAGCCTGAGAAGCGCCCCCTCACCCTGCTGATGACCGGCGCCATGATCCTTCTGGCCGCCGGCCTGTGCGGGCTTTTGCTCCTGCTGCACTGGCCTCTCTAACTTCGCCCGCCATCGGTCCCGTGCCCCGCGGCGAAGGTCCCCGCGATGCGCCCAAGCACGACCGCCGTCAAAAGCCCATTGCCAGACAAATAACCCGCCGCCGTCGACCCCGAGACGCCCGCCGCGGCGCCGCCGGCCGCAAAAAGATTCGGCAAGGCCTTGCCGCCGACGCCGAGCACGCGGGCGCGCTCGTCGATGGCGAGGCCGCCTTGCGTATGGAACAGCGCGCCCGTCACGCGCACGGCCTTGTACGGGGGCGAGAGTACCCGAACGCCTGCGAAAGCGCGCCCGAACCGATCCACACCCGAGCCCGCCTTCAGGCGGTCGACCTCGGCGAAGGTCTCGAGGAGCGCCGCTTCGGGCAGTCTGGCGCGTTGCGCAAGCGCCTCGAGCGTATCCTCGGACAACACGGCGCCGACCGCTTCGGCCTGGCGGAAATCCTCGAATTGTCGGGCTATCGAGGCGATGCGCTCGTCGAAAATGTCGAAGGCGATTCCGCCCGTCTGCGTGAGAACTACGGCGGCCTGCTCGGAATAGCCGTGCGATTCATCGGAGAAACGGCGCCCGGCGGCGTCCACCAGGAAACCGCCTTCCATGATCGCAGCCCAGGTGATGAGGATGCCGTGCGGATGCGCGACCGAGCCATGCCCCTGGTAGCCCGACATGCAGCGCAACTCGGCGCCGAGTTTCTCGCCCCATAGCACCGCGTCGCCCCGATTGCCGGGATGGCCGAAATATAGGGCGCCGTCCATCTCCGGAATATGGCGGCGCACGAGGTCGCGATTGCCGCCGTAACCGTTGCAGGCGAGCACGAGCGCCCCGCAACCGATGCGCTCGCTGGAGCCGTCGGGCCGCTCGACGCCGACGCCGCGCACGGATCCATCCGCCGCCACATAGAGCGTCGTCGCGGTCGCCTCGGTCAGGATAGGGACGGCGGCCGCCTCCACCGCCGCGCGCAGCCGGTCGATCAGCTCCGCTCCCGAACGCGTCGGAAGGCCATGCATGCGGCGCACGGAATGACCGGGGTAGTCGAAATCATGCACGAGCGAGAAGGGCAAACCATGGCGCTCCGCCAGCCATTCTATCGTCGGCGCGGCCCCTTGCGTCACCACCGCGACAATTGCCGGATCGGCCTCGGCGCCGGCTTTGCGCCGAATTTCGGCGGCAAAAATGGCGGGCTCGTCGGCGATGCCAAACTCCCGCTGGAAGCTTGTGTCGGCCGCGGGGATCAATCCGGCCGAAAGCGCCGTCGACCCGCGCGGCGCGCGATCGCGCTCGAGCACGACAACCTGCGCGTCAGCCTCGCTCGCCGCCAGCGCGGCGCACAGTCCGGCCGCCCCCGCGCCAACGATCAGCACCTGCGCCATCGCCTCAAAGGCCACGCCCGCCGCGTCTTGCACAAGGTTCATGAAGCGCTCAATTGGGCGATGGCCTCGCCGATCGTCACGACAGGAGACACCGGCTCGAGCGCGGCGACGGCGGTTTCGTGAAGCGGAATCGTGAAGGCCGCGCAGCCGTCGCGCAGCAGCACGGTCGCGATATCGCGCACATGGGCGTCGCGCACCGTCGAGGCGACGCCGCCATTGGTGACGATTCCTCCGACATAGAGCCTTTCGATCCCGGCCTTGCGCAGCACCCATTCAAGCCGGGTCATGTAGAAAGCCGAATAGGCGATCTTCTCCACGGCAAGATCGGCGGGCGCGAGTTCTTCGACCAGCGCATGGCCCCATGCGCCGGGCTCGAAATCGCCCTTGCCCAGAAACGGCCGCAGCGCCTTGAGGTGCGGGGCGATCATCGGCTCGCCGCCTTTGGCGGGGACCAGCGTGAAATGCGTCGAGACAATCCAGCCGCCCTTGCGGCGAAAGAGATCGGCGAGAGGTTTCAGGCGGGTCGGCAGCGCCGCGATTTCCGGCGACGTCTGTCCCGCCCGCCCATAGGCGCCCTTCGGATGCAGGAAATCGTTCTGCAGATCGCAGAGCAGGAGGGCGGTGTTCGCCATCGAAACGGCTCGATCGCTCATGCGGGGATCCTCTCGATAATGAGATTGCCCAGCGCGTCGACGCGGACCGCCAGTCCGGGATCGACCACTGTCGTCGCGTCCGGCTGTTCCAGCACGGCGGGGCCTTGCACGAGCGCGCCAACGGGCAGATCGAGGCGAGACCAGATCGCCGCCTGCCGCCAGCCGCCGTCGAACCAGACGGGCCTGGTCCCTAGACGCGCCCCTTCGAGCGACAGCTCCGGCCCCGGCGCGAGCGCCGTCAGGTCGAAAGCCGGCCGTCGCCCGATCGCGGCGGTGCGCAAGGACACGATGCGGATCGGAATGTCGGTAAGCAGCCGGCTGAACTGCCTGCTATAGGCGGTCTCGAAGGCCGAGCGGATGACGGCCTCACCCACCCCGACGCCGTCTTCGTCCAGCGTCAGCGGGAGAGGCGTGGAAACGGCATGGGTCTGGCCGTGATAATGCATGTCGAGTTCGTAGACGACCTCGACGCTGTCCACGGCGATCCCAGCGGCCTCGACCACGGCCCTGGCCTCGCGCCCGGCGTCGACCATGCGCGCCTCGAGCGCCGCGGCGTCGAGCCCGTCGAGGTTCAGATTGACGGTCAGCACCTGATCGTGCCGAAGATCGGCGATCACGCAGCCGAGCGCGCTGGTGATGCCGGGAAAGCGCGGCACGATGGCGCCGGAGAGGCCGACTTCGCCGATCAGCGCGCCGGCATGCAGCGCGCCGCCGCCCCCGAACGGCATGATGGCAAAGCGCCCGGGATCGTGCCCACGCTCGATCGAAACGAGCCGTATCGCGCCGGCCATCCGGGCATTGGCGATCCGCACGATGGCCTCGGCCGCCTGCACGACGTCAAGTCCCAGGGGAATCCCAACATGCTCGGCGATGGCCGCCTCGGCCGCCTCGACATCGAGCCGCGCCTTCTTGCCGCCAATCGGCCGCTCGGCGTTGATGCGCCCAAGCACGACATTGGCGTCGGTGAGGGTCGGACGCGTGTTGCCCTCGCCGTAACAAGCCGGCCCGGGCCGCGACCCGGCGCTTTCGGGGCCGACCTGCAGCAAGCCGCCCTTGTCGACATGGGCGATCGAGCCGCCGCCCGCGCCGATCGTCGTGATTTCGATCATCGGCGTGCGGATGACGAGGCCAAAATCGATCGTCGTCTGGGCGGCGAGAGTCGAGGCGCCGCCGGCGATCAGCGAAACGTCGAAGGATGTGCCGCCAAGATCGGCGGTCACGACATTGGGATAGCCGGCCGCCCGCGCGATGGCCGCCGCGGCGATGACGCCGGCGGCGGGCCCCGACAGCGCCGTGCGCACCGGCAGCCGGCGCGCCGTCGCCGTCGACATCACGCCGCCGTTCGACTGCACGATGTGGAATTGCCCCGTAAATTCCTCGCCCGCCAGGGCATCGCCGAGCTTGTCGAGATAGGAGCCGACGATCGGCTGCAGATAGGCGTTGATCGCGGTCGTCGAAGTTCTCTCGAACTCGCGGATTTCCGGGAGGATCTCATAGGAGGTCGCGATATGCTCGTTCGGCCAGACGGCTTTGGCGGCTGCGGACGCGGCGCGCTCGTTCGAGGGATTGGCGTAGGCGTTTATGAACACGATCGCCAGCGCCTGCGCGCCTTTTGCTATGAGCGAACGCGCCGCCTCCTGAACCGCGGCGGGGCTGACCGCCTCCCGCACCGTTCCGTCCGCCAGCACGCGCTCGTCCACCTCGATCCGCATGTCGCGATCGATGATCGGGACAAAGTCGCCCCACAGGCCCCAGGTTCGCGGACGGTCGCGCCGCCGCATCTCCAAGACGTCGCGGAAACCTCGCGTCGTGATGAGGCCGACGCGCGCGCCTTTGCGCTCCAGGAGCGCATTGGTGCCGACCGTCGTGCCGTGGACCATGGCGCCGAGTTCGCCGATCGGTCCTAAACGCTGGAGGCCCTCGATGAAACCGACAGCCTCGTCGCCGCGGTTCGAAGGCGCCTTGAAGGTCGCAAAACGCCGCCCCGCTTCGTCGAACCAGAAAAGGTCGGTGAAGGTGCCGCCCACATCGACCCCGACGATCGTCGCCCTCAGCGCTTTCGAGGGCGGGATCATGCCGCGCTCCCAGCGCGCAGGCTCCGCGTTCCCGCCGCATCGAACACGCCGTCGGGAGTGACGGCCACCTTATAATCCTCGCGCGCGCGGCGGGCTGAGATGTAGCCGAGCCGAACGTCGCGCGCGACGAGATCGCCGCTGCGGGCGAGCGGATCGCCCCAGCCGCCGCCGCCCGGCGTCTCGAGCCGCACGCGCCGGCCCTGACCGATTCTCACATCGGTCACCTTGGAGGCGAGCGGCGGATGGGCTTCGCCCGTCGCGGTCTGCCATGAGAAGCGGTTCAGGGCCGCCGGGCCGCCGCCATTCACCCCGAACGGCGCGAATCGACCACGTTCGCCAAGCAGAAACACGTCAGCGCCGTCGGGCGACAAAGCCTCGATTTCGTAGATCGCTCCGAGCCCGCCGCGGTGGAGGCCCGCCCCCGCGCTGTCGGGCCGCAGCGCCCAGCGCGTGAAGATGACGGGATAGGAGGCTTCGAGGATTTCGGCGGGCGGAATCGTCGCCATCGAGATCGGATTGTTGCCGTGATTGAGTCCGTCGGTCTCCGGATTGCCGCCAAGGCCGCCGCCGAAGAAAGAGAACATCACCCAGCGCTGGCCGTCGGCGCGGCGGCCGGCGAGCGACAGCGCGTTGATCGTGCCGAAGGGCGCGGCCGTCGCCCGCTCCGGCATGACCTCAGCCATCGCGCCGAACACGACGCCGATGACGCGCAGGATCGTTTCGGTATAGCCGCCGACCGGCTTTGGCCAGGAGACGCCGAGCAGCGTCGCGCTCGGAATCACGAAATCGATGGGCGCAAGACAGCCGGCATTGGCGGGAACGTCGGTGAAGACATGTTTCAGCGCCACGTAGCAACAGGCGACAGCGGTGGAGCGCGCGATATTGAGCGGCCCGGCGCAGGGAGCGGAGGAGCGCGAAAAATCGAGCGTCATCCCATCGCCCTTGATCGTCAGGTCGAGCGCGATCGTAAGCTTGTCGTCGGTCACCCCGTCATTGTCGAGATAATCCTCGAAACTGTATCGCCCATCCGGCAGCGCCACGATGTTCTCGCGCATCAGCGCTTCGGCGCGGCGGGTGAACGCTTCGAGCGCCGCCGACACGACCGCCTCGCCATATTCGTCGAGCAGCGCGGCGAGCCGGCGCTCTCCCAGATCGAGCGCGTTCAGCTGGCCGTGAAGATCGCCGTAATTGGATTGCGGAACCCGGCTGTTCGCCGCGAGGATCGCAAGGATATCCTCGTTGACCTTGCCGCGTGAGATCAGCTTGACGGGGGGAAAGCGCACGCCCTCCTGGAGGCTTTCGGTGGCGCGAGCATTGAAGCCTCCCGGCACATTGCCGCCGATGTCGAGCCAATGGCCGACAGAAGCAAGCCAGCAGAAAAGCTTTCCCTGCCGGAAGATCGGCCGCACGAGCCGAAAGTCGTTGAGATGCGTGCCCCCGTCATAGGGATCGTTGAACAGGAACGTGTCGCTTTCCTCGAGGCCGCCTTCCCGGGCGATCTTGTCGATCACCGCTTTGACGGCGAAGGCCATCGCGCCGACGAAAATCGGCAGACCGGTCGTGCCCTGCACGAGGGTCGCTCCCGTCTCGGCGTGGTAGAGGCCGTGGCAGGCGTCATGAGCTTCGGCAATGATGGGATTGAAGGCTGAGCGATAAAGCGTCGCATCCATCTCGTCGGCGATCTGTTCGAGCCGGCCCTTGAGGACGGCGAGCGTGACGGGATCGAGCGCGCTCATCGGTTGACGCCCTTGGCGGAAGGCGAGGCGCCGGTCGACGCGTCAGGGCGCGCCGCCTCGTAGCGCCGGCCGCGCTCCAGCATCGCCGTGGTTCCGACGAGGCGGTTCAAAGCGTCGAAATCGAACATGCGGTTGCGGAACGCGTCCGTCGTGCCGTCGCGTCTGAGAATGTCGAAGAAGTCCTGCGCCGCATGGGCGACGGCGCGCACGATGGCGCCGGGAAAGATGACGATCCGGAAGCCGATCGCCTCCAGCTCGGGACCGGAGAGGATCGGCGTTTGTCCGCCCTCGACCATATTGGCCATGAGCGGCGCGCTGCCGCCCAGCGCTTTGGCTATCGCGCCGAGCTGCTCGCGCGTGCGCGGCGCCTCCACAAACAGCACATCCGCGCCCGCTTCGCGATAGCGATGCGCCCGCTCGACGGCGGCCTCGAACCCTTCGACCGCCGCGGCGTCGGTGCGCGCGATGATGATCGTGTCCTCGCTGGCGCGCGCATCGACGGCCGCGCGTATCTTGCCGGCCATCTCTCGCGCCGGGACCACGCTCTTGTCGGCAAGGTGGCCGCAACGTTTGGGAAAGGTCTGATCCTCGATCTGGATCGCGGCCGCTCCGGCGCGCTCGAAAAGCCGGACGGTGCGCTGCACGTTCAGCGCATTGCCATAGCCGGTGTCGGCGTCGACAATGACGGGTGCATCCACCCGCTCGCACACATGCGCCAGCGTGTCAGCGACTTCGCTGAGCGAGACGAGGCCGATGTCGGGCTGGCCGAGCTTGGTATAGGCGATGCCGGCGCCAGAGAGATAAAGCGCCTCGAAACCGGCAGAAGCGGCGAGCGAAGCGGTCAGCGCGTCGTAGACGCCGGGCGCGACGATGATGCCGCCCTGTGCGATGCGCGTCCTCAGCGAGGAGGGGCGCCGCGTCGGCGCCGGTGAAGCCCGGTCGTCATTCGTCATGGTCACATCCCAAGGTAGGTTTTTTCGAGTTCCGGATTGGCGGCGAGTTCCTCGCCGCGTCCCGATAGCGCAAAGCGGCCGTTTTCCAACACATGCGCGCGCGCCGCTATGCCGAGCGATTGCACGACATTCTGCTCGACGAGGAGAATCGCCAGCCCTTCGTCGTGCAACCGCCCGATCAGCGCGAACATTTCCTCGACCAGCAGCGGCGACAGTCCGAGCGACGGCTCGTCGAGAATCAGCAGGCGCGGCTGCGCCATCAGGCCGCGGCCGATGGCGAGCATTTGCTGCTCGCCGCCCGACAGCGTGCCGGCCAACTGACGGCGCCGCTCGCGCAGACGGGGGAACAGGTCGAATATTTTTTCGAGATTGACGGCGCGCGCCGCTTTCGCGCGGCGATAGCTGCCCAGCTCCAGATTTTCCTTGACGCTCATCGTTGGAAAGATGCGCCGCCCTTCGGGAACATGGATGAGGCCGGCTTCGACGATGGCCGGCGGCGACAGGCGATCGATGCGCTGGCCGTCGAAGAATATCTCGCCCGCCGCGGCCCGCACAACGCCCGACAGCGTCTTGTTGAGCGTGGTCTTTCCGGCCCCATTAGAGCCCAGCACGGCCACGATCTCTCCGGCCGCCACTTCGAGGTCGAGACCGCGCAGCACTTCGGTTTCGCCATAGGCGGCGACGAGGCCGCGCACGCTGAGGAGCGCTTCAGCCATGCGCGCGCTCCCGCGCGGCGAGCCGCGCCGCCGCGCCATGGCCAAGATAGGCCTCGATGACGCCGGGATCTTTCGTCACCGTCGCCGGCGAACCCTCCGCGATGATGCGGCCCTGCGCCAGCACGAACACATGTTCGCAAAGGCTCATCACGGCCTGCATCACATGCTCCACCATCAGAACGGTGACGCCGGCGCTGCGGATTTGCTGGATGACCGGAATGACGTCGCGCACTTCGGAAGGGTTGAGCCCGGCCAGCACTTCGTCGAGCAGCAGCAGCGTCGGCTCGGTCGCCAGCGCCCGGGCGAGCTCCAGCCGCTTGCGCCCGGCGACGGTGAGGCTCGAGGCGGACATATCGAGCCGGTCGGCAAGGCCGACCAGCCGCGACACCGCCGCCGCCTTGGCCAAAGCTTCGTCGCGTCCCGCATGGCGAAGATGGGCGCCGACCGCGATGTTTTCGCGCACGCTGAGGCCGGCGAAGGGCTGCGCGATCTGGAACGTGCGGGCGATGCCGAGCGCGGCGCGCTTGTGCGGGGCGAGCGCGCCGATATCGACGCCCCTGAACAGAATGCGGCCGCTGGTCGGCTTCTCGAACCCGGAGATCAGCGCGAACAGCGTCGTCTTTCCAGCGCCATTGGGTCCGATCAGGCCGGCTATGCTTCCAGATTCCACCGAGAAGGAAGCCGAATCGACGGCGAGCAGGCCGCCGAAGCGTTTGCTGACGTTCTCGACGCGAAGAAGCGGCGCCGTCATGACGCCCTGCCGAACGAGAGGCCGCGCCCGAGCCGGCCGAGGAGACCCCGCAGGCCGTTCGGCGCGAAGGCGATGGCGAGCACCAGCAGCGAGCCGTAAAGCGCAACGTCTAGGCCGGGAATCCGGCCTGTCAGCGCCTTGGCGCCTTCCGCCAGACCATGCAGCGCCAAGGCGCCCAACAGCGGCCCGAACACCGTGCCGAGGCCCCCGACGATCGGCGCGAGCAGCGCCTCGACCGAAATCCAATTACCGTAGGCGATGTCGGCGTCGACGAACAGAAAATACTGGGTATAGAAGGCTCCCGCCGCTGCGGTGATCGCGGCGGACAGAGCGATCGCCTGCAGCTTCACCTTCAAAGTGTCGACGCCCAGCGCCTTGGCGGCGTCCTCGTTCTCGCGTATCGCGACGAGATACGCGCCGAAACGGCGGCGTTCGAGGGCGCGCGTCGCCAACATGGCGAAAGTCACGAGCCCCAGCGCGATCCAGAAGAACGTCGCCCGGCTCGAGAATTGGAAATTCTCGGGTCTGACGTCGAGCTTCAGCAAGGCGCCGGCCGCGCCTCCTGTAAACCACGCGGCGTTGGCGACGATGCGCAGCACTTCGGCGAAGGCCAGCGTCACCAGCGCGAAATAGGAACCGCGCAGCCCGGCCCGGAAGCTGAGAAAGCCGATCAGCCCGCCAACCGCCGCGCCCGCGCCGATCGCGCCGACGAAGGCCGCATAGGCGTTCCATCCAAATCGCGCCTGAAGGATCGCCGTCCCATAGGCGCCGGTGCCAAAAAAAGCCGCATGTCCGAAAGAAAACTGGCCGCCATAGCCAGCCAGTATGTTCCACCCCTGCCCGGCGAGCGCGATCAGCAGAGCCAGCACCATCGCGTTGAGCACGGTATTGGCCGAAATCGCCAGCGGCGTCAGCGCGAGCAAAGCCGCCGCGGCGAGCATCGGCGCGTAGGCCCGCAATCGATCGGCGAACGCTGGGCTCATGCGCGCGCTCCGAAGAGACCGGTCGGGCGCACCAGCAGCACGAGGATGAAAAGAAGGAAGATGCCGAGTTGTCCCAGGCTCTCGCCGAAATACAACCCCGACAGGCTCTCGACGATGCCTATCAACAATCCCCCGATCATCGCCCCCGGCACGGAGCCCATGCCGCCCAGCACCACCACCGTAAAGGCGACAAGAATGTAAGCGTCGCCGGCGCGAGGTTGCACGTAATAGCTCGGCAAAAGGACGCAGGCGGCGACCGCCAGGCAGGCGGCGCCGATGCCGAAAGTGACGGCGTAGACATGATTCACGTCGATGCCGACGAGCGCGGCGCCGAGCTTCTCCCTGGCGACCGCGCGGATCGCCTTGCCGGTGTCGGTCCGGTTCAGCAGCGCCCACAGCATCGCCGCCACGACGCAAGTCACCCCGAAGGCGATCACGCGCGGCATTGGCAGAAAGACGTATCCGAGATCGACCGAAGAAAATCCATAGGGCACGTCGATGGTGCGCGTGTCCGAGCCGAACGCGACGAGCAGGCCGTTCTCGATGACGATCGCCAGCCCCAGCGTCACCAGCAGGATATTGCTGTCCTTGCCATGGCTCGCCGGTCCGATGAGGTAACGCTGCATGGCGTAGCCGAGCACGAAAAACAGCGGCGCGAGGCCGAAGACCGCGATGAGCGGATCGACTCCCGCCTGCTGAGCGAAGAAGGCCGCGAACATCGCCGCGGTCAGCATCGCCCCTTGGGCGAAATTGATGATGTGCAGCACGCCATAGACAAGCGTCAGCGCGACCGACACCAGCGCATAAACAGCGCCCGTGAGGAGGCCGTTGATTATTGCGGCGATGACGATCTCAGGGGCGAACATGAATTGCCGGAGCTAGAGGCGCGCCCGCCGCGGAGCCGGACCTGTCCCGACCCGCGACGAGATGAGCGTAGAACCGCTGGTCATGCCGGCACGGGGAAGACCGGCTTGGCGTTCGCGAAGGCGTCGGGGAAGATCACCTTGATGTCGCCATCCTGGACCTGGGTGTTCACCGGCGCGGCGCCGGTGTTCTGGCCGTTGACGAATTTCGTCGGCCCATAGGGCATGATGTGCTTGGAGAAGGACGAGCTTTCCAGAGCCTCGATGATCTTGAGGCGGTCGGCCGATGCCGCCCGCTCGATGGCGTCGGCAAGCAGCAATATGGCGGAATAGTTCAGCGCCACATTGTAGGTGAAGAACTTGCCCATGCCGTCGACTTCCTTCTTCAGGGCGATGGCGGTCTCGTTGCGCGGATCGTACCAATGGTTGGTGTCGATGACATATTGGGCCGCCTCGGGAAATTCCTTCACGAAACGATAGTTCGAGGCCGCGCCGTTCAACACGGCGAAGATGCCCTTGGGCTTGATGTGTTGCTGTTGCATTGTGCGGGCGAGCAGCACGAATTCCCCGTAATAGCTGGAGGGAATCACGAGGTCCGGATTCTTGGCCTTGATCTCCAGGGCGATATTGGACATGTCGCGCGACGGCGTCGGGTGGGCGATATTGTCGATCACCTCAAAGCCGCGTTTGGGCAGCTCCGCCTCGAGCAGTTTGGCGAGGCCTGAGCCGAACAAGCCGTCCTCGTGAACCAGCACGACGGTCTTGATCGGCTTGCCGGCGGCGTCGTTCAGCTTGACGAGATTGTCAAGCGCCTGCGCGCTGACGATGGAGGCGCCGGGCGCGAAGCGGAACGTGTTCTTCAACCCGCGGCTGACGATCTGATCGTTGACGCCGACGTCGACGATATAAGGCAGGTCGTATCGCGAGGCCGCCTGGGTGGCGGCAAGGCAGATCGGGCTTGCGAATCCGCCGACGATTGCGCAGACGCCTTCGCCCGCGAGGCGCTCGACCTCGCTGGAGCCGCCGTCGGGCGTCGAACGCGCATCGCCAATCACCGCTTCGAGGTTAGCCCCGCCGAGCGCCTTGATGCCGCCGGCGGCATTGACGGCCTTGATGGCGAGATCGGCGCCGAGCTGTCCGGCCTGGCCGTCGAAGGCCAGGGCGCCGGTTAGCGGCTGCAGCACGCCGACTTTGACGCTCGCCGCCTCAGCGCGCAGATAGCCGGGCAGCGCCAAAGCGCCAAATGCGAAGGCCGCGCCCGCCTTGAGCGCGCCGCGACGGGTGGTCTGGGCATTGTGCTTTGTCATGGCTTCTTTCCCCTGTCCTTGCGGGCGTTCGCGACCCGCGCCGTTGAAATATCGGCCGCCCCGGTCTCGGCGTGGCCGTTCGTCACAGGCGACCAGCGCCGGCCGCCATCCTTGCCGGTGCGCATAAGATCCATGCGGAAAGTGTAGCGGTCGGGACGGTAAAGCGCGTAAAGGTGCTCCACCCCGCGACCCTTCCCATCGTAGACGACCCGCGTCAGCGCGATCAGCGCCGAGCCTATATCGACGTTCAGCGCCGCGGCCGCTTCGGGAGAGGCCAGAACGGCGCCGATTTCCTGCGTGGCGCGATCCACCCATACGCCCGACCGCTCCAGCAGCGCGAGCAGCGGCTTGGAGGCCAGTTCGGGCTCGGTATAGGTGACGCCGATGCGCTCGGGGACATGGGTGGTCAAATGCGAGAAGGGCTCGCCGTCCACGATGCGCACCCGCACGGAGCGCTGCACGCGTTCGCCTTTGGCAAGGCGCAGCGACCGCGCCACGACCGCGGAGGGATCCTGATAGCCGAACGCCAACAGCCGCACATCGGTCGAGCGGCCCATGGCTATGACATTGCTCAGCACGTCGGCAAGATCGGCGACCACCGGCTTGACGGCATTCTGCAACGCGATGAAGGTTCCCGCTCCGCGCCGCCTGTCGATCAGGCCTTCGCGCTCCAGTTCGGCCAAGGCGCGCCGCACGGTGATGCGCGAGACATTGTGTTCGCCCGCCAGCGCTTGTTCGCCCGGAAGGGCGTCGCCCGCGTTCATGCCGCCGCTGGCGATGCGCTCGCGTAGCACCAGATAGACCTGACGGGCTTTTGGAAGTTCGACGCCAACCAATTCAGACTCGCAACTAGTGCTTTTAATTGTCTACTGTATAATACAACATGAGCGTGTCAACCACGGGCGCCGAAATGCCGCCTTTGCCGGAATTGACGAGGGTTTCGACTGCAATGAGTCGCACGATTATCGACAAGCTCTGGGACGCCCACGAGATCACCAGGCGTGACGACGGGATGAGCTTGCTGTGGATGGACCGGCATCTGCTGCACGAGGGATCGTTCCTGGCCTTCGACCAGTTGGAGCGCCGCGCCGGTTCGGTGGCCCATCCCGAACTGACGTTCGGCTTTGCCGATCACTACGTGCCGACCCGCGCGAGGGCGGCGGGGATCGCCGACCCCAACATCGCCAGCATGGTCGAACAATTGGAGGGCAATGCGCGGCGGCGCCGCATTCGCCTGTTCGGGCTCGACGACCCCCAGCAGGGCATCGTTCATGTCGCGGCGCCCGAGCTGGGATTGACGCTGCCGGGGCTGACGATCGTCTGCGGCGACAGCCATACCTCGACCCATGGCGCTTTCGGCGCCTATGCTTTCGGGATCGGCGCGTCAGAAGTCGTACATGTCCTGATGACCCAGACGCTATGGCAGAAGAAGCCCAAACGCATGCGCATCACGGTCGATGGGTCGCTCGGCCCTGGAATAACCGCCAAGGATATCGCGCTGACCCTTATCGCGCGCCTCGGCGCCGACGGCGCGCAGGGCCACGCCATCGAATATGCGGGATCGGCGATCCGCGCCCTGTCGATGGAAGGCCGCATGACGCTTTGCAATATGTCGATCGAAGCCGGCGCGCGGCTCGGGTTGATCGCGCCCGACGAGACCACTTTCGCCTGGCTGGCGGGCCGGCCTTTTGCTCCAAAAGGCGAAGCTTTCGATAGCGCGGCGGCGGCGTGGCGCGAACTTGGCGGCGACAGCGACGCTACGTTCGATCGCGAGGCGTCGTTCGAAGCGCGCGACATCGCGCCGACCGTGACCTGGGGCGTCAGTCCCGAACAGGCGTCGCCGATCGATGCGAAGATTCCCGATCCGGACGCGATGGCGGACCAGAGCCGCGCCCAGTCGGCGCGCGACGCCTTGGCCTATATGGACCTCACGCCGGGCACGCCGCTCAGCGCCATTCGCATCGACCGTGTTTTCATCGGTTCCTGCACCAACAGCCGCATCGAGGATCTGCGCGCCGCCGCGCAGATCCTCTTTGGCCGCAAGGCCGTGGTGCCGGGGCTCGTATCGCCCGGCTCCTCCGCCGTGAAGCGGCAGGCCGAGGAGGAAGGGCTCGATCGCATCTTTCGCGAAGCGGGTCTCGAATGGGTCGATTCGGGCTGTTCGATGTGCGTGGCGATGAACGGCGATTCCGTGCGCGCCGGCGAGCGCTGCGCGTCGACGACGAACCGCAACTTCAAGGGGCGGCAGGGTCCGGGCTCGCGCACCCATCTGATGTCGCCGGCCATGGCGGCCGCCGCCGCGGTGAAGGGTCGATTGACTGACGCGCGCGCGCTTCAGACCAATCGGGACTAGAGAGGACGAGCCGTGGAGCCCCTCAAGACGATCGACGCCCCCGCTATTCCCTTGGCGCTCGCCAATGTGGACACGGACCAGCTCATCCCGGCGCGTTTCATGACGCGCCCGCGCGCCGCCGGCTATGGACCCTTCCTGCTCCATGACCTTCGCTACGGCGCGGCGGGAGGCCCCCTCGACAATCCGCTCGACGACCCGCGCCGGGCCGGCGCCGCGGTCATGATCGCGCGCCGCAATTTCGGCTGCGGATCGTCGCGCGAGGCGGCCGTCTACGCCCTGCTGGACTATGGCGTGCGCTGCGTCGTCGCGCCGAGCTTCGGCGATATATTCGCCTCGAACGCGGTGAAGAACGGCGTCCTGCCGGCGCGCATATCCGAATCGGAAGCCGATCTCCTTCTGACCTCGCCCGCCGTGGTCGAAGGGCGTCCGGTGCGCATCGATCTTGCCGCCCAGACGCTGACGGCCGGCAATCTGGTCGTCGGCTTCGCCATCGATCCCGTATGGAAAACGCAGCTTCTCAACGGCTGGGACGATATCGATCTGACCTTGGCGGCGGGGCCCGCCATCGAGCGATTTCGGGCCGAGGACGTCAAAGCGCGCCCATGGGCGGCGCCGGACGATTGAGGTTTCCGCGCCCGCCGCCGCAACGATTCCCCCGCGACATCGACCTCCTTGCGCCGCGTGACGGCGCGATCGTTATGACAGACGATCCGGGCGTATCGCGAGATTGGCCGCCGAACGAGATGATTGCAGAACACGCAACTGGAGTTGATGCCTGATGACGAGTTCCAGCGCGGCGCCGGCAAAGAGCGACGGCGCCGCAAAGCCTGTATCGGCGGGAATGACGTTTCTGCTCGCCGCCGCCTGCGGCTTGACGGCGGCCAACATCTATTATGCGCAGCCGCTCATCGGCCTCATCGCGCCGGCCGTCGGGCTTGGCGACACCGCGGCGAGCCTCATCGTCACGTTCACGCAGGTGGGCTATTGCGTCGGCCTCATGCTGCTGGCCCCGCTCGGCGATCTCGTGGAGAATCGCGCGCTGACCTTCTGGACTTTATGCGGCGCCGTCATCGCTCTGCTGGCGGCGGCTTTCGCGCCGTCGGCGCCGGCGTTTCTGGCCGCCGCCCTCTGTATCGGCTTCGGCTCGGTCGCCGCGCAAATGCTGGTGCCGATCGCCGCCCATCTGGCGCCGGACGCCAGCCGCGGCCGCACGATCGGCAATGTCATGAGCGGCTTGCTGCTCGGCATCATGCTGGCGCGCCCGGTCTCCAGCCTCATCGCCGACGTCTTTGGCTGGCGGGCTATTTTCGAATTGTCGGCGCTGGCCATGGCGGCTCTGGCGATCGCCTTGCGCGCGCTGCTGCCCGAGCGGCGCCCGAAGGTGGATCATGGCTATGTCGAACTGATCGTCTCGCTTTGGGCTTTGCTGCGCGATACGCCGATGCTGCGCCGTCGCGCCGCCTATCAGGCCGCGCTGTTCGCCGCGTTCAGCCTCTACTGGACCGCCGTGCCGCTCGAACTCGCCGGGCCGACCTACGGCCTCTCGCAGCGCGGCATCGCTCTTTTCGCGCTGGCTGGAGCCGGCGGCGCCTTGTCGGCGCCGATCGCCGGCCGCATCGCCGATCGCGGCTGGAGCCGCGCGGCGACCGGCGTGTCGATGGTCGTCGTCGCTCTCGCCTTCCTGCTGGCGCGCTTCGGCGCCAACGGATCGATGATCGCCTTGCTGGCGGCCGGCATCGCGCTCGACGCGGGAGTGCAGGCCAACCAGGTGGTCAGCCAGCGCGCCATTTACGCGCTTGGCGTGCAAGCGCGCAGTCGATTGAACGGGCTCTATATCGCGATATTTTTCGTCGGCGGCGCCGCCGGCTCGGCGGTTGCAAGCCTCGCTTACGCGCTCGGCGGATGGGAGCGCGTGAGCTGGATCGGCCTCGCCTTCGCCCTCGCCGCGCTGACGTTTTATGCGACCGAGTTCCTGCGGCCGTCGCGCTTGTCGGGCCGATAGGGTTCACGCTGACGGATGGTCGCGCTTCGGACCTAGGGACGGTCGGGCGGTCAGGATTTTCGACGGACTTGCCTCAGAATGTCCTCCATCTCGTGGATGATCTTGCAACCCTTCAGCGTGTCGCCCGTCTTGTCTTCCGGGTCGGCCTCAAAAAGCGCCCGCATCTGGTCGGACATTCGCATCAGGTCTCGGTAGCGCTCTTCTCCGAGCCTGCGCCGGTTGTGGTTCAGCCCCTCGTGCAATTCTCGGAAAACGTAATCCAGATTCCGGTACGGAAAATATCCCGTTCTATCCAGGAATTTCGGAGCCGATAGCAACATGGAGCTCGTGAGTTCCAAGAGTTCCTGGATGTTTTGTGCAATATGCACCTTCGGCTTCATAATCACCTCCACAACAGAATATCGGCGGGTCGGAGTATCAAGTATGTGGTGTATCCCCCAAGTTGGCTCGGTCGAATGATGATCACCGCGCGCGGCTGCGAGTCGGCGCGAAAGAACCCGCGGATTTGTGGGTCGCTGATCGTCTTCTCGGAGAGCGTCCAGTCAAAAGATACATCTCTGAGTCTAGCGTCCGGAATTCGATAAAGGCTATCGTTCTCTGACGTTTCGTAATCGCGATTGTTGATCGTCAAATCCGAGCGAGGACCGTAGGGAATATTGTAGTCGTCGAACAGCTGGCGGAGGTCCCTACGAACTACGAAGTCAACCCGGTTGCCGATCGCCTCCTCTCGCGACAGTCGCGGCTGGAGACGGCCCGCGTCGGCCGCGCTTACGGCGTCCTGGTAGGCGGCGTCTACGGCGGTTCGCAAGAACCGCAGCGTCTCGACCTGGAGGGGCCCGACATCGCCGCGCATTCGATAATAGGCGGCGGCCCGCGCCATGCGCAGGTCGTTAATTAGGTTGGTGCGTCCCTGCCAGGTGAGGCCGGCGATCCCGTCCCGCGGGAGGAGCTAATCGTCCACGAAACTGGGATCGACCTGTTTGATTTCCCACACAAGAGCCCAATATTGGCCCGTTGTCCCCGCCAGATCGGCTTCATTGGCAGAAGCGCTAACGCCGAGAAAACTGTCGATCGGCGCCAAGGGAATGGCTAGGCCAGGGTTGTCCTTGAGGCCGGGGAAAACTTCTTCGAGACGGGTGAAATCGTCCGGCGGCCCGTTCGACCGACGAGACTCCGCTTCCTCCTCCTGTCCGGCCGCAAGGATGACGCGCGGCGCGTCGGTCTGAGGTCGATAGACGCCGTCGTCGAGCGGGAGCGCGGGCGTTTGGCTGGAAGTGGACGCGTGAGGGGAGACATGCGCCGCAGGCTTGGCGTCGATTGCGAGCGCGCCGCCCGCGCCACCCTCGGACGTCCATTGACCGCCGTCCGACTGACCGGGCGGGACGCGCGGCTGGTCTTCCCAGGCTGTCCCGCCTTTCTCCAGTTCGGCGACCTCGGCGAGCTTGACGAGCGCCAATGGCGTCAGGTCCGGCAGAGCGAGCAGGACAGTCTCGATGCCTGCGAGGCAGAGATCGCCGGCCTGGATCGCCAAAGCCGCCCGCTGCAATCCGCGGTGAAGACGAAGGACAAAGTCCTCGGATTGAGGCCCATAGGCCGCGCTCAAGATCCGCTCCAGTTCCTGCCGCTGTCGCACGTCGCAACGTCGTCGTCCGGTTGCGCTGGCGCCGGCGCGCACAAGATCCACCGGGCCCAGCGCGACGCCCGCCTTGTCGCAAGCGAGTCCGCCTGCGCCGCGCGGGGCGAGTCGATACATTCGGATCAAAGGCAGGGTCATCAGGAGGCTCCCGAATGTTCGAGAGCATTATGTTCATGATTTGTTCTTTTGTCAAGAATTTCAGAATGAGCAGCCTCACAACTTTCTCAAGATCAGAATGGCGATATATCGCGGGCCTCCGGCGTGCTGGGCGTCGGCGCTCGGCGTGAACCTGGTCTCGATACACGGGCCGGCGCGCCAAATCCTTCCATGCAAGATCGCTCAAGGGCGCCACAGTCGGCGTGGTCCTGCGCAGCGCCGCGAAGGGATACTGGCGCACCCGAAGGGATTCGAACCCCTGGCCTCTGCCTTCGGAGGGCAGCGCTCTATCCAGCTGAGCTACGGGTGCGCGCGTCAGCGCCGCCATGGGCGGCCAGCGCTGGATATCGCATTTTCGCGCAAAGGGGAATTGCGTTTTCCAAGGCGTCGCCCGAAACTCGCCCACCGACCTTACGCGGCAAGCGGAGCGTCGATGGGTTGCGGCGCGAAATAGCGCAGATACCGTTCCTGGATTTCCTCGATCGGCATGATGACGAACACATCGGTGGTGCCGAATTTCGCATCGACCACCGCGTGGCCGCCGAATTTTGCGCCGATGCGCCAATAGCCCTTGACGAGGGGCGGCAGCGCCCGAATCGCCCGCGAATCCATGGCGCTATCCGGCAATTCGGCCAGGTCGACCCCCCGGCCATGGGCCGGCTTGGCGCTCCATTCCGGGCTCGCCATTGCGCTGCGGCGCAGGCAGTTCAGGGCCGCGGCGTGATCGGCCGGCGCCGCGCCCGGCAGACTCGCGCAGCCGAACATCGCATCGATGCGGTGGTGCTGGACATAGGCCCAGATGCCGCGCCACAATAATTCGAGCGTCGGCTTGCCGCGATGGCCCGTCGCGACGCAGGAGCGGCCGAGCTCCAGGAAGCGCTTGCCCTTGTGGCGCGCGACGAGCGGCGCGACATCGAATTCGCCGGCGCTGTAGAAGCCGAAGTTCGCCTCGGCGACCTCCTGGCGCAACAAGCGATAGGCGCCCACCACTTTGGGACCGCCGCCGCGCGTCGACACGGCGTGGTCAAGCACGATCAGATGGTCGCAAACCCGGTCGAAGGGGCAAATGTCGCGGCGGATCAGCCGCGCGGTCGCGTCGGGGACCGCCCCGCCCTCTTCGAAGAAAACGCGATAGCGCAGTTTCTGCGCCTTGCGGATTTCCTTCTTGGTCGTCGCCAGACGAACTTCGAGCGAGCCGATCGCGCCGAGACTTGGCCCAAGCCCGCGCAGATCGCGAATGCGGCGCACTACGGCCGGAAAAGCGCGCCTGACGACGCCGCCCGCCCCTTCGATCGCCCGCAATGCCATGAAGCGCCCTCCGATTCGCGGATATCGCGAATGTCAGAGCATCTTCATCCCAATCAATTATGACAATGCCGATTTATTCCTGGCCGACCTATTCTTGGCCGGCTACTTCTTGGCGGACCGATAGCTGTCGGCTGGCGTCGCGGCGGTCTGATTTGCCGCGCTCGTGCGCCGGACCGCGTCGATGGCTTCGGCCAGACGCGCCAGATCGACCGGCTTGGTCAGGAAATCGTCGATGCCGGCGCTCAGGGACGCGCGCCGGTCCTCCTCCATCGCGCTGGCGGTGAGGGCGATGATCGGCATCGGGCGCGCGCCCGCCTCCCGCTCCGCGCGGCGAATGCTGCGCGAGGCCTCGAAGCCGTCGAGGCCGGGCATTTTTATGTCCATCAGGATGATTTCGAAGCGCGGCGCCTCGCCCCGCGCCGCCGCCTCGCCCAGAACAGCCGCTTCGCGGCCGTTGTGCGCGCGCGCGACTTCAAAGCCAAGCCGGCGCAGCGCCTTGAGAGCGATCGTCGCGTTGATTTCATTGTCCTCGGCCAATAGCGCGCGCGCCAGGCGCTGGCTCGTTGGGATCGGCGAGGCCGCCGCGACCGGCGCCTGGGGCGCCGGAAACTCGCTGGCGAGGCGCTCGAAAAGCGACCGCGCGCGCACCGGCTTGACCAGCCAGCCATCGAAACCCTGCAGCGAATTCTGCCCAAAAGCGCGCCGCTCGAACGGCGAAAACAGCACGAGGCTCTTGGGCGCGCCGGCCGCTCGCGCGGCGACCGCCAACCGATTGGTCGCCTCGACGCCCAACGCGCAATCGACGATCACGACGTCGGGCTGCGGACCCAGATTCAGCGCCTGCAGTCCCTCCTCGAGCCCTTCGGCGCGATCGACCGCCACGCCCGCCTCCTTCAGGCGCGCGGCGAGCGCCGGCGCCTCGAAAGGCGAATGGGCGATGATCAGCGCGCGCCGGCCCATCAGTTTGGGCGCGGCCGGCTCGCCGGAAGTCTTTGGCTGCGACGCGGAATCGGCGGGCAGGGAAATCGCGAAGGAAAAAGCCGCGCCGACGCCTATGTTCTCGGCCAGGGTCAGATCGCCGCCCATCAAGGCGACGATGCGCTTGGATATGGCAAGGCCGAGGCCCGTTCCCTCGTAATAGCGCGCGTTGGAGCCGTCGCCCTGTTCGAAATCCTCGAATATCGCGCTGCGCCGGTCGGGCGCGACGCCAGGCCCGGTATCGACCACTTTGAACAGCAGGCGCCCGTCGGGGGCCGCCTCGACGCTGACGCCGATGCCGCCGGTATCGGTGAATTTCACGGCGTTTCCGGCCAGATTGGTCAGAACCTGGCGCAGCCGCAGGCCGTCGCCGACGACGAAGGAGGGCACGTCGGCGGCGATCGAGACCGCGATTTCCAATCCCTTGGCCTGCGCGCGCGGCGCCAGGAGTTCGACGACCCCTTCCACGAGCCGGTGCAGGTCGAAGGGCTCGCTGGCAAGATCGAGCCGGCCCGCCTCGATTTTCGAGAAGTCGAGGATTTGATCGATCAGGCTGACGAGCGCCGACCCGGAGCTGCGAATAGCCTCGACATAGCTGGCGTTTTCGCCGTCCAGCCGGGCCTCGCGCAACAGGTCGGCCATGCCGAGAATGCCGCTGAGGGGCGTGCGGATCTCGTGGCTCATGGTCGCCAGAAAACGCGACTTCGCCTCGCTCGCCGCCTCGGCGCGCTCCCTGGCGGCGGCGCCTTCCTTGAGGCGCCACAATTCGTCGCGCAGCGATTCGTTGGCCGTTTCGGCCTTCGCCGCCCGCGTGACCGCGAGGCGATGCAGCCGCGCCAAGCCGAGCGCCAGGGCCAAAGCCAGCGCGAGCCAGGGCGCCCCCTCGACCGCCAACTCATGGGCCCGGGTCAGCGTCAAAAGGGCTTGTGCGTCCATGATCGGCGATCGTCCCAGCAAACCCATTCGCTTGCGCGCTGGGAGATTGGCAGAGGGCTATTGAGAAAGCGTTGCGATGATTGGCAAAGTTGCGCAAAGCCAGAGGTCCGTCGGCCGAACCGCCGTCCTCACGCCGCCGCCGCCGCGCGCTCGCTGGTGGCGCGATAGGACAGCGCCTCGGCCAGATGCGGGCGGCGCACCGGGCCGCCGCCATCGAGATCGCTCAGCGTTCGCGCGAGTTTCAGCACGCGATGATAGCCGCGCGCCGAAATGCGCAGCCGCTCTGCCGCCTCGCGCAGCAAGGCCATGGCGGGGCCGTCGGGCTCGGCGACCTGTTCGACGGCGCTGGCGGGCGCGGCCGCGTTGCAGCCGACCCCGGCAAGGCCCAGCGCGCGATAACGCTCGATCTGGATTTCGCGCGCCGCCGCGACGCGCGCGGCCACTTCCGCCGACCCTTCGGCGGGCGCCGGCAGCAGCAGATCGGCCGCCGAGACGGCGGGCACATCGATCGTCAGGTCGAAGCGGTCGAGCAGCGGTCCCGACAATCGCCCCTGATATTGCGCCATGCAGCGGATATTGGGCGCGCGATTGCAGGCATAGCCGGGTTCGCTCGCATGGCCGCAGCGGCATGGATTCATCGCCGCCACGAGCTGGAACCGGGCGGGATAGACGATGCGGTGATTGGCCCTGGCGATCGCCACCTCGCCGCTCTCGATCGGCTGGCGCAGGCTATCGAGCGCCTGGGGCTGGAATTCCGGCAGTTCGTCAAGAAACAGCACGCCCTGATGGGCGAGCGAAATTTCGCCCGGCTTGGCGTGGACGCCCCCGCCGACCAGCGCGGCCATCGAAGCCGAATGATGGGGCGCCCGGAACGGGCGCCGGTCGGTCAGCGCGCCGCCCGCCAGATTGCCGGCGATCGAATGGATCATCGACACTTCCAGCAATTCGCGCGGGGTGAGGCGCGGCAGGATCGAGGGCAGCCTTTGCGCCAGCATCGATTTGCCGGCCCCCGGCGAGCCGCTCATGAGCAGATTGTGGCCGCCCGCCGCCGCCACTTCGAGCGCGCGCTTGGCGCTTTCCTGCCCCTTGATGTCGCGCATGTCGGGCAGCGGGAGGCCGGCCGCGCGCATCGCCGGCGCCGGCCGCGACAGCACCTGCGTTCCCTTGAAATGATTGGCCAGTTGGATCAGCGAGCGCGGCGCCAATATATCGAGATCGGCGGAAGCCCAGGCGGCCTCGGGACCGCAGTCGGCCGGGCAGATGAGGCCGTGGCCGCGCGCATTGGCGGCGATCGCCGCCGGCAGAACGCCGGCGACCTTGCTTACCGTGCCGTCGAGCGCCAATTCGCCGATCACCGTATAATCCTGCAACGCGTCGGGCGGGATCGCGCCGATCGCCGCCATCACGCCGAGGGCGATCGGCAAGTCGTAATGGCTGCCCTCCTTGGGCATGTCGGCGGGCGCGAGATTGACGGTGATGCGTCTGGCCGGCAAGGCGAGACCCGAGGCGATGAGCGCCGCGCGCACCCGCTCGCGCGATTCGGCGACCGCCTTGTCGCCGAGGCCGACGATCATAAACGCGACATTGCCGCTGGCGATCTGCACCTGGACGTCGATCGGGCGCGCCTCGACGCCCTCGAAAGCCACTGTCGAAACGCGCGCGACCATGCCCGCCCCCGCTCAAACATCCCGTCGGCGCGCCGAACCGCTGGCGGCCGCGCCGAGAACATTTGCAGAACATAAGCGATATGGCAAGGGAAATTCCGCTCTGGCCCGCCGCCTCCATCCCGCAGGTTCAAGGCCAGCGCGTCTGGTCGGGATGCTATAGGAGTTCTCCCGGATACAGCCCTTTGCGGAGGCCTCGATGGCTCGCACGGATTTTACGAGCCCGCGATTATATGTCGAGGCCGCCTTGCAGGAGGGCGGGCGCATCGCGCTCACGCCCGAACAGGCCAATTATCTCATCAATGTGCTGCGACTGCGCGAGGGCGCGCGCGTACTGGTATTTAACGGTCGCGAGGGCGAATTTGCGACGAGCCTCACAGGGGCGACCCGCAAAGGCGCCGCGCTCGCCATCGCCGCTTGCTTGCGAGCCCAGGAATTTGCGCCCGACCTCGACTACCTCTTCGCGCCGCTCAAACATGCGCGTCTCGACTATGTCGCGCAAAAAGCCGTGGAAATGGGCGCACGGCGCCTGAAACCCGTGATGACCCGCCGCACGCAGGCCGCCCGAGTCAATCTCGATCGGCTGCGCGCCAACGCCCAGGAGGCCGCCGAGCAGTGCGGCATTATCTGGCTGCCCGAAATATTGCCCGACGAGCCGCTCGCCAAGGCGCTCGATGTTTGGCCGGAAGGCCGGCTGCTGATCTTTTGCGACGAGGAGGCGCCGCAGGCCAATCCGATCGCGGCGCTCGCCGGCCGGGCGGCGCCGGGCGGCCTCGCTTTGCTGATCGGCCCGGAAGGAGGCTTTGACGAGGCGGAGCGGGCGGCGATTTTGCGCCTGCCCAATGTCCTGCGCCTGTCGCTCGGGCCGCGCATCCTGCGCGCCGACACCGCCGCCGTGGCGGCGCTTGCGCTGATCCAGGCGCAGCTGGGCGACTGGCGGTAAGGAAAAACGCTGTGGCGCCCGCGCAACGCCGCGCCTATAAAAACATGGGATCGTCTTGGCCGCCGCGAAGCCGCCACGAAGTCGATCCATGTGTGACGCGGCGGACGGCGTAAGAATCGCCTGCGCGCTCGGGAGCTTGTTGCATGATTCGTTTCGGCTTGGGCTTGGTGTTTGCGTGCGGGCTCTCTCAAGCGGCCAGCGCCGGCGATGTTTTGCCGCCCGGGCAAGCCGCCAAGCCCCACGCCGAGAACCATTGCGCCGCTTTGGGCGAAGGGTTTTTCGCGGTCAATGGTTCGGACGCCTGCGTCAAGATCAGCGGGCGCATCAGCGCCGGCGTCGGCTTTGGCGGGGGCGGCGGATCGGGTGGGTCTTCGGGCGTCACCTTCGAGTCAAATCGACCCAACGGCTTCGACACGGAAGCGGCGGCGAGCGGCGATTTGCGATTCAATACGGGCGCCGGGCCGGCCCGCGTTTATGTAGAGGTCAAGAAAAACTCAGGCCCGCGATGGGTCATCGACGCTCAGTAGCAGGCTTGCGCGAAGACGGGATCGATGACGCCCCCCCATTCGCCTTCAAATTTTGCGATCCAGTCCTGCGCCGCGACGCGGCCCGTCTCGACGAACTTGTCGAGCGGGTCGAGATAGAACGCCTCGTCGCGCCCCGCCTCGTCGAACCGGGCGCGTCTCCTGAGGCCGCCGCGGGCGATCGATAATATTTCGCGCCCAACCTCGCGCAGGCTTCGACCGGCGATCGCCGCGCCTAGCGCGAGGCGGGGAGCCTCGTCGCGCAGCTTCTGGCGCTCGCCGGCGCTCCAGTTCTTGACGACGTCGAAAGCCGCGGCGAGCGCGTCCGAGTCGTAGTAGAGGCCCACCATCAAGGCCGACAGCGCACAAATGCGCTCCGCCGGCCCGACATCGGCGCCGCGCATTTCGAGATAGCGCTTGAGGCGCACCTCGGGGAAAATCGTCGACAGATGGTTGGCCCAATCGGATATGGTCGCGCGCTCGCCCGGCATCGCTTCGAGGCGCCCGGCGAGCAGATCGCGAAAGCTTGCGCCCGCAACGTCGTGGTAGGCGGCGCCGCGCTTGACAAAATACATCGGCACGTCGAGCGCATAATCGACATAGCGCTCAAAACCCATGCCCGGCTCGAAAGCAAACGGCAGCATCCCGGCGCGGGCGCTGTCGGTATGGCGCCAGATTTCCGACCGCGCCGAAAGAAATCCATTGAGCTTGCCGTCCGTGAACGGCGAATTGGCGAATAGCGCCGTCAGCAAGGGCTGCAGCGCGAGCCCGACGCGCAGCTTCTTGACCATGTCGGCTTCATCGGAAAAGTCGAGGTTGGCTTGCACGGTCGCGGTGCGAAACATCATATCGAGGCCGCGTGTTCCGACCTTCGGCATATAGCGCGCCATGATCTGATAGCGGCCCTTCGGCATGACCGGGGTTTGCGCGAGGGTCCATTTCGGGCTCATGCCCAGCGCGAGGAAGCCGACGCCGAGCGGGCCGCCCACGTCGCGCGCCTGGCGCAGGTGAGCGTCGATTTCCGCCGCGCTCTGGTGGATCGTCTCAAGCGGAGCGCCCGACAATTCGAACTGTCCGCCCGGCTCCAGCGAAATCGCGCCGCCGCCGGCCGCATCGAACAGGCCGATGAGGTTGCCGCCGTCGACGATCGCCTCCCAGCCAAGGCGCTGCTGCATGCCTTCCAGCAGCGCCCGGATGCCCCGCGCCCCTTCGTAAGGCACGGGCGTCAGATCGGCGCGATAGAAGGGGATCTTTTCATGTTCGGTTCCCACCCGGAAGGATTCGGCGGGCTTGCACCCCGCCTCCAGCCAGGCGACGAGCGCGTCGCGCGACTCCACGGAATTGGCGTCAATGATATCGCGGGCCATGAAGGGTTCCGGGAGAAAACGAGCGGGGGACCCCGCATTGGACTGCGGTTAGATAGTCGGCCCTTGGCGACAACGCAACGAAGCCCGCGCGCGGGAGGCAAGACCGCGAAAGATCGCAGCGGCGCCCGGCAATGGCGGTCGCCGGTAGCCGGATTCCATTACTTCAGGCTCTGATTGCTCAACAATTTCATGATATCGGCGAGACCCCGCTGAAGGGCCTGAGAGACTTGGACACCGACCTGCAATTGAGGCGCCCCTGCAAGCGCGGCTCGCGATCCTAAAGCTTTTCCATGCGCCTTGCGAGCCGCGCCGTCACCCAATAGGCGGCGATCACCGCGCCTATCCCGAATATGGCGGCGCCAGCGGCGACCCCCAGCATCGCGCCTTCCACGCCATGTTCGGGGCCGCCGAGCCGGGCGCCGATCGTCGCGAATGGAATGGTGCCCAAAGTGGCGCGGCCCCAGTTGAAGGCGGTCGCCAACAAGGGAAAGCCCAGATTGTTGAACGCCGTATTGGCGACGAACAGGCAGGTGATGAACACCCACGCCACGACGCCGTAAGTGCAAAAGAACGTGACAAGACGGGCATTCTCGCCATGCGCGTCGAAAGCCCAATTGAGACCGGGGCTGGCGAGGAACAACAAGAACCAGGCGACGAGCACATAGCCGACTGAAAGCGCGAAGGAATCGGTCAACGCCCGGCGCACGCGATGCATCAATCTGGCGCCGAGATTTTGGCCGAGGATCGGGCCGACCGCGCCGGTCAAGGCAAAAATGACGCCGAAGGCGACGGGAATGACGCGGTCGGTAGTGGCGGTCGCGGCGACCGCAGCTTCGCCGAAATCCGAGATGACGCGCGTGATATAGACCGCCGCCACGGGCGTCGCCAGATTGGACAGAATCGCCGGCAGGCCGATCGACATGATAGGCCGCATGTCGCCCCAGATCGATCGCCATCGCGGGCGCGCGACAAGGTCGTGAATATGGATCGCGCCGTAAGCGCCAACGCCGAGAAACACCAGGCGCGAAATGACGGTCGCCCAAGCCGCGCCGTAGACGCCGAGGCCAAATCCAAAAATCAGCAAGGGATCAGTGACCGCCGTGATGGCGCCGCCCGCCAGCGTCACATACATGGCGCGCCGCGCATCGCCGGTGGCCCGCAGCACACCCGAAAGGCACATGCCCAAAGCCATCGGGATGTTGGCCGGCAGGGTGATGGCGAGAAATTGATAGGCGACTTCGCCCGCGCGGCCCTGCGCGTGGAGGGCGTGCTCAAGAACGTGGCCGCGAAAGAAGAGCAGCCCCACGGCGATGATCGCGGCGATGACGCCCGCGACCGCCAATCCGGAAGCGGCGAGGCGTCTCGCCCGCGGCCGATCGCCCGCTCCCAAGGCGCGCGAGACCGTCGCGGTGACGGCGATCGTCAGGCCGATATTGATCGACATGGCGATAAACAGAACCTGGCTGGAATAGCCGACCGCCGCTTTCAGCGCCTGATCGCCCAGGCGCGAGACATAGAGCAGCGACAGCAGGTCGACGAAAAAGATCGCCATCAGGCCGATCGTGCCGGTCGCCGTCATGACGGCGACATGACGCAGCAAGGAGCCTTCCGTGAAGACCGGGCGCGGCTTGACGAGGATGGCGGCGGACATTGCGGTCAGGGGATTGTTCCTTATGGGAGCGAAATCACGGGCGCTCTTAGAGCCAATCGGCGATTTTCGCCAGCCCAAAGGGCCGCGCGCGCCGGGGCCTCTTTAAACGCGCGCCGTAATTTTGCGCCATCGGCGCCCTATTGACTTACGCACGCCGCTTCCCGAAAACCCTACCCACCATGGTCGACCGCCCAATGTCGCAAAAACCAAAGCTTCGCATTATCCTTTGCGCCCCGCGCGGTTTTTGCGCGGGCGTCGTGCGCGCCATCGACGTCGTCGAACGGGCGCTGCAAATTTATGGGCCGCCGGTCTATGTCCGGCATGAGATCGTCCACAACAAATATGTCGTCGAATCGCTGAAGGCCAAAGGCGCGGTGTTTATCGACGAACTGAGCGAAGCGCCGGCGGGTTCCGCGCCGGTGATTTTCTCCGCCCATGGCGTCGCCAAAAGCGTGCCGGCGGAGGCCGAGGCGAGGCGTCTGTTCACGATCGACGCGACCTGTCCCCTGGTCACCAAGGTTCACCGGGAGGCGCAGGTTCATTTCAAGCGCGGCCGCAAGGTGATTCTGATCGGCCATGCCGGCCATCCCGAGGTGATCGGCACGATGGGTCAATTGCCGCCAGGAGCCATCGTCCTGGTCAGCAGCGTCGCGGAAATCGAGGCGCTGACCTTCGAGGACGAAAGCAATCTTGCCTATGTGACGCAGACGACGCTTTCCGTCGACGACGCGCGCGAGGTCGTCGAAGCGCTGGTCAGGCGGTTTCCCGGCATATACGTGCCGGCGCTGGAGGATATCTGCTACGCCACCACCAATCGTCAGGAGGCGATCAAACGCGCCGCCCCTACGGTCGATGCGGTGATCGTCGTGGGATCGCCTAATTCCTCCAATTCGCAGAGACTGGCCGAAGTGGCCGAGCGAGCCGGATGCAAGGTCTCGCGCCTTGTGCCGAGCGCTTCGGAGATCGACTGGAAGATTTTCAGCGCCATCCGTTCCCTGGCGATCACCGCCGGCGCGTCGGCGCCGGAAATTCTCGTCGAGCAGGTGATCGACGCTTTTGCCGAGCGCTATGAAATCGAGGTCGAAACGCTGACGACGGCGGACGAGACGGTGTTTTTCCCCCTGCCCCGTTCCTTGCGCAAGCAAACCGCGCCGGCCTGACGAAATCGGACGTTTTGGCGCAGGGGCGGATCGCGGTGGCGATCGACCACGCTGGCGGAGAATCCGGGCGATCGGCTACAGTTACGCATGATCGATTCGGCGCCCGATGCGCTTGTCCTGCTTGAGCGGCGCTCCGCCAGCCCGGCGTCGGCGAGGAAAGGAGCGCTGCCGCCGTTCATCGACCTCGTGCGGAATTTCGAGGAGCGCGGCCAGCCTTCGCGGGAAATTCGCGAAGGCCCCATCCTTTACCTGATCAATGAATTCTGGACCTCTGGCCAGCGCCAGGCCCATTCGATTCACGAGGTGAGCTACCGCGCCTGTTTCAAACCGCAGCTTCCCGAATTCTTCATCGAGCGTCTCACAAGGCCGGGCGAGGCGGTATACGATCCGTTCATGGGGCGGGGAACGACGCCCATCCAGAGCGCCCTCATGGGCCGCCGGCCGGTGGGAAACGACGTCAATCCTTTGAGCGTCCTGCTCACCCGGCCGCGGCTGAATCCCCCCGCGCCCCACGCGGTCGCCCGCAGACTGGACGAGATCCATTGGGACGAAGCGGGCGACGAGGATCCGGAATTGCTCGCTTTCTACAGCCCGCGGACGTTGCGCCATATCTGCGCGCTTCGCCGTTGGCTCCTCGAAAGAGCGCCTGCGGGCGGCGCTCCGGACCCGGTCGACGACTGGATCCGGATGGTGGCGATCAACCGCTTGACGGGACATTCCCCGGGGTTCTTTTCCGTCTATACGCTTCCGCCAAATCAAGCGGCGTCCGCCGCGTCGCAGCGCAAGATCAACGAAAAGAGGGGGCAGATTCCGCCCGACCGCGACATAAAGAAGCTCATTTTGAAAAAGACGGCCTCTTTGCTGCGCGACGGCGCGATGACCCCTCATCCACGGCCCTTGCTGACCAGTGCGACGGCGCATTCGACGCCGGCGATTGGCCCCGGCTCGGTTCAACTGGTCGTCACGTCCCCGCCTTTCCTCGACATCGTGCAATATGCCGACGACAATTGGCTCCGGAGCTGGTTTGCCGGAATCGACGCGAACCGCGTCGCGATCTCGCATCATCGAACCGAGGCGGGTTGGCAGGTCATGGTTCGGGGCGCGCTCGCCGAATTGGCGCGCATCGTCCAGCCCGGCGGACATGTGGCGTTCGAGGTCGGGGAGATTCGCCGCGGAAAAGTCCTGCTGGAACGTCTGGTCTGGGAGGCCGCGGCGGGCCTCCCCTTCGATCGCCTGTTCGTGATGGTCAATCAGCAGCAATTCACCAAAACAGCGAACTGCTGGGGGGTCGGCAACAATCTAAAGGGAACCAACACTAACAGGATTGTCGTGCTGCGACGGCATTAAGATTGCCGCCCAGCGACCGACGAGCCGGTCGCTTTCATCCGTTGATCAGCACGATTACGGCGACGACGATCAGGACCATGCCGATCCATTCGTTGCGCGCCATGCCTTCGCGGAACATCCTGAAGGAAACCAGTTGCGCGAAGATGACTTCGACCAGGGCCAGGGTGCGCACGCGCGCCGCGCTGGTGAGCGCGAAGGCGAGATACCAGAATTGCGAGGCGAGCGCGCCCATGAAGCCGGCGAATAGCGAGGAGCGCCAGGCTCTGAGGATCGCCAGCATCGCTGCACGATCCAAAACCAGGAGATAGGCGAGCAGCGCGACCGTCTGCATGGCGAGGCCAAGCACCAGAACGAGCGAGGCCGCTATCACGAAGGAAGGCGTCGCGACGCCGGTGACCGCCGCGCGAAAGCCGATCGCCGCCAGCGCGAAGAAACTGGCGCCGAACAGGCCCAAGGCCGCCGGCTTCCAGGAATTGACGACCCCGGCGGCCGGGTTGCGCCAGGACATCATGAGGACGCCGGCGGTCGCCAGCGCGATGGCGAAGATGAGGCTTGGCGTTGGCCGCTCGCCCAGAAAAATCAGCGCGAATATCGCGACCTGCACCGCTTCGGTCTTGATATAGGCGATGGCGACGACGAAAGACCGCTCGCGCATCGCCGCCAGCATCAAGGCCGTGCCGACGATCTGCGCGACGGCGCCGAACGCGGTCCAAAGAATGGGGACGGATTCGAGCGAGGGAATCTCGACGCCCGAGGCCAGGCGCACGAGAACAAGGAAGGCCACGCCGAACGGCAGGCCGAACAGGAAGCGCACCTGCGTGGCGCCGACGGGCCCGAGCACGCCGATCAGTTCGCGCTGCATCGCGTTGCGCAGCGTCTGGGCGCCGGCGGCGGCGATGGTAAAGACGGCCCAGAGCCAGGGTGCGTGCATCATTGCCTCGACCGCCCCATCGAGGCCGGATTTGACGGATTTCGACGCCCTCGCTAACACAAAATCCTTCGCGGTCGAAGCGACCGCTTAACGGCTTTTTGCGCATGCTGCGGGCCGCACCCTCAAGCCGGATTGAAGATGGCAGTCTATACGGAAGTCACGGACGAGGCCCTCACCGCCTTCCTTGCCGGCTACGATCTTGGGCCCGTGTCCTCCTTCAAGGGCATAGCCGAGGGCGTCGAGAATTCGAACTTCCTCATGCATACGCAGAGCGGCCGCTATATTCTCACGCTCTATGAAAAGCGGGTGCGCGAGACGGATCTGCCGTTCTTCATCGGCCTGATGGAGCATCTGGCCAAGCGGGGCGTCAATTGCCCGCAGCCGGTGCGCGACCGCAAGGGCGACGCGCTCGGCCGGCTCGCCGGCCGGCCGGCGGCGATCGTCACCTTTCTCGACGGCCTGTGGATTCGCCGCCCGAGCGCGCGCCATTGCGGAAACGTCGGCGAGGCGCTCGGGCGCATGCATCAGGCGGGCGCCGATTTTGCGCCGCGACGCCCCAATTCCCTGTCGATCGGCGGCTGGCCGGCGCTGTTCGAGACCGCCAAGGCGCGCGCCGACGAAGTGGCGCCCGGGCTTGCCGCCGAGGCGGCCGCTGAGCTCGCCGCGCTGCAGGCGATCTGGCCGGGCGATCTGCCAAGCGGCGTCATCCATGCCGATCTCTTCCCCGACAACGTGTTTTTTCTCGGCGAGGCGCTTTCCGGCCTCATCGACTTCTATTTCGCCTGCAACGACGCCCTCGCCTATGATCTGGCGATCGCCCTCAACGCCTGGTGTTTCGAACCCGACGCCTCGTTCAACATCACCAAGGGCATGGCGCTCATCAACGGTTACGAGCGCGTGCGCCGCCTCAGCGAGCGCGAGGTCGAGGCTCTGCCCACCCTCGCGCGCGGCGCGGCGCTGCGCTTCATGCTGACCCGCCTCGTCGATTGGCTCAACGTGCCGCCCGACGCCAAGGTCGTGCCGCATGACCCGCTGGAATATCTCAGAAAAATGCGCTTTCATCGCAAGGTGACGAGCGCGCGCGACTATGGCCTGTTGCGATGAGCGGGCGCGTTGCGATCTGGACCGACGGCGCCTGTTCTGGCAATCCGGGTCCCGGCGGCTGGGGCGCGGTGCTCTGCTATGACGGCCATGAAAAGGAGCTGTCCGGCGGCGAGGCGCTGACCACCAACAACCGCATGGAGCTGCTGGCGGCGATCTCGGCGCTGGAGGCGCTGAGCCGCCCCTGCCCGGTCGACCTGCATACGGATTCGCAATATCTGCGCGGCGGCGTCACCGGCTGGATCAACAACTGGAAGCGCAACGGCTGGCGCACCGCCGACAAGAAGCCGGTCAAGAACGACGACCTCTGGCGTCGCCTCGACGCGGCGGCGAGCCGGCATGAAATCGCCTGGGCCTGGGTCAAGGGCCATGCCGGCGACGCGATGAACGAGCGCGCCGACGAACTCGCGCGCCGCGGCATGAAGCCGTTCCTGGCGCCGCGCAAGGCGGCGCGGGCGTGATCCGTTACATCTGCTTGAGCAGATTCTCCGCGCCCGAAATATCAGCTTTTCCGGGGGAATCCTCGATATTGAGGTTCTTGACGATTCCGTCCTCAACGAGCGCCGAATAGCGTTTCGAGCGTATGCCCATGCCGCCGCCGGAGGCGTCGAATTCGAGCCCCGCCGCCTTGGCGAAATCGCCATTGCCGTCGGAGAGGAAGCTGATCTTGCCCTCCGTGCCGGAAGCTTTCGCCCAGGCGGTAAGCACATGAGGATCGTTGACCGAGGTCATGGCGATCGCGTCGACGCCCTTGGCCTTGAAGGCCGCCTCGTTGGCGAGGAAGCCGGGCAGATGGTTCTTGTGGCAGGTCGGCGTGAACGCGCCGGGCAGGCCGAACAGGACGACCTTCTTGCCCTTGAAAAACTCTCCCGTGGTCACCGGCCTCGGGCCATCGCTGGTGATGAGGCGAAACGTGGCTTCGGGCAGGGAATCGCCGACCTTGATCGTCATGGAAGCTTCCTTGGCTTGCGAAAGAAGGAGCGGCCCACCCGCCCCGGCGTCTTTGTATCGCGAACCGCCCTGCGCGCAAACCGGGCGCAGCGGCGCAGGTCAGGGTTTGGCGCCGGCCGCCAGAATGATCGTCGTCTCGACCGGTCCCCGCCCGCCGGTGACAGTGAGCCGCGCGGCGACGGGGAGCGCGGAATCGGCCGGCTTTTGCATGAGGCTGACGCTAAAGCAATCGGCCTCGAAGTCGGGCTTGACGTCGAACCACCAGGCCTCCGGCGGCTCGATGAACAGATCGCGCTTGGGGCCGGCCTCGGGCGTCAGACACAGGCGCCAGCGGCTCTCGCTCAAGGCGGTGAGGCCGGCGCTGAGATCGGTCCATTCGACGCGGCGCGGGGTCAGCGCCTTGGCCTTGGCGAGGGCGTCGGCGAAGGGCGAGGCCGCCGCCGGATCAGCCGGCAGCGCGAGACTCAGGCTCGCCTCGGCGGGAACGCAGATCGTCTCGCAAACCGCGTAATTGAGCTTCAGCGCGATCGTCACGGGTTTCGCCGGATCGATCGCCTCGACGTCGATCGGCAGGATCAGCGCGCCATCGTAGCCGAACGCCTCGCCGCCGCCCTCGGACAGGCGCCGGGGCGCGGGAAAGGAGGTGCGCGCCTGCGCCAGATTGCTCGAGCCCTCGAAGGAGAGGGTCGGCGGCAGCCCGGCGTCTCCAGGATTGCGCCAATAGGTGATGGCGCCGGGCGCGAGCTTGATCTCGACGCCCGCCTCAAGCCCGCCGCCGGCGATCAACCTGGCCGAAGACTTCAGCCCGTTGGCCCAGTCCGACGAAAAGGCGTCGCCCGCCGCGGCGGCCCGCGGGAGGGCGCCAAGGGCGAGGGCGAGAAGGGCGGCGCGGAAATTCGGCATGCGCCCGTGTAGAGCGATCGGCCTCACGGCGCCATCCACAATCGTGTGAAGCCGCGAGGATGAAAACTCAAATGAACTTCCGTCGCTCCCAGCCGTTACAGCGACGCGCTTTGACAGGAAGCGACGGACGCGTAGCATAGGGTGATGAAAAGCGCTTCGAACGAATCTGGCGCCCCCGCCAGTCTGGCCAATCTCGAAGGCCAGATGCTGATCGCCATGCCGGCCTTGCGCGACGGGCCGTTCGCGCGCGCGGTGGTGTATCTCTGCGCCCATCGCGAGGACGGGGCGATGGGCATCATCGTCAACCAGAAGGCGGAGGCCATCAACTTCCCCGAACTGCTGGTCCAGCTCGACGTCGTCAAGCCGGACGAATCGATCGTGCTGCCGGCCCGCGCCGGCGAGGTGCGCGTGCTGCGCGGCGGCCCGGTTGAGAAGGGGCGCGGCTTCGTGCTGCATTCGCGGGACTATTTCGTCGACAATTCCACCGTCGCCATCGCCGACGACATCTGCCTGACCGCGACGCTCGACATATTGCGCGCCATCGCCAGCGGCAAAGGGCCGGAAAAGGCCGTCCTGGCGCTCGGCTACGCCGGCTGGTCGTCGGGCCAGCTCGAAAGCGAGATCCTCGCCAACGGCTGGCTGAATTGCCCCGCCGACGCCAGCATCGTGTTCGACGCCGATTTCGCCTCGAAATACGACCGCGCGCTCGCCAAGATCGGGGTCAGCGAGGCGATGCTGTCGACGGAAGCCGGCCACGCCTGAGCCGACCGCAGCGCCGATTTGCAAAAACCTTGGAATGGCGCGGATTCGGCTTGGGCCTGGCGAATCCGGCTGTTCTCGATCCCTTTGAAATCAAGGCGTTACGAATTACGTGAATTTTCCGTCCAAATACTTTCCAAGCTTTTTCCAAACATTTGTTTGGGCCGGTCATGAGATATCAATGAGTTAAGACCGAAAAAACTTGGAAATGCGCTTTTTCCGAATTCCGTCTGTGTCATTGCGGGCAGAGCGAAGCCATGACGGTTCACAATGCGACGGAAAACTCGCAGAGTCAATATATTTATCCTGGAAAATAGAAATCACGCGAAAGGGCCCTCCCCTACCCCCGCCGCGTCACCCGCCCCGGCGTCACCTCCAGCACTTGCGCGCGCCCCTGCAGCCCGGCGAAAGCCGCCGGATCGGCGCCGGTGAGGAAGACCTGGCCGCCGATCCGCTCCAGCGCCTCGAACAGAGCGGCGCGGCGGCGCGGATCGAAATGGGCGGCCACTTCATCAAGCAGCGCGAGCGGCGCCATGCCGCTCATTTCGGCGACGAGCCTCGCATGGGCCAGCACGAGGCCGACCAGCAGCGCCTTTTGCTCGCCGGTGGAAGCCTGCGCGGCGGGCGCGCCCTTGGGTCCGTGCCAGGCGAGGAGATCGCCGACATGCGGGCCGATCAGCGTGCGCCCGGCGGCGGCGTCGCGGCCGCGATTGTCGCGCAATATCGCACGGTAGCGCTCCTCGGCGGCGAGCGCCGGCATTTGCGTCACCAGCCGCTCGACGTCGCCCTCCAGCGCGAGATCGGCCCAGGGAAAGGGCGAGGCATCGTCGCGCTCGGCGGCGATCGTCGCCTTCAGCCGCGCCAGGCATTCGGCCCGCGCCGCGGCGACGGCGATCGCCAATTCGGCCGCCTCGCGCTCGATCGCATCCAGCCAATGGGGATTGCGCGCGCCTTCCTCCAAAAGGCGGTTGCGGCCGCGCAGGGCGCGCTCGAGCTGGCTTACGCGCGCGCCGTGGCTGGGATCGACGGCGAGCACCAGCCGGTCGAGGAACCGGCGCCGCTCGCCCGCCGAATCCTGGAACAATCCGTCCATCGAAGGGGTCAGCCAGACGATGCGCAAATGATCGGCGAAGGCGCGCGTCGAGGCGACGGGCGCGCGGTCGATGCGATGGACGCGCGCCGGCGCGTCGGGCCCCGGCTCCAGCCCGGTGCCAAGCTGGCGCGGCTCGCCCTCGTCCTCGACGAAAATGGAGGCGGCAAAGCCGCCGGCGCCGCCGTTGCGCGCGCATTCGCTGGCCGGCGCGCGGCGCAAACCCCGCCCCGGCGTGAACAGCGAGAGGGCTTCGATGAGATTGGTCTTGCCGGCGCCGTTCTCGCCGACCAGCGCCACGACGGCGCCCTCGAGCGTGAGATCGAGGCTCGCGTAGGAGCGGAAATCCTGCAGCACGATGCGCCGCACGAGCGGGCGGCGGATTGGCGCGACGGCGGGGGCGCTTGGCATGGGAGGGATGTGGCATGTTCGAGGGGCGGACGGAAGGTGGGGGTGCGGAGGGCGGCGACGCCACGCGGCGGAGCAGGGAGATGATGTCAAAAGTCACTCGTCCGGCGCGACCTTGGCGCCTCAGACAGGCCTTCGCGGCGCCAAACAGCGCCGATTTCGCGTAAAAATCACGTGGAAAACGCTGCCTAAACGGCGTTTTCCCGGAAGTCGCGACTTTTGCGATAATTCTGCGGTTATAGATTCAGTCAGCGGCGGCGCTTCAAATTCAATCCGCGACGCCG